>Ga0208826_1000121_pt1 | contig 85833 bp, 73 predicted proteins | sample AD_UKC115_MetaG_FD_184451 | JGI IMG/M metagenome (GOLD analysis project Ga0208826, IMG submission 184451) | Active sludge microbial communities of municipal wastewater-treating anaerobic digesters from Hong Kong - AD_UKC115_MetaG (SPAdes)... | ecosystem: Engineered > Bioreactor > Anaerobic >... | reverse complement strand
ACGGTGGTTCGCTCCTTCTCTTTGAGATTTGCCAACCCAATTCTAACCGAATCGGGCGAGTCGAGCCACCGGCTTCTTCCTAACTTTCAACTAAACCTGGGACATGCTCGCACGAGTACTTCCAGGCGAACATCAGGTCGGAAGGTAGAATGCTCCGTGGCTCCAGTTGTCAGTCCGGGGTACGTTCTGTGACCGCGGTCGGCAGAGGAGGTGAGACCGATTGGGCTCTCAGATCGGATTCTGGCCGGTGATCCGGGGCGGCATAGTGCGCAGAGCAGCCGAGTACGCCTTGGCGGTCCTTCTGGTATCGTGGTGCATGCGTCTCCTGGTCCCATATGCACAGTGCGGTATCGTAGCCAAGACCGTGCTCCTGTTCTTCCGATTCGCCGTCTTTGTCCCACTCGCCTACCTGTACAGACTTCTGGGCCTGACTGCGGAGGACCAGGAACTGATCTTTCATGCCACGAGCATTCTTCTGCTGCTGATAGTGGCGTGGCGGTGCCGAGTACCTGCGCTATTGGCTGTCGGGGGCAGATCCTCACGTCTCCTGCTGGCTGCTTTCCTGGGTTTTGCATCGGTGCTGGTTCTGGATTCCCTAGTATCATCAGCAGCCAAGTATCCTTATGCGCTTCAGACTCAGCACATCCTTCTGATTGCCTTCATCATCCTATTCGCTGCGAAGGCTGACAGCTCATGGTGGCGTTTCCTGCTGGCGGCTGTGATAGCCTGTGCCCTGGTGCAATCGGTCTGCGCCATAGTCCTTTATATCACCCGGGAGTCAGTGTTCGTATCGCCGGGCATAGGGTACCGGGCATCCGGCGCGTGGTTTGGGCCAAACCGCCTGTGCTACATTTGCATGGCTGCCTCACTGCTGCTGATCCCTCTAGCCATCGCCGAAGAACGGCCTGTGCCGCGCCTGATATACTGGCTATCTGCAGCGGTGGCTCTCACAGCGATGCTTCTGACGTTCACTCGGAGCGGAGTTCTCGGTTTCTTCGTTGGCGCATCCTACCTCGCCTGGGCGGAGAAGCACAACAAGAAGTATGTCTTTCTTCCCATACTCGGACTGCTCATCCTAATCGCTGTATCCCTCGGAAGGTCCACCCCTGAGACCACCGGGATGATCGGCGTCGATAGATCGGCACTCGGTCGCGTACAGATCTGGCGAGTCTCTGTGAGGATGATAGCGGATCATTGGCTATTCGGCGTCGGCCACACCGCATATTTCGGGAGACTGGCCGCATATTCGGACGCCAAGCTGGACGAGTATCACCCATCAGACCCCGAGGCGAAGAATCTCTTTCTCACGATGGGATCCGAGCACGGCATACTAGGTCTCTGGTCAGTGGCGCTTTTCATCTATGCAGTATGGGCAGTCGGCCGAGGCAAAGAGAGAGATGCCTTTGCCTCATGGGAATGGCGACTGATTCAAGGCATCAAAGCTACAGGGGCAGCCACGCTGGCCACATCGTTCGTAGACACACCGTTCTACGCAGAAGGTCAGTTCACCATGACCTTCATGTGGTTGCTATGCGTCGGCTTTCTTCTGCATCTGGCGCTCAGTAAGACCAGCCTAGCTCCGGAATACAGACTGTCCATGATCCTGCGTCGGGTCGGCATAGCTGTTGCAGCTCTACCCATCCTCGGTTTCGGGGCCCTCACATCCGTCGGAGTCCTGGATGCTCGGCAGGCCCTGCGCTCTCAACATGAGAGAGTGGCAGCCTCCAGACAAGGTGGCTCATTTGTCTCCATAGACCAAGTGCCGAACGAGTTGACTCAGGCAGTCATCTCCAGCGAAGATTGGCGTTTCCACCGGCACAATGGCTTCAGCCTTGTGGATATGCACCGAGCGCTCAGGGTGAACATCAGATCCGGTCGTGTGAGGCAAGGGGGGAGCACTATCACCCAGCAGTTGGCGAAGAACCTCTTCTTTACGCACGACCGAGCACTCCGCAGGAAGGTGGCGGAACTGATAGTAGCAGTGGAGATGGAGAGACGTCTTGGCAAGGATGAGATCCTGGAATTGTACCTCAATACCATAGATTTCGGTATGGAGGACAAGCGTGGAGTCACCATGGCCGCAGAACACTACTTCGGCAAGGAGGTATCGAGACTCACGGATGCCGAGTGTGCGCTTCTTGCCGCGCTCATCCCGTATGCGCCGCGGAAGACGATCTCTCCGGAGCATGCGGAGCAGGCATTGCTACGGGTATCCGGCAGGCTCGGAGAGTCGATGAGAGCCCGAGTCCGCAGGGAGATTGACAGCGTTGGCTTCCACAGGTGGTTCCGTCAGCACATACGGCCAGAGGTTGCGGAACCGGCTGAGTCCAGTCAGTCCAGGTAGCGCGTGTCGTCAATGCAATCGCCGATGGACACCGATAGACGCGGGAACCTGATCCGAGACCCTCTATCCCATGACATACCTGTCCCTGGAACACTAAGGTGTTTGCCTGTGTCTTATGCTCCGTATGCGATTGTCATCCCTGCAAACCACCCTTGACAAATACGCGACCGTGCCACTAAGATGAAAACGATTACGCACCTCTCGAGTGCTTATCGCAAGGTGAATTCATGCTGCCCACCATCAAAGACGTTGCCCGCCTCGCAGGTGTATCCACAGCCACGGTCTCCCGAGTCCTGAACAGCGCGGAAGTCGTCTCGGACGATACCCGTGAGAGAGTCGAGAAGGCGATCTCGGAGCTCGGATACCGGTACAACGCTCTCGCCCGGAGCCTCAAGAAGCAGAGCACCGGCCTCCTAGGCCATGTTATCCCGAGCATCGCAGGTCCGGTCAGCCCGATACTCGCCCGCGCCGTCGAGGACGAAGCTCGAAAGTACGGCTACAATGTGATCCTTTGCAACTCCTACGACAGCCCCGAGAAGGAGCAGGCGAACATCGATATCCTGCTCGAACGCCGGGTGGACGGCATCATCTTCTCATCGCCGATACTCCCTGAGCACCTGGTGATGGTCCGCGACCGCGGTGTGCCGCTTATCATCATCGAGCGCAGGTTCGAGATCTCCGGCTTCCCGTTCATCGACCCGAACAACCGCGAGGCCGCCCGTGAGGCGGTCGAGTACCTGATCGGTCTCGGTCATCGGAGGATCGGGCTTATCCTCGGCCTCAAGAACGCCATCCTTGTCGCTCAGAGACAACAGGGATACGAGGATGCTCTGAGCGCCGCCGGCATTCCCCTCGATCCCTGCCTGGTGGCCGACGGCCGATACACGCGGCAGTCAGGCTACGAGGCCATGCAGCAGCTTCTCAAGCAGGATCCGCGCCCGACCGCCGTCTTCGCCTGCAACGACGCGATGGCGATAGGTGCGATGCAGGCTGCAAGACATGCCGGTCTGGAGACGCCGAGGGATATCTCGTTCCTGGGCTTCGATGACACCGTCGCCGAGCTTGCCATTCCGCAGCTATCGACGGTGCATCAGCCGCTCTACGAGATCGGCACTCTCGCGGCCAGAATCGTGGCGGCCTACGCTCAGGGTGACGTGGAGAGCTACCCGTCGGAGAACTTCCTGCCGTGCCACCTGGAGATCCGCGAGTCCTGCGGCCCCGCTCCGTCGTAGGACGCATTGCGTAGGGAACGCCCGCCGTCGCATTTCGTCGGGGGATCGGGCCGAGGGGACTGATGGCTCGACGACTCCTGTCGTCGAGTCCCGATGCCCACGGAACCGGACAGCGACCGTTTCCCACTGCTATCCGAGGAGAAACCATGTCACAACCGATGACTTCGCATGAGCGCTTCAAGCGCATGTTCGAGCACCGAGAGGCCGACCGCGCGCCGATCATCGACGGCCCCTGGGGCGCGACGATCGAGCGCTGGCAGGCGGAGGGATTGCCCGAGGGAGTGAGCTTCGTCGATTACTTCGACCTCGACCACGTCGCCGGGTTCGGCATCGACAACAGTCCGCGCTACGAGCCGAAGGTTATCGAGGAGACCGACGAGTACATCATCCGTACGACGAACTGGGGGGCGACGCTCAAGAACTGGAAGCACGCCGCCTCGACCCCGGAGTTCCTTGACTTCACCGTCAAGGACCGCGAGTCATGGGCCGACGCCAGGGCGCGCATGACTCCGACCGACGACCGCATCCCCTGGGAGCACCTCAAGGCCCACTATGCCGAATGGCGCAAGAAGGGCTGGTGGATCGAGGCGCATCTCTGGTTCGGGTTCGATGTCACCCACTCGTGGACCGTCGGCACCGAGCGCCTGCTGATGGCGATGGTCGAGGATCCTGAGTGGTGCTCCGACATGTTCAACCACTACCTCGACGTGCAGCTTGCCCTCCTGGAGCGCGTCTGGGAGGCCGGATATACCTTCGATGCCGTCCGCTGGCCGGACGACATGGGCTACAAGTACAATCAGTTCTTCTCACTGAATACCTACCGAGAGCTACTCAAGCCGGTCCACAAGCGCGCGATCGATTGGGCGCACGCGTACGGCGTGAAGGCGCACCTCCACTCCTGCGGCGATATCAACCCCTTCGTGCCGGAGCTGATCGAGATCGGGCTCGATGCGCTCAACCCGCTCGAGGTCAAGGCGGGGATGAACCCGGTCGAACTGAAGGCGAAGTACGGCGACAAGCTCGTCTTGCACGGCGGGATCAACGCCGTGCTCTGGGACGACCCGGAGGCCATCCGGGCCGAGATGGAGCGCGTAGTGCCGGTGATGAAGGAGAACGGCGGCTACATCTTCTCGTCCGACCACTCGGTCCCGTCGTCCGTGAGCCTCGAGGACTTCCGCCGCATCACCGACCTCGCGAAGAAGCTCGGAAGCTACGAGTAGAAGGGTTACGGGTTATGGGTTGTGGGTGTCGGGGAATCCCATAACCCACAACCCATAACCCGTAACCTCCGCTTGTTCCGCCGCCTGCGACCTGATATACTGGCCTCGCCATGCTTACGTCCACCTTCATCCACGCGCCGGGGATCGGATACTCCACCGAGCGGAAGATCTGGGACGCGGGTGCGCTCACCTGGGACCACTTCCTCTCGGCGTACTCGGAACTCAATCTATCGGCCGGAAAGAAAGCGCTGCTCCGGCCGCTGGTCGAGGAGTCAGTGGTGCGTTTGAAGGCGAAGGATTACGCCTACTTCGCCGAGGCGCTCCCGAAGAAGGACCATTGGCGGGCGCTCAGCGAGTTCGGCGACGCGATCGGATACCTCGACATCGAGACCACCGGCTGCAACGCCGACTGGGGCGACAGCATCACCGTCATAGGCCTCTACGACGGCTTCGAGATGAAGCAGTTCGTCCAGGGCATCAACATGGACCGGTTCCCCGCCGAGATCACCCGCTATCAGACGCTCGTGACATTCTTCGGCAGCGGGTTCGACATCCCGTTCATCCAGCGCACCTACCCGAACCTGAAGATCGACCAGCTTCATGTGGACCTCTGCTACCTCCTCAGGCGCATCGGGCTCACCGGCGGGCTGAAGAGCATCGAGGTCCAGCTCGGGATCAGACGCATACCGGAGACGGAGGGACTCGACGGCTTCGATGCGGTCCGGCTCTGGAACGAGTACCGGCGCGGCAGTCAGGAGGCGCTCGACCTCCTGCTCCTCTACAACAAGGAGGACGTCATGAACATGGAGGCGCTCCTCCGCCACGGCGTCACCGAACTCATGAGGGGCCTCGCACACCCGCTCTACACGGGCTAGAGGCAGCCCCGGGACCCAGACCGCCTGTTCCTGAGCAGCGAAGCGTATCGAAGGACGGCCTGCACGAGTGCTACGTTACCGGGTGGGCGAGGATAGTGTGTAGGAGGGGTTTTCCGGGCGGTCTGTGCCCGGCAACCCCGACGACCGGGGCCGATCTCACGCATCCGGCATCTCCGGTTTCGGCGCTCCGAGTTCCTCGAGCAGCCGTTCAGCCTCATCCAGGGCGGGCTTGTAGCAGTAAGGCGGGCCGTCGCACCACGCCCGCTCGTACCCCGTCTGCGCGTGCTCGATCGCGGACTCCCGATCCCCGGCCTCGATGTCCAGCCGAGCGAGGAAGTTGTGGATATCCGCCTGTTTCAGCCGGTACTCGCACCGGTCAGCGATGGAGAGCGCCTCCAGGGCATCCTTTCGGGCCTGCTCAGGGTTGCTCTTCAGGCGATGCCACCGCGCCCACGCCAGCAGGATGTCCGGCTCCATCTCAACCAGGTTGATCCGCCGGCATCGGGTCAGCGCCTCCGTCAGGTGGGTCTCTGCTTTCGTTAGGTATCTATCCCTACGGCTGCCGTGATCCGAGGCCAACGCTGCCAGCGACCAGCCCAGCAGCCACTCCGCGCAGACGAAGTCGAGTTCGACGGGAAAGAGCGTGCGAGCTACCTCATCCGCCAACTCCCTGGCCTCCCTTGCCGACTTGAGAGCCGGCCTCGCTTCCCCCGCGAGTAAGGCGCCTAGCGCGCGGTATGCCCGGACCACGCATTGAGATTGTTTCTGGTTACCATCGACGAAGGATGCGAGCGCGCGGTCGAGTTCCCCGGTAGCTTCGTCGAACACACCGCGATAGGCCGACAGCCTGCCGAGTTCCTGGTGGCCGACGGCTTCTTGGAGTTCATTCCCAATCTCGCGGCACAGGTCTATTCTGCGGCGCAGGTTGCCCTCCGCTGAGCGCAACTCGCCGAGGCTGAGCTGAGCGATCGCAGTATTGCCCAGCCCGATCGCCAGGCTCAGTCTGTCGCCTGCCTTCTCCCGGAGCGCGTTCTGCCTCTCGTACAGGGGCAGCGCGCGCCTGGACTGCCCGGAGAGGATATAGGAATTGGCGAGCACATTCATCGTCCATGCCCGATCGCTCTCCTCTTTCAGTCTTGGCGGCTGGTCCTCTCCATCGGGGAAGAGACCGCGCAGGAGCTCGATTCGGGTCTGGTATGCGCCAAAGCGGTAGTGGAGAAGCTGGTTCAGACGCTCTCGGAACAGGATACACGCCTCATCATACTGCCCGGCGCGGACCGTGTGATGGTACAGCTCGATGACCGGGTTGAGGTCCTCCAGGCTCCGGACCTGGTCTCTGTCAGGCGATGGGATGGAGGCAAAGTAGTCGCGAAGACGCGTGTGCACGCCCTGCTTGTCGGCCAGCCGCTCGTAGGCATGCTGCCGAACGACCGGGTGCAGGTCGTATCGCCCTTGCTGCTCGTCGTAGAACAGCAGTCCGCGCGCGATCAGCTCATCCAGCGCCGCGTCGAAGCTCTTCTCGCTCTTCCAAGTGTTAAAGACCGATAATAACGTCCCGTAGGTCATCGGGCTTCGGAAAGCGGCGATGCGGCTCAGGAGCGCACGCTTCGGCTTGTCCAGCGTATCGTAGGCGACCTGCAGGATGTGGTGCTGCTCCTTGCCTTTCAGGTTTGGCACTACGGGATACCGGCGGGCAACCTGTATGTCGCCCGGCTTTCGCTTGTCCTTCATGATGACACCAGCCAGGAGTCGGAGCGCAAGCGGATGGTATCCATATGGTGCGCAGGCTTCCTTGATCTCGGCTCGCGTGCCTTTGATGCCTTGTGCCCTGAAAAAGGCAACCGCGTCCTCGGGCGACATCGCGCTCAGGTCTTCATGCCGACAGCCCGCCAGGTTCTCCAGTTCCCGAGGGAAGAGCCGACTTGTGAGCAGCACTCGGCTGCGGAGAGGCAGCGAGGCCAAGGCTCTCAGGAAGTCCGCCTCATGAGGATCGATGCAGCAGCACGGGTCTCCGTGTCCCTCATCGAGCTTGTCGCCTAGGTAAGCTGCGTCGAGGCATGCATATGCCCGCAGGACTCGCTCGAAGCCATCCAGCACGATGAGGAACCGGCGTTGTTGGAGCTGGCCCTCGAGAAGACGCAGCTTGTCATAAGCGGATTGGATGGAAGCCGGGTCTATGCTTCCGCTGCTGCAGTAGGCGATGGCGTGGTCGAGAAAGGCTGGGAATCCCGCGTCCCGCTCGTAGAACGACCACCACAGCACGCCCTCCGGACGGGAGTCCTCGGGAACGCGACAGGCATCGGCCGTCTTCGCCGGCTCATCCGGCGCACCGAGGAGAGGGAGGCCGAGGACATCGCGCTGGACCCACGCCCATGTCAGCGCCGATTTTCCCATCCCGCCGATGGCGGTCAACGCGAAGACCGGCTCGTTCCCCCTCGTTAGCCATTCCGTGAGCATCGTCCGCTCCGTCACCCTGCCGGTGAAGTTCGGCTGAAGAGGGTAGGGGTGCGCGAAGTAGGGCTGCGGTGGTAGGATAACTCCGGCCTGCGATCGTTGCCTGGCCGCTGGCTGTTGTGAGGCGGTGTGTTCCTGTTCCCAGTTGCGGATGGACTGAACTATACGCCGAGCCAAGTCCTCCGGAGACGAGAAGGTGTCGCGGATGCGTTCGCTGCTCACACGCTGGCGGAACGCGCGCTGCATAGTCCGCAGTTCGTCCGGCTCGATGAGGTTGTTTGGAACAGCAAAGCTCTCCGGCGCGAGGAACATCAAGATCGGCTTCTTCGCCTCTACTGCCATCTCGTATTCCCGCTCGGTGTACGAATGCTCTGCTCCCTCCGGGCGACTGCCGTAGAGGTGACCTACGATACCGACAAACACATCGGCCTTGGCTACCTGATCACGGCAGAAGCCATCGGCGTCCCAGTCACGCGCGCCGAAGTTCTCCATGCGTATGCAGTGGTAGCCGTCAAGGCTCTCGATAGCCTCAATGGCCGCCTTCCGGTATTCGGCGAGGTCCTTGAACGTGGAGCTGAGAAAGATCCTCTTCATGCTGTCATCCCTGATGTCGGCAATACCCATCTCATTCGTCGGAGGCGTAGGCGCTCCTTCTATTATAGCACAATGAGGCTAGCGTCAACTTACGTAGTCAGCCGCGAGTGTGCGCATCCCAGCCGCAAAGCCGCTTGATGGGCAAACATTTCGGCACACCGGTGTTGCCGTCGAGCACAAACGTGGTATAATGTCGTCACATGTACGAGAGTGGAGGATGATTCATGACAGATTCGGAATACGAAGGCGTGGGGACCGAGCAGGAGCACGAGCTGTTCACCTCGACCAGTTACAGCAGTAAGATACGGTGCGGGATCTGTGGAGCCCCTGTGCGCAATATTCCGTCAATGTATGAGGAGATGGACATCGATTGGCGCTGCGCCAAATGTCTCCGCCGCGACAAGCCCGTCCTGGAGGAGCACGTCTCCTAATCAGGCTGACGCAGCGAGACGGAGTATCGATTTTGACAAGCAAGGCCGAGCCAATGCTCGGTCTTGTTTTTTTGTGTCAGCGGAACACCCGCCCGTCTGCGCTCGTCTTTGAACTGTATGTGGAAGCAGCGAAATGGTTCCCCGCGATATCACAATTGACGCTTGGGCGTCAAATGCTGTATACTTCAACTGAACCCTCACGAAGGAGGATGGTAATGCCCACGAGGCTGATCGCCTGCCTGATAGCAATCATTTGTATTCTGACAGTTTCCATCGTGGCCCTCTCGCAGGGAGCACCACCAGGCCCGCCAGTCATGCCGCCCGGACTGGCCGACGACGATGACGGTGGACCTCCTCCTCCGCCTCCGGGAGGCCAGCCTCCTGCGGGTCCGCCGACGTCTTCCTCAGGATCGACCGGTGACGGCCGGAATTCGGCAGATGGGAACGCCGCTGACAGGAACGCTGTTGACGAGAACCCCGGTCCTCCCGCGCCTCCGGGCCTGCCTGCGCCGGGATCGCGTCGGCCCAGCGGACCGACCGGCGGCCGCGAGTATCCGAAGCTCCCGACAAAGCCACAGATCACACCTGATGAAGGGCAGTCCACGCCGAGGGACAACAACCAAGTCGGCGAGATGACGCCGATCGACGAGTCCGTCATCAGCGCGCGTGACTACATCATGTATAAGGGCGACCCGGCCCACACGGGATACACCGAGGAGCATCTCGATTTCCCGCTCAAGCTCGCGTGGAAGTACCTGTCGGAGGTAAGCCCGGATAACCCGTCGTCCCCTGCCGTCAAGGATGGCGTGATCTACTTCGGCGCGGGGAACCGGCTGTATGCCGTCAACACCGAGACCGGCACCTTCCGATGGTGTTACCCCGCCACCGAGTCTCTGACCTCGAGCATCAGGACGTCCCCGGTGGTCGGCGACAACATGGTGTACTTTGGGGCCGGCGACGGCCGCCTCTACGCCGTGTCTACCGAGGACGGCTCCCTGCAGTGGAGCTTCGCAACCAGGAGCAACATCACGTCATCGCCGATCCTGGTGGACGGCATCATCTACTTCGGCTCCGATGACCGCAGGCTCTATGCTCTCGATGCCGAGACGGGCGCCATGAAGTGGCCCGGCGGTTTCCGCACCAAGGACGGGATAGCCTCGTCCCCGGCGGTGGCCGATGGGCTCATCTACTTCCTGTCCACCGACACCGTTCTGTACGCAGCCAGCACCGTATCGGGCCAATTGAGCTGGGCAACCCGGATCGGCAGCGGTTCCAGGCACACCACTCCGGTCGTCGCCGAGAACACCATCTACCTGGCGGCGGGTAAGGATATCTACGCGCTCCAGTCCAAGAGCGCGCGGGTCAAGTGGTCCGCCACTCTTCCCGGCGATATCACGACAACCCCGGCAGTGGCCAACGGAGTCGTGTACTTCGTGTTCAGAAACGGCAAGTCGAGCAAGCTCTGCGCCTTCACCAACGCAGGCAAGCTGAAGTGGAAGGAAGCGGTCGAGATAGGCGCGCCCTCGTTCTCCTCCCCTGTCGTGGCGGACGATACGGTCATCGTCACCGCCAACAAGGGAATCGTTCTTGCCGTCGATGCCGAGACCGGCGAGATCAAGTGGAAGTACACCATCGCGCCCTCGATCCTCGAGTACGGCTCGCAGAGGTACAAGTACCGCTATGTGAATATCGTGGCCGCTCCCGTGGTCGCGAACGGCACCCTCTACGTGCTGGCCGACGATGGAGCGCTGCATGCCTTCTCGATGGACAGCCCCGACACGACACCGCCGAGAGTCGAGACGGTGCGACCGCTGCGGAACTTCCTGATGAACGGCACGCCGCCTGTCGAGATCTCCGCGCTCGTGAAGGATCCAGGCAGCGGAATCAAGGAAGACACCATCAGGCTTACTCTCGATGGCGAGACGCTCGAGCACCAGATCATCCCCGAGCGCGGGGTCATCTGGTACAAGACGCCGCGCTCCGACCGGCTCGTTCCGCTCTCATCAGGCCGACATACCGCCAGCCTGACGGTGGAAGACTGGGCCGGGAACAAGACTTACGAGGAATGGACCTTCATGGTCGATAATACCCTGAAGGCCACCGCCAAGACGGGCTCCTCAGGATCGTCATCCTCCGGCAGCGGCAAGTCAGCTCCGGCGGAGGCGCCGCCTCCGGGCTTCTGATAGTCTCGACAGTACGATGAATCCCCGGCGGGCAGCGGAAACGCTGCCCGCTCTGTTTTGCGCCTTTCACCGATCCACCCCGCCGACCGTGTCCGTAATGCAACAAACTCGGCACAAATGCCGGTTTTGGCACGGAATATGCACTATCCAACCTGAGCAGTAGACAACCTGACACATCCACCGTTCCCGTATGTCAGGATCGTGACGGGTACGCATGCACATGCCGCGCATGGGCTTGTTCGGCGTGCCGGTTACTGCCGGGTGGGCCTCAGATGGACGCACGACAAAACCCGATCGAGGAGACGCACTCCCGGTTCGATATGGATGACTGGCGCAGGTACATCGCCGATTGCGCCGAGCAGTATTCGCGCAACTACGACGAGCGCCAGGATCTCATATCCGACACCGTGCGCGCGCTCCTCGAATACGACAGACCGATAGAGTACCCGAAAAGCTTCATCTGGACCACGGTTCGGCGGCTGGCGATCAACCGCGGATGCGTAGGGGCCGGCGCGAGGGAGTTCAGCAACTCCGACGGCGTGATCGAAGCTGATCCGGCGGAGACTCAGGCGGGGCCTTCGGAGACCGTCATCCTGCGAGACACGCTCGAGCGGCTGCTCAAGCGCCTCACGCCCGCGGAGATGAGATGCTACGAGCTCCTGAAGGACGGATACGAGCAGAGGGACCTGCCCAAGCTGATGGGCGTCTCGAGACAGGCCATTTCCAAACTGCTGAATGCAATCCGGCGCAAGTACGAGGAACTGGAGTCCGAGGACCTGCTAGTGTAGCATCTTCCCGGACCGATATTCCATCCATCCGACCTGGAACGTGCGCTCAGGGAATAGGACACGAAGGGCTCTCGCGTGGCCGGCTGCCTCTTCCCGGGTCTGCTTGCCCGGGCACTTCAGCGCGCCGGATCTACGCGATCCGGTTTCTCTCCAAAGGACAACCCACATCTTCTGCTTCCTGCCAAACGTGGTCGCAATCGCCATCCGGATCGACTGCCACTCAGTAGACGTTTCAGCGCGCGAAATGTCAACGTACATTTCCTCGGTTGACATTTCACCTTCTCACTTGTCTATTGCGACGAGGCGGACAGAGATCCGCCCGGCAGTCGAAGCCGCTCGCCGAGAAGGCGAGGGCGTCTATGAAGGAACGAAAAGATGTCCGTCCATACCCCCGCAGGATTCCCTGCCGATTTCCATCGCGCAGATGAGCTGTTTGCCACCGCTGTCGCTTGCGCGCGTGAGTTCTCCCGGGATTACAGCGAGCAGCAGGATCTCGCGTCCGAGGCACTGCTTGCCGTTCTCTCATATCAGGACGAGATCCGGTTCCCCAGGCAGTTTCTGCGTCGGACCATCCGCAATCTCTGCATAGACCGCTCCCGTTCGATCGGCTCGCGGGAGCTCACCGGCTGCGAGTGGGAATCCTCACTCGATCACCTGTGCGCCGACCCGGATCAATCGTGCGACCCATGCGAGCATCTGATGCTTCTGGACAGCATCGAACGCATGGAGTCGATGCTCAGCCCGGCCGAGCGAAGGTGCTATGAGCTGATGCGTCAGGGCTATGAGCAGCGCGATCTACCCTCGCTCCTCAACGTATCCAGGCAGGCGGTCTCGAGAATGGTCGCCTCCATCCGCCGGAAGTATCTGAGCACGGAATCCCCTCCTACACGGGGCAGTTCGACTCAAGAAACGCGTTCTATCCCTGGTCAGTGAGTATCCCAAAGCCCCTCGGCCGTGCCACGTAGGGAAACCTCGCCGCCGCGTTCCGTTCGCCGGAGGTCTACAGCCAACGGAACGGGACAGCGTCCGTTCCCTACGCATCCGGACCCCGGGGGTGCTACGGGATGGGAATTCCGGCTCCGCACTGAACTTCGACGCCACCGGGCGCAGAACACTCGCGGAATCCCTTCCACCGGGTTGTCGGCGGTCCGTCGGATTGACGGCATGTCCTGCTTTTGGTAAACTTACATCGAACAGCAAGCGTTCCTACGACGTGTGGCCGGGGACTCATCAGCCGGCCACACGCCTTTGTATATCGAAGGGAGTACGACATGCAGGAAGGTACGACGATGTACGACAAAGACCCGATCCGCGACGTGGAGCAGCTCGAGGACATGCTGAGCGAGCCCACCCAGGGCGTCATCGACACGCTCGGCCGCATTGATGGCGACATACTTGTCCTCGGTGTAGGCGGCAAGGTCGGACCCACGCTGGCCCGCATGGCGAAGCGCGCCTCCGATGCCGCCGGGGTCAACCGGCGAGTGATCGGCGTGGACCTCTTTCCCAATCCCGAGATGCAGGCGCGCGTCGAGTCGTTCGGGGTCGAGACCATCAAGTGCAACCTGCTCGACCAGGACCAGTTCAACAGCCTGCCGGACGCCAAGAACGTCGTCTTCATGGTCGGCATGAAGTTCGGCTCGACCGGCCAGGAGGCCCTCACGTGGGCGATGAATGCGTTCCTGCCCGGCCTGGTCGCCCAGAAGTACAAGGACAGCCGCATAGTGTCGTTCTCGACGGGCAATATCTACGGCCTCGTGCCCATCACCTACGGAGGCTCGGTCGAGACTGATACGCCCAACCCTGTTGGCGACTATGCAACCAGCGCCCTCGGGCGTGAGCGTATGTTCGAGCACTTCAGCAAGACGAACGGCACACCTACCGCCATCATCCGTCTGAACTACGCCGTCGAGATGCGCTACGGCGTGCTGGTGGATATCGCTCAGCAGGTCTGGGCCGGCCAGCCGGTAGACGTCACGATGGGCAATGCCAACGTGATCTGGCAGGGCGACGCCATCGCCATGACACTGCAGTCGTTCGACCTCGTCTCCTCGCCCGCGTTCGTGCTGAACGTCGCCGGCCCTGAGTTGGTCAGCATCCGTAAGGTCGCAGAGCAATACGGCCAACTGATGGGCAAGCCGGTTACGATCACCGGCGCCGAGGCGCCCGACGTGCTCTACAACAACGGCAAGCTCGGTCACAGGCTTTTAGGCTATCCGAGGGTGAGCCTCGACCAGATGATCCACTGGATCGCGAACTGGGTGATGCGGGGCGGCGAGAGCCTCGGCAAGCCGACTCACTTCGAGAGCCGCGACGGGAAGTTCTAGGGAGTATGGGAGTGTGGGGTTGCATGAACTCTCATACTCCCACACTTGGTACACTCAGAGGTTACCCAGGCAATGCTATCTTCCGAAGTCAGACAGGTTCTACAGCGCGGAGTCGTGATACCCGCGAGTCCGCTGGCCATTACCGCGGACCGCAAGCTCGACGAACGCCGCCAGAGGGCGCTCTGCCGCTACTACATCGCGGCCGGGTCGGGCGGATTGGCGATCGGAGTGCACACGACACAGTTCGCCATCCGCGACCCGAAGATCGGGCTCTTCCGGCCGGTCCTCAAGCTGGCCGCCGAGGAGATGGACCGCGCGGATGCGAACCGCGCCGAGCCGCTGGTTCGCGTCGCCGGTATCTGCGGCAAGACCGAGCAGGCGACCGCCGAGGCCGCACTCGTCCGCGAGTTCGGCTACAACGCCGGCCTCCTCAGCCTCGCAGCGATGAAGGATGCCGACATCGACGGTCTGGTCGATCACTGCAAGGCCGTCGCCGAAGTGATCCCGGTAGTCGGGTTCTACCTCCAGCCGGCGGTCGGGGGACGCGTGCTACCGTACTCGTTCTGGCGTCGGTTCTTCGACATCCCGAACGTCGTCGCGGTGAAGATCGCTCCGTTCAACAGATATCAGACGCTCGACGTCATCCGTGCCGTCGTCGAGGCGGGCAGGGAGGACGTCGCCATCTACACCGGCAACGACGACAACATCGTGATGGATCTGCTCACGCCGCACCGCTTCATCGTGGACGGCAAGCCGGTCGAGCGCCGGATCGTCGGCGGGCTGCTCGGCCACTGGTCGGTATGGACCAGGAAGGCCGTCGAGCTGCTCGATGAATGCCATGCCCTGGTCGAGAAGGGTGGGGACGCGCCTGTCGAGATGATGCGCCGGGCGATCGAGGTCACCGATTGCAACGCGGCGTTCTTCGACACTGCCCACGCTTTTGCGGGATGCATCGCGGGCCTGCACGAGGTTCTGCGGCGCCAGGGTCTGCTCGAGGGCATCTGGTGCCTCGATCCGTGCGAATCGCTCAGTCCCGGCCAGGCGGAGGAGATCGATCGGGTCTATGCGGCCTATCCGCACCTCAACGACGACGCGTTCGTCGCCGAGCACAGGGATGAGTGGCTGAAATGAAGCTGGGGGTTTCTGGACGCCAGGAACCCTTGATCCCTTCGATATGCGCAAGCTCGCCGTCATATTCTCACTTCCCCTCCTCGTCGCGGCGGTCCGGCTGCTGCCGCTCAGCAATCTGCCGTCCACGTGCGTCTTCTACAGTGTGACCGGCCTGCCGTGCCCGACCTGCGGAATGACTCGCGCCGTCATCGCCCTCACGCGCTTCGATCTTCAGCGGGCAGCGTACTTCCATCCGCTCGCGGTCGTCTTCGGAGCCGCCGTCACCGTCCTGTGGGGGCTGATGGTGTACGAGGTCGCGACCGGTCGCTCCACGGCCTCGATGGCATGGATCAGGCGGCGAGCTCTGATGTTGGTGGGATCCGTGTTCGGCCTGCTGGCAGTCTACGGCGCGGTCAGGATCGCGATCCTGCGATAGCATGGCCGCTCCCCCGGCAAGTAGGACCATTCGCGCATGTGATCGAACAGACACTGGGTAATACAGCATCGGATCGAGTGGATCGGATGCGCATCACTCCGATGGCCGGTTGGTCCGGGAGGACGACGATGAACGAGAATCCCAACAGAATCGCGTGCCCCAAGTGCGGCGCGGCGAATTTCCCGTCCAGCACCAACTGCTGGCAGTGCGGCGAATCGCTCCGTGTACGGCAGATCCACGTCGAGCGTACCGAGCCGGAATCGACGCCGCCCGGATCGGAGCCGCCTCCGGGCACGCCTCCTCAGCCGGCCCCGTCGTCGCCGGTCTACATACCGCCAGGCAGCCGGCAGGATACCGACACGCTCGTGATCATCGGCTTCGTGCTGGCAGGCTTGGGGCTGTTCGGATGCTGTTGTTGTTGTTCGCCTCTGCTCTCCGTAGCGGCGATAGTGCTGGGAGCGATGGCCTACTCGCGAGGCGACAACCGCGGGCTGTGGGTCATAATCGCCGGAGCCGCCGCCCTCATTCTCGGCATCGTGATTCCGCTGGTGACCGCACCGTTCCAGCAGTTCCGGGGACCGTGGCGCAACTTCCCAGGGCCGATCCCCGGTCCATGGCGCAACATATAGACCATCCCCAACACCACTGCAGGAGGGGATTCCGATCCCCGATACCCCTTGCATCGGGGATCGGAATCCCCTCCTACGCCACCACCATCTATGCGGACGTCGCTCTGACCACGCTCATCCACACTGATACGGCACAGTTCGCCCCGCGTGCTCCTGGGTAAAATCTATGTGGCGATCATGGGAGATTGATCGACAGGAGGCGAGCTATGCAAGACTGGCTAGTATGGCTAATCGTCGCCGGCATCGGTCTGCTGGCGGCGGTTCTGATACACGCAATCATCAGGCAGGCGTGGGGCGGGATGATCGCCGGGACGCTGCTGTTCGGCGTCCTCGGGGCGTTCCTCGCTGCCTGGCTGCTTCCGCGGTTTGTCAACATACCCCAACTGGCGCTGTTCGAGGAACGGTTCCTCTGGGCCGCCGTCGGTGGCCTCGTGGTGTCGCTCATCTACGAACTGGCCACGGCGGGCAGCAGAGTCCACAGGAATCGGATACTCATTCCCATGCCGATGTCGGCGAGGAGGTGACCACGATGGCGCAGGACAAGAGACCGTGCAAACTGACCGACCTCTTCGGGATGCCGATCATGACGAGGGAAACCGGCCGCAAGCTGGGCAACGTCAAGGACATCATCTTCGATCCGGAGGCCGGAAAGCTCGAGGCGCTGACGATCGAGACAAACGGGTTCTTCGGCCCGAAGAGATGGCTCGTGCTCGCGCCGGATATCCGCAGCATCGGGGATGACGCGATCATGGTCGACAACGGCCGTGTGTTGCGGAATCCCTTCTACGCGCGCAGAGAAGCGGATATCTTGGATCAGAACAACACGCTCACGAGCAAGACCGTGGTCACCGTGAGCGGCAATATACTGGGTACCGTGACGGATGTGTTCATCGATCTGGACACGGGCAAGGCGCTCAGATATGAGGTCAGCGGCGGCGCTGCTGCTGACGTGAGCAGCGGACGCAGGGTCTTTCCGGTCCCCGATGCACTGGTGGTCGGTCCGGACGCGCTCGTCGTGCCGGATTCGGTCGAGATCCAGATGCAGGCGCAGGAGCCCGGCGGGCTCGCCGGAGCCTACAAGGGTACCAGGGAGCAGGCGCAGGGCTTCTGGGACAGAGTCAAGGACTGGTGGGCCGACGTTACCAAGAGCGCCGACGAGAAGGAAGCGGAGTACGCGCTCGGCAAGATCGCCGGCGCTGACGTGGTCGACGATCAGGGCAATATCATCGTCCGAGAGGGCGAGGAGATCACCGAGCGAGAGGTGGTCCGCGCAAGGGTGTCGGGCAAGATGCACCAACTGGCGCTCGCGGCCGGCTGGGGAGTCACTCGCAGGGGCTACGAGCGCGCCGCCGGACGCATCTCCGAGGCTGCTCAGGAGCAGGAGGCGAAGTTCGTTCTCGGCAAGAAGGCCGATCGGACGGTCCGTGACGATCAGGGCAACGTCATAGTCTGGAAGGACGAGGAGATCGACCAGGAGGTCATTGACAGAGCCCGAGAGGCCGGCAAGTTGGGCGCGCTGACCTCCGCCGTCACCGTGGCGGGCGCGAAAGGCGCCTTCGGTCGGATCGGTGAGGCCACGCGCGGCGCCTACGAGTCCGCCAGGGGCGGCGTGACCGGCGCCTCGGAGGAGTACGGCAGGCGCAGACTTACCAGCCAGCAGCGGGAGATGGCTATCGGCAAGGTGTCGGCGACAGATATCCGGGACGCGGACGGCAACCTCATCATCGCGGAGGGCGAGATCTTCACCCCGATGATCCTCCAGCGTCTTGAGGACGAGGGTCGGATCGATCAGATCCGCCTGATGCCGGTCATGGGGCCGGACAGGACTCCCGCGGAATACCAGGTGCCTCGGATCGAGCTGGTGGTGCGCGCCGAGGATACGCATCACACCGACTGATCCGACTATCACATTGTAGGAGCGGCTTCCAGCCGCGATGGATCGGTGCATTGTAGGAGCGGCTTCCCAGCCGCGATCGCAGCTGGAAGCTGCTCCTACATGGCTTGGTCGCAGCTGGAAGCTGCTCCTACCCTCAATCCCCAATCCCGAATCCCCAACCCCGCCCCCCACACCGATCACTCCTCCCACGACCGTCCGTGCCTTGCGGAATCGCCCCTGATGTGGTTTAATATGGACTCGTGCCTGCCGGTATTTTGACGGCAGGCATCACTTTGTGCGGAACATCCCCGCATTCTCGGCAGTCTAGAGATGCGAGCCGGTCCCTCCGATAATGGGCGCAAGGGCCCGGAGTCCCAGGCATACGGTTGCCCGGATGGCCGGAAGAGCAAGCCCGGTACCGGCCGGACGGGGTCTGTTCCTTCGTTTGACTCGCAGCGAATTCCGGCTATAATGGAGTGCCGAGTCAACAGGACAAGCGCCGATCCTGCAACGAAGTCGGCGGCAAGTGAGGTTATTCCGGATAATGGCAAAATCCCTGATCATAGTTGAGTCTCCGGCCAAGACGAAGACGCTGAAGAACTTCCTTGGGAAGGACTATCAGATCGAGGCGTCGATGGGCCACGTGCGCGACCTCCCCAAGAAGGAACTCGGGGTCGATATCGAGCACGACTTCAAGCCGTCGTATACCACGATCGCCGAGCGGAAAGACGTCATCAAGCGCCTCAAGGACGCGGCCGGCAACGCGGAACAAGTTTACCTGGCGACAGACCCTGATCGCGAGGGAGAGGCCATTGCATGGCATCTGGAGCAGGCGCTCAAGCTGAAGGATGCCAAGCGCATCACCTTCAACGAGATCACGCGCAACGCCGTTCGGGAGGCGCTCCGCCATCCGCACGAGGTCAACGGGAAGCTTGTCGATGCCCAGCAGGCGCGCAGAGTGCTCGACAGACTCGTCGGCTACAAGCTCAGCCCGCTGCTCTGGACCAAGGTGAAGAAGAACCTCAGCGCCGGACGCGTGCAGAGCGTCGCCGTCCGACTGATCTGCGACCGCGAGCGCGAGATCGAGGCGTTCGTCCCCGAGGAGTACTGGTCGCTCACGGCCCGTCTCACCAAGATGGAGGAGGAGCGTCCGTTCAACGCCAAGCTCATAGAGAAGAAGGGCGAGAAGATCAAGGTCGGGAACAAGGACGAGTCCGACCGCATCCTCGCCGACCTCGAAGGCGCGACATGGACCGTCGCCGACGTCAAGGAGCGCGAGCAGAAGCGCAACCCGGCGCCGCCGTTCATCACCAGCACTCTCCAGCAGGAGGCGTCGCGCAAGCTCGGATTCTCGAACAAGAAGACGATGACCGTCGCGCAGATGCTCTACGAGGGCATCGACCTCGGCGAAGAGGGCCATGTCGGTCTGATCACATACATGCGAACCGACTCCACGCGCATCGCGCAGGAAGCCGTCGAGGAGGCGCGCGAATACATCCTCGAGGCATACGGCAGGGAGTACCTTCCGTCGGTCCCGAGGCAGTACAAGTCGCGCAAGTCGGCGCAGGAAGCCCACGAGGCGATCCGCCCGACCAGCGTCTATCGCAGGCCAGAGGACCTGGAGAGGGTCCTCAACAGGGATCAGTTCCGCCTGTACAAACTGATCTGGCAGCGGTTCCTCGCGTGCCAGATGGAGTCGGCGGTCCTGAACGTTGTCACGGTCGATATCGCGGCGAAGGAGTACACCTTCCGGGCGACCGGCTCGACCGTCAAGTTCCCCGGCTTCACGGTGCTCTACACCGAGGGCAGGGACAACGGCAACGGCAAGGACGAGGAAGACGAGAACCAGATCCTGCCGAAGCTGACGAAGGACGAACTGCTCCGACTGCTCGAGCTGCTCCCGAAGCAGCACTTCACCGAGCCGCCTCCCAGATACACGGAAGCCACCCTGGTGAAGGCGCTGGAAGAGAAGGGGATCGGCCGCCCGAGCACCTACGCGAGCATCATCTCGACGATCCAGGACCGCGAGTACGTCGTCCTGCAGGAGAGGAAGTTCAGGCCGACGGAGCTCGGATGCACGGTCACGGATCTGCTCGTGAAGCACTTCCCGGACATCATGGACGTCACCTTCACCGCCGGCATCGAGGGCAAGCTCGACGAGATCGAGGAGGGCGACCTCGACTGGGTCAAGGTCATGCGCGAGTTCTGGGGCCCGTTCGAGCACGAACTTGCCGAGGCCCGGGAGAAGATGGAGAAGGTCAAGAAGCCTGCCATCGAGACCGAGGAGGCCTGCCCGAATTGCGGCAAGCCGCTCGTCGTTCGGGAGAGCAAATACGGCCAGTTCCTCGGATGTTCCGGCTACCCGAAGTGCAAGACCGTCGTCACGAAGAACCTGGGCGAGAAGTGCCCGGTCCCCGGATGCGGCGGCACGATCGTCGAGGAGTCGCCGGGAAGCCTGAAGTACAAGTGCAGCAGCGAGGAGTGCACCTTCGTCTCGCGAGGCAAGGCCGAGAAGCCTGCGGAGGGCGGCGACGGCGCGAGTTCGGCGACACCCGAGGTTACCGACCAGATGTGTCCGAAGTGCGGCAAGCCGCTCGTGAAGCGGACCGGCAAGTACGGCGAGTTTCTCGGATGCTCCGGCTATCCGAAGTGCCGGACGATCATCAACATCCGCAAGGAAGGCGAGGGTGACGGAATCCCGTGTCCGGCGGAGGGATGCACGGGGCACATCGTGCAGAAGTTCTCGCGGATGGGTCCGTTCTACGGGTGCGACAGGTATCCGGAGTGCAAGCTCATACTCCCCGGCAAGCCGCTCGATCGGAAGTGTCCGAAGTGTGGCTCGATGCTCGTCGAGAAGCAGTATCGCGGCAAGCCTCAGGGCGTTAAGTGCACCAAAGACGGCTGCGACTACAAGGAGGCCCCCGAGGCCGCCGAGCCGCAGGAAGAGAAGACCGAGGCGATGGTGTCCTAGCTGCTCGATGCTCGTCGCTTGATGCTCGATACTCGATATGACGCTGGGGCGGGAGTGCAACTCCTGCCCCTACCAGCAACCGGCCTTTCAGTTTGCTAACAACCCACTTATTGTTGACCACTCCCTTGTTGTGCGCTAGAATAACTCCACTATAAGATAGCCTGGAGCGGCGGTCTGCAAAGCATCATCTAGCACGGCTCTGCGCTGGCTATGGGCTCTTACACTGACGCGCGGGGCAGAAGAGTGGAGGTTGTGCCCATTCTGCGCCCAGTCCGGCACGATGACAAACCTTCCGACTTTGCGGTACAATGCCCGAAGCACATAACGGGCCTCGGAGCATTGGACCCCAGCACTCCACCACTCCAGTACTCCAACGCCCCAGGATAAGGAGCCGCCATGCCCATCAAGATCGCGTTCGTCGGATTCCGCCATGCGCACATCTTCGACCTCTACAACCGCGCCAGGGAGTGGCCCGAGTACGAGGTCATCGCCGCCTGCGAGGAGGATGCCGACACCCGCAAGACGCTCGCGGAGAACGGAAACGCCGAGATCACCCACGACGACTACCGCAAGATGCTCGACGAAGTGCCCTGCGACGTCGTTGCGATCGGCGACTACTACGGCAAGCGCGGGAGCATCGTCCTCGATGCGCTCAGGCGAGGTAAGCACGTCATCGCCGACAAGCCGATCTGCACCAGCCTCTCCGAGCTCCACCGCATAGCCTCCGTTTCGGCGCGCAAGAAGCTCAGCGTCGGATGCATGCTCGACATGCGCGACAAGGGGCTCTTCATCAAGGTGAGGGAGCTGATCCGCGAGGGAGCGATCGGCGAGGTCAACGCCATCACCATCGGCGGCCAGCACCCGCTCCTGCTCGGCACGCGGCCCGGCTGGTACTTCGAGCCCGGCAAGCACGGCGGCACGATCAACGATATCGGCATCCATGCCTTCGACCTGGTCCCGTGGGTGACCGGGAAGCAGTTCGTCGAGGTTACCGCCGCCCGGAGTTGGAATGCGGTCCCGAAGGACGTCCCGCACTTCAAGGACGCCGGCCAGTTCATGCTGCGGATGGAGAACGATTGCGGCGTGATGGGCGAGGTCTCCTACTTCATGCCGGACACGATGGGCTATACGCTCGAGCTCTACTGGCGGATGACCTTCTTCGGAACCGGGGGTATAATCGAGACGTCGATCAACTCGCAGGCCGTGATGCTGGCGAAGAACGGCGCGAGCGAGCCGGAGATGGTCCCGCCCGCGGAGGGCGCGCCCGGCGGATACCTGCGCTCGTTCACGGAGGAGATCACCACCGGCCGGACCGACGGCCTCACGACCGCCGACGTCTTCCGGGCGACGGAGGTCGCGCTCATCACCCAGTCCGCCGGCGACACCGGCCGTTGTCACGTGCATGTCTGACGAACGACTCACAATCATCGGCGGAGGACTCGCCGGGGCGGAGGCGGCGTGGCATGCCGCGCGCGTCGGGGTTTCCGTGCGCCTCTACGAGATGCGTCCCGGCAAGTCGAGCCCCGTCCACCGGACCGGGCTCCTGGCCGAACTCGTTTGCAGCAACTCTCTGAAGTCGAACCTGCTCACGAATGCCGCCGGACTGTTGAAGGAGGAGATGCGCATCCTCGGCTCCGTGGTGATCGAGTGCGCCGACGCCCACCGCGTTCCCGCCGGCCAGGCGCTCGCGGTCGATCGTGAGCGCTACGCCGAGTGCATCACCGAGCGTGTCTCGTCGCTGCCGAACGTCGAGATCATCCGCGAGGAGATCACCGAGATCCCCACGGAGGGCGTGGTCATTATCGCGTCCGGGCCGCTGACCTCTGAGGCGCTCGCACAGGACATCGCCCGGCTCACCGGCCGCGACTACCTCTACTTCTACGACGCCGTCGCCCCCACGATCACCGCCGACTCGATCGACTACGACATCGTCTACCGCGCCTCACGGTATGACAAGGGCGACGCCGACTACCTGAACTGTCCGATGACCGAGGAGGAGTACAACGCCTTCTACGACGCCCTGATCGCCGCCGAACGCGTGCCGACGAGCGCTCTCGAGCCGATGAAGCTCTTCGAGGGGTGCATGCCGATCGAGGAGATCGCCGCCCGCGGACGTCAGACGCTCGTCTTCGGCCCGCTCAAGCCGGTGGGGTTGGAGTACCCGCGTACCGGACGGTGGCCGTACGCGGTGGTCCAGCTTCGGCAGGAGAACAAGGAGGGCGCGCTCTGGGGGCTCGTCGGCTTCCAGACGCGGCTGAAGTGGGGCGAGCAGGAGCGCGTCTTCCGCATGATCCCCGGCCTTCAGCATGCCGAGTTCGTGCGCTACGGAGTCATGCACCGGAACACCTACATCGAATCGCCGCATCTGCTCTTTCCGACGATGCGGATGAGAGACCGCAGACCGCAGACTGCAGACCGCAGCAGCACGACTCCCGAACCCCCAATCCCGAACCCCGAATCCCTAGCCCCGAATCCCATCTTCTTCGCCGGCCAGATCACCGGCGTTGAGGGCTACGTCGAGTCCGCCGCGATGGGCATCATCGCCGGGACCAACGCCGCGCGCCTGATCAAAGGCGAGGAGCAGGTCGTCTTCCCGCGCGAGACGATGATCGGCGCGCTCGCGGATTACATTTCGTCGCCACAGACCACCGATTTCCAGCCGATGAACGCCAACTTCGGCATCCTCCCCAAGCTCGATCAGCGCATCCGCAGCAAGCGCGACCGCTACGCTGCCCAGTCCGAGCGCGCGCTGGAGGCGATCAGAGCCATCGCCGCGAGCTTGTAGACCGCGTCTGCCCGTAAGTGCTAGAATGGCCGTCGAACAGGTTACCACCCGTAGCCTAGCCCTTCATGGGCATCCGAGGGAGGGACAGATGATGACTCGCGGGCAGACCAACATGCCGGTCGAACTGGCATTCGACTCGGCGTCGGCCAATCCTGATACCGAGCTTGACGTCGTCTTCACCGGCGGCGGATCGGAATGGCGCGTGCCGGCATTCTATGCAGGCGGGGCGATGTACAAGGTTCGGTTTTCCGCCGCGACTCCCGGCCGATACACCTACCGTACGGTCTGCACGGATGACTCCGGTCTCGACGGTCGGTCGGGCGAGCTTCACATCGATCCCTATGGGGGCGAGAACTACCTCTATCGGCACGGACCCCTCCGCGTCGCCGCGAACCACCGCACGCTCGAACACGCCGACGGCACGCCGTTCTTCTGGCTCGGCGATACCTGGTGGATGGGCCTCACCACGCGCCTCGACTGGCCGAACGGGTTCGCCTCCCTCGCTGCCGACCGCGTCGCCAAGGGGTTCAACCTGATCCAGATCGTCGCCGGCCCGCTCCCGGACTTCGATGCTGAGGACGCCGCCTGGGACCCCCAGCAGGCGAACGAGGGCGGCCGGCCCTGGGAGCGAGATTGGGCGCGCATCAACCCCGAGTACTACAACCACGCGGATCGGCGCATCCGGCATCTCGTCGATCAGGGCCTCGTGCCGTGCATCGTCGGCATGTGGGGTTTCTACCTGCCGTTCATGGGTGTGGAGAAGGTGAAGCAGCACTGGCGGAATCTCGTCGCCCGATATGGCGCGTATCCGGTCGTCTGGTGCGTCGCCGGTGAGGTGAAGATGCCCACCTACAGCCACCACGGCATCCCAGGCGCATGGGAGGCCGAGGGCACGGAACTGGCGGAGGGCTGGACGGAGGTCGCGCGACACCTGCGGGAGATCGATCCGTACCACCATCCGGTGACCGCTCACCCGACGGGCAACCAGAGCGCCCGGAACATGCTCCTCGACGAATCGCTGATCGACATCGACATGCTCCAGACCTGTCACGGGGGTCACTCGATCCTCGGCCCCACGGTCGATGCCGTGAACGCCGCGAACGCCCGGCAGCCGCGCATGCCGGTGGTGAACGGCGAGCCGTGCTACGAGGGCATCATGGGCACCGCGTGGCAGGAGATGCAGCGGTTCGTCTTCTGGACGAGCGTGATGTCCGGCTCGGCGGGCCACACCTACGGCGCCCAGGGCATCTGGGCGATGAGTTCGCGCGATGAGCCGTTCGTCGGCTCAACGATGAACTGGGGCGAGGGCTTCTGGCAGGACGCGATGCACTACCCGGGCTCGGCGCAGGTCGGACTGGGCCGACGGTTCCTCGAACGATATCCGTGGTGGCTCTTCAAGCCGCTCGATGCAGGAGGCGATTCTCTCGCGGCCGGCATTCCCGGCCGGTTGGCGGTCTTCTACCTCGCCGGTCAATGGGCCGACCCGCGGTTCGCCGGCGTCCAGGGCGCGCGAATCGATATCGAGCCGCACGCTCGGTACCGGGCGTACTTCTTCGACCCACGGACGGGTGCGGATATCGACGTGGGACCGGTCGAGCCCGATCCCGATGGTTCATGGCAGGTTCCTCGCAAGCCTACGATGGACGACTGGGTCCTGGTACTGGAGAGCGTGTGAGTGGACTCGATCGGTTCAGCCCTCTTCCGCTCATCTCCAGGGGTGCTGGACAGGCTTTTCCGACACGGGCGGCGAACATGAGCACCGGTACGTCATATCGGGGGTGCGCATGAAGACGCGGACGCGAGTCGTCGCCTGGTTCTACATCCTGCTTCAGTTGCCTGCGATGCTGGTGGTGACCGTGCTCATGGTCGCCGGCGGTTCGATGGTTGCGCTTCCCCACTTCATGCGCAGTCCCGGCATCGAAACGCTGTTCAATGGCAAGGTCGCGGGACCGGTGCTAATCCTGGTTGCCGTCATCGAGGGGCTGATCCTCTTTCTGCACGTACTGCCGTGGATCTGCCTTCTCAGGAAGAAGGCTTGGGCGTGGTGGATGCTGACGGTGCTCTACTGCGCCGGAATGGCGTTCTGGTTGACGGGCACGCTCTTCCTGGCGTCTCAGGAGCAGCCGACCCGGATCAAGCCGGCCTTCATGACGATGCTGCCGTTCCTGATCGTCTTCGGGCCGACGCTCCTGTTCCTGCTGACCGACAGGCCGTCGATATGGAGGAAGCGGAGGACGGGTTCCACACGCCGCCGCAGGAAGCGCCGGGCCACCTATCGAACGCGCAGATCCTGAGTCGCTGCTCTCAGTTTTTCGGTCCTTGCCCGCCTCAGGCGTATCTGCTAGAATCGACTCGGATAAGCGCTCGCAGGTCAGGCGGAGCGCACCTTGTCTGCACGTCATTGCCCATGTAGGAGGAGTCCTCCGATCGGAGATCGGTAACCGCGAACGTAGTGTAGGAGGGGTTTTCCGGGCGGTTTGTGCCCGGTAACCCCGAACATAACGTAGGAGGAGTCTTGCGGACGGTTTGTGTCCGCTAACTCCGACCGCTGCTCGGACCCGACCGTCGGGACTGGCGATCCTAAGGGATCGCAATATCCTTCCTGCATGGATCGGATGCGTTCGCTCTGCTCGCACGTCGAGCATCGGACAGAAAGGATTGGTACAATGATACGTCTCGGTGTTATCGGATACGGCGGACGGATTCAGGGCGTGATCGACCTCATGAACCGGCTCAATGCCGGCACGGAGATCGTCGCCATCACGGACGTCCGCAACGACGAGATACGGCAGCAGATGAAGGATCGGGGCCAGGACCCCGACAAGGTCGCGTTCTACACCGACCCCGACGAGATGCTCGACAAGGAGAAGCTCGACGGGGTGTTGGTCGGCACTCGGTGCTCGCTCCACTCGAAGATGGCGATCAAGGTCCTCGATCGCAACCTCCCCATGTATCTGGAGAAGCCGGTCGCCACGAACATCGACGATGCCGTCGCGCTCCGAGATGCCGCCGCCAGGACGAAGAGCGATGTCGTCGTCTCCTTCCCGCTCCGCGTGACGCCGCTTGTCCAGAAGGCGAAGGAGATCATCGATTCCGGCCAGATCGGTACGGTCGAGCACGTCGAGGCATGGAACGACGTCCCTTACGGTTGGGACTACTATCTCACCTGGTACCGCGACGAGAACGAGACCCAGGGCCTCTGGCTCCAGAAGGCAACTCACGATTTCGACTACATCAACTATCTGCTCGGGTTCAAGCCGACCATGCTCTGCGCGATGACCTCGAAACAGATCTACAAGGGCGACAAGCCCGCCGGGCTGAAGTGCGCCGACTGCAAGGACTGGGACTCCTGCATGGAGAGCCCCTACCACCTCTACTACAGTCGGTGCGAGATCCCGGAGGTCAAGGCCGACGAGCGAATGTGCGGGTTCGCGGTCGATACCGGCAACGAGGACTCCGGCAGCGCGATTATTCGGTACGAGACCGGCATGCACGTGAACTACAGCCAGAACTTCTTCGTCCGCAGAGGCGCCGGCCGGCGTGGGGCAAGGCTCTTCGGCTACAAGGGTACCGTCGAGTTCGATTGGTACACCGACGAGGTGAAGGTCTACATGCACCACATGCCTCGGATCGAGACCTACAAGACCGAAAGCGGCGTCATGTCGCACGGGGGAGGGGATACCGTCCTCGTGGACAGCTTCGTGCGGATGATCCGGGACGGCAAGCCGTCGGTATCGCCGCTCAGCGCCGGGCTGCTCAGCGTCCTGATGTGCCTGAAGGCCAAGGAGTCGTCGCTGACGAACACTTTCCAGGAGATCAAGTGGCCGGATGAAGTGTAGAGTGGGGAGTGTGGAATAGCACGATCTCCTGACGACTCCTGTCGTCAGGGAGGCCCGATGACGAGAGTCGTCAGGGGGAATCCTTGGAGGGCTGTCGCAAGTGCGCACGCCGATCATCGTTAGCCTCGTTCTGATACTGGCCGGAGCAGCTCAGGCCGCGGAGGACAGCGTGAAGAGAGAGTTCGTACCAGTTCCGTTCACCAGCGTGACCGTCGATGACGTCTTCTGGGCGCCACGGCTCAGGACGAATCGCGAGGCGACGATCCCGTATGAGTACAAGCAGTGCAAGGACACGGGCCGGATCGACGCATTCCTGCCCGGCGAGGGCAGGCCCCGCCACGTGTTCTTCGACTCGGACGTCGCCAAATGGATCGAGGCCGCGAGCTATTCCCTGGCGACGCATCCCGATCCGAAGCTCGACAAGCAGCTCGACGAGGTGATCTCCGGCATCGCAAGCTGCCAGCAGCCGGACGGATACCTGAACTCGTACTTCGTCCACGTCGAGCCGACAAAGCGCTGGACGAACCTGCGCGACCTCCACGAACTCTACTGCGCCGGCCACCTCATCGAGGCCGCCGTGGCTCACTATCAGGCGACCGGCAAGCGCAGCCTGCTCGACGTCATGTGCCGCTACGCCGACTACATCGACCGGACCTTCGGCGACGAAGAAGGCAAGAAGCGCGGGTACTGCGGCCACGAGGAGATCGAGCTGGCGCTCGTGAAGCTCTATCGCGTGACCGGCGAGAAGCGCTACCTCGAACTGAGCAGGTACTTCGTGGACGAGCGCGGCCGACAGCCTCACTACTTCGACGCCGAGGCCGTCGCCCGCGGAGACGACCCTAAGCAGTTCCATGGCCGAGCGTACGACTACTGCCAGGCGGACAAGCCGCTCCGCGACCAGCGCGAGGTCACCGGGCATGCGGTCCGCGCGATGTACATCTACACCGCGATGGCCGACCTCGCCGGCGAATACGGCGATGAGACGCTCATGCCGGCGCTGAACAGCATCTGGGACAGCGTGACTCTCCAGCGGATGTACATCACCGGGGGACTCGGTCCATCGGCGAGCAACGAGGGCTTCACCACCGCCTACGACCTTCCCAATGAGTCGGCCTATGCCGAGACCTGCGCCGCGATCGGCCTCATCTTTTGGGCGCATCGAATGCTTCAACTCGACTGCGATGGCCGGTACGCCGACGCGATGGAGCGCGCGCTCTACAACGGAGCCCTCAGCGGCATATCGCTCGACGGCACGAAGTTCTTCTACACCAATCCGCTTGCAAGCCACGGACAGTATGAGCGGCAGCCCTGGTTCGGCTGTGCGTGCTGCCCGCCGAACATCGCCCGACTGATCTCATCGCTCGGGGAGTACGTCTACGCTCAGAGCGAGAAGGACATCGCGGTCCACCTCTACGTCCAGGGCTCGGCGAAGCTCGAGGTCGGAGGGCGGGAGGTCACCCTCCGCCAGGAGACCGAGTATCCCTGGAACGGGAAGGTCACCATCAAGCTCGACATGGACAAGCCCGCGACGTTCGGCCTGAGGCTCAGGGTTCCGGGCTGGTGCCGGTCGTGGAAGCTGAAGGTCAACGGCAAGTCGGTCAAGGCTCAGCCGGAATCCGGCTACGTCCGCATCGAGCGCCAGTGGACCGGCGGCGACGCCGTTGAGCTAGACCTTGCGATGCCGGTCGAACGCGTACATGCTCATCCGAAGGTGCAGGCGAATGTCGGACGGGTCGCCCTCCGGCGCGGGCCGATCGTTTACTGCCTTGAGGGCATCGACAACGCCGGGATACCGCTCGATAACCTCGTCCTGCCGCAGGATGCGGAGTTCAAGACCGCCTTCCGCAAGGACCTCCTCGGCGGGGTGACCGTCGTCACCGGCAGCGCTCAGTACACGGATGACTCGGCTTGGGCCGGAGCGCTCTATCGGACGTCCGAGCCGAAGTTGAAAAAGTGCAAGTTCACCGCCATTCCCTACTATGCCTGGTGCAACCGAGGCAAGGGAGACATGGCGGTGTGGATAAGGGAGTGACGGAGTGATGGAGAACTGGAGTATTGGAGTAATGGGTTTCCAACACTCCAGTACTCCATCACTCCATTACCCCACCACTCCGCATTCAACAGAAAGGACTACCTACCGTGCCTAAGAAAATCGCATTCATCGGAGCGGGGAGCTTCGGGTTCACCAGGGGGCTCGTCCGCGACATCCTGACGTTCCCCGAGCTGTCCGACTGCACGCTCGCGCTCATGGACATCGATGAGGAGCGCCTCAACTTCAGCAAGCAGGCGTGCGAGAAGATCGTCGCCGCCGGCAACTATCCCGCCAAGGTCGTCGCCATCATGGACCGCAGGGAGGCCCTGGATGGAGCCGACGGCGTCCTGATCACGATTCTGCAGGGCGGCCCCAGAGTCTTCGCGTCGGACATCGAGATCCCGATGAAGTACGGCGTCGACATCAACATCGGCGACACCCGCGGCCCGTCGGGGATCTTCCGGGCGCTCAGAACGATCCCGGTCATGCTCGACATCATCGCCGACGTCGCCAAGTATGCTCCGAAGGCGACCGTCCTCAACTACACCAACCCGATGGCGATGCTCTGCCGCGCGGTGCAGGGACAGTATCCCGACCTGGCGATCACCGGCCTCTGCCACAGCGTCCAGGGCACGGCGATGATGCTCGCCAACTGGATCGGCGCTCCGTACGAGGAGGTCAGCTACCACTGCGCGGGGATCAACCATCAGGCATGGTACATAGACTTCAAGTGGAACGGCGAGGACGCCTACCCGAAGATCCGCGAGGCGGTCGAGACGCGCGAAGATATCTACAACGCCGAGCAGGTCCGCAACGAACTGTTCCTCCACTTCGGCTACTACATCACCGAGTCGAGCGGCCACAATTCCGAGTACTGCGCGTGGTTCCGCAAGCGCCCGGACCTCATCGAGAAGTACTGCACGCACGGCACCAACTGGAATCCCGGCCATCACAGGTATATCCTGGACGAGTACCTGAAGCGCGAAGACACCTGGCGTGACGGCATCCAGGAAGAGCTCGCCAAGCCGATCAATCTGGAGCGCGGGCATGAGTACGCCGCCAGCATCTTCAACGCAATCTTCGGCGACGGCACGATCTTCGAGTTCAACGGCAACGTCCGCAACTTCGGCCTGGTAGACAACCTGCCCGCCGGATGCTGTGTCGAGGTGCCGGTCATGGCGTCCAGGCGCGGCCTCGATCCGATCGCGGTCGGCGCGCTCCCGCCTCAGTGCGCGATGCTCACCGGCCTGAGCGCCCAGATCGAGGAGCTTGCGGTGGACGGCATTCTGACCCACGACGAGGACAAGATCCGCCGGGCGATCTACATGGATCCGCTCACCTCGGCGGTCTGCAGCCTCGACGAGATCAAGTCGATGGTCGGCGAGATGTTCGAGGCGAACAAGGAGTATTGGAAGGGCTAGGTGTCGGGTTGCGGGTGTTGGGTGTTAGGGAACCCCAACACCCGTCACCCAACACCCATCACCCAGCGCCATGCACGCTGAGATCGACCGCTTCATCGATTACCTGACCGCCGTGCGGAACGTGTCCCCGAACACGGTCAAGGGGTACGCGACCGACATCGCCCAGTTCATCGGCTTCCTGGAAGACGAGGGCCTCGGCACGTCGCCGGGCGATGTGAACTCCCGCATCGTCCGACGATACCTCGCGCGCCTTCAGCGGCAGGGGAACAGCAAGACCACCATCGTGCGGAAGATGTCGTCGCTCCGGGCGTTCTTCAAGTACCTCGTGCGCAAGAAGCTGATCGGCGTCGATCCGACCCTCGGCCTGAGCGGTCCGAAGCTCGACAAGCGGCTCCCGAAGTTCCTGCGCCCCGAGCAGATCGAGGCGTTGATGCTCCGACCGGACGCGACCGAGCCCGCCGGCGCAAGGGACGCCGCGATCCTGGAGGTCATCTATGCGACCGGCTGTCGGGTGAGCGAGGTCTCCGGCATGAACCTGGCGGACCTCGATCTCCGATCCGGCGAGGTCAAGGTGCTCGGCAAGGGATCGAAGGAACGAATCACGCTGATCGGTCGTGCAGCACAGGAGGCGCTTTCGGGGTATCTACACAATGCGCGCCCGAAGCTCCTGGCGAAGCGCAAGGATGGTGAGAACGAGCAGGCGGTGTTTCTGAACAAGGACGGCGGACGTCTGACCGTCCGGAGCATCCATCGGCTGCTCGACAAGCACTTCGGTGCGGTGAGCGACGAGCTGAAGATCAGCCCGCACGTCCTGCGGCACACGTTTGCCACCCACATGCTCGAGAACGGAGCCGACCTGCGCTCGATCCAGGAGCTTCTCGGCCACTCGAGCATCTCGACGACGCAGATCTACACCCACGTCACCCAGGAGCGCCTGAAGCAGGTCTATGAGCAGGCGCATCCGAGGGCGTTGGAGGAACCGGAGTGATGGAGCGCTGGAGTATTGGAGTATTGGGCTTCCCATCACTCCACTACTCCAGTACTCCAGTACTCCGCCGGGAGGAACAATGATGCGCACGCACGCCACCACCATCGTCGCCGTCCGGCACAACGGCAAGGTCGCCATGGCGGGCGACGGCCAGGTGACGATCGAGAACCAGATCATGAAGGCCGGAGCGAAGAAGGTCCGGCGCATGCACGAGGGCAAGGTCCTCGCCGGGATAGCCGGATCGGTTGCCGATGCCTACACGCTTTCCGACAAGTTCGAGGCGAAGCTCGACGAGTCGCACGGCAACATCCTGCGCGCCGTTCGCGAGTTTGCGAAAGAATGGCGCACGGATAGAGTATTGAGGCGGCTCGAGGCGCTGATGATCGTCGCCGACCGGGAGCACGTGCTCGTGCTCTCCGGAAACGGCGAGGTCATCGAGCCGGACGACGGCATCGCCGCGATCGGGTCGGGTGGGGGATACGCCCTCGCGGCCGCCCGCGCGCTCATGCGGCACTCGAACCTGACCGCCGAGCAGATCGTCGAAGAGGCCCTGCACGTCGCCGCCTCGATCTGCGTATACACTAATGAGAACATCACGGTGGAAGCACTGGGGTGATGGAGTGTTGGAGTACTGGGTTCCCAATACTCCATTACTCCGCTTGAGGTAACCCATGGAAGACTTGACACCAAAACAGATAGTCGCTGAACTGGATAAGTATATCGTCGGCCAGGACAAGGCCAAGCGGTCGGTGGCGATCGCCCTCCGCAACCGGTATCGGCGCCGTCTCCTCGGTGAGGACATGCGCGAGGAGGTGATCCCCAAGAATATCCTGATGATCGGCCCGACCGGCGTCGGCAAGACCGAGATCGCCCGCAGGCTCGCGCAGATCGCCCGCGCCCCGTTCATCAAGGTCGAGGCCACCAAGTTCACCGAGGTCGGCTACGTCGGCCGCGACGTCGATTCGATGGTGCGCGATCTCGTTCAGCTCGCCGTCCGCATGGTCGAGAACGAGAAGGTCGAAGAGGTCCGCGACCGCGCTCGTGAGATGGCGATCGACCGCATCCTCGACATCCTGGAGCCGCTGCCCGCCCCGGAGCCGGAATACCAGCCGCCGCCCAAGGAGTTCGAGGCCGCGAGCCAGTTCCTCGGACAGTTGTTCGGCGGTCAGATGCCAGGCCAGGTAGAGCAGCCGCCGCGCCCCGCCGAGGATCAGCAGGAGGCGGCCGAGCGAGATGCGGCGCAGCGCGAGCATCTCCTGCGCAAGGAACGCATCCGGGCGAAGCTCCGCCGGCAGATCGAGGAAGGCCTGATCGACGATCAGCGGATCGAGATCGAGGTCGAGGAGGCCGGCGGCACCCCGTTCCTGCAGGTGTTCAGCGGCCAGGGCATCGAGGAGATGGGCATGGACATACAGGGCATGCTCGGCCCGATGATGCGCCGCCGAAAGCCGAGATCGGTCACCATCGGCGAGGCGAAGGAGATCCTCGCGCAGGAGGAGGCCGGAAAGCTGATCGATCACGACCAGGTCGTCCGCGAGGCGATCGACCGCACCGAACAGAGCGGGATCATCTTCGTCGATGAGCTGGACAAGATCGCAGGCCGCGAGAAGGGCGGCGACGGCGGAGGCCCGCAGGTCTCCCGGGAGGGCGTTCAGCGCGACATCCTGCCGATCATCGAGGGCTCGACGGTCGTCACCAAGTACGGCCCGGTGCGCACGAATCACATCCTGTTCATCGCGGCGGGCGCTTTCCACGTCAGCAAGCCGTCGGACCTCATCCCGGAGCTTCAGGGCCGCCTGCCGATCCGGGTGGAGCTCGATAGCCTGGTGGAGGCCGACTTCAAGCGCATCCTCACCGAGCCGAAGAACGCGCTCATCAAGCAGTACACCGCGCTGCTCGCGACCGAGGGCGTGAGCATCCGGTTCACCGACGACGCGGTCGATGAGTTGGCTCGGATCGCCGCCGAGGTCAACTCGCAGATGGAGAACATCGGCGCACGCAGACTCCATACGATCATGGAGCGCCTGCTGGAAGACCTCTCGTTCGGGGCGCCGGAGCTTGCGGGGCAGGAGGTCACCATCGACGCCGCCTACGTCCGCGAGAAGCTTGATGGCATCCTCAAGAACGAGGACCTGAGCAAATATATCTTGTGAGAATGGAGCAATGGAGTATTGGGTTTCCAGTACTCCATCACTCCAACACTCCAATCCCTCGATGTGGTACAATGGCCTTACTATGAACCGAACACGCTATCTCATCCTGGCCGCACTCTTCGCGGCGGTAGTCATCCTCAGCAGAGGGAACGGCAAGCCTATGGAACGAAAGCTACTTGACAGCGAGAGGCACGTCATCGGCTACTTCTGGACCCCGGGCAGCTTCGATCGATCGATGTACCCCTGCATCCGGGCGAACCACGAGATCCTGACGCATCTCTGCCCGACTCGCGTGTCCATCGCCGATGCCGAGGGCAACGTGAAGTACGGCAAGGACAACTATCTCATCGCGTTTGCGAAGGAGAAGGGCATCAAGCTCCTTCCCCTGGTCACGAACGGCGGGTTCAGCAAAGAGGTCGGCCACAAGGTGCTCAGCAATCCGGCCACGCGCGCCAAGGTCATCGACCAACTGCTCAAGGTCACGGAGGAGTGGCAGGCCCCCGGCATCAACATCGACATCGAGAACATCCCGAAGGAGGACCGCCACAACCTCACCGCCTTCATGGCGGAGCTCGCCGACAAGTTCCACGCGAAGAAGCTGGTCGTGACGATCGACGTCCCCGCCAAGACGCGCGACGCTCCCGAGGCGGAGTGGTCCGGAGCGTACGACTACCCGGCGCTCGGCAAGGTCTGCGACCAGGTGATGCTCATGGCGTATGACGAGCACTGGAGCGGCGGGAGCCCCGGCCCGGTCGGCTCGGCCAACTGGGTCCGCAGGGTCCTGGAGTACGCGACCAGCGTCATCCCCAGGGAGAAGGTGGTCCTCGGCGTTCCGTTCTACAGCCGCGAATGGTGGGGCAAGGGCAAGTCGAAGTCGCACACCTCCGTGACGATCGACAAGCTGATCGCCGAGGTGAAGCCGGAGATCAAGTGGGACGACGAGCGGAAGACCCACTGGTTCACGTACACCGATGCCGAGGGCGTCGAGCACGAGGTCTGGTTCGAGGACCCGGACAGCCTGAAGTACAAGGCCGCGCTCGCCCAGGAGTTCGGCATCGCCGGCATCTCGATCTGGCGGCTCGGCAACGAGCACCCCGGCTTCTGGAAGGTCCTCGCCAAGTACCGCAAGGGCGAGGACGTGCTGAAATAGAGGTGGGTTGATATGGCGTCCAAGACGATCAACGTGTCTATCTCAGACCAGGTAGTGAAGGAGCTCGACAGGATAGCCAAGCGTGAAAGCCGCACACGCAGTTCGTTGCTCCGAGATGCCATTCTGGAATACATGCAGAAGCATATCTCCTGGGAGGACCTGCAGGCCGATGCATCGGAGCAAGCGCAGAAGATGGGGATATCCACCGAAGAGGACGTTCAGCGACTCGTAGACGAGGTTCGCGAATCGCTTGCAGAGAAGTACAGAGCGTGATGCGCGTCGTGCTCGACACTAACGTGCTGATCTCCGACCCGGTGTTCCCGGGTGGGAAACCAAGCCGGATAGCGTCACCGGCAAGAGCCGGGGCTATCGAAGCCTTTACGTCTCCTCGCCTGATAGAGGAACTCGCTCATGTCTTGCGGGATAAGTTCTCCTACGAGGATATACTGCTGGAGATCACTATCCGCAAGGTGGCGTCGTTCTGTCAACTTGTCTATCCGCAGGAAGATCTGATCCGCGAAGATGAGAGAATCGATGGCGATACACACGTTCTCGAATGTGCGGTGGAGGCACAGGCTGACTACGTAGTCACTGGCGACGTGAAGCACCTCTTGCCGCTCCGAAGGTTCCGGGCTACGAAGATCGTCTCACCGGCCGATTTCCTGATCGAGACAGGTCTGTGATCATGAGCAAAAGGGGCTGGAGTCTGACTCCAGCCCCTTTGTTTGTGGAGCAAGGCCGCCCTTCGATACGTCCTGCCATTCATCAGGACTACTCAGGGCTGACGGGGTGGGTTTCCCGAACCCCCCCGCCTATTCCGTCCCGCACCACTCCATCACGAAGTCCGCGACGACCTGCGCCGCCGCCACAAGCTCCGACACCTTGATCTGCTCGTGCGCCGCGTGGGCGTAGGAGATATCGCTCGGGCCGAAGACGACCGTCGGCATCCCGCCGCGGTGGTAGAAGAGCCGCGCGTCGCACGACGCCGTCATCCCGAAGACCTCCGTCGGGCCGAGGATCCTCTCGGCGGAGGCATGGAGCGTCCGCACCATCGGATGTTCGGGGTCGGTGCGGTACGCCTCGTTATGCAGGCGGTTGAACGTCAGCTCGTAGTGCTCCTTCGCCCACTCGCTGGCCTTGGCCTCGATCGCCGCGCGGACCTCGTCCCGCACCTCCGCCAGCCGCTTGTTCGGCAGGAACCCGATCCCGCCCTCGACCGTACACTTGGGCGCGACCATCGACGGCCACTCGCCGCCGTGGATCGTGCCGAGGTTCACCTTCACCGTGCCCGCCGGATCGGGGAAGAGGGGATCGCCGTATGAGCCCGCGACCAGTTCCTTCTCGTACTCGCGCATGATGTCGAGTATCGCCGTCGTCTCGTCGATCGCGTTCACGCCCTCGCGCCAGCGGCCCATGTGAGTCGCCACGCCTTCGACCTCGAGCTTGAACCAGACCGCGCCCCGGTTCGACGGAGCGATCCGCAGCCCGGTCGGCTCGAGGATCAGCGCCGCGTCCGCCCTGTAGCCGTCCATGATGACGGAGAGCGCCCCGTTGCCGCCCGCTTCCTCCTCGATGACGAACTGCGCGATCACGTCGCCCCTCAGCTTCACTCCCGCCGCCTTCAATGCCTTGAGCGCCAGGATGATCGTCACGCATTGGCCCTTCGCGTCGCACGCCCCACGGCCGTAGATCACCCCATCCTCCATGCGAGGGACGAAGAGCTCGTCCGATCCCGGCACGACGTCCATGTGCGAGTTCAGGAGGATGCTCCTTCCGCCGCTGGTCCCGGGGATGCTGAGCACCACGTTCGTGCGCCCGTCGTATCCCTTGTGGCCCGGCACGGGGGTGTAGTCCTCGTCCGACTCGATGCCCTCGTGGATGGGCACGGACTGAGGCTCGAACCCGATATCCCTGAGGTAATCGGCAAGGTAGTGCTGGACTTCGGCCTCGTCGCCTGCCACGCTCTTGAAGGTCATCAGCTTGCACAGGAGGTCGGTGGCCTCGTCGGCCATGCGGGCGATCCGGGAGGAAACTTCGGGTTTCATGCTTTCTACTCCGTGAGATGCGAACTTTGTGGTCGGTTGACCCGAAAATGATAGCAAGCCGCACAGGTGGTGTCAAATCACCGGCCCGCGACAGCGACGCAGGAGGAGCCTTCCGATCGGAGATCGGTAACTCCGGCGGTACCACGCCAACATGTAGGAGGGGTTTTCCGGGCGTTCCGTGCCCGATAACCCCGAACGTGCCACCCGGATGCATCGGTAGTAGAACGGAGTGCCGCTACCGATGCATCATCGTAGGGAACGCCCGCCGTCGCGTTCCGCTCTGGCGGATGCCTGCAACCAACGGCACGGGACAGCGTCCGTTCCCTACGTGGATGCCCGAGGGGCTTCGGTAGCGCCGTTCGCACAAGTCGCGAACTCTGCTTCCGAAGCATCCAAACCCGGCAAGTCTCCCATGGCACAAGAACCCGTCAGTCCTGAGTAGCGAAGCGTATCGAAGGACGGCCGGACATAGCACAACCCGGATGCTTCCGAAGCATCCAGTCCCCCGTAGGAGGAGTTTTGCGGACGGTTTGTGTCCGCTAACTCCGACCCTCCCCCTACCCCCTCCCTTGAAGGGAGGGGGTAGGGGGAGGGTCTCCGACGTCGGGATTAGCGATCCTAAGGGATCGCAAAATCCCTCCTACAGGCGGCGGGGAAGAGGCTCCGACGTCGGGGTTACCGATCTCCGATCGGAAAACCCCTCCTGCACCTGTGCCGTGCATCCGCCGCGTCTCGCCGGGCGGATGATGCAAATACCACAAAACCTTCGGGCCGTGTTCAGCGTCTAAAGGTTTGACACGCTCACGGTGTCCGGTGCGAGACCGATGCACCCGCGGCAATGGGAGGTAGTGACCAGAGATGGCCTATGTCGTACGGCTGAACGGACAGCAGATCCCCGAACGCCCATCGCGGCGCGTACATCGCTACGCCTACATCCTGGCGTTCGGCGCCGTCCTCGTGCTCGCCGCCCTCACCCTGAGAGCCAGCCCGTTCCGCCTGGGAGTGGTCGTCGGCGAATCGATGACCCCGACCCTGCAGCCGAACAACATCTTCGTGCTCGACAAGAGCTACTACGAGCACTCCGTGCCGACCAGAGGCGAGATCGTGGTCGCCCAAGCGAACGGCGAGACCTGCATCAAGCGCGTCGCGGCCGGCCCTGGGGAGGATCTCTGGTTCATCGAGTACACACCGGACGGCAGCGGCTCGCGGTACACGGAGGTCGTGAAGCCGCGCGATGTCTTACGCGTGCAGAGGACGCTCAGCCGGTATCCGCATATCGGACGGCTCCGCCACACCTACGTGCCCGAAGGGAAGGTCTTCCTCGTCGGCGACGCGCAGGATGTATCGCTCGACAGCCGGAGTTACGGTCCCATCCCGATCAAGCAGATCATGGGGCGCGTATTCCCCGTATCGGCGCACAAGTTCCCCAATGCCGCCCGCGGAGCGCAGACCGACCAGTGGCGTACGTAGTGGGTGCGCCCTATACGTCCCTCAGGGCGCACCCCGCACACCGCTCACTTGCCGATGTGGCCCGCGATCAGATCCTCGAACTGCTTGTCCGTCTCCCAGACTACGTCTGACTTGAACACCCTGCCCTTGTACTTCTTCTCCAGTATGGTCAGCCGATGCGTCTCAGGTGAGTATCCGAAGGTGTACCTCCGCTCTCCGGCCTCGATCTCTATCTTCACAGGAAACTCGTTCGGTGATGCCTCTGCGTAACTCCGTCGGAGATGGCGCGAGGCTTCCAGCAACTGCTTGCCGAAGGAGGCGGCATCCGAGGCTCGGCTGTTCTTACCCTTCCCGGCAATCGAGACCGAATCCGGTTCCGCGAATCCACGCCTGCGCGTAGGGGATTTCGGGATATCCAGTGTCTGGGTCCCACCGAGCACGTCACCACTCTCAGCATCTACCCAGACTATGGTAAAGGCCCACGGCGCATCGAACTGGATGATCCAGGCCAGCCTGCTCCAGCGTCATGCCTTACCCCCGTCGCAGGCGGCCTGCGGTAGTCTAACCTAACGGCCTAATTGTAACCAGGGTAGCACAGTCGGCGACCTCTAGCAACCTATCAGCGGCCACCTTTTGCTCTTTCGGGGAATATCAGCGACGAGAATGGAGGAGCCGGTCGGCGGAGGGCGGATTCCGTGTCCCTTCGGACACTGGGGTAGGGTGTGGCTTACTGACCGCGCTCTCGTACCGCGTCCCAGAGGAGGCATGCGGTGTGCGTCACCGGGCGCGGGGATCGGGCCACGTGGAGCATCTCGTCGAGCTGCATGATGCACGACGGGCATCCGGTCGCGATGACGTCCGCCTCCGTCTTCACCATGCATTCCGCCTTGCGGGAGCCGATCGCCCTGGAGAGGTCGGGGTGATAGAGGCTGAACGCGCCGCCTCCGCCGCAGCACTTGTCGGCCTCGCTCATCTCCACGAGCTCGACTCCCGGCAGCGACGACAAGAGCTTCCTCGGCTGTGCTCCGACACGCATCCCGCGCACGAGGTGGCACGGGTCGTGGTAGGTCAGCCTCAGGTTCTGCTCCGTCACGGCATCGAGCGCGCTCACCTCGAGGCAGTCCGTGAGGAACTCGGCGATGTCGTATACCCGCGATGAGATGCTCTCCGGCACGTCAATGCCCAACAGCTCCCGCCATTCCTGCCGCCACGTCAGCCCGCACGACCCGCAGGCGGTGATGATCGCATCGACCCTGAGGTCCTCGAACGCCCGGAGGTTCTGCCGCGCGAAGTACGCCGCCCCGGCGAAGTCGCCGGAGTTGAAGATCGGCGTCCCGCAGCACATCTGGCTCTTCGGGATGACGACCTCGACGCCGTGATGGTTCAGCAGGCCGACGACCGCCTCGCCGATCTCCGGGAAGATCAGGTTGCCCGCGCACCCGACGAAGTAGGCCACCCGGTACTTGTGGTTCGGCGCCTCGACGACTTCGGGCGTCCGCTCGAGGAACGGCCTCAGCGCGAAGTACGGGATCTGCTTGTCGAGCTTCATGCCCATGAGCGGCAGGACTAGTCTCGCCGGGCTCCATGACTCGCCGATGAACGAGGCGCGCTGGGCCAGGCCGATCAACTTCGCGCCGGCGGGGAAGATCCTCCGGGCGCGCATCGCATGGCGGAAGATCGCCCGCTTGATGAGCGGTAGCCCCTTCTCATCGACGAGATGGCCGCGAGCGTTCAGAGCGACCTCGTTGGGGAGGATGCCGCTCGGGCACTCATCGGCGCACGCCCGGCAGTTGAGGCACTTGCCGATGATCTCCCGGTAGCGCGGGGTAAGCTCGACCTCGCGGGAGACCAGCCCTCGCACGAGGCGCACGCGCGCTCGCGGGGAGAGGCTCTCCGCGCCGAGTTCGCGCAGGACGGGGCAGACCGCCTTGCAGTTTCCGCACCTCATACAGCCGGTAGTCAGTTGGTCGAGTTTGGCTAACATGATTCTCTCACCTGGCGCACGAACTCCTCTACGAGCGCGGGATCCTTGACCCGTCGTGATAGTTCGACGCCGGATATCACATCTACTGCATACGGACGCACCGCTTCGATCGCCTCGCGGACGTTGCCTGCGTTCAGACCGCCCGCCAGTATGAGCGGGATGCGGACCGCCTCGCGGATTCGGCGCGCCAGATCCCAACTGACGCTCACGCCGGTCCCCGCGGGCATGCTGTCCGTTCGGGCGTCCACGAGCAGCGCCCGGATGCCCGTACCCTGGAGCGCCAGCGCCGCCTCGATCGGGTCCGGGATCTCCCCGGATGTCTCTCCGGTGCCGACGTCGATCCGCAGGGCCCGGACCAGGCCGATCCCCCGGGCGGTCAGTTCCCGCGAGACGAGCGCCGTCTCCGCGATCGAGTTGTCGGTGTGGAGCTGGACCACATCGGGCGAGAGGAAGTCGGCGATGGCGATCACCGTCTCCGCCGCGCCGCCGGTCACCACCACGCGGCTCACGAACGGCGGAACGGCCGCCAGGAGGCCGGCGGCCTCCTCCCGTGCGAGGTTCCACGGCACGGGGACCGGGTACTCCACCACGAACCCCACGGCATCGGCGCCGGCGCGGACGCACATCTCCACCTGGCCGGTGTCGGTATTGCCGCAGATCTTGACCTTGGTCATACGCTCACTTCTGCTATCCGTGTCATTCTTTGTCTCGCCGTCAGGACAGCCCCGCCCGTCAGTCCTGACTAGGCCCGACCGTCCTTCGATACGCTTTGCTACTCAGGACTGACGGGTTCTATGTCCCCGGGAAAACCCACACCGCTAGCACTAATCCTGAACTTCTAGTTCGCTGAGTAGCGGGTTCCTCTGTCCCGGCAGACCCACCCCGTCAGCCCTGAGTAGTCCTGAACTCCGACTGCACCTCGATACGTACTGCTACTCAGTGTGGTCGGAGTTCGGGACGTATCGAAGGGCGGCCTAGTTGCACAACCTCTGGCTAGACCCCACCGTCCTTCGATACGCTTTGCTACTCAGGACTGGCGGGTTCCATATCCCGCGAAACCCACACCACTAGCCTGACAGGACTAGCGGGGTTCCTGCCCGAAACAACCGCGCAGTCACTTGCTAGGATGACATCGCGGCTGATGCCAGACGGCGGACCGCCTCCGCCGTGTCCGGCGACCGCAGGATCGAGGTGCCGACAAGCACTCCCGACGCGCCCGCGTCGAGCACCGCCCTGACCTCGTCGGGCGTCGATATCGCGCTCTCGCTGATGACCATGACGCCGCTCGGGACCTTGCGGATCAGGTCGATCGTGTTGGCCACCGTGCCGTCGTCCCGCTCGAGTACGCGGATGTCCCGGTTGTTGATGCCGAGCAGGTCGAGATCGAGAGTCAGCGCCTTCTCTAGCTCGGACTCCTCGCGGACCTCGACGAGCGTCTCGATGCCCGCCTCGTGAGCCTCCCGGTGCAGATCGACCAGCAGCGGCCAGTCCGTCATGCAGACCATGAGGAGCAGACACGATCCGCCCGCCTCCCTCGTGGCCCACACGTCCTCGCGGCAGGTCACGAAGTCCTTGCGCAGGACCGGCACGGACACGGCGCCCGCCACGGCCCGGAGCAGGTCGATGCTGCCTCCGAAGTTGCGCGGTTCGGTGACGACCGAGATGCACGCCGCCCCCGCGGACTCCATGGTCCGCGCGAGGGCCGCGGGATCTCGGCCCGCGAGGAGGTCGCCCTCCTTCGGGCTGACGCACTTCACTTCCGATATGACCGGTGCCCTGCCGGCAGCGCGCGCCGCCGCCAGGGCTTCCGAGAATCTCACTGCTGGTGTCAATGCTATGCCTGACCCGATGCTATTCTGTTCGATTCGACGATCAACTGCTCGAGCTTCTTCTGCGCCGCGCCGCTGTCGATCAGCTCCTGCGCGAGCTTGACGCCGCTTCTCAGATCATCGACCTTGCCGCCGACCATCAGCGCGCCCGCCGCGTTGGCCACGACCATGTCCCTCCTGGCGCCCTTCTCCTCGCCGGCGAGGATCGCCCTGAGGATCGCCGCGTTCTGCTCGGGAGTGCCGCCGAGAAGCTCCTCGTAGGTGTACCTCGGCAGGCCGATGTCCTCCGGGCGAAGCTCGTACTTCCGCGCCCAGCCGTCCTTGACCTCAGCGACCGACGTCTTGCCGATCACGGAGATCTCATCGAGGGTGTCGAGTCCGTGCACGACGAGGGCGTGGTTGAACCGGAGTTCCACCAGGATGTCGGCCACCATCTCGACCAGGTCGAGCCTGTAGACCCCCAGCATGTGGCGCTTCGCATCGGCCGGGTTGATCAGCGGGCCGATGATCGTATAGAAGATCGTCTTGATCCCCAGCGCCATCTCCGGGGGAAGTACCTTGTGCATCACGGGATGGAAGTTCGGCGCGTACAGGAAGCTGATGCCCGCGGCCTCGATCAGCTTCTCCGCCTGCTTGGGCGTCAGGTCGATAGCGACTCCCAGCTTCTCAAACGCGTCCGCGCTCCCCGAGAGTGAGGAGAGCGACCGGCTTCCGTGCTTGGCGACGTTGACGCCGCCCGATGCCGCGACCACCGCCACCGCCGTGGAGCAGTTGAACGTGGTGCGTCCGCCGCCGGTCCCGCAGGTATCCAGCAGGTCGCCGTCTACCTTCGGTGATATCTGCTCGCAGTTGGCCCGCATCGCCCGCGCGATCGATGCCACCTCGCGGATCGTCGGGCCCTTCATCAGCAGCGCGACCAGAAATCCGGCGATCTGGACGTCGGTTATCTCGCCGCTGCGGATGTTGCCTATGATGTCGAATATCTCATCCTCCGAGAGATGCTCGCCTACCGTCAGTTTTCTCAGTGCTGATTGGATCACTCCGGCTACCTCCCCTACATCGAGAACTTGTAACTTCGAAATGCCATGAGGGTGGTAGTGTCGCGAATCGTCTCGATCGACTGCAGCTTCTCCGTGACCACCTCGGCCAGCCGATCGTACTCCTCGGTCTGAACGATGGCGACGAGATCGTATCCACCGGCGACGGAGTAGACGTCGACTACTTCATCCATGTCCGCGAGCTTCTTTGCGGTCTTGGGTACCTGCCCGCGCTCAACATGCATCAGAACAAGTGCTCTGACCATAACAAACGGCCTCCTATCAATGCGAATGTGCGCCCGGCGCTCTTGCGCCAGTATACCACGGTGGTCCGGATTTGAGAAGATTGCGTTAATCCTGTGTTAAGGCGACGGCGTCGAGCACATTCGTGTCGGTCGCCGAATCGTCACTCTCAGTTCATGATGTCTCACCGCTCGGTGAACATCTTCCCCGGGTTGAGAATGCCCTTCGGGTCCAGGGCCGACTTGATCGCGCGCATCATGCCCATCGAGCCGGCGCCCATCTCCATCGGGAGATATCCGGCCTTCGAGAAGCCGATGCCGTGCTCACCGGAGACGGTCCCTCCGAGCTCGAGCGCCGCGTGGAAGATCTCGTCCACAGCCTTCTCGACCCGCGCCATCTCGGCCGAGTCGCGCTCGTCCGTCAGTATCGTGGGATGGAGGTTGCCGTCACCCGCATGGCCGAACGTGCCGATGGTGAGGTCGTAGTCCGACGCGATCCGGTTGACCTCGCGGACCATCTCCGCCAGCCTGCTCCTCGGGACGGTTGCGTCCTCCAGGATCGTCGTCGGCCGGACCCGAGCCAGCGCCGCGAGGGACGCCCTGCGCCCCTCCCAGATGCGGTCGCGCTCGGAGGCGTTCGAGGCGGTCTGGATGTCGGTCGCTCCGTGTCGCTTCATCACCATCACCGCGATGTCCGCCTCCTCCTCGACCTGGGCCCCTGCGCCGTCGACTTCGAGGAGCAGGAGAGCGCCGGCATCGACCGGCAGGCCGAGCTTCTTGAAGTCCTCGACCGTGCGGATGGTGACGTTGTCCATGATCTCGAGGGTCGCCGGCATGATACCGGCGCTGATGATCCCGGAGACCGCGCGCGCCGCATCCTCCGGATTGGCGAACGGGGCCAGCATCGACCGCCGGTCCTTCGGCAGCGGGATCAGCTTGAGCACGACCTTCGTGAAGATGCCGAGCGTTCCTTCCGAGCCGCAGAGCAGATGCACGAGGTCATAGCCGGACACGGACTTGAGCGTCTGAGCGCCCGCCTTGAACTGCTCGCCGGTGGGAGTGACCCCCTCGATCTGCTTCACGTAGTCGGTCGTCACGCCGTACTTGATCGCCCGCAGGCCGCCCGCGTTTTCGGCGACATTCCCGCCGATCGTGGAGACCTTCATGCTCCCCGGGTCGGGCGGATACATCAGGCCGACGGATTCGACCGCCGAATGCAGGTCGGCGGTGACGACGCCCGCCTCGACGGTGGCAAGCAGGTTCTCCCGGTCGATGTCGAGGATGCGGTTCATCCGGCTGAGGTCGAGGACGACTCCGCCCTCGATCGGCACCGAGCCGCCGCTGAGTCCGGTTCCGGCCCCACGTGGGATGATCGGAGTACCCTCGCGGTGCGCCAGTCCGACTATTGCCGATACCTCGTCGATATTCGCCGGGCGCACGACGACATCCGGCCGGTGTTCGACGTGCTGGGCATCATATCCGTAGCAGATCAGGTCCTCCGCCGCGCAGAGGACATTCTCTCTGCCCGCGATCTCCTCGAGTTTGGTGCGGATGGAATTGCTCATTGTTCGGTCCCCGCAATGTGTTGCCGAGCGAGACTCGCCTCGTAGCCTGGGGCCTTGTGCCCGCCTGATATGCGCGATCGGACGCCCATGAAGGGCTGGGCTACGGTGCTCGTGACAACACTGAGTTGATATTCCATCGTATCAGGTTGGCGGGTCAGCGTCAACGGGATGACCGGCGCTACCGGACGAGCGGACCGCCCCGTAGGAGGAGTTTTCACGCAGATGCATCAATAGCAGAATGGAATGGCGCTGCCGATGCATCTACGTAGGGAACGGGCATCGTCACGATCGCAGCCGGCTCTGCCGGCGTCCCGGGACCCAGGCGCGTAGGGAACGGACGCTGTCCCGTTCCGTGGGGTGTAGGTATCCAACGACGGAACGCGACGGCGGGCGTTCCCTACGTGGGTACCCGAGGGGCTTCGGTAGCGCCGTTCGCACAAACCGCGAACTCTGCTTCCGAAGCATCCAGCGCCCCGTAGGAGGAGTCTTCCGGGCGGTTCTTGCCCGGAAGACTCCGATGTCGGGACTGGCGTCGTCCCTTGGACAGGCTCAGGACAGGCATTCACCGATTCAGAATCCCTCCTGCGCCGTTGGGATGCATCTACTCTGCCGCGCGTGTGTTCGCGTCTGCGCGGGGGTAGGAACCACATGCGGGCGGCCCGAGACATTCCGCCCGCGGAAGGAGATCGATCATGACGACAGAGAACGAACCGACTCCTCCACTGACTCCGGAGGAGCGAGACATACGCGATGCCCGGACATGGGCGTCTCTGGCGCATCTGACCGGCCTGATCACGTCGTTCATCGGCCCGCTGGTCATCTGGGCGCTCTACAGGGATCGGTACCCGTTCGTCGATGATCAGGCCAGGGAGGCGATGAACTTTCAGATCAGTATCCTGATCTACCTCTGCGCAGCCGCGCTCCTGTGGTTCCTGGTCGTCCCGCTGCTCGCTTTCGCAATCATACCGATCCTGGACCTGGTCTTCGTGGTCACGGCTGCGATGAACGCGAGCAACGGAGTGGCCTATCGCTATCCGCTCACGATCCGGTTTGTCCAGTGATCGGTGATCAGTGAAGAGTGAGTAACCAGTCCATTCGCTCGTCGAATTCCGCCGTGTAGGAGGGAATTCCGATCCCCGAATTCGTGGCGTTACGTGGGCATTCGCGGCTGGGAAGCCGCTCCTACAACACTCTCCTGAAACCCGCTCTGGTCACCGATCACTGACTACCGGTCACTGGTCACGGGTTACTGGTCAACGCCCGTGCAGGAAGTCGCCGCCAGGCCGACGAACGGTCTAGGTACCACACTCTTGACCGGGGGAATGGCGAGTGACTTCCATTACCTGCTACGACGGCGTCGGATGCATCGGCGGCAACAAGATCCTGCTGGAGGACGGCGGGACGAGGCTCTGGCTCGACTTCGGCCTAGACTTCGGCCGGATGGGCAGGTACTACGAGGAATACCTCCAGCCGAAGGGATGCCTCGGCCTCTACGAGCCGATCCAGATGGGCCTGCTCCCTCCGATCCTCGACATCTACCGCACCGATCTTGTCTGCAGCCTCGCCGACCCGTGGAGCGGGATCGAGGGACGCAAGCTCGGTGACGTCGCAGGCGTGCTCCTCTCCCACGCCCATATCGACCACATCGGAGCGCTTTCGTACCTCCGGGACGACATCCCGGTCTACTCCTCGGCGGTCACTCTCGCGATGGCGAAGGCGTCGCAGGACACCGGTATCGGCGGGGCAGGGAGCCATTACTGTTACATCACGCCCTACGAGCCGACCGAGACCGGCGTGCTGAAGTCGGTCCACCAGGCCAGAGGCGCCTCGAAGGCCCGGCCGTTCGTACTCGTAGACGAGACTCCGAGCGCCGACCTCGCCGAGTTCTGGGCCGGCACGCCGAGCAGCCTCTCCTCGCGCGGGAGGAGCCACGAGGCCGCCCCGATCGCGACGTCCTCGGTCTGCGGCGGGCTGAACGTCCGGCGCTGGCCGGTAGACCACTCCGTCTACGGCGCGTGCGCATGGGCGATCGAGACCGGCAGCGGCTGGATCGTCTACACCGGCGACATCAGATGCCATGGCGGCAATGCCGGCCTCTCCCGGAAGTTCGCGGAGGAGGCGGCGAAGTTGAAGCCCCGCGCGCTGATCATCGAGGGCACGAGGATCGACTCCGAGAGCACATGCACCGAGCAGCAGGTCCGCGACCGGGCGTTCGATGAGATCAAGAATGCGAAGGGCCTCGTCGTCGCAGACTTCGGCCCGCGCAACGTCGAGCGCCTCGCATCGTTCCTGGAGATCGCACGGGAGACCGGCCGCAAGCTCCTCCTACTGCCGAAGGACGTCTACCTCCTGGAGAAGATGGCCCTAGCCGCCGGTGATGGGCTGATACCGTCGCCCGACGACCCCGCGATCCTCGTCTACTCGAAATACGAGGCGACGGACCGCAATTGGAAGAGGATGCTCCGGGGCGAGTACGACTCCCGCATGGTCACGGCGCGTCAGGTCGCGGAGAGCCAAGACAAGGTTATCGCCTGCTTCAGCTTCTTCGACGTGAACGAGCTGGCCTACATCCGGCCCGTTCCCGGCTCGATGTGGATCTACTCGTCATGCGAGCCGTTCAACGAGGAGATGGGGATAGACTTCAGGCGCCTGAAGGAGTGGATCGACCTGTTCGGCATGGCATTTCCCGCCGGCTCCCCGGACGAGAAGAGCCGCTTCCACGTCTCCGGCCACGCGTGCAGGCAGCACCTCCTGGAGGTGATCGATACCATCGACCCGCAGGTGGTCATCCCCGTGCACACCGAGCGCCCCGACAAGTATGCCGAGGCGCTCTCCGGCCGCCGCGTCATCATTCCCGAACGAGGCGTGCCGATCACTCTCTGACTACAAGGTATCGGGCAGAGCGAAGGTGAACCTACAGTGGATAACACCCTGAGAGGAATCACCCTTGTCCGACCTCGAACGCTATCTGCTCATCGGCCTGATCGTCTTCTTCACCAACTTCCAGGAAGGCATCACCGGCTTCGGATGCACCGCCCTCGCACTGCCGTTCGTCACGCTCATCCTCGGTGACCTGGAGTTGGCCAAGCACATCCTCGTGCCGATCGCGTGGTCGCTCGCGCTGTTCATCGTCATCGTATCGAGAAAGCAGATCATCTGGCGTGAGTACGGCCGCATCGTGGCGCTCGCGTTCATCGGTCTGCCGATCGGCATCTACCTCTCGAAGAACCTGCCGAAGGACAACCTCCAACTGCTGCTGGCCGTCTTCATGGCGCTGATCGGCATCCACGGGCTGGCTATGCAGGCATCGAGATCGGCCGAGGTCCGCCCGGCGGAGGGGATGAGGAGGACGCTCCTCAGCGGGTTCATCCCGATGGGCGGGCTGATGCAGGGGGCGTTCGGCTCGGGCGGTCCGCTCGTCGTGGTCTATGCCACCAGGACGCTGATGGACAAGAGCATCTTCCGTGTGACCCTCTGCCTCGTCTGGGTGACGATGAACTCCGTGCTGATCTCCAGTTGGCTGCTCGATCCGGACTTCGCCGAGATGAACCTCAGAGCGCTGCAGGTGATCGGGATCTGCATACCGTTCACCGTCGCGGGGATTCTGTTCGGCAACGTCGCGCACCACCGGGTCAACGAAGTCACGTTCCGGCGAGTGGTGTACAGCGTGCTGACGGCGTCAGGTATCGTGCTCGGCTGGTCGCTGCTGAGGGGATAGTGTCCGTGCCGAAGCCGGTTGTGGAATTGGTGAAAGGTTAGGATGCAACACCGGCCTATCGCGCGGAGCCCGGCTTCCGCGATCACACGCCGGTTCTTCACCCCCTGCAGTCGGCGGTGGTCGGCAGTCTCTACGGCCCCTCGTGCTCCAGGGTGTCTTTGTAGTCGAGCACCATGAACCACCGGCGTGAGTTCGCGTTCGACCCCGTCACCGAGATGCGCGCCGGCTTCCCCGACTCGAGCATCGACGCCGGGACCGTCAGGTACATCACCCCGAAGGCATCCTGGCTGTTCGCGCTGTGCACGTCGAACAGCAGCTCGCACGTCCCATCGGCCGACGCCCATTTCTTCGACGACAGCGATACGTCGAAGTCGAGGAGCGGCTTGCCGTTCAGGTGCATCGTGAAGCTCCCCGACGGCTCGGAGGCATATCCGAGCGCTCCGGTCCACACCAGGCTGACCTTACCCTCGCTCGCGGTGACCGGCGCCGTCTCCCACTCCATGCGGTGAGCGCCGTCCAACTGCCTCACGTACCAGCAGGGATGGGACGTGTCGCGGTGGCTCGCGTACTCCATCGGCTCGTTGGTGCACGATACTATGTCCGCAAACCCATTCACCCGGGGGGCGTTCGGCGGAGTCGGAATCCTGTCGGCAGCCGACTTCAAGTAGTCGATGGTGAGCGCCGCCCTCGGCTTGAAGTCAGGGCTCAGGGCATAGCGGATCAGCGTGTCGAGCAGGAATCCCGCGGCCGGATCGCCCTCCTTGAGGGCGTCGAGAGTGTTGAAACTGCTCACCAGGAGCCGTCCGTTGCCGACCTTTGCCTCGAAGAGATACGCCTTGTTGCGCATCGACGCATGCACGTCGAGACATCGCACGATCGGGTCCACCTTCACAGGCAGGTCGTCGAGCAGTACCGCTCTCGACCCCTCGATCAGGTGGTAGAAATTCAGGTCGCACCAGCCCTCGTGTCTGAGCGCGCTCACCGCCGGATGGCCCTTCGCAATCACCGTGCCGACATTGCTGTCCCCATTCGGATCGCCGAGCCACCAGCATGGCTTGTACCTCGACGGTATCGCCGGGAATGCGCCGTCCACCGACAGGAGCAGGACCCTCCCGCCGCGCTCGAGGCGTGCGATCACCTGCGGATTCAGTCTGCGCGCAACGAGCAGGCCGTCCGCCGTCAATGCGTCGGGCTCGATGGAGTCGGGGTAGCTCTGCTTGATCTCCGGCATACCCTGGACGGCCATCTTGTCCGAGATGAACCGCTCGGTCGGGAACACCCACAGGTCCCAGGAGTTGCTGACGGTGCCGTTCTCGTCCTCGAGCACGGCTTCCATCACGATCTTGAAGGGGATGGCCAGCGACGGCATCGTGAAGTTGATCTTCAGCACATCGGCGTTACCCCCGGTGGGTACCGCAAGGCCGGTCTTCCTGCCTGTGGACAGCACCTTGCCTCCCGCCAGCATCCGGCAGGTCAGAGTGGCGTTCTCCGACGCTTTGTCCTCATACCGCGAGGTGATCAGCGTGACGGTCATCTTCTCGCCGGCGCTGAAACTCCGCTTCGGGCAGTCCATCAGCAGCACCGTCGAGCTGTTGAACCTGCGGAACTGCTCGGCGGTCAGGCCCTTGGGGCGATAGAAGATGTCCAGCACGCCGTTCGAGCCGGTCCAGTAATCCTGGAGCAGCCACTGGTGGTAGCCCTTGATCTCCGGCGACTTGCGGGCGTCCTCGATGTTCGCTTTGAGCGCGGCCGCCTGCAGCTTGTTCGAGTTGGCGACCCACTCCGGGAGCATGCCGGTTACGCCCCTGGTCTTCGCCAGGTCCTGAGCGGAGTAGAGCCACCACGGACGTATGCCGCCCTTGAAGAGCTTCGCCTGATCGAGGTCCGGGAACGTGCCGAAGTTGCCCATCTCGTGTACGAGCACCGGCTTGTCCGGCTTGGAAGCGACGACGTGCTTGTCGTCGTGGAAGCCGAACCTGCCGCCCTCGTCAAAGGGAACGGAAAGGAAGTCGAGCGTATCCCGCGACTTCGCGCCCGCGGCGGGGAGCCCGACGCCGTCGGTATCGATCACCAGCCGGGTCGGATCGAGCTCTTTCGCGGCCTTGTACATCTCCGGCGCGAGGTCGAAGCTGTCGTACATCTCGTTCGACATCGACCAGGTGATAATCGACGGGTGGTTGCGGTTGGCCTTGATCGCTTCCCGCCACAGCCGGAGGTAGAGATCCTTGCCCTCGGGGGTCGCCTGGTTGTAGTACTCCTGGTATGCGATCGGGAACTCCGGCTGGAGCATGATGCCCAGTTCGTCGGCGACATCGAAGTACTCCGGGAGCGGGAACCAGCTATGGTGGCGGACGTAGTTGAAGCCGTAGTCCTTGGCGATCCGGAAGCGGCGGTAGTACTCCTCCTTGTCCGCGGGCGGGGCGATCGTGTTCGGGTAGACGCAGTCGTCGCCGTAGCCCCGGAGGAATATCGGCTCGCCGTTCAGCAGGAACTGGCCGTCTTTCACCGCGATCTCACGCATCCCGAACCGGACGGTCCTGGAGTCGAGATCGCGTGTGCCGTCGGTGAGCGTCACCGTGGCGCTGTAGAGATATGGATCCTTCGGCGACCAGAGCTTCAGGCCGAAGATCTGTGTCGGAACGGTCGCGCTCGTCTGCCCGGCGTCGAGCTTTGCCTCGCCTGAGCCTGCGATCTGTCCGTCCTTGTCTCTGATTCGGACGATCACACTCAGCGGGCCGGACGAGTCGGACCTGCCCAGCGTGACCCGGACCTCCGCGGCGCGGTCGGCAATGCGCGGCACGACGAAGACGTCCTCGATCCGGTCGGCCTCGGTGGCCTCCAGTTCGACTCCGCGATATAGACCGCCCCAGGTGATGTGGACGGCGTCGATGATATCGAAGCAGCCGACGAGCGGATCGACGTCCTTGCGCTGGCGGGCATCGACTCGGACGGCGATCACGGCCTGCCGGCCGGGTGTGACGAACTCCGTCACATCAAACTTGAAGGGCGCCGGATAGCCGATGTGCTCGCCGACTCGCTTTCCATTGACCCAGACTTCGGCGTATCGGTGGACTCCACCGAACTTCAGCCAGACGATCCTACCGGCCCAGTCCGCCGGGATGTCGACGGTGCGGCGATACCACGCCGGCCCCGGGTAGTCGCTGAACAGCCTCTCCGACTGATCGCCTATACCCTGAGCGTTCCAGGCTCCCGGTACGTTGATTCGGTTCGGGAGGGGGGCGCTTCCATCGAACCACGATTCGGCGATACCCACCTCCTGCGGGTCGATGCCGAAGTCCCAGGCGCCTGACAGGTCCACTATCTGCCCAGAGTAGAGTGTCGCGGAGGACAGCAAAGATAGCAGTATCAGGAACGTGAGAAGTGATCTCATCATACCTTACCATTCGCCGTGAGGTGCGTTTTCCCTGCCGAGAAGCAATCGGAGGCAAAAGGAAAGGGCGGGAGTACGCACTCCCGCCCCGGCGGAAAGAGGGATTCAGTATTCTGTATGAAGCACATTAACTAATACGCAGTTGCACCTGTATTTGTTACCGGGAATTTCGCACGAATTTCAACATTGGGCACGAAAAGCATGGATTGCCCTGTCCCGATCGTTGGAGTACTCGGTCAACGTGAGCCATTGTCTGCCGACCGGAACGCATCGGTTCCGCCATGTAGGAGCGGCTTCCCAGCCGCGATACCGCCGGTCGCCAGGCTGTAGGAGGGATTCCAATCCCCGAATTCGGGGCGCTGCGTGGGAATTCGGGGATCGGAATCCCCTCCTACAGATGTGGGCTAGAATCTCATCTGGAGGATTTTGTACGCAGCCATCAAGCTGAACGAATCGAAGTCGAACCCGGCGAACTCATCCATGATCTCGTATCTCGCCTCGACCATGAACCGCTTGTTGTAGATGAGCCCTATGGTGGTGTTGGCTGTGAACCCCCATCCGTTCTTGCTCACGCCCACACTCGGCGCATCTACGTCGCCGTAGAACATTCCCGCGTTCAGCGCCACGTACGACTGCAGCTTGGTCTCCTGGCCGAAGCCTCTCATCATGCCGACCGTCAGCGGGATCAACAAAGCCTGATTGCCGCTGTCTCTCAGCACGTAGAAGCTCACGTCATACATGAGCCTTGTACGCTTCGGGGCCTCGGTGAGCAGGGGGCGCAGGCCGACCCGGATCTTCGTGCCTCCGAAGGTGTCTTTCACCTCCGAGTCCAGCGACGTATACGAGCCGACTGCCAATCCGAAGACGTGGGGCGGTTTGCGCTGGACGATCGGCTCGTCCGGCGGGACATCTGCTTCTGTGTCACTGGCGGCTTCGATGCTCTCCGTCGAAGTCTCGGCCTGCTGAGCGATGAGCACGGGCTCCGTCCCGATCAGCGTTGTGGCCGGTTCGTCTGCGGCGATGGCAGACGAGGCTGCGAGCAAGGCGATTACCCATACCAGAACGAACGACCGCTTGATCATTGGCGACCTCCCAGGTGGTCTGCTGTGTGCCAGCAATACCCACAGTTTACCCTCTGGTCTGCCAAAAATCAAGCGGCAACGGCACGGCAGCTATCCGCGCATGCGGGGTATCAGTCGCCCGGTGTGCCTCATGTACTCCCGATATTCATCGCCGAACTCGTCGATCATCATCCGTTCTTCGTCCGGTATGCGGTGTCGGAGGATGACTGCGAACCCGCCGAACCACGTGACCGCGACGATCCAGTTCGCCGATGTGATCGAGAGGCCGATGCAGATGACGAAGAACGTGGAGTACATCGGATGTCGGACATGGCGGTATGGGCCTGTGGTTACGAGCCGGTGGTCGGGCTGGATTTCGAGCATCGGCGACCAAAACCGTCCGAGCGCGCGGTGCGCCCATACGAACAGAACGACGCCGATGAGAGAGATGACCGCGCCGGTCCACCGAAGCCAGGGAGGGAAGGGGAGGCGGAATCCGTCGAGCCAGGGAGTGACGAGGTAGGCGAAGGTGGCGATCGCCGCCAGCCAGAGCACGGCCTCGAGGAGCGGCAGCCCCTTCTCGGTCGCCTGCGTCTTGGTCTCTCTGCGCCACCAGATGCCGCCGAAGATGAGCCTGCCGGTCTCCATCAGGATCAGCAGGACCGCGATCGTGACCTTGTACGGTATCTCGCTCGAGGGCACGGGTCTGCTCTCAGTCCGGATCGACGCCGGTTCCGCCCCGCGCGCTCTCGACCGAGAGCTCCTCCCGGCCCGACTCCCACTCGGGGTGCTCCGATCCGCCCTTGCGGCCCACGTCCTCAGCCGGCTGAGGACGGACCTCGATGTCGCCGGACTCCTCGGGGCTGATGGTCCCCGATGCTTCGCCCGATGTGCCGTCTACCGCCATGGCGTACCTCCTGCGCGTGGTGAACGCAGGAGTCTTGTACCCATGCGCGTCTTCCGGCTCCCGGCGTCTCAGCGGTTCAGAACGTCGTCCTCAGCTTGCTCTCCCGCTCATGGCGCTCGATGGCGAGGTCGATCAGCCGCTCGATCAGTTCGCCGTATGGTATGCCGCTCGCGCCCCAGAGCTTCGGGTACATGCTGATCTTCGTGAAGCCGGGGATCGTGTTGATCTCGTTGATCAGCGCCTCGCCGTTCGGGCGGAGGAAGAAGTCCACGCGCGCCATGCCTTCGCAGCTCAGTGTCTTGAAGGTCTCGACCGCCAGCGTGCGGATGCGACCGGACGTCTCCTCGTCCAACTCGGCGGGGATGCTCAGCCGCGCGCCCTCCGCGTCGAGGTACTTCGCCTCATAGCTGTACCACTCGTGGGTCGGGATGATCTCGCCGGGAACGGAGGCGATCGGATCCTCGTTGCCGAGCACCGCGCATTCGATCTCGCGGCCGGCGATGAACTCCTCGATCAGGACTTTGGTGTCGAATCGGAACGCGTCGGCCAGCCTCTCCGCGAACTGCGATTCATCCGCGACTTTGTGCACGCCGACCGACGACCCCGCGTTGGCGGGCTTCACGAAGAACGGTGCGCCGACCCTCGCAACCGCATCAGCGTACGAGATCGCATCGGCCGTGCGGACAGTGATGAACTTGCCGATCGGGAGCCCGGCATCCCGCAGGAGGCGCTTCGTGACGTCCTTGTCCATGCCGACCGCGGAGCCGAGGACGCCCGCGCCGACGAACGGGATGTTCGCCATCTTGAGCAGGCCCTGGATCGTGCCGTCCTCGCCGTAAGTGCCGTGGAGCACCGGAAAAACGACATCCACCGGCGGCAGTCCCTTGCACTCCCGGATGTCGATCAGGCCGTGAGACTCCTCTCCCGGGACGAGTGCGAGCGATGTATCGGACGCAGGGAGGCTGATCCGCGACGGGTCATCCGCATTGTCGAGGTAGTGTCCGGACTCGTAAGGATGCCACTTGCCGGCCTTGTCGATGCCGATCAGAGCAACCTCGAACCGCTCAGGGTTCAGCGCGGATATCACGTTCCTCGCGGACTGGAGCGAGACCTCGTGCTCCGCCGATCTCCCACCGAATATCACCCCGACTCGGATCTTTCTGCTCATCGTCCGTCCTCCGTATGTGTTGCGGCAGCCCGCCGTCAGCCAATTATAACCCCGTGGAATCGCCCGCGTCTACAAAGAGCGCGAGCGGGCAAGCGGGACTTGCGCGGACGGGAATGTGCCGGTGCTATGCCGAATACTCGAAGCAGATCACCTTGTGGTCCGCATCAGAGGGAACCGCCCTGTCAACGCCGAACGATTCCGTGCGGCAATCGTGCCATCTGTGAGAAGGAGAGCGGCGGATATGCAGACTATCGGAATGATCGCGGCATTTGTGGTGTTACTGGCTTCCCTCGCGGCTGCACAGCCTGAAGTCGAGCGGGTCGTGGTGCGTCCGGCGGATACCGGCGAGGCGCTCGTCAACCCGGATATGGGCTGGAACGTGTACTTCTACTCGAACGTTCCGACCAACTACGGCTCGCATCTGGAGCCCAGCGACACGGTCGATTACTTCCTCGGCGTCTCGACCGTCATGATGCGCATCCCCTGGGCGATGATCGAGCCGGAGGAGGGGAAGTTCAACTGGGCCGTCCTAGACACGCCGGCGCAGAGGTGGATATCGAAGGGGAAGAGGATCGCCATCCTGATCACCTGCTCCGAGAACTGGATGTCCTGGCCCACCCCGGAGTGGGTCAAGAACGCGGGCGCGAAGGGCACGTACTACGAGTTCGGCAAGGGCCCGGTCGATAAGAGCCATCTCTGGGACCCGCATTTCGACGATCCGATCTTCCTCGAGAAGTTCGACAACTTCCTCGCGGCGCTCGCCAAGCGGTACGACGGGAATCCGAACGTCTCGTTCGTCGGCATCGGCAGCTTCGGGCTGTGGGGCGAGGGGCATACCTTTATGAGCAGCCAGGTATCGGAGGAGGACACGGACCGGATCGTTCGCCAGCACATCGATCTTCACGTGAAGCATTTTCCGAACACGCTCCTCGCGATCAGCGATGACGTCGTCGGACACGACAAGCCCGGACGCCGATTCCCGCTCACCGACTACGCGCTCTCCAAGGGCGTGACCATCCATGACGACAGCATCATGGTCCAGCCGCCGCCCCGCTCGTGGTACCACGCGGAGATGGCGCAGGAGTTCTGGCCGAAGATGCCGGTCATCCTCGAGCACGAACATTACGGTGGATCGAAGGCTCGCGGCGCCTGGGGCGACGGATCGCTTCTCCTGAAGGCCGTCGAGGACTACCACGCGAGCTACATGTCGATCCACTGGGACCCGCGTGTGGAGTATGACGAGAACCGTGAGCTCATCGATAGGATCAACCTTCGGATGGGCTACCGTCTCCAGCTTCGAGAGATGAGCTGGCCGAAAGAGATCACCATCGGGCAGCCGTTCGAGGTCGTGTCGAAGTGGGCGAATGCCGGGGTCGCGCCGTGCTACCCGGGCGGGTTCATGGCGCTGACACTGAAGGACGAGAAGGGCGGGATCGTGTCGGTCCTCGTGGACGAGAGCCTCGACATGAGGAAGCTGAGAGTCGGCCCGCCGGACAAAGCGCCGATCAGACGCCACACGAGCGAGTTCCGGGTCGGCCTGCACGCGCCGATGACGAAGCCGGGCACGTACGAGGTCTATGTCTCCGTGGGGAAGCGCGACGGCACGCCGGTGATCGCCCTCCCGCTCGCGGATTCCGACGGCCAGCGCCGGTACAAGCTCGGGACGATCACGGTTGTCGAGAAGTGAGGAAAGCACTGGACTTCCGCCGGACTTGCGGTATAATGTCTCTGAGAGTTTCAGAATTTCGCAACTTGGGAGTTTCTCAAATGCTGCTCAGAGTGAGAAAGAACGCTCAGATAACGCTGCCCGCCCGAGTCCGCAAGACGATTCGTCTCGAAGATGGCGATCTACTCGACTGCGAGATCGAGGATGGCAAGATCGTACTGACACCGAAGAAGCTTGTGGACAAGAGGGATGCCTGGTTCTGGTCGCCCGAATGGCAGAAGGCCGAAGCGGAAGCCCAGAAGGACATCGAAAGCGGCAATGTCGAGGAGTTCGAGTCGGTTGACGATCTGCTGGGTAGTCTCAAGGGAGAGTGACCTTTGAGATTCCTTCTCACTGGTAGGTTCAGGGAAGCGTATCGGTCTCTACCGGATCCACTCCGGAAGAAGGCCGACAAGGCAATCAGGCTGCTAGCGGAGAACCCGAGGCATCCGTCACTGCATCTCAAGAAGATTCAGGGCACTCCCGGAGTCTGGGAAGCGAGGGTTGACCGAAGTTACCGCATGACCATCGAGATCCACGCCGACGCCTATATCCTCCGCAACATCGGCAAGCACGACGATACTCTCGGCAATCCCCAAGTCCGCTCGCCTACGGGTTCATGATGACCTTGTTCCGCTCGGGGGACGCCATCACCTCGAGCGCCTGGTGGATCTGATCGAGCCGGAATCGGTGTGAGATGATCCGCTCCGTGTCCACGAGGCCGGTCTCCATCAGCCGGATCGCTTTCATTATCGCAAGTGAGGTCGTTCCGAAGCTGGCGTCCTGCCGTCCCTCCAGGAAGTGGGTCAGCCCGCCGTCGAGCTCGAACTTCTCGTGCGTCGTGATGCCGAAAACGTTCCACCGCGTGCCCCTGCGTCGGAGATCGACCATCAGACGGACGGCCTCGATCGGTCCCGCCGCCTCGACGATCAGGTCGGCGCCGTCGGGGATGATCTCCGGGATGCGCTTGCGGGGGTCCTCCTTCAGAGGATTGATCGCATGGGTCGCGCCGAGTTCGAGGGCGTTTCGGAGCGCGTAGTCGCTCGTGTCGACGGCGATCAGCCGAGCGGCGCCTGCGGCCTTCGCCACCATCATGCACAGGAGCCCGATGCTTCCCACGCCGATGACCACCACGTCGTCGCCGACCGTCATCTCGCTGTGACGGATGACACCCTTCCATGCGCCCGCGAGCGGCTCCGTGATCGCGGCTGCGTCGAAGGAGATGCTCGCCGGCTTGTGGTAGAGCGTGCTCTCTTTGGTGAGCATGTACTCCGCAAACGCGCCGGGCCTCACGTCGTCCGGGCCGTCGCCGCCGAGACAGAAGGCATGTTTGCAGTAATGGGTGTTTCCCGACCGGCAGTCGGCACACCGCCCGCAATACCACAGCGGCTGGACGATCACCTCATCGCCGACCTTAACGTGTGTGACTCCGGGACCGACCTCCGCCACGACTCCGCTCGGCTCGTGGCCCTGGATCGAGGGGAACGTCACGTTTCGGCGGATTCCCCGGATCGCCTTGTAGTCGGTCGCGCATATGCCGCATGACGTGATGCGGACCACCACGTCTCCATAGTCGGTGGCGCGAGGGATCGGGACCTGCTCGAGTCGCAGGTCGTTGAAGTCGTGCAGTACGGCGGCCAGCATGGTTTCCATGGTTGTCACGTCCTCACGGTGTTGTCGTTGGCCGCATTATACCAGGCGGACGGGCGCAGACGCCAGCAGACCGGACTGCGCGGGTGGCCTGACGGCTACGCCGCTACCGGGAGGTTGATCGCACGGATTGCCCCGTCATCCAACAAGGCGTCGATCTGCTTCAGCGTGGTGGTGTACTCCAAGGTGATCTTATCGTAGAGCGCGATCATCAGTTCACGCTGACCTTCCATCTCGCCCGCGATCCGCTCGTAGTGGTCCTGCACGACTCCCACGATGTCAGGGTCAAGTTCGCCCGCCTGAACCGTCCGGTCGAGGATTCCGAGGACTTCCTCTTTTTCCATCCGCGGCTTGTAGTATCTCGGTTCCGTCAGCGCAGTCAGGACATCCGCCACCGCCAGGATGCGGCTGCTCGTGCAGAGTTCACTCGCAGTCAGCCCCCTCGGATAGCCCGTGCCGTTCAGCCTCTCATGGTGGCTCACCGCTATCTCCATCACTCGCCCGAGGTCGGCGGCCGAGAGGATCTCGGCGGACGATACTACGTGTCGGCGCATGATCTCGCGTTCCGAATCGGTCAGCCGTCCGGGCTTGGTCAGGATCTCCAGTGGCGTCGTGATCTTGCCGACGTCGTGAAGCAGAGCCGCATGCCGAAGCATGTCTTTCTCTTCCTCAGACATGCCCATCAGCCCGGCGATCAGAACCGCGCAGGCGGCTACCGAGGCCGAATGGGTTACCGTCTGCCGCGAGCGGAATTCCATCGCGAAGGTCAGCATCGACAGGTGAGAGATCGTCTCCTCCGAGGTGACCGGGGCGCGGTCGAGGTATTCGTAGAATTCGGCGAGGTAGCTTCCGTCCAGCAGCCTGTCGATGATATCCGTCTGCTCGATCAGTTCCATCAGCACCGCGACCTGGTCCGGGTCGAAAACACCGCCTGCCGCCTCAGCGATATGCGTCCGGATCGCCTGAGCGAGATGCGGCCCTGAGTGGAAGTTCAGCACCGACACGCGGTCGGCCAGGTGGATCAGAAGCGCTTCAGCGGGGACGAGGCGGTCATCGACGGCCTTGCGTCTGTGTTCGTGCTTCCAATGGTGATAGAGGATCGCATTCGCCATATGTGCGAACGGCGAGAAGTACCGCACGAACAGCGAGCCGTAGACCGCGTGTTCGTGCGGGCGGTCCACCTCGAACTCGGTCATCCGCGTTCGCTCCTCGACCTTGTACGCGCCGACGTCGTGGATCATCGCCAGGGTGCACAATGTCAGCAACTGATCCTCGGAGTATCCCATCGAGGAGCCCATTCGCAGACAGATATACCCGACCTGCTCCCCATGAGAGGTTAGCCGGTTGTCCACGCTGTTGATCGTGTTCTGGATCACCATGAGGGTGTTCTTGAGCGTTACAGCTCCCATCATCCGTCTCCCGAGCCCTAAGAGAATTGCCCGTGCAGGCAAATACCACAGTAGAGTTATTCCTCAAGAAACGGTTTTTCGGGGAACCAAAGCCCGGATTTCCGGGATATCCGGACGCTCATACCCCCGGCAGCACCCGGCGTCGGGCGATGTACCCCTCATCCGTGCCCAGGGACTCGAGCAGTTCGATGTACTTCGTGTGGAGCCGCCGCGCAACGTCCTTGTTCTCCTCGAACACGTTGTTGTGCTGGTGCGGGTCGGCCAAGACGTTGTACAGCTCCGGCATGAAGTCTCCGGCTCCGAGCATCAGCGTCCATTCGTACGTGACGACGGTGCTCGTCTTCAGGTTGCGCGCGTACTGGTCCCAGTTCGATGCATCCAGGGTCAGCGGTTTGTCCGACAGCGGCGGGAGCGTGATGTCGCCGGATGTGACTGCGAAGTCCCGCACCTGCTTTCGGCTGCCCTTGAGGACATCGACCAGCGATCTGCCCTGGACCCGGTCCGGCTGTTCGATATCCGCCAGATCGAGGATCGTCGGCATCAGGTCGCACGGCTGGACGAACTGCGAACGCCGTCCGGGAGCGATCCCCGGCACGTGCATCATGAGAGGGATGCGGTTCATCTCGTTGTAGAGCGGCCCGAACTTGCCGACCAGCCCATGCTCGCCGAAGTAGAACCCATGATCGGCGGTGAAGATAACCATCGTATTCTCCAGCAGGCCGAGATCCTCGATCTTCTTCAGGAGCTTGCCGACCCATGTGTCCACCATCGTGACCTCTCCGGCGTAGAGCGCGCGGATATGCGCCAGTTCGGGGTCCGTCAGGAAGCTGCACGGCGCATAGAGCGGATATATGACCTCCTCGCCGTCGTAGTCCTGGCAGTACATATCGCGGTACTCCTTCGGCGGGTCCCAGGGCTCATGCGGATCGAACGTATCCACGTAGAGGAAGAACTTGTCCAACTTGTAGTTCTTGTCCAGCCAGTCCATCGCTCCGGACATCGTCATCGGCGCGAAGTAGTCCTCCTCGCCCTGTCGCTCAGAGACATTTCGAAGGTACTGAGACGTGGTCCACGCGCCGCCACGGAGCTTCTCGACCGAGCACGGTAGCTTGACCTCATGCGGGTGGGTCTTCCAGCGGTCGCCCTCCTGGCCGCGTATCCAGTTCCATCCGTGGAACCCCCGGTCGAAGCCGAAAGCGTTGGCGATGATATGCGGCGTGTCGAGGATCATGTAGGTGATGTAGCCTGCCTTCCGGAGCACCTGCGGGAGCACGATCTCGTCGCTGCTGATCGGCTCCCATCCCGAGTAGGTGAAGACGTATCTGCCGGTCAGCACGTCGCGCCGGTTCGGCACGGTCGGGAACGACCCGGTATACGCGTGATCGAAGACAACCGATTCCTTTGCGAACTTGTCGATGTTCGGCGTCTCGATCCAGTTGTTGCCGTTGTAGCAGTCGAGATTGTCGCGTCTGAACGAGTCTGAGTTGATGAAGATGAAGTTCATGCCGATCCTCCGGATGTGCAGCGATACCGCCGCCGGGGAAAGGGCGGCTCCGGTCTTCCCTTTCGGCGCTTCACGGGGTTGTTCCTCTGAGCGCACACGGGGCGGGAGGGCGCAATCCACGCTCAGGAACCATGCTGCTGCACACCTTCCCGACAGCTAAGCGGCGATAATGCGTACGTAGATATTTGGCAAGCTTCGTCACCGCAGGTATTGAAAATTGGGAACGGAATACCTATAATACTACTGGGTCATCCTCTGTTCCGCCCTGCGGCTGGGACACACTCTTCGGACAAGTTGGGAAGGTGTAACAATGAATGCAATGACAAACAGGCTTGCAGGCAGAATATCCATAACGCTTGTGACTGCTCTGTTGTTGACGATCCTGGCTCCGGCATATGCTGCGGAGAAAGCTCCGCTCCCTCCCATCGCCATTTCCAGCATTACTGATGCCCTGGGAAGCATCAACATCAACGTTGGCAAGGGCGAGGGCATCAAGGAAGGCAGCAAGGGCGTCATCATCAGAGACGGCAAACAGATTGCCAAGTATATCGTCCAGCAGGTGAACTGGGGGTTCTCGCGGATCACCGTTTTCGACGTTGCTGAAGGCTATACGATTCGTCCCGGCGACAGCGCTCCGCTCGATGGGACCGCTGAGAAGGCGCCGACGGTCAAGCGCAAGTCGTCGAAGTCCAAGACACTGCTCACGGTACTTGCCATCGGCGCTGCGGTACTGCTGCTTGGCGGCAAGAGCGGCGGTGGGTCTTCGTCAGGCGGCAGCATAGACCTCACGAGCGTGAAGTCCAGCAACGTCACTGATGCCGGTAGAACCGGTACCATCGATATCACCGCCAGGGTCAACGACTCAAACGGCTTGCCCGCCCCGGACGGCACTCCCGTCACGTTCGCGTCCACCGCGGGTACTCTCGACCGCACGCAGACAGTCACATCGGCGGGTAGGGCGACTGCCAAGCTGAGCTACGACTCCTCGGTCGATCCGGATTCGGCCACTGTCACGGTCAGAGCGCTGGGCCGGACCGCTACCATAGAGGTCTCCTTCGTGTCCAGCATCGAGATTACGACCAGTGCGGAGACGATCCAGGTCAAGGACAGCGGTGGGTCTGTCATGCAGGCGACCATCACTGCCACCTGCTGGACCTCCGCAGGCGTACTGGCAAACAGCGGGACCGTCACCTTCACGACCAACATCGGCACCATATCGAACCCGACGGTGTCTATAGGCGCTGACGGCACGGCCAGCACCACGTTTACCAGCAATGTGACCGGCAAGGCGAACATAACCGCAACGTGGCAGACGAAGAACAAGGCCACCATCCCGATCACGGTTACCGCCGGACCGCCATACTCGCTCTCTGTCTCCAGCGACACGAGCACCGTGCAGTGCGACGGCAACTCCTTCGCCACTATCAAGGCGACGGTCAAGGACATGAGGGGCACGCTGGCCACGGACGGCACTGTTGTGAACTTCGCAGTGATCCCCGCGGGCAACGGCACCATCACTCCTCGGCCGTGACCGTGAACGGAGTGGCAACCGCCTATCTGCACACGAGAAACGCGGATGGCAGCGTAAGCAGTTCCGGCACGGTGACGCTCAAGGTGGATGTGCTAAGGGCGAATCAGCCGTCCGACGTGCCTCTTCCCGCGTCCGATATGACGAACCAGTCCACCCAGGTTCAGTTCGTCTCGACTCGCGTCGGAAGCATCAACCTCTCGGCTACTCCCACGAACGTCAGAGGCTGGGATGTCGTCGGGAACACCACTACCATCAAGGCCGTAGTATATAACATGGACGGCCAGCCTGTTCCGAACGGCACCGCCGTCTACTTCACGACGACCCGCGGCGTTGTCACAGGGACCAGCGGCAACATGAGTACCACGACCAACGGCATAGCGACCGCGACGCTGACCACCGACGCGTCGGGCAACGACTCATGGGACGGCCGCGTCGATGTGATCGCCCGCGCAGGCACCGTGACCCAGTCTGCGCCTGGCCTAGTGATCTTCTCGGGCCCGGCGGTGGATGCTCAGTCGGATGTGACCCTGTCGCAGACCAACCTGCCGACAGTGGGCGGGCAGTCGTCCATCATTGTGGTTGCTAAGGATATGAAGGGCAATCCCATAGCTGACGGGACGAAGGTCACTGTGACCACTACGAAGGGAACGCTCAGCGATGGAGGGAACGGCACCACCACAGGTGGACAGTGCGTTATTACCCTCTCGACCAGCACCGATACCGCCACGCCGACTCCGGCCGGACCGGGCGAGGTTCGTGTCTCGATCGATACCGGCGGTGTGCCCGTGACGAAGACCCTGAGCTTCACAGTCGGACCGTAGGTCCGCATACGTTAGTTCAACGCGAGGCCCTCGACCGAGGGCCTCGTCCCGTGACTGCGAGATTCATTTGTCATTCACGAGACTTCTGGTTGCGCTTCTCATAGGGCTCGCGCTGTCGATCCCGACAAGGACCGACGCGGGAGCCCTCATCTCCGTTGATGCCAGCCCCCTCAGCATTCCGGCGGACGGCAGGAGCTACTCCCAGATACTGGTAACCGTCGTGGATCAGACAGGCGCGCCCGTGCCGGACGGAACTGAGGTGCGCCTCACCACCTCCGCCGGCGACATCACGCCGTCCGTCTTCACCGTGGGCGGACGAGCAGTGGGCATCCTGACCTCATCCCTGTTCCCTCAGGTCGCTGTCGTGCATGCCGCCGCCAACGGGACGTCCGGCTCGGGACAGGTGGAGTTTGCCTCGTCGGAGTACCACGAGCCCTCCGCGAGCGCCCGGACGATCCGCATGGAGGGCGGATCGCTGGCGTACTCCGTCGATCAGGACACCGTGCTCGGCAGCAACGGCGTAACTCTGGAGTACCGGGGCCTTTCGATCGAGGCGACCAGCATCCAGGTCTGTCAGACATTCGGCCAGATCCGGGCGCAGGGCGAGGTGACCGTTCGGAAGGGCGATCAGACTCTGACCGCCGATGCTCTCTCGTGCGAGACTCGTGAGGATCGGATACGGCTCATCGACTACGCCGACGAGTCGAACCTGCGGATCTACGATATCGGCAAGCTCAAGCCGGTCCCCTCGGACAACATTCGGATCGCCCCGCAGGATTTCGAGCCGCTGATCAATGTGGACGGCCGGACCTGGATCGTCTGCGGCCGGCTGGTTCTCATCCCCGGACAGCGCATCCTGTTCTTCAAGGCGGCCATCTACGTGGGCGACTCCAAGATCCTGACGATGCCCTACTACTCGTACAGCTACGAGAAGCGCGAGTCGATCCTGCAGCAGGTCCGCTACAATTCCCGCGACGGCATGATCGTGGACCTGCCGTTCTACTACCGTATGACGGACTCAGGCACCGGCGCGCTGAAGCTGCGGTATGCCGCCGACGGGACCGAGACCGGCAGCTACTACCGGCCGCGCAAGGGGCTGAGCATCGGGATCGAACAGGACTACGCGCTCGGCGAACGGAGCCACGGACGCCTGTTCATCGACTCTATCGCCAGCTCCAGCCTGGCGTTCGAGATGGCGCATCACCTCGAGTACGGCTCCGCGTTCGCCGGTGGGCGGGCGGACTTCACCGCGCGCTACCAGCCGTCGTCGAGCTGGGCGAAGGACATCTACAACGCGACGCTGAGCATGAACGGGAGCATGGGGAAGTACGACTACACTGTGTTCGGATACCTCGGCGCCAGCACCAATGAGCAGTACGATTTCCTCGACCCGGAGAACCTGCTGTACGTGGATGAGTCATACGGCTCGATCGATGCCACCCTCAGGCCGAGGGCGCGGTTTGCCATCGGGGGATTCACGCTCATGCCGAGCCTGACGGTCGGTTACGGAAGCCTCTGGGACTCGTCCGGCGGGCCGGCCTCGACCAGCCTCTACCAGTCGCTCGGGCTGAACTTCAGTCGCAGCAGGCCGATCAATCGAAGGGCCTCCCTGAGCTTCGATGGGGGAGCGGCGCTCACCGCGACGGATGACGGCGACATCGGAAGCAGCCTGCGCCTTCAGCCGTCCCTGCGGTACAACTGGATGGGCGGCCATGCATCGATCAGCTATGCCCTGAACCTGCAGAACGGCGTCTCCGACAGGGCTCCGGCACAGGCGCGGCACATGCTCGGGTACAGCATGTTCCTGACCGCGGGCAACCGACTCAGCATGCACTCCATGATCAACTACGGGCTCGACTCGGAGCGGCTGACGCTCTATTCCGCGCTCAACTACCGCATTGCGAAGGACTGGCAGCTTCGGTCCAGCTACAACCTCTACCGCTATGCCTACGACCTCGATGGCCGCACGTACAGCTACCGGAATTCGTACCTCAAGGTCGGGATCTACCGCCCGATCGGCTCCTACGAGATCGGCCTGGCCTGGTCGCCGGACGGACAGAACTACGGCATCGACCGCGACAAGCGCCTCTGGCTCGAGATCGGCGGCCGCGGATTCTGACGCCCCGGCGCGATACGATGCTTCGGAAGCAGAGCGTAGCGGCGCTACCGAAGCCCTCCGATATCCCTCGTAGGGAACGCTCGCCGTCGCGTTCCGCTCGTTGGAAACCTACAACCAACGGAACGGGACAGCGCCCGTTCCCTACGTGCCTGGGTTCTGGGTATGTCATGTAGGGAACGCTCGCCGTCGCGTTCCGCTCTGGTGGATGCCTACAACCAACGGAACGGGACAGCGCCCGTCCTTACACCGATGCTCCAGTTAACCCTCAGACCTTCTATGCTGGTAGAGCGCCAGCAGGAAGCTCACGTACGTGATGATGTCGAGCGGCTCCCTCCACCACGTCCGGGAGGTCCAGTTCGCGACCCTCGCCGATAGCTCCGGGGAGGGTGGGGAATCGATCGGCGCCTTCTGGAACGCGAGCATCTCGGGGATGAAGTAGAACGCGCTCCACGCGCGCATGATGATGTACGAAGTGAGCCCGATGAGCAGCAGGTGTCGAACCCTGGGCTGCCTCCACGTCAGGATAAGCGACAGGATCACGAAGACGGTGATGGCGGTGTGGACGGGGATCCAGAAGATCTGGAGCGGCACGCCCGTGCCCGGCTGGATGACCGAGAACGACGCCGGCGGCGAGGCGCTCCACAGCGGCTGGAGCACGAGGTGTTCATACAGCCCGCCCCCGATCGCCCCGGCCATCGCGAGACACAGCAGGATCAGCGACCACTTCGCCCAGTCAACCCTCATCGGCAGCTCCCCCTTCCTCGGACACGCAGGTGCTCTCACACCACTGATATCCGAATCCCCGCGGATCCTAACGTGCGGGCGCGGGGTGAGGGTGTCCATCAGGGCATTAGTTGAGCCTTCACCAGCAGGAAGGGCGGACGCCGCCTCTCCTCAAGTAGATTAGGATGCTCTGCCTCCGCCTGCTCCAGCGCATGTGGTTCGAGTATCCTCCGGATGCGGAAGCCGTTGTCGATCAGGGTGTTCAAGACGGTTTCCGTGGTGCGGTGGTACCTGATAACGCCGTCCACAAACCAGCGCGACTCCCGCCGGCCCTCGTCCCGATAGCAGTCGAGCATCCAGCACAGCTTCCTGCCCTCGGCATCTCTGACCCAGCCGGGATGTATCCCCTGCGCGGCGGTGGCGACCGGATGCTCCATGGAGAACACCAGGTACCCGCCCTCCACCAGCCACTCCGCGATGCTCGAAACCAGCCCGCCGAAATCCTGAACGTAGTGGAACGCGAGCGAGCTGGTCACGAGGTCGAACGATCCTCGGTCGGCGGTGAAGTCCTCCATAGGCGACTGCACGTACCTGATGCCCTCGCATGGAGCCGCCTGCGCCAGTTCGAGCATGCGGGACGAGATATCGAGGCCGGTGACGGATGATGCGCCGAGAGCGCGCAGCTCGCGGCACAGGTTCCCCGCCCCGCAGCCGAGGTCGAGCACCCTCATGCCGCGGACATCCGGCAGGAGCGAACGCATCGCCGGCTGCTCCAGCGCGCTGTTCAGCCCGGCGCCCCTCTCCCGAAGCGCCTTGTACCCGTCAAAGAACTCCGGATTGTCGTAGATGTTCTGCTTCATGGTGGTGAGTCCTTGTCGCCCGGTCCGGGCCAAGGGGATACTATCGGCGTGAGAACCGGCGGTAGACCTCATCGTCATTGCGCTTGCCGATGAAGAGGATCTCAAGGGAATCGCCGGCGACGCAGTAGATAATCCGGTACTCGCCGATGTCGGCACGGCGATATCCCTCTTGGGGACCCTTGAGCAGGCTGGAATCCGGCGGCTCGGGCTTTCGGCAGAGGTCGAGGATCTTCAACAGGACCTGTTTCGCCTGCTTGTGCGGGAGCTTCTCGATGAACTCGCGGGCGTCGCGTGAGAGTCTAGGAGTCGGCATTCAGCATCCTCTCGATGAACTCTCTGGTTTCCTCTTCGCTGAGCAGCCCCTTCTCGGCGGCGAGTCTAGCGCGCATAGCCCACACGGAATCCTCCAGCGCCTCCAACTCCGCATATCGCTCCGCCGAGATGACCACCGCCACCGGCCGATCGTGCCGGGTGATCGTCACCGGTTCCTTCTGCGCGGCATCCAGCATCGAGCCGAACTTGTTCTGAGCATTCCTAGATGTAATCGTCGTCATGGTATCACCTCGCAGTAGCTAAAGTAGCTACTATCGGTATTATACCTGCTTTCGGCGAGATTGGCAACACTGAGAATGTGTGGGAGAACAGGCGGAGCGAGATCAGGCGGGAGTAGGTCCAAGAGAATCCTGAGTTGTGGGTTCTGGGGAAGGATATGCCCTTGGCTGCCAGAATCGCCTTGAGGCTCTTCTCGACAGCTTGCTGGGCATGAAAACATTCGTCTCGAACATGATTCTGCCGGTAGGCGTCTCGGCAGCATCATCCAGATCGCTCTGTGCAAAACGCAGCCAGTCGGCCGGAGATCCACCACTAGGCAGCATAGAGCATCTTCCCTTCTCTGAGAATCGTGTGGTAGATCAAACCTATGTTGTCACGATGCGCCTCGAGGTCGGAAGGGGTTGCTACCACGACGTCATAGGGAACCCTGACACCGGTGATAACACCATAGAGGTACTGAGCGGTCTTGCGTCGATGGGTGCCATCCGGCATGACGACGAGTACATCCAGATCACTGTCCGGACCCATCTCCCCTCGTGCCGCGGAACCGAAGAGGATGATCTGCAACGGGTGTACAGCATCTACTATGCGTCTGACCAGCTCATCCAGTTGTTCGGCAACTTGAGAGTTCATGGTATCTCCGTGTAGGATACCAAGTCTTATTCTACCACACTTGGGTTCCATCGGCCACACATGAATGCTGTGATAGCGAAAGGGGAGGCCGTTGAAGACCTCCCCCACGTTTCCTACACAACCTCCGCTTCGACGACGCGGGCGAAGGTGATCTCCCCATCGACCGCGTCCACCTTGATGTGGTCGCCGTCGTGGAACTCGCCCTCCAGGATCTTCATCGCAAGCGGGTCCTGAATCCGTTTCTGGATAGTCCGCTTGAGCGGGCGCGCCCCGTAGGTCGGATCGAAGCCCTCAAGCGCAAGCTCCTGCTTCGCCCGGTCGGTCACCTCGATTTCGATCTTCCGATCCGCCAGCCGCTTCTTCAGGTACTGGAGCTGGATCTCCACGATCGCCTTGATGTGCTCCGCCGAGAGCGAGTTGAAGATGATGATCTCATCGAGCCGGTTCAGGAACTCCGGCCGGAACTGCGCCCGGAGCGCCTCAGTGACCCGGTTGCGCATCTCTCTGTCGTCGATGCCGGCCATCTCCTGAATCCACTGCGAGCCGACGTTCGACGTCATGATGATCACCGTGTTCTTGAAATCGACCGTCCGCCCCTGGCCGTCGGTCATCCGACCCTCGTCCAGGATCTGGAGCAGCACGTTGAACACGTCCTGGTGCGCCTTCTCGATCTCGTCGAAGAGCAGCACGCTGTACGGCCTCCGACGAACCGCCTCGGTGAGCTGTCCGCCCTCCTCGAAGCCGACGTATCCCGGCGGCGCGCCGATCATCCGCGCGACCGAATGCTTCTCCATGTACTCGGACATGTCGAGCCGGATCATCGCCTTCTCGTCGTCGAACAGGAACTCCGCGAGCGCGCGGGCAAGCTCCGTCTTACCGACGCCCGTCGGCCCCATGAAGATGAAGCTCCCGATTGGCCGGTTCGGGTCCTGCAGGCCGGCGCGCGCACGGCGGACCGCGTTCGATACCGCCCGCACGGCGTCATCCTGGCCGACGACCCGCTGCCTGAGCCGCTCCTCCATCCGGACGAGCTTCTGCATCTCGCCCTCCAGCATCTTCGAAACGGGGATGCCGGTCCACTTGCTCACGACCTCGGCGATGTCTTCCTCATCGACCTCCTCCTTGAGCATCTTCTTGTCCTTCTGGACCTCCGCCAGTCGGGCGGTCTGCTCGTCGAGCTCCTTCTGGAGGGTCAGCAGCGTGCCGTACCGAAGCTCTGCGGCCTTCTGGAGATCCGCGTCGCGCTCGGCATGCTGGAGGTCGATCTTCGCCTGCTCGATCTGCTCCTTGATCTGCTGGATGCGCTGAACGACTTCCTTCTCGTTCTGCCAGTGAGCCTTCATCTCCGCGCTTTCCTCGCGCAGGTCGGCAAGTTCCTTCTCCAGCTTCTCCAGTCGCTCCTGGGCAGTCTTGTCGGTCTCCTTCTTGAGAGCCTCGCGCTCGATCTCGAGCTGCCTGGTCCGCCGCTCGATGACATCTATCTCCATCGGCATGGAGTCGATCTCGATGCGCAGGCGGGATGCCGACTCGTCGATCAGGTCGATCGCTTTGTCCGGCAGGAACCGGTCGGCGATGTACCGATGCGAGAGCACGGCCGCCGCCACGATCGCGGAGTCGTTGATCTTCACGCCGTGGTGGACCTCGTACCGCTCCTTCAGGCCGCGCAGGATGGCGATGGTGTCATCGATATCCGGCTCGCCGACGAGGATCGGCTGGAAGCGCCGCTCGAGGGCGGCATCCTTCTCGATGTGCTTGCGGTACTCGTCGAGCGTAGTCGCGCCGACACATCGGAGCTCTCCGCGCGCGAGCATCGGCTTCAGCATGTTCGATGCGTCCATCGCGCCCTCGGCCGCTCCCGCGCCGACAACTGTGTGCATCTCGTCGATGAACAGGATGACCTCGCCCTCGGCCTCCGCGACCTCGCGCAGGACGGCCTTCATGCGGTCCTCGAACTCACCGCGGTATTTCGCTCCGGCCACCATGCCTCCGAGGTCGAGCGCGACCACTCGCTTGTTCTTCAGCCCCTCGGGGATATCGCCGGAGATGATCCGCTGCGCGAGTCCCTCGACAATCGCCGTCTTACCGACGCCTGGCTCGCCGATTAGCACCGGGTTGTTCTTCGTGCGCCGGGAGAGCACCTGGACCACGCGCCGGATCTCATCATCCCGGCCGATGACCGGGTCGAGCTTGCCTTTGCGCGCCATCTCGGTCAGGTCACGCCCGTACTTCTCCAGCGCCTGATACTTCTCCTCGGGGTTCTGGTCGGTTACCCGCGCGCTCCCGCGGACCTCCACGAGCGCCTTCAGGACCTTGTCCCTCGTTGCGCCGAGCGATCGGAGGATGTTGCCCGCCTCGCCCTGAGCCTCGGAGATCGCCAGGAGCAGGTGCTCGGTGCTGACGTACTCGTCCTTCATCCTCTGGGCTTCATCCCATGCCTTGTCGAGCGCGGTCTTCAGCACCGGCGAGATGTAGATGTTGCCGGTGACGCCGCTCACCTTCGGCATGCGGTCGATCACGGCCGAGACCTGGTTCCGCACCGCTCGGGGATCGACTCCGACCTTCTGCAGGACAGGCGTGACGACGCCCTCCTCCTGGCTGAGCAGCGCAAGGAGCAGGTGTTCTGCGCCGATCTCCTGGTGGCCGTTCTGGTCCGCCAGATGCTGCGCCTCCGCGACGGCTTCCTGTGCTTTGATTGTGAACTTGTCCATTCTCATAGGCTGTGACTCCCTCCCGATGTCACCGAAACATCCCCGTAGTGACCGCGCCAATCATGGCATGTAGGAAACGGGCGCTGTCCCGTTCCGTGGGCGTAGACATACACCCGGCTGAACGCGACGGCGGGCGTTCACTACTTGGCTTTGCCATGCCCCAAGGTGCAGGCCGGCACGGAGGCACGGCTGCACCGATCCCCGGCGACTCCGTCGCCGGTCAGTTGACGGCAGAGCCGTCAAGGATCATGCGATCGCAGGCGGCTCTGCCGCCGACGGGATTGACGACAGAGTCGTCAGAGATCGGCCACTACGCGACAACACCGACCCGGCAGATGCAAAAATCTCACTGTATGCGCATCATACCACTTGATAATGGTATTGTCAAGTCTTATGACGCGCGGCGGGCTCATTTGGTTCCGAGAATTGTTCCCGGATCGAGGTTCGTCATGAACTATGGTATAATGGGGCAGAACCTCCGGGATGCGAGGGTGTGAATGCAATGTCCAGAGACGAAGTGCTGAAGATACCGGCGGAACATCGCAAGGAGATCGAAGCGATGGGCGTGAAGTCCATCGCGATCTTCGGCTCGACTGCGCGTGACGAAGCCCGCGAGGACAGCGATGTCGATGTGCTGATCGAGTTTTTCCGAGGAGGTCGGCCTCTTCGACTTCCTCGATGTCAAAGCACGTCTCGAGGCGATCATCGGTCGAGATGTCGATCTGGTGACCCGGGATGCCCTCAGGAGTCAGATGCGCCCCAGGATAATGAAGGAGGCCGTCCGTGCCATCTAGGGATTGACGGCTCAGGATATTGGATATCCTCGAATGCATCGAGAAGATCGATCGCTACACCGAGGGGATGAGCTTCGAGGACTTCGTGGCCGATGACATGGCGGTCGATGCCGTCTTGCGCCGCATAGAGATCATCGGAGAGGCGTCGAGATATGTACCCGACGAAGTGACCAGCCGCTTCCCTGACAAAAGATGCGAGGCATGCGCAACGTAGTCGTGCACGAGTACTTTGGCGTCAGCCTGCGCATCATCTGGCGAACCATCAAGGCACAGCTACCTCCTCTCGCGGAGCCGTTGCGAGACGTGCTTCGCTCGTAGCATGCCACCCTCCGTCTGAACCCACAAACATGCAAATCTCCGAACGCGGGTATACAGCTATACCGGTCACTGGTCTTGACTACCCAACCGGGCCTTTGCTACTATCCTCCTGTTGCCTATCACGATAGCGAACAAGGACATGCCATGGAACAGAGAGCCGGTAAGCCGGATGACACATTCGCCGAACTGGGACTGGCGGCGCTGCTGCCGAAGGATGCGATCGAGGAGCTTCTCTCCGCCGCGCTGAGCCGCGGGGGCGACTTCGCCGAGGTCTACATCCAGCGGTCAAAGAGCACGAGCATCCCGCTGGAGGAGCGCAAGATCCGTTCCGCCGAGATGCGGGTCGGGCAGGGAGTCGGAATCCGCGTGCTCTCCGGCGAGAAGACCGGATATGCCTACTCCGACCGGCTCGACATGGGGAGCCTCCTGGAGTCCGCGCGCACGGCCGCGTATATCGCCGCCGGACCGAGCGTCGAGCGTCCGGTCAACGTCACCGCTCAGCTCGCCCCCGACTACTACACCGTCCGAGTCGATCCCGCGAGCTACCCGGTGGCGGAGAAGATCTCGCTCGTCAAGCGCGCGAACAAGGCCGCGTACGCCTATGACCACCGCATCAAACAGGTCGATGTATCCTTTTCGGACATCGAGCGCGAGATCATCGTCGCCAACTCCGACGGCCTGTGGATCGGCGACCTTCAGACTATGGTCCGCATTCGGGTTTCGTGTCTGGCTGCTCAGAAGGGCATCTCGCGCACCGGCAGCTACGGCGGCGGCGGACGGATCGGCATGGAGTGGTTCGACAGGGTTTCGCCCGAGGATGTGGCCCGCGAGGCTGCGAGGGTCGCCGTCGTTCAGTTGGATGCCGTCCCCGCGCCCGCGGGATGCATGCCGGTCGTCATCAAGAACGCCTGGGGCGGAGTCTTGCTCCATGAGGCCGTCGGACATGGGCTCGAGGCCGACTTCATCCGCAAGGGCATGTCGATCTACACCGGCAGGGTGGGGGAGAAGGTCGCCGCGGATGTCTGTACCCTGGTTGACGACGGCACCGTTCCGAACGCCCGGGGCACGATCAATATCGATGACGAGGGCACTCCCGGCCAGCGCAATGTGCTCGTCGAGAATGGAGTGCTGAAGGGCTACATGACCGACCGCCTGAATGGGAAGCTTCTCGGGCTGCCGCTCACCGGCAACGGACGCAGGCAGAGCTATCACGACTACCCGATCCCGCGGATGACCTGCTTCTTCATGGAGGCCGGCGATTCCGATCCGGAGGAGATTGTGAAGTCGGTCGACCGCGGGGTCTACGCGGCCTACTTCAGCGGCGGCCAGGTCGATATCACCAACGGCAACTTCACTTTCAGTATCACCGAGGGCTACCTGATCGAGAACGGCAAGCTCACGGCGCCCATACGGGGAGCCACGCTCGTCGGCAATGGGCCGGATATCCTGACGAAGATCACGATGGTCGGCTCCGACCGAGCGCTCGACCCGGGAATCGGTGACTGCGGCAAGGCCGGTCAGGCGGTTCCGACCACGGTCGGCATGCCGACCGTCAAGGTCTCCGAGATGACCGTCGGCGGAACGGCGACGGAGTAGAACTCGAAGGAGCGAGAAGTGATGAGCAAGGAGTGAGATCAAGTCACTCCTCACTCATCACTCATCAGAACATCATGGACTACCAGCAACTGGCACAAGACGTAGTGAGCGCCGCTATGCGCGCAGGCGCTGATGAGGCCGAGGTCTACCTCCAGACCGGCGATGAGTTCGATGTCAACGTCCGCCTCGGGGAGGTCGAGACGCTGACCCAGGCGGGGGCGAAGGGCCTCGGACTGCGCGTGTTCGTCGACAAGCGCATGGCCTTCGCCAGCACCACCGATTTCGACGGTGACGTCATCAACGACATGGTCAAGACCACGGTCCAGCTCGCCAGGAGTGCCAGCCGCGATCGGTACAACGGCCTCCCGGACCCCGGATCGGGTCCGGGGCGTCCCGGGCCGGTCCCTCATCTGGACCTCTACGACCGGACTATCGCAGACCTGACCACCGCCGAGAAGATCGAGATGGCGCGCGAGTCAGAGGCCGCCGCATTTGAGTTCGACCGCCGGATCACGAACAGCTACGGCGCGAGTTTCAGCAACTCGTCGGGCATGTCGATCATCGCCAACTCCAACGGCATTCTGTACACGAACTCCTCGACCCGCTGCGGGATCGGATGCGCTCCCCTCGCGGAGGAGGACGGCAGCAAGGAGGTCGGCTCCTACGGTTCCGTGAGACGGTTCCTGCGACAGCTGGAGTCGCCGGAATCCGTCGGCCGGGAAGCCGCCGGACGCGCTGTTCGGAAACTCGGCGCGCGCAAGGTCGAGACTCAGAAGGTGCCGGTGGTCTTCGAGTGGAGCGTTGCGCCGATCCTCTGGGGCGCCGTCTTCAGCGCCCTGGACGGCGATAACATTCACCGCGGCATGTCGTTCCTCAAGAAGAAGCTGAACAAGCGCGTCGGCTCCCACCTCGTCACGCTGATCGACGATCCCCTGATGCCCTCGGGGATCGGCTCGATGCCGTTCGACGGCGAGGGAGTGCTCACCCGGTGCAAGGTCGTAGTGGACGAGGGTATCCTCAAGATGCATTTCTACGACGCCCGGACCGCCCGCAAGTACGGCGCGCAGCCGACCGGCAACGCGAGGCGCGGGTACTCCGGCATCCCTTCCGTCGGCCCCACCAACTTCTACCTGCGGCAGACCGATGTCTCCCCGGAGGAAATCATCCGGGGGATATCGAATGGGTTCTACGTCACCGAAACGATGGGTCATGGTGTCAGCGTTGTCACCGGAGACTTCTCGGTCGGTGCGTCGGGCATGTGGATCAAGGACGGCGAGCTTGCGTATCCGGTCCACGAGGTTACCATCGCCGGAAACATGCTCGACATGATGCAAAACGTTGAGCAGGTAGCGAACGACGCGAAGTTCATGTCTCTCGTTGTCAGCCCTACCTTCAAGATCACGGAAATGACAGTGAGTGGAAGGTAGACTTCCGTATTGAGCAAGATTCAGACCCACACTGACCGCCAGAGTGATGCGATCGGCACCGAGAGCAAGCCCACGCCTGTCGAGCGACGGCCCGAGAAGTACGTCTCCGGCGTGACTCTCAGGGCCATTCTCATCGCCCTGATACTCATCCCGATCAACAACTACTGGATATTCCTGACCGAGATCGTGCGGTATGCCGGCCATCCCACGACGATCTCGCTGTTCTACAACGCCGTCTTCCTGCTTCTCCTGTTGATCGCCGCCAATGCCGTCATCAAGCGGTTCGCGCCCAGATATGTGTTCTCCCAGGGTGAACTCCTCACCGTGTACATCATGGTGAATCTGGCCTCGGCGCTCGCAGGCCACGACATGATCCAGGTGCTCGTCCCCGGGATCACGCACCCGTTCAAGTTCGCCACTCCGGAGAACAAGTGGGCGGCGCTGTTCCTCGGGTACATCCCGAAGTGGCTGTCAGTCAGCGATCCGGAGGCGATCAAAGGGTTCTATCAGGGAGCCAGCACCCTCTATACCAGGCACACGCTGATGGTGTGGGCCGTGCCCGTTGCCATGTGGACGCTCTTCATCATCCTACTCCTGTGGGTGATGATGTGCCTCACCGTGCTGCTCAGGAAGCAATGGACCGAGCGTGAGAAGTTGACGTATCCGCTCGTGCATCTCCCGCTCGATATGTCCGGCGAGCACACCAGCTTCTTCCGCAATCGGCTGCTCTGGATCGGTATCGGCATCGCGGTCGCCATCGACATCATCCAGGGCATGCACGTGCTCTATCCATCCGTCCCCGGACTGCAGATCAAGGGGATCAATCTGTCGAACTACATCACCTCGGCCCCGTGGAATGCGATCGGCAACTGCCCGATCTCCTTCTATCCGTTCGCCATCGGGCTCGGCGCGCTTCTGCCGCTCGATCTCTCGTTCTCGTCGTGGTTCTTCTTCATCTTCTGGAAGGCGGAGATGGTGATAGCCGCCGCCCGCGGATGGAACCAGATCCCGCGGTTCCCGTATGTGAACGAGCAGTCGTTCGGCGCCTACATGGGGATCTTCTTCTTCGCCATCTGGGCAAGCAGAAAGCATATCTCCGAGGTCATCAACCACATCGTCACCGGCAAGGGTGACATGGATGACGCGGGTGAGCCACTGCGCTACCGTGCGGCGGGCTTCGGCGCACTGGTCGGCGGTCTCCTGCTGGTCGTCTTTGTCTACGCCATGGGCATGTCCCTGTGGCTGGTAGTCGCATTTTTCGCCATCTACTTGGCGATGTCGATCGCCATCACCCGCATGCGCGCCGAACTCGGTCCGCCTGCCCACGACCTCCACGGCGCCGGCCCGGATACCATCCTGCCGTCGGTCATCGGGCCGGCCCACCTCGGCCCGCAGAACCTGGTCGTACTCTCGATGATGTTCTGGTTCAACCGAGCCTACCGGGCGCACCCGATGCCGTTCCAGCTCGAAGGCTACAAGATGGCCGAGCGCGCATCGATGAGCTACCGCAAGCTGTTCATCGCCATCATCCTGGCTGTGGTGGTGGGTACGATCGCGAGCTTCTGGTCCCAACTCCACATCTGCTACCAGGTCGGCGCCGCCTCCAAAGTCGCGCCCCCGACCGTTCCGCTGATCTTCGGCGGGGAGCCGTACAACCGTCTTGACGGATGGCTCAAGGGCGTTGCCGTGCCGAGCAGGAATATCACCTATGCGATCATCATCGGCTTCGTGTTCACCATATTGCTGAACACACTCAGGATGCGCTTCTTCTGGTTCCCGTTCCATCCGGTAGGGTTCGCGGTATCGAGCACGTGGTCGATGCATCAGCTCTGGATGTGCATGCTCATCGCGTGGCTTATCAAGCTCATGCTTCTCCGATACGGCGGGCTGAGAACCTACCGAGCCGCCGTGCCGCTTTTCCTCGGCCTCATTCTCGGCGAATGCGTGATGGGCAGCATGTGGACCATCGTCGGCATAGCTCTCAACACGCAGACGTACGCCTTCTGGCCGTAGACGGGCAGAGGGCATCCGGAGTATTGGAGTGTTGGAATACTGGGAAACCAGTACTCCATTATTCCACCCCTCCATTACTCCACCACTCCAATACTCCAATACTCCCGCTCCTCCAGTCCCCACGGCCTCCTACCGATAATACTCGTTGGAGCAATCTTCCCGGGCAGTCGAGGCCCGAAAAAAAGATGTGAAAGGCCTCGAAGCGCTGTGGAACAAACCCCATGAAGCCACATAGCCATCCTACCCGTGGATAGAACGCTTCACATGCTGATGCTCAAAGGATTGAGCGGACGCAAGGTATTCTGACTAGCTGCAACGTCAGCAGACAATCTCAGGAGGTGTACTAGTGAAGGCAATCAGAGAGAGACGCGGCGAAAAGGGTTTCACCCTCATCGAGATCATGATCGTCGTCCTCATCATCGGCATCTTGCTCGCGATCGCCGTGCCGAACTTCATCAAGGCCAGGGAGACCTCCCGCGCCAAGGCATGCGTATCGAACCTGAAGCAGATCGATGCTGCGAAGGAGCAGTGGGCGATGGACACCAAGGCCGCATCGGACGCGACTCCGCCTGATCTGGAGGCGCTGTGTGGATCGGGTAACTACATCAAGGTCGAGCCGAAGTGCCCGTCCTCCGGCACATACGCTGTCGGGAGCATGACCGAGCCGCCGACCTGCACCATCGGTGTGAATGGCGCCGGTGATTCGGACGACCACGTGCTCTAGTCAGCACTGGCAGGATTCGGGGCCGGAGTCCCTCGCAGGGATTCCGGCCCTGCATTCTCACAGAGGCCTTCCCGCTGCAGGCTTCATCCACCGAGAGCACCGGGAGGCTCTTTCCACGCGGGGCAACCTTTTCTCCGGGGAGCATGAGATGGGAAGAACAGCTTACACGCGCAATTCGAAGGGTTTTACCCTTGTCGAGATCATGGTCACGGTGCTGATCATCGGCATGCTGGCGGCGCTCGCAGTCCCGGCGTTTCTCGGCGCACGCAACAGATCACAAGCCAGGACGTGCAGCGGACAGCTCAGGCAGATCAAGTACGCCAAAGAGGCGTGGGCGATGGATACAAAGCAGACCGTCAGCAGTGTCGCCAAGTGGTCCGATCTGTACCCGACGTACATCAAAGACATGCCGGAGTGCCCGGGCGGCGGTGAGTACGCTATCATGCCCGTCAACGAGGATCCGGAGTGCTCGATCGGCGGTACTCACGCTCTCAAGTAGGATCGCAGTAGCAAGTCGCAGTACACCGAGGCGCGGTCGGAACGGCCATCCATCGAGGGCCGCACTACGGCAGACCCCTTCGCGCCGAGGAGTGGTAACCTCAGCAAGTCCATGCTTCGCAAGAACTTACCGCGCATGACCAACGCCGGCCTGCTCAGCAGGTCTGCGCAATCGCACTGTTTGTAGTCAACCACACTACCGATAATCAAGAATGAGCACGCTCGTGCTCTACGGGGCATCCGTCTCGGCCCCAGGGCTTCGCGCAGGAGATGTCAATGAGGTCCGATACCAGGGTCCGAAAGCGAAAGTCCGCAGGCTTCACGCTCATAGAGGTGCTGCTTGCGATATTGGTGCTGACGTTCACAGCGCTGATATTCACGGCCGTCTTCCCCACCTCACAGATATCACGTACCAAGGCTGTGCATATGTCCTACGCCATGGGCGTCGCCCAGCAGACTCTCGAGGAGAAGCGCGCCGCCGGGTATGCGAACCTTCTGCCGCGCACCGACATCAGCATTCCGGCCGAACTGCCGGGCGCAGAACAGACGACGACCATCACCCAGTACGGGCCGAATACCAGGAAGGTCGAGGTCACGATCACCTGGGGTGGATATCGCAAGGTGGGCGGAAGTGTCACGCTCTCGACGCTCATCAGCGATCACAGTTGACGATATGGTGAGCACAATGCATCCAGCTATCAGACGACAATTATCACGGCGCGGCGGCTTCACCGTCATCGAGGGTACGGTCGCCGCAGCGCTGCTCTGTCTGGTCATCGTCGGCACCGTGGTGCTGTTCACGAGCACGTGCCGCCTATGGAGGGTCGGTAGCAGCGGCACGGATGCCAACACATACGGCAGCCTTGCCATGAGAAGGCTTGTCACCGAGATTCAGGAGGGCAGGTCTGCTTACGTCAGCGGCTCTCGGCTCGTGGTGCGATTCCCGTACTACGACTCGGTATCGGGTTCCTATCAGAAGGACTCCCCCGGTGCTACGGTGTCATACTACCTTTCGGGTGAAACGGGCACCGAGCTGCCGGAAGCGAACGGGAGCAACTACTTGTGGAAGGAGACCGCCGGCAGTCGAACGCGACTGGCGAGATGCGCTAGAAGTTTCGAGTTCGCCGTAACCAGCGACGAACTGGTCACGCTCCGCATATGGGGCGCCGACACCGAAGGCGCTCGGATCAACCCTGACTTGATTCGGCAGAGCGTCAGGCTCCGCAATTACTAGACAGAGCGTATTTCAAGACTGCTGCAGGAGGGGATTCCGATCCCCGAGTTCGTGGCGTTACGTGGGCATTCGCGGCTGGGAAGCCGCTCCTACAAATACGCTCCAGACCGGCAATGCCCGCCGTCATGCCTTCCCCCTGGCAGAGGCTGAGGCGGAAAGGAATCGAAGGTACGCATGATACGCAGGACACTCAGTTCTGTTTCGGGTGCAGCGCTCATGACCAGCGTCATGGTGATGATGATGGTTTCGATGCTCGGTCTCGCATACGTCAGCCTCACCGTCACCAACCTGGTCCGAGCCCAGAAAGACGAAAAGCGAGCTGTGGCGTTCAACCTCGCCGAGGCGGGCGTTGAATATGCCATCGGCCAGATCATTCAGACCGCTGAGAGCAACGGCGGCAGGATCCAGCACATGGACTGCGACATCAACGATGTTCTCGACGACCTGATCCCCAACACCACAGGTCACATCACCATCGTTCCCGACATGGGCAACGATCGTCAGGCTACAGTTACCTCCAGCGCGACTCACCGCGACACGACGGAAACGGTGCGAGTACGCGTGAAGATCCGATCGATAGGCATCTGGGACAACGCCATATTTGCCGGCATCGGCCAGGCGGGCCGAGGCATCAACGGCAATGTCGATATCCGGGGCTCGGTGCACATCCTCGGTGAAGGCGACCCGTTCTCCGACCTGAACGGCAACGGGGTCTGGGACGATGCCGAGGTGTTTGTCGACTCCAACGGCAACGGTACGTTCGATCCGGGGCTCGGTGAGACGTTCACGGATAGTGACGGCAACGGGGTATGGAGCCCCGCCGAACCGTACCAGGACAACAATCTGAACGGTCACTACGATCCGCCGCTGACCGCCACGGAACTCGCCACCGATATCTCGGGCAATGCGCTCATCGGCAACAACTACTCCGGCATGCCGTCCGATCTCAGGGCACGGCTGCCTGAACTCGTCCGGCAGTCGTGGGGCGGATGCATGGTCGAGACGCTCAACGCCGAACTGAGAGTCAAGCACGGAAAAGTCAACATCTCGGGAAGCGCATCAGTGGGCAGTCCGAACAACCCGAGCAACGATCTGAAGGAGACGGTCAACGGCGTGTTCGTCAACGATGGATACGGCGGAAACAAGGGGGCATCGAGCGTTTACTCGGACAACGGTACCGCGCAGGGATACGATCTGGGCGATCGCGTATCGTTCCCGAGTCTGCTGGACCCGTGGACCGACCCGCACACCGGCGTATCTTACGCGACCTACGGCGCATATCTGCGTTCCCGGGCGATGCTGGTATCGATCCCCAAGATAGACAGTTCCGTATCCTCGTTCTCGATAACCGATGGAGCGAACTCGATCTCGTGGAACGCGAGTTCGAAGACGCTGACCATCTCAGGTATCGTTCGGATCAACGGAAGCCTGGACCTCAGCACCAAGAAAAGCACTATCTACTATGAGGGCAGGGGCACGTTGTTTGCCGAAGGTGATATCAGGGTGCACGGGAACGTGCTCCCGGTACATACTTTCGCCACTACCGATGTGCTGGGATGCATCGCCGGCCAGGACATCTACTTCGCGACCGGCTCCGGTGAGTCTCAGTTGCAGGGCGCGGGCGCGTGGTATGCCCAGCGCAAGATCGTCAGCGCGAAGCAGAATCAGTTCGCCGGCACTTACGTCGCCAACTACTTCGACATGGGCACGAACGTGCCGAACATCTATCAGGTGCCGGAGTTGGCGAGCAATCTCCCGCCGGGCATGCCGGGCGCGGATGTGTGCATCGTTTCCACACAGGTTACGAGTTGGAAACGACTGTAGGGGTCCGGAGTGATCGGTGACAGGAGTCTGATCGCCGATCACTTGCGCATCTCTGATCTTGTTCCCGCCCGCAAATCCTGCTATATTGAACGCAGAAGGTTCGAGACCTTTCACCGCATGATGTGGCGAAGGGTCTTTTGTTTGGCTGAGGCAGGAACGGACATTGTCGCGCAGGTTCACGATAGCAATTGTCACAGGCGTTGCCGCCATCGCACTCCTCGTGGGTGCGACCATGGCTCTCCTCAGCGGCGAGAGGATCTACCCCGGCATCCGTGTCGGCGGCGCGGATCTGAGCAACATGACCATCGATCAGGCCGAGCGCCGGATGGCGCTGCTGGCCGTCGACGTCACCGCCCAGAAGGTGACCCTGAGGTATGCGAATGAGTCTATGCCCGCGACATTGGCGGATCTCGGCGGCGCGGTCGACATCGAGGCAAGCGTGAAGTCCGCCTACCAGGTCGGCAGGCGGGGAAACGTCGTCCACCGCATCGTCGAGGTGCTCGGGGCGAGGCGTCGTCCGGTCGATCTGGAGGTAGTGTACGAGTTCGGCGAAGAGACCGCCTCCGAGTTTCTGCGCGAGGTGGCGAAGAAGATCAACCGCGAGCCGGTCAACGCCACGCCGGTCGTGGAGGATGGCGACATCTTCATCCGGCCTGAGAAGCCGGGCATCAGCCTGAACCCGGAGAAGAGCCTGGCACGGATCGCACAGGCGGTCAACTCCGGGAAGCGCGAGGTCAAGCTTGTCGCCGAGACCGCCCAGCCGAGGATCAAAGCGTCCGATCTCCGGGGCATCGACGGCGTGATCGGATCATACTCGACTCCCTACAACTCCTGGGAGCGCGACCGCACCTACAATCTGAAGCTTGCATGCCAGGCCATGAACGGCACGCTGCTGAAGCCGGGCGAGGTGTTCAGCTACAACAAGGTTGTAGGCCCGAGGGACAAGAAGTACGGCTTCCGCGACGCCAAGATGTTTGTCGAGGGCCGCATAGAGTCCGGCACCGGCGGCGGTGTCTGTCAGGTATCGACGACCGTCTACAACGCCGCGCTGCTTGCGAACCTCGAGATCGTCAAGAGGTCGCACCACTCCCGGCCCGTGGTCTACGCGCCCATCGGCAGGGATGCGACCGTCGCCCCGACCATCGACTTCAAGTTCCGAAACAACACGGACACGCCGGTCTACATCACCGCATCCGTCGGGGCGCGAACCGTGAACGTGACGATATACGGCCGCAAGCATGAGGGCCGGTCGGTGGAGATCGTGTCTCTCAACCACAGCACTGTCGGGCCGAAGACGGTGGAGAGGGTGGATGAAGCCCTCGCCCCGGACAGCAGGGTCGTGAAGCAGAGTGGGCGCTCGGGTCACCGCATATCCATATACCGGATAGTCAAGGAGCACGGAAAAGAGGTTTCCAGGGAGCTGATATCCAGGGACTACTATGCGCCCGAGAACCGCATCGTCGCGGTCTCGAAGCCGGTCCAAATGTAGCGGGGACGCCGGATTTCAGTGCGAAAATGATTTCCTAAGGGTATTGACAACCCGCACTGTCGGGCCTATAATATACGAACGTGAGTGTCCGGCAGCTACTCTGGCCGGGCACTCATAAAAGTGAATACCGGTTTCGTATGTGTTTGGGAGCGAATATCCCCACGAGGCTTACTAGACTCCGTTCGGGAGCGTGGTGTTGATGGATAGGGCATCCGAGTATGGTGTGCCCAGCGGCTTCCGAGGCATGCCGGACGAAGAGATCGTCCGATATGCCAAGCACGGGAGCGACGAGGCCACTGAGCACCTGCTGAGTAAGTACAAGAGCCTTGTCGAAGGGAAAGCCCGGTCCTACTACCTTGCCGGGGCGGATCATGAGGATGTCGTCCAGGAAGGTATGATAGGCCTCTTCAAGGCGATCAGGGATTACCGCAGGGACAAGTTGTCGCATTTCCGTGCGTTCGCGGAACTCTGCGTCACTCGGCAGATAATCACCGCCGTGAAGACAGCGACCAGGCAGAAGCACGTGCCGCTGAACCGGTATGTATCGCTCCACAGTACTCCGGGGGACGGAGAGTCCGAAGGCGCTCTGATCGACGTCATACCGGATACCTGTGTAGTCGATCCCGAGCGGGTGCTCTTGGACGAACAGATCAGGTACTACCTGACGAGCGGAGTGCACGAAGAGCTCAGCACTCTGGAATCGCAGGTCCTGAGATGTTACCTGCAGGGGATGTCGTATCGAGAGATGGCGGCGTTCCTGGCCTGCCACACGAAATCGGTAGACAATGCACTCCAGCGTGCAAAGAGAAAGATCGGCCAGCACATAGCTGGGGAATAGCGCCGACGTAGCTCAATTGGCAGAGCAGGGGTTTTGTAAACCTCAGGTTGCGGGTTCGAGTCCCATCGTCGGCTCCAAGATCAGAATACAGGAGTCAGGAGCCGGAGTTCGACTCTTGACCGTTCACTGATAAACTGTTCACTGATAGCTGATAGCTGTTTTCACGGGGGAATGCCCGAGTGGCCAAAGGGAGCAGACTGTAAATCTGTCGGCGAAGCCTACGGTAGTTCGAATCTACCTTCCCCCACCACCATCTTCGGATGCCGGACGTGCCGGCATCCGAAGCCCAGAACTGAATATCTAGCTGACCGGAAGCCTTTCCCGCAGCTAGTTGCTTCAGGCATAAAGAGTGCCCACGTGGCGCAGAGGCAGCGCACCTCTTTGGTAAAGAGGAGGTCATGGGTCCGATTCCCATCGTGGGCTCCATTTTTTGTCTGAGGTCAGCAAGCAAGAGAGCGGTGCCGAGCCAATCACCAGGGAACGGCACCGCCCGATTCTCACTTATGGAGGCATAAGAGATGGCGAAGCAGCGGTATGAGAGGACAAAGCCGCATGTAAACGTAGGGACCATCGGTCACGTAGACCATGGGAAGACATCGCTTACGTCTGCGATAACGACGATCCTGGCGCAG
>Ga0208826_1000120_pt1 | contig 86207 bp, 73 predicted proteins | sample AD_UKC115_MetaG_FD_184451 | JGI IMG/M metagenome (GOLD analysis project Ga0208826, IMG submission 184451) | Active sludge microbial communities of municipal wastewater-treating anaerobic digesters from Hong Kong - AD_UKC115_MetaG (SPAdes)... | ecosystem: Engineered > Bioreactor > Anaerobic >... | reverse complement strand
AAAATAGATTTAAAACAAACACAAAGCAGTCAGAATGCTCATCCACTGTTTGTTACATATTTGCCTATTGTTTTCTTCAATAAAGATACGGTTGCTGAAATATTTGTCGTCAATGACCAAATTGAACAAAGTTTCACTTTCAATTTAGGTTTTCTTCCTGATAGTGTCTATATCGAGACAAGAAAAGTATTAGCTGAATCGAACAAAGCAAAAGTTAATTTAGTTACTTCTATTGATATTAGTCTACCAAATGTCAGCATTTTCCCAACTGTTGTGGAGAAAAATGGCTTTGTAACAATTAGTTCAGTTGATAATTCTCATTTACAACTTATCGAATTGTATAATTCTGTTGGTGAAAAAGTAATCATAGACAATCCCAACACAAATTTTTACAATCTTTCTTTAAAAAATCTGCCCTCTGGTGTTTATTTCGTAGTTATAAATGTAGATAACACTTGCATAACAAGAAAAATAATTGTTCAATAAATAATTGAAATTTATTTATTATTTAGAGATTGTCTCAAAAGCAACTGATTAGAACCTTCGGAAGGTTTAACCTCCGAAGGTTTTCAATAATATATTTAGGGGCTCGTCTAAGGCGTGCCCCTAAAATAAGCTATCATCTAAATTTTCTTAAATTAATATTCTATGACAACTTTTAATTGTAAAGCAAATATTAATTGATGATAATATTGCTTTTGCCTGGATGTTGCAAATTGAAAATATCTTCGATTGCTTTGATAAACCCATCTTTCGGGAACGCACCGACAGCCATTTGAGGTCTGTCGTTAACAGGAATAAACAAAATAGAAGGTATGCTACGAATGCCGAAAACCATTGCTAATTCTTGTTCTGCTTCTGTATCAATTTTGTAAATGTCAATTAAGCCTTCATATTCTTTTGCAATTTCTTCTAAAATTGGCGAAACCATTTTGCAAGGACCGCACCAATCAGCATAAAAGTCAATAATAGCAGGCTTTGTGCCTTTGTAGTTCCATTCGTTACTATTCTCGTAGTCGAAAATCTTCTCAATAAACGTTTGCTTTGTTAAATGTTCCATTTTTTTCTCCTTTAAAAAATGATAAATAATTATTTTATCTTAAAGACGATTATATTGAAACTATATTGCTGGAATTTCATATAATCATTTTTCATTTTATAAAAGTAAGTTAATGATTTTTTTTTACAATTTCACGAAAAAAACAATTAATTTTAAAAAAAATGAAAATTACTTGGAGAAAAAATTGAGTAGTGTTCAAGATTTATCAAAATTAACAAGATGGTTTGTATTGCTTCTGGTTAGCATTAGTATTTCTGCTAATTACTATGTTTATGACGCAATGTCGTCGATTAAATCAATTATGCAAAGCGAGCTTGGTTTCAGTAATACTGCGTATGGATGGTTGGTCTCGCTTTATTCATTCCCGAACACATTTTTAGCAATGTCCATTCTTGGTGGCATTATATTAGACCGATGGGGAATTAGAAAAACAGGGCTGCTATTTGTCTCATTGTGTGTATTAGGTGCATTTTTTTCATCATACGGAGCAAGTCCATATTTTTCTAACGGTGGCTTTGGCTATAGCTTTGTTTCTTCAATTTTTCCATCAGTTTCTCCTGAACTTAAAATGTTAATGTTAGGTCGATTATTATTTGGATTAGGTGCTGAAACAAGTATTGTAGTTTCCAACAAGATAATGGTAAAATGGTTCAAAGGAAAAGAATTAGCATTAGCATTTGGGGTTAATTTAGCAGTTGCCCGCCTTGGAACAGCCGCAGCATTGATTTTATCACCTGTATTTGTAAATTATATCCATTGGACAACTGCACTCTGGACAGCAACAATTTTAATGACTATAGGTCTTGTTTGCTTTGTTATATACATTTATCTGGACAGAAAACATACTCCAAAAGAAGATAAATCAGCAAAATTAGCAGAAGACGAAATATTCCGTTTAAGAGATATTGTTGATTTGGTGAAAAACAAATCGTTCATTTATGTATGTATATTGTGCGTTACTTTCTATTCTGCTGTATTTCCTTTTCAAAGTTACTGTCCTGATTTATTACATAATAAATTCAATCTTTCAATAGAATGGAGTGGTATTTTATCAAGTTTAATTATCTGGGGAACAATCGTTTTCACTCCTTTATTCGGTTATTTTGTTGATAAAAAAGGAAAGCGAGCTTCTTTGATGTTTGTAGGCTCTGCATTGTTGATATTATCGCATTTAATTCTTTCACTTACTTACTTGACCCCTTATATTCCAATGTTCATACTTGGAATTGCGTTTTCGCTTGTTCCTGCTGCAATGTGGCCATCGGTTGCATTAATAGTCGAAGAGAAAAAGCTCGGCACTGCTTATGGAACAATGGCGTCCATCCAAAATTTAGGTTTGTGGGCATTTCCAATTATTGCAGGCTGGGTTTTAGATAAGACAAATGTTGGTGTTCCACCTGGAAATTTGGATTATACATATACGATATTAGTTTTTGCAGGACTTGGAATTATTGGTTTTCTTTTTGCGTTTCTTCTCAAACATAACGAAACAAAAGGAAAATCACACGGCTTGGAATTACCATCCAAAAGCTAACTAATTGAATAAAAAACAATCAATAAATAAGCTTACAGGTAATTAGTTCTGAACATTAATTTGCCTGTAAGCTTCTTATTTTCAATGAGTAATAATTATTTATTAACAGATTTATCAAGTAATTTTTCTATTTTATTTATTTTTGAATGCATTCGAGATTCTTCGCCTTTTCTGTAATCAATCTTTATTGTTGAGTAGATTCTATTTGCTTGTGGTTCAAGAATTTTGAAGCAGTTTGAAATTACATTCATCACTTCTTCCCAGCTACCTTCTAAAATTGTTCCCATAGGTGTGAGCTTATAAGTTATTCCGCTTTTATCAATAAAATCAATGATTTGGGATACATAAGCACTGACGCTTTCTCCCTTGTCAGTCGGAAACATTGAGAATTCTGCAAGCACCATTATTATTCCCTCCTTTTATTAGTTTTGTTCAACAAAATATCTTTTTGTTTTTGCTTGTTTTGATTTGATTTTTCGACAAATATCTTTTTATTAGTAAATGGATTATATTCAGTATAATACATCAGAGTTGAATATGTTGAAGGAGTTGGAGTAAAAATTTGAATTTGTTCAGGGAAAATTCTGAGCTCATTTTTAGAGAAATTTTTAAGTTCAATCATATCATCTGGCAAGCAACCAGGATGAGCAGCCATAAAGTAATACGTTAGATATTGTTTTTTCCCCGCCTTCTTTGAATATTCCATAAACTTATTTCTAAAAATTGTGATATCTTCTTTGTTAACTTTTTTCCCCATAGCGCTGAGCACATTGTTTGAAATATGTTCTGGTGCAATTTTAAGTTGCCCCGAAACATATTTTTCTGCAAGCAATCTAATAAATTTTTCCCCATTGACTTTATCATTTAATGCTAAATCAAATCTTATTCCCGATGAAATAAATATTTTTCTAATTTTTGGAATTTTTGCGATTTCCTCTAAAAGTTTTAGATAGTTATTGTGATTATTGCTTAAATTTTTACATTTTTGTGGGTATAAGCATCTTCTTGCGTTACAGTGTTCGTTGAACTGCTTGCAATCCATCCCATACATATTTGCGCTTGGACCGCCAACATCGTAAATTATTCCATTAAAGTCGGGTTTAGATGATATTATTTGAGCTTCTCTAACAATTGACTGAACACTTCTGCTAACAACTTTTCTGCCTTGATGAATTGCTATAGCACAAAAATTACATTCGCCAAAGCACCCACGATGGGAAATAATCGACTGCTTTATAGTTTCAAGTGCGTTTATCTTACCTTTTTGCTTGTAAAAAGGATGGGCATCATATTCAAAATCAAGCTCAAAGTAGCTATCTAATTCAGATTGAGTAGGATAAAATTGTGGTGGGTTGTGGATTAAATACCTATCCCCTGTTTTCTGGCATAATCCTTTTGATGATGAAGGTTCATTATTTGAGTAAAATATTTCAAACATTTCAATAAATTTAGTATTTGATTTCGACACTTCTTCAAAAGAAGGTAATTGAATATAGTCATTTTTTTCAGCTTTTGAGATATAGCATAACCCTCTAATATTACTTACATCCTGGTGATTTTTTATGGCTTCTGCAAATTCTAAAATACTTTTTTCAGCCATACCATATATCAAAAAATCTGCTTTAGAATCAAACAAAATAGAGCGTCTGATTTTATTATCCCAATAGTCGTAATGTGCTATTCTTCTCAGACTTGCTTCTATTCCGCCAATAACAATTGGGACATTTGTTTTACAATATTGGCGAATTAAATTCACGTATTTTATTGTTGCTCTATCAGGACGTAAAATATTCTGTCCACCAGGGGTTAAATCATCTAAATTGCGTCTTTTGTTTGTTGCAGTGTAATTTGCGACCATAGAATCGACACATCCAGCTGTTACTCCCCAGAATAGTTTAGGAATACCCAACCGCAAAATATCTTCACTTGATTTAATTGTTGGTTGTGATATAATTCCAACTTTAAATCCATTTTTAATAAGCCACTTGCCGATAACCGCAGCACCGTCGTATGGAGTATCAATATATGCGTCTCCCGTTACAATAATTACATCGAGTTCTTCCCAATCAAGCTCTATTAATTCTATTTTTGTAGTTGGAATATACATTTTTTATGACTTTTAGTTAATATGTTGTTATATTTGTTATTTAGATTGTGTAAATTAATAATTATCTATAAAATTGAAAAATTATTGTATTATACTGCTGTTCATTTTGTGTGCTAATTCAAGTCTTTTCTCTGAATTACTTAAAGTTACACCCAAAAAAGGTGAGTCAGTTTATTCATTACTTACAAGATATAATTTAACTTATGAGAAAAATGTTGATTTCTTCCTCAAACAAAATCAAAATAAAATATCTGAACAAAAAGGTTTGTATTTAGGAAAGGAATATGAGCTCCCAATAAAGATAGTGAAGTTTAATAATAAGAATATTCGTTCAACTCTAAATATTGATTATGAAACAGCAAAAAAAATCCAGGACTATAATACAACCGTTGTAAAAAAAGGATTGAAAAAACATTCTTATAGAGATGACCAAATTCTTTGGGTGCCTTTTATTGAATTTGATTTAGCAAATGAACCGATTATTAAAGATAATGAGAAAAATTTTGAAAAAGATATATTTTTAAGAAACAATTTCAAGAGAAACAACGAACTTTTCGGTGAGAAAAACAGAATCAATACAGTAATCGACAATAAATTAGCAGGGCACTACTTCTACATTATCGCAGGGCACGGTGGTCCAGACCCTGGTGCTATTGGATTTAGGAATGGCTTTGAATTACACGAGCATCAATATGCTTACGATGTTTCATTGAGATTAGCAAAAAAACTAATGGAAAGTGGTGCAGAAGTATTCTTGATTGTTCAGGATGATGAAGATGCAATATCGGACGATAAATTCCTTAAAAAATCAGGAACTGAAAAATTAATCAATGGCGACACAATTTCCAGCGTTCAGTCCATTAGACTGAAACAGCGCACAGATATAGTAAATGAAATATATAGAACTTACAACAAAAAGGGTACTAATCATTTACTTATTGAAATACACGTTGATTCGAGAATAACTGATAAACGCATTGATATATTTTTCTACCATCAACCTGAAAGCGCGAAAGGAAAAGAATTTTGCGAGGCATTGCTTAACACTATAAAGGAAAAGTATGATAAAAATCAGCCTGGTCGTGGATATCAAGGACGGATATACGAAAGAAATCTTTGGACGCTTCGCAATGCTATTCCTGTTGGGGTTTATATTGAACTTGGGAATATTCAAAATCCACAAGACCAGATTAGATTAATAGAACCATCAAATCGACAGGCGATTGCAAACTGGCTTAATCAGGGTATTTTGCGTGCATATAGAATATAATAGGAAGTAATTATGGTTGGTATTGGTTACGATATTCATAAGTTAAAGCAAGGCGAAACATTAATACTCGGCGGTGTTCAATTCGATGAAGAATACGGGACGGTTGCTCATAGCGACGGTGATGTTTTGCTTCACGCAATAATGGATGCTATCCTTGGTGCAGCATCTCTTGGTGATATTGGCGAACATTTCCCCGACAACGATGAACATTTCAGAAATATCTCTTCTCTTGAATTATTGAAAAATGTAATTTCAATAATTGACGAAAAATATGTCATTGTCAATATTGATGCCACTCTTATCTGCGAAAAACCTAAAATTAAAGATTTCAAACTAAAAATGCGGGAAAACATTGCAAATGCTTGCAATATCTCCATTAATCAAATAAATATCAAAGCAACGACTAATGAAAAATTAGGTGCAATTGGTCGTGCAGAAGGAATCGCTGCAATTGCAATATGCCAATTAGAAAAAAAATATTAATTCTTTTAACTCTATTTTTCTCTCTATCACTTTCGTTTTCAGTGTATGGGAATTATTACTATCCCTATAAACTTAATTATATAAGTTCAATCGAAACAGGAGAAATTTTTCATTCTGGAAGTGAATTTTATATAATAAACTATGGTTTGTTGGGTGAAAATAGTTATATATATAGAACTAATAATTTCCTTCCTGTGAATGGGATAACGCTTCCAAACACCTCGGTATTATTTGCAAAATCTTTTTCAGATAAAATCATTCTCTTGACATTTGTTAATGATAGTTTAATTCTTGTTTTGTATTCCAATGGCACTATCAGCAACAAAATATATATTTCAAACACATTTGAGAATTATTATAAATTTGTTGACATTCATTTTCAAAAGGATTATATATTATTACATTTAGACAAAAATTTATATTTATTCAATATCCAAAATAATTTCCCCAAAGAGTATTCAATAATAAGTCAGAATGCTTTAGCAGCCAATTTTTATTCTTTAAATGATAAAATTTACATTGCAATAGTTGAGGAAGAAAGTTCGCAAAATGTCATTAAATTTTTAGATATTAATGGCAATACTTTTAATAGCCTTACAATCCCATCGTATAACGAAGTAAAAATTGTAGATGTTAATAATTATTTATCTCTTATTTTTAGTTCATTTCATAATAAATCTCTGGTATATTTAATAAACAAAGGAGATTACACGGTTAGTAATTCTCTTTGGATAAATTCTAATTCAAATTTTATTTTTTTTTATGATAATTCTATCTACTCGTTGCAAGCCAATGAAAAATCATACTATCTTTATAAGACTTACACCAATTCAATTGAAAGCAATAATGTTGAAATACCAAATGAGTTAGTTGAACCTATATATTTTAAACGATACGGTAATAGAATATATACCGTTTTTAAAAACGGTATATGCGTTTTTGATACTAATTTAAGAATTCAGGCAGTTCTTTCTTTCAATATTTCGCAGCAATTAAGCGATATTAATGACATTATTGAATATGATAATAAATTTATCGTTACTTCTAAATCAAATTCCTTGATTTTTGAAATAAGAAATAATCGCTTTTCTTTTGTCAAATTCTATTATTATAAATATGCAAAATTCATAATCCCAATTTTAGTTTTTCTACTTTTTGTTTTTTTACTAAACAAAATCAAATCAAAAAGTAAATTACTAAATATTATTGCCAACATTCCTTCGACAGGCTTTCTATTTATTATAAATCACAAGGGGAAATTAATTTTTGCAAATGAATATGCTTCGAAACTGCTCTCGCTCAGTAGCAATATCCCATTAAATAAAAATTTCAAAGATTATTTCAAAGATAATTCAATTAGCGAAATTTATAATTTCTATGAGAAAAATAAAAGTGATAAGAAAACTATCAAAGAAAAAGTATCCCTGTTAATCGATGATAGTCCAACAGAATGGTTATTCTCAATAATTCCTATCAGAGATTTTAGAGGTTTCGCAAAGGGATATGTTCTCTCGGGTATTGACATAACTGAACAGCTCGAAAGAAAAAGATTGGCTAACTGGGCTCAACTTGCACACGATATGCAAACTAATTTATCTACAATTAAACTCAATGCCGAACACATAAGTAATTCTGACATTGACCAAATTCATTCTCGACAGAAAAAAATCATACACCAGGTCAATATTTTAATGAACCGCATTCGTGATATTGTTACAGTCGGGCGAACTGATGTTCTGGACTTGCAGCAGGTAAGTTCTTACGAAATTTGCAGCCAGGCTGTTGCAGAATTTGATGAGGAATTATTTCCAAATGTGCAATTTACCCTAAACATTAAGAACTTTGAGCTGAAATGTGATAAAAATAAGCTTGTGCGTGCTATTCGCAATGCAATTGAAAATGCTATTCGTGCCCTTCCTGACAAAAAAGGCGATATCACTATTTCAACCGACTTTGATAATGATTTTGCGTATTTTTCTGTTATGGATAATGGCAAAGGTATGGACGATGAAACTAAATCTAAATTCCTAAAACCTTATTTTACAACTTCAAGCCAGTATGGTGGCAGCGGTATTGGAACAATTATTATGCAAAAAGTCACGGAACTACATAAAGGACGAATTATTGTGGAAAGCAAAGTTAATGAAGGAACTACAATCACATTCGCAATACCATTAAAACTATCTATTTGAGCCATCTCATAAGTTTAACACCAACATTTGCCTGAACTGACTTCCATTTTTCTTGACGAACCTGGTCAATAAATAAATATGCAATCTGAATATATGGACTTATATAATATTTATGTCCTAAATCAATATCTTTTCCAATGGACAAAAATGGTGAAAAATTGAAATCGTTTGCTTTATTAATTCGACCTTCACTTACAACTCTTCTGAAAGATGGAGGATTGGTCGGAAATGGATTAGCATAACTTGGAGAAAGTATTTTTTCAATATGTTTTTGCTTGTTCGAAAGAGTAAGGTAAAATACATTCCCTATTGAAACGAAATAATAGGTTCTATCAATTCTTTTTTTGAACTCAAAATTGAGGGTAATATTATCGAAGGAATTACTAAACATATTTTCGTAAGTAATCAAATCTTCTTGCCCATCTGGTAATAATATTGGTAAATTCTGCTTGGTCGAGAACTCAGCTTTACGATAATTATAGTTGATAACAAAAGAGAGTGAACTTCTCCCGTCTAATATCCATTTTTCATAGCTTAATCCAAATGCACTTGAAGAACCATTCCCATCTGAAAACTTGCCACAATTGCAATCTTGTTCATAAAAGCTGAAATCCCCCAATTCTTTTGAAAAACCTTGCTGCACAGCAAAGCCGATAAATTCATAATTAATGCTTTCGGGCAATCTTGGAGAAAGTTCCCAATTAAATCCCTGTGATTCTAATCTACCGCAAATGCAAACTAAAGAAAAAAATATGATTAAGTATTTTTTCATCTTTTAACGATAAATAATTTAGAATCGAAAATTGAATAGCCATCAGTTATTGAAATTACATAAACCCCAACATTTAATGATTGGGCGTCAATTTCAATCAACACTATTCCATCTTTATTTACATAAGCCGCTTTTTCAAATATTTGTTGTCCAAATGAATTAATAATTTTCACCTGTAAATTTGAATAATTTTGCGGAGAATTAACCAAAATATTCAGCCTATCTATTACTGGATTAGGATATATTGACAATATTATAGGTCTATTAAAATCAATCGGATTAATTTTAAGTGGCAATCCACAAATAGAATCAAGCGAATATTTCCCATTTACAACTTTCAAATCATAAATTTTCCTGCAATTTTCTGTTCCAAAAACTACATTTTGGAGGGCTAATTCAGTTGTTTGATTGTCGCCAAGATAAGTTTTGAATCTTAGTATCAACAAAGTATCATTGGGAAGCAAGAAAATATCAGAATGAGCTTGAACATTTAATTTTCCTCTAATATTATCATTTACACTAACTGATGCACCCTCAGAAGCGGTCCCTTGTGTTGTTTTACCAACAAATTTAAGCAGTGTAGGATTGAAAGCAATTTCAAATTGATAGTATTTAGCATAAATTGAAGGTTTATAATGTTCAGAAGAAAGCAGTATTGGAATTTCTATTACTCTTCCCGGCTTGCTTTTTATATTATTATCGATGCTTAACTGAGCTAAAATCGGTGGCACGCTTGCTGCCTTCAAAACAATAACAGCTGTATCTTTCGGCAAAGTCGAATTGTTAATTAAATAAACGCGTGAATAATAAATACCTGGTGGATAAGAAGCATTAAAAGTAAATGTAACAAAATCAGAACTATTTGAATCGATAATTATCTCATTTTTTGAAGCTGAAAATTTATCATTGTCCTCAATAATTATTTGATTTACATAGAGCTTAGTATTGCCAATGTTTAATATTCTAATTGTTGTATCCTTCGAAGAAGGGCAATTCCCTTCAATATCGGCACTATAAAAAACATTTCCAAAGTCGATAGTATCAATATTGGTGTAAATCTCAGGTTCTATTGCACGACCAATTATGAAGATTTCTTTCTTTGTATCACTGCTTCTATACCCGAATAGATTTCTTGTAGGAAAGTCATTCTCGATAGTATATTTCAAAGAGAAATAGCCTCGTTTATCTGGTTCGATGTCAATCTCAATTTCGTTTTCTTTTTCAGGCAATAAATGGGCATTTGGGAATGGTCTTGATATAGTGGCTATACTTGAAAAATTACTGCTTATATTATCCCAAACGTATTGATTAAGTGCCCCATACGGTATATTTCCCATATTTTTCAGTTTTAAAGCGACTTTCGTATTTTTTTTAACCCAAATATCTCCTACAAAAATTGTATCCCGAACAAAATCGTAATTTGAATAGGTTAATTCTAAATTTTGCTTTACTCCGCAACCGATTACTTTTACAATGCAGAAATCTAATGAATCAGGTTTTAAATCTTCACGTGGAATAAAAAATACTTTGAAAATAGATGTGTCAGGACCTAAATCTATTGGACGATATTTAATTTCATAAACTAAATTTGTTTTCTTAGGTAGCAATGAAATTGGATATTGTTTTTCTTCAAATTCAAATTCTTTACTTACATACTCCTGAGTAATTAATGAGTCTTTCGAACCATCAATCTTGATTGGGAAATTCTGTGTATTTCTTATAAAATGTTTTCTAACTTGTTCTATTGGTGAGTTAATAAACATTGTGTCAAAAAGAATTACATCATCAAAGCCGTCAACAAACTTTATCGTTTTCTTTGTAACTAATTTGAAAGTTCTTTGAATAACAATTTTCGTTGTGTCTTTCGGGTCTACTAACCCAAGTTTCATCATTGCTGTTTTTCTTCCAGTTGGTTCTGCTATCAAATCTGGCAATGGAGTATACTTAATAACAAGGTTTTCTATTTTTCTGTCTGTTGTGTTTAGATTGAATGGCAAAGCAGGCGAATGAGGAGAAAAACGCAAATACTCAAATTCAGTGAGTGCATCGGGACTGGCGAAAATTTCTATCGAAGGAGAAACATTAAGCATTCGCAATTCACCATTGCCGACATTTTTTAAAACAAAAGTCTCATATACTTCGTCATAAATGTAACAGGGACCGAAATGTATTGTAGATTTTGTCGAATCTTGAAGATAATAAATTTCACCTGCTAACTGTGCATAAGAACTATTTGAGAACAATAAAAGTAATATTAATATTATAAGTGTCATTTTTCATGTAATTTTATTATTTTCGTCTATCAAATGTAACTTTATTGTAAAATTATCATTATTAGTAATAAGAAACAAATAATAAAAGAAAAGGAGATGATAAAATGAAACGTTGGTTTGCATTGCTTTTGCTTTTTTTCACAGCTTTGCAAGTTTATTCGCAACCCAAGATTGAATTTGTTGGTGGCGAAACGATCGATTGGAAAGATGTGTCGCCAAAAGACAATCCACTTCATTCAGAAGTAATCATCAAAAATGCAGGGACCGAAAAATTGGTCATCAAAGAAGTTAAACCTACCTGTGGATGCACAACTGCTCCATTAGATAAATATGAACTTGAACCTGGCGAAACAACAAAAATGAAAGTTACTTTGAATTTAGGTTCTTCTTCTGGGAAGGTGCATAAAACAATACGAGTAACCTCAAATGACCCAAATGCACAGACTAAAATTATATCTCTAAGAGCAAACGTTATTCGTCCAATTGAGATTAAGCCTGCAAATTACATTGTATTTGACAATCCAAAAGTTGGTGTTGAAAGTACTGCTAAATTCTTCATTAAGAATAACACTAATAAACCAATCACAATAAGTGATTTCAAAACTGAACCCAGAATTTTAAAAATCAATCTTGTTGGCGAAAAACAAATTCAGCCCAATGAAGAAATTGAAATTATAGCAAGGATAATACCCGATAAAACTGGCTATTTAAATGCATATATTAAAATGAAAACAACAGAACCTGATACACCAGAGGTGGAAATTCGTTGCTATGGAAACGTTACTGAATCACCAATTTTTAATTCGAAATAAACATAAATTGTTATCACGATTTTGTAAAGTTACTGTAAAGTTTCCCCTTACCCTGTTTTTAGGGAACCTTCGGAAGGTTTGAAACCTTCCGAAGGATATTTGAAAGATTTGTTAAAAGTCAGCCACAAACTATTTACATTGCTTTAGCGGTCGCAGCTGATAAAAATTCGATATTCATTCTACTAATAAATCTAACTGAAATATTCTTTGGGCAGTTTGCTTCACATTCATAATAATTTCGGCAAGCACCAAAACCCTCTTTATCCATTTGTTCAATCATAGCAATTGCACGTTTTTTTCGTTCAGGTTGTCCTTGTGGAAGCAATGCCAATTGCATAATTTTTGCTGCTGTGAATAACATAGCCGCACCATTAGGACAAGAAGCAACACAAGCACCACATCCAATACATTGAGCAGCATCCATTGCTAAATCAGCATTCTCTTTTGGCACGGGAATAGAATTTGCATCCTGAGCAGCACCAGTATTGACAGAAACATATCCACCAGCAGCAATTATCCTATCTAATGCAGAACGGTCGACAACTAAGTCTTTAATAACAGGGAAGGCACGAGCTCTGAATGGTTCAATCCATAGTTCATCTCCATCCTTGAACATACGCATATGAAGCTGGCAAGTAGTAGTTCCTTTCATATTGCCGTGAGGTCGCCCGTTAATTGTCATTGAGCAAGCACCACAAATTCCTTCGCGGCAGTCGTGGTCGAAAGCAATGGGCTCTTTGCCCTCGGAAATCAATCGTTCATTTAACACATCAATCATTTCCAGGAGCGACATATGCTCGGAAACATCCTCCATTTTGTAAGTTTCGAAACTACCTTTGGAGGTGGCATCCTTTTGACGCCAAATGTGAAGTGTAAATTTCATTATTGCACCTTTATTTTGTTTAAATTATGTAGCTTATAAATATTTGAATTATTAATATTAATGCTAATTAGTTTGTTAGCTTGTTTCAGTTCGCTGATTGTTTTTATGTATTCATCTGACAATTCATCGTTAGAATAAAAAAATCCTCCAACGAAATATACCTTATTTTCTTCATTGATATCTAAATGATTTATTTCCTTAATATTTTTGAAATCATTATATACAAGATAATCGGAAAGCATATAGTTATCATTATCAATAACTAATACATCATTCATTTCAATTGTCGATTTTAATTTTTCAATTTTATTTTGATAAAAATCATTATTAGAACTTAGCACAAATTGAGTAGTTGAGGTAAAATTGAAAACAAAGAGTAAAATACCTATCGTTAGATATAATTTATAGCGAACTTTATTAGTATTGAAAACAATCAAAAATATGATTAGAAAGAAATATATTGAAATCCAGAATTCAAGATTATTCGAGGACCAGAAGCTGAAAAATCCCACAAAGAAAATTAAGTAAGATATTAACCAAACTTTTTCTACTTTTAGAGATTTATTCTTGATGAAATTTTTAATTGAAATAATGAAAAAATAACAGAATAATAAGCATAAAGATAATAGCAACAACAACGCAAAGTATATTTCTCCATTTGATGCATTTCGAATTAAATAAAACTCTTCTTTAAAGGAATGGCTTGGGAAATAGTTGTAAATAACATTCTGAACAAAATCTAAACCCAACAGCAAGTGTATTGAAAAAATAACGCGTGAAAAACCAACCAAATCATTAAAAATTATCGAAACGCCAGGTTTAGACCAGAAAAATGGTAATTTTTGAGCATAAAATGTAAGATGGTAATATGCATCAGAAATTGATTTTGCTTTGTAATCAAAAATCAGGACTAAAACGTATGATATAGCAACCAAAAGCAAAAATAAAGTTCCAAATTTTAGAATAGTGCTGAATTTTGTTTTAGAATAGAGAAAACTTATCAAATATACTAACAGCAGAAAAACATAAGTTTGATGAAATAACGTTGCAAGAGCAGAAAATAATGCAATTTTTAAGTAATCATCGGGATTTTTTAAGAAAAAATAAAGCGAAAGAGCCGCAAAAAACAAAGGAATAATATATACTTCTACACAAGTAGAATAATACCAAATTCCATAAGAAAAAGCCACAAGCAAAGAAGCAGAAATTGCTTGAATTTTATCAAATTTATACTGTTCAATTAAAATTATGCAAAATAGAGTAACAAGTGCAGCTCCGAAAACGCTATTAATTCCCGATAATATCAAATAAACTTCACACGATGGAAAGAAAAAGAGAACTCCTTTAACTACAAGTAAAGTAAATACGTGATAAAGAAGGTGATGTGGATGAAACACCCACATACCTTCTTTTGCACGAGCTGCATAAATAATTCCATCGTGTGCAATTGCTTGATTATTTGATAAAGTAAGCAGGTAATTAGCAAGAAATATGCTATATACAAGCAAATAAAACAAGCGATTATTTGTTTGTTCGAGCATTATTATTTGTAGCTCCGCACTTGCAATGGAACATTTTCAAATGTTAATTCTTCCTGGTGCCGAATTGGTTTATTTCCATCGCCATTGTATTCCCAAACTGCGACGTGACAGAATTTCTCATCATTACGTTTTGCCTCACCATCTTCATACTGGTATTCAACTCTGAAATGAGCACCACACGATTCTTCACGTTCGAGAGCATCCCAGGCAAGCAATTCTGCAAATTCAAGAAAATCAGCAACACGACAAGCACGTTCCAAAGCTACATTAAGAGACGTATCCTCGCCGGGAACGTTTAGATTATTCCAGAACTCTTCACGTATTTTAGGAATTTCTTCAAGAGCGTGTTTAAGACTTTGAGCACTTCGAGCCATACCAACATCTTCCCACATAAGTTTCCCAAGTTGCTTGTGGAAAGAAGTCGGTGTTCTTTTGCCTTTTATTGAAAGTAATTTATGAATTTTATTACGAGCATCTTCTTCGGCTTTGCGGAATTCGGGATGTTCAGTAGTAACTTTTTCAAGTTTTGCTTTTGCAAGATAATCCCCAATAGTATAAGGAATAATAAAATATCCATCAGCAAGACCTTGCATAAGAGCACTTGCACCAAGTCGGTTGGCACCGTGGTCCGAGAAATTAGCTTCACCGAGGACGTGTAATCCGGGAATTGTGCTCATCAAATTATAGTCAACCCAAAGACCACCCATAGTGTAGTGAGCAGCAGGATAAATCATCATTGGTGTTTTGTATGGGTCGTCACCAGTAATTCGTTCATACATTTCAAATAGATTTCCGTATCTTTCTTCTATCTTTTGGCGACCTAACCTCTTAATTGCATCAGCAAAGTCAAGGTAAACACCATAACCAGTTGCAGAAACACCACGTCCTTCGTCGCAAACTTCTTTGGCAGCCCGCGAAGAAATATCACGGGGTGAAAGATTCCCAAAACTTGGATATTTACGTTCGAGATAATAGTCGCGTTCATCTTCGGGAATTTCATTAGGTGGTCTGCGGTCACCTTTTTTCTTAGGGACCCAAATTCGTCCATCGTTTCTCAAAGATTCACTCATTAAAGTGAGCTTTGATTGATGGTCTCCGCTTACGGGAATACACGTAGGATGAATCTGAGTAAAGCAAGGATTTGCAAAACCAGCACCCTTTTTATAAGCACGGAATGTTGCAGTTACATTGCAAGCTATCGCATTAGTTGAAAGGAAGAATATATTTGCATATCCTCCTGTTGCTAAACACACTGCATCGGCAACGTGTGATTCTATTTTGCCCGTAATCAAATCACGAGTAACAATACCACGGCAAACTCCATCAATGACAACAATGTCCATCATCTCTTTACGAGTGTGAATTTTGACGTTGCCGTTTTGAACCTCTTTCATTAAAGCTTGATATGCACCCAGTAGAAGTTGTTGCCCCGTTTGCCCACGAGCATAAAAGGTACGAGAAACCTGCGCTCCGCCGAATGAACGATTATCGAGCAATCCTCCATATTCACGTGCAAAAGGAACACCTTGCGCAACACATTGGTCAATAATGTTATTAGAAACCTGTGCTAATCGATAGACATTTGCTTCGCGAGCACGGAAGTCTCCACCTTTTACTGTATCGTAGAAAAGTCGCCAGATGCTATCTCCATCATTGCGATAATTTTTTGCTGCGTTTATCCCACCTTGTGCAGCAATTGAGTGCGCTCTACGAGGTGTGTCGTGATAGGTAAAAACTTCAACATTATAGCCGAGTTCAGAAAATGAAGCTGCAGCAGAACTGCCCGCAAGCCCTGTCCCAACAACAATAATTTTATACTTGCGCTTATTCGCTGCATTAATTAGTTTCATTTCAAAACGGTGTTTATCCCATTTATCCTGAATTGGACCACTCGGTATCTTAGAATCTAATTTCATACTGCACCTCCTACCAATCCTAAGAGAACAGAAATTGGTATTGATATGTATAACAATGTGATAATTATAGAGAAAATTGTGCTACATCTTTCCATCCAAGGGGTAAACTTCGGTCCGGTAATTCCCAATGTGTGGAAACAACTTTTAATTGCGTGGCTTAAATGAAAACCAAGCAAAACAACAGCAACAATGTATGCAAGTGAAATAAATGGATTTCTAAATCCTAATACAACCATTTTATAAACATCGTGTCTTTCAGTTAAAATGTTTTGCTCTACGAAGCAGTCTTTAGGCATCGATTTTAATTGCTCTTCGGAAACGTTTCCAGGTAATACAAAGGCTTTTTTAACAGTAAGTTCGTGTTGAGCATAATGTTCGGGATTTGTAATTCCAAAAGTAAAATGAAGTAAATGATAAGTAACAAAAGCAAAAATCATAATTCCTGTAACAAGCATTGAACGTGAATTGATTTTAGCTTTTGCGTAATTTACCACCTGATATTTCACAGGCTTAGCAGCATTGTTGATTGAGCTGAGATACAACGAAGTGATGATATGGAGAACAAGAGAAACGAATAATACTATTCGCACAATCCACAGTATATCCCCTATACTTTTTAAAAATTGGGCATAAGTATTAAGCGGTTCGGGACCTAAATAAATTTGAAGGTTACCCACCAAATGCCCAATAATAAAAAGCAGCAACAAAATACCAGTGGTTGCCATTACGATTTTGCTCAATACAGTTGAGCGAAGAAAACTAAAAATTGCCATAGAACTTTTTATTATTGTTGATAAAAGTATTATTAATTTTCATTCTAATATTGCAAAAACACACAAAATTATAAAATAAAAACAAGAATTGTTAGAAAAAACAACTTCGCGATATTTTTTTATCGATAAATTTGCACTCAAATAAAATTGTAGGTATTTGCGTCTATTTCTATTAATTATTTCTATCATTGTTTAGAAATCGTATATGAATTTACATAGATGGATACCTTTTATTCTTATTATTAGTTCTTTTACTATAATCATAGAAGCTTATGTTTTGTTTCATTGGACTAAATATGCAAAAAAACGAAAATTCAATAAGTTAGCATACAAAATCCCAATTTTCATTTCAATTCTGGCAATATTTTCATCACTTTTTTTTAACATACAACGGCTATATTCAAGCTCACCTAATTTAAGTTACAATTTTTTCCTAATTTTTTCAAGTTTATGGTATTTACCTAAATTAGTTATTGCTCCTTTTCTCTTAATTAAAGATTTAATAAATTTTCTCAAAAATATATTATTTTCAATAAGAAACAAAAAAAATATTGCTAAACATTCAAATATTTCAGAAATAGATTATTCAAAAAGACGCACAATTGAAACAGTAGGTTGGACATTTGCTGCAATACCATTTTTTTCTGCTGGTTTAGGATTAACTCGTGACACAACCTCAATTCAATTCCATATTATTGAATTAGAACTGCCAAAATTCCCTATAAAAGATGGAGCATTTACTATTGTCCAAATTAGTGATATACATAGCGGGTCCCTCCTATCTAAAAAACTAATCGATAAAACAGTTCGAGCAATAAATGATGCTAAACCTGATTTAGTCGTTATTACCGGTGATTTTGTAAATTTTCGAATTGAAGAGTTGGACTTTATTCTGCCGTCGCTTAATAATTTATATCCAACTTACGGCACTTTTGGTTGTATGGGCAACCACGATTATTACGTAGGAAAAGAAAATATAAGCAAATTCAATCAAAAATTAGAAAAAGTTGGCATAAAATTGCTAAATAATTCGAATTATCAGATAAATACAGGCAAGGGAATTGTTCAAATCGCAGGTGTAGAAAACTCGGGAATGAGCAATCAAAATTATGCAGATTTCGATAAAGCTCTTGAAGGATTAAACCCAGAGAGTTCGATTATAATGCTTTGCCACGAACCCAACAATTGGGAAAAGAGTATATTAAGAAAATTGCCGATTGATTTGACCCTATCGGGACATACTCACGGCGGACAATTTGGCGTCAATATCGTTGGAAAAGAAATTTCCCCTGCTTCACTTGTGTATAAATATTGGGCTGGCCTCTATAAAGTTGGCGACCAATATTTATATGTTAATCGAGGACTTGGAACAACAGGACCACCTTTTAGAGTTGGTGTCAAACCTGAAATCACTATTTTTAAACTTCGAGCTCCACAAACTATTGTTTAGTGGCTCAATTCATCTAATATTTCGCGCCAGACTTTGATATTATTCCGATGAAACTTTTCGACATAACTATTATTTTCAGAATTTTGAAATAATCTGATGCATAAATTAACAATTCGAGATTTAATAATTTGACATTTAGCATAAAACTTTAATTTATTAAGAAGATTATGTTTTTTTGCAAAAAAAACTTTGCTCAAAAGCAGTTTTTTTGTAGTCTCATACGAAAATCTATCGCTTGTTGAACTTGCTCCACGCAAATGAATTACACGCGAAGAAGGACAGAAGACAATTCTTTTACCAAATAATTTAATCCTGTAGGAAAAATCCATATCTTCGGAATAGAAAAAATAGTCTTCATCGAAACCACCTATTTCATCGAAAACACTTTTCTTTACAGCTAAAACAGCACCGTCAGCATATCCAAAACAGAATTTTGGAAAATCTATCTTCAATTTATTGAAAAGGATTTTTCGCAATGAATTTTCTATTGGATTTATGAATGTTAATTCTTTTAAACCACTTAAAATAATAGGAAAATCTCCGTAAGAATATTGGTAGCTGCCATCAGGGAAAATCTGTCGTGGGAAAGCAGCAGCAATTTTCTTACTTTTTGATAACTTCTCTAATAATCTTTCTATTGACTTATCCAAATAAATTACATCGGAATTCGAAATTATTACAAATTCACTGCTGGATTGTTCAACACCTCTATTTACAGCATAAGAATAACCATAATTTCCTTCATTTTTTACAATTATTACGTCTGGATAATTAGTCTTCAAATATTCCACTGTTCCATCAGATGAGCAGTTATCAACCACAATTATGTTTTGAACGTATTTTAAAGAAGTATTGTAAATCGATTGAATACAGTTCGCAACTAAAATTTTAGTGTTATAAGAAATAATGACAACATCACACTTCATAATAGTCAAACATTATTTTAACAATTTAATTGGTTATTATTGTAAATATAAATAAATTTGTGGTTTGATAAAACTTGTTTTCGATATAATTAACATATTATAAATTATTGGAGGTATGTTCATTGAAAAAGTATTTCGGTAAGATTTTACTTGTTGTTGTACCAGTGATAGCTGCAATAGTATTACTCTACCCAACTTACCAAGCATCAAAGTTGGAAGAAAAAGAGGCACAAGCAATTGCAAAAGCTAAACAAGCAACAAATAGCACTGATTCACTGGCAATAATGAAAGCATTCAAAAAACAGTATGGTGAAGCACTTAAAACTGCAAAAGCTCGCCGTTTGAAGTTAGGTCTGGATTTGCGTGGCGGTATGTATGTTACAATGGAAGTCGATGTTGTAAAACTAATTGAGGAAACAGCACAAAGAGAAACTATTGACGAAATTTTTAAAGATGTTATTGCTAAAACACGCAATGAAGCTGCCAAATCTGATGAAGCAGCAATGAATATCTTCCTTCGTTATTTCAACAACATAGCTCGCCCGCAAGGAAAATCATTGTTGAACTATTTCGACGTTGGTGATTTACGCGATGCGTCCGAAGATAAAATCATAGCATCATTGAACGAAAGCATTGATAAAGCTATTGACCAGGCGCAAGAAGTTATTCGCCAGCGTATCGACCAATATGGCGTCAGCGAACCAAATATCCAAAAACAAGGTTCACGCCGTATTATGCTCGAATTTCCAGGTGTAACAAATCAAGATGAAATGAGAAGCCTTCTTCAAACAACTGCTCGCCTTGAATTTAAATTAGTTAGAAACTATAAAGAAATTGTTCAGGCATTTTACAAGATAGATAAAATGCTTAGCAATAAAATAAAAGCAGGAAAAGGACTTATCGAAGAACCAATTGCTGAATTAGATGCTCTAAAAGCCGACACCTTAAAAGTTGAGCAACCGAAAACCAAGCAAGATACTGCTAAACTTGCTCAATCCTCTGATACTACTAAAACTGATACTACCAAAACTGATACTACCAAAACTGATAAGGATACAGTTAACGATCCTTATGCAGGACTTCCACCCGAAGAAGCTCAACGTAGATATGCTCTTGACCATCCATTTACAACTTTATTCTCTACTTTCTTTGTTCCTGGACAAAATCAAAATATTGTTCCAATTTATTATACTTCCGACCAATTCCCCGATGGTGAGTATATTTTCAGAATACCAAAAGATTCAATTCCGAAATTACTTGTAATGTTATCAAGACCTGATGTCGCAGCTTTAATCCCAGCTGATTTAGAAATTGCTATCGATGCAAAACCTGACACAAGATTATTACAAAGACAAAATATCGAAATATTCGATTTTTATGCATTGAAAAAAGAACCTGAACTTACGGGCGAAGTTATTTCAAATGCTCGTGCTTCATTCGATCCAACGACGAACCAGCCAGTTGTACTAATGAGTATGAACAGTGATGGTGCAGAAAGCTGGGCTCGCATTACTGGCGCTAACTTGAAAAAACGTATTGCAATTGTATTGGACGGTAGAGTTTATTCAGCACCGACAGTTCAAAGCAAGATTACCGGTGGGAATTCTCAAATCACAGGTATGGCAAATGCAGAAGAAGCTCGTTTGCTCGAAATTGTTTTGAACGCTGGCGCTTTGAAAGCACCTGTGCAGATTATTGAAGAACGCGTTGTGGGACCATCGCTCGGCGAGGATTCGATTCGCAGTGGTTTAAATGCGTCGCTTATTGCCGTTATTCTGGTTGTGCTTTATATGATAATGTATTATGGTGTTGGTGGAGCACTTGCTGATTTCGCAGTATTACTCAATGTTTCGCTTATATTATCAGTTCTTGCAGCATTAGGCGGAACACTTACTTTGCCTGGTATTGCGGGTATTATCTTAACTATCGGTATGGCTGTGGACGCAAACGTACTTATTTTCGAACGTATTCGCGAAGAACTTGACAACGGACGTTCGATGCGTTCCGCTATCGATGAAGGATATAGAAAAGCTCTCTCCGCAATTATTGACTCTAACGTTACAACATTCTTTACTGGTGCAATTTTGTATTTCTTAGGAACAGGTCCTATTCAAGGATTTGCTCTTACATTGATGATTGGTATTTTAGGTACTTTATTTACTGCAATTGTTGTAACTCGTGCAATTATCGAAATCTTTATGACAAAAGGTGTTGCTTCGTTTGATATCGGTCAACCAAAAATTAAACAATATAATTAGTGAGGTGAAAAATGAGATTTTTCAAAAATCCAAATATAAATTTCTTAAAATATAGAAAATTATTAGTAAGTTTATCTATTACTTTGATAATTGCTTGCGTTATTGTAACTATTATTCAAGGCGTTGAGTACGGAATAGATTTCGCAGGTGGTACAGAAGTTGCCGTCGCAGTATCTAAACCTATTCCAACAGACCAAATACGCTCTGCTGTTACAAAGGCTGGACTTACAGATGTAGAAATAAAATCATTTGGGGAAGAAAATCAATTCCTGATAAGAACAATTGAATCAACTAACGCACCAGAACTAATTACCAATGCTTTAACCCAAGCATTCCCAAATGAGAATATTACTATTTTGAAAGTTGATAAAATCGGTCCAAAAATCGGTAGTGATCTTAGAGCACAAGCTTTCTGGGCAGTGTTTCTGGCTGTCATTGTAATGTTAATATATCTTGCGTTTAGATTTGAGTTCATCTTCGGTCTTGGTGCTATTGTCGCTCTTGTCCACGATGTAATTTTGACATTTACCATTGCAGTTACTCTGAACAATTTAGGGATTGTAAATCTCGAAGTTAATCTATCAATTCTTGCTGCGATACTTACAGTTGTAGGGTACTCTGTTAATGATACGGTGATTATTTTCGACCGTATTCGTGAAAACAAAGAACGCCACAAAGGTATGAATTTCATTAAATTAGCTAACCTAAGTATCAATGAAACACTTAGCCGAACCGTAAACACTGTTTTCACTACTTTACTAGCGCTTTTATCGTTGTTCATCTTCGGTGGTCCTGTTCTTCAAGGATTTGCCTTTATTATGATTATCGGTATTATTCTTGGAACTTATTCGTCGATTTTTATTGCAAGTGCTTTTGTTATCTGGTATATGGAGAAAATCAAGAAAATCGACCTCGAAAGTGGTTTTCGTGAAGTAATCGGTGCTAAGGTTGAATAAATTCTTTGCTTACATTAGTTTACTGCTAAAGGCTGTCAAGTTTACATAAGACAGCCTTTTTTTGTTATTAATCTTAAAATTAATTTATAATTTTTTTATTGTATAGTTCATTTATTCTATTTATTTTACAGGAGTTATTCGATTGTAGAATAATTTTTATGGTTAATTTCTAAAAAAAAATTAGTTGCGATACCACTTTTATTTACAATTGTTTTTACTATTTCTCAATCCATGGGAAATAATTTTAACAATTTGCAGGTAATATTAAAATACAATGCTTTTTTACTAAAAGTTTGCTAAATTTTCATAATTTCATATTTTATTACACGATAATTGTTTGTATCACTAATAAAAAAAGCAATGAAATGAAAACAGTAATAAACACCTTATTGACTACCACCTTAATTCTTGCAGCATTTATGCAGTTAGAGTTAACCTCTCAAAACAATTCACCTAAAAAAGCATTAGATGCATTTATTAATGCAACTACAAAATCTTCTACACAAATCCCCGTTGCTGGAGCGGAAGTGCTGCTAGAAGTTAGTCCTCAAAAAAAAGGCTCTTTAATTACTGGTAAGAATGGGAATTTTGGCGTTTATTTTTCCAACGTGTTAGAAGAACAAGGTAAAGATAAACCCAACATAACAATATCAATGACTATAACACCACCAAAAGATTTTTTATATCATATTGCCCAAAACAAATTCAAACTTTCATTAGATAAATCAAAAGGTCCTTACTATGAATTTACTCTGTTGTTTGAGCAAGACAAAACAATGCCTAATGATGTTAAATTAATTATAAAACCGAATGCTACCTATACGATAATGGCTCCTGATACATCAAAAAGAGGAGCAAAACAAGGGAAAGGATCTGCTGTTAAAACTGGCGATAGCTATCAGGGGCAAGTAATGCATTTTTAAATTTATATATTTCAATTTTATGGAAGGCACAAAAATTGAAAAATTAATTCCTTAACTATATTCTATTCAACTGTTGTTTCCGGTTTCGTAACTAAATTATTAAGTTAAAAATAAAAAGGTAATAATTATGAAAACAACTAAATTAACAATCGCATTAATTATAATAGTATCTGGAATATTAAATTTCCCGCTAAAAGCACAAGAAAAGACAAAAGATAATCCTCCAATGGAAAAAATTGAAATTGCTGTAGAAAAAATTGAAAGAACAAAAGTTGCTGGACATAGTAAAAGTTCTGGTCCCGCAGAAAAAACTCAATTTGATTTAATACTAAAATCAAAAGCAATAACTGATAAAAATGGTGAATTTAGTATTACGATTCCTTCTGAGCAATTTAAACTTATTCCTGAAAATAGTTCCTTTACATTGAAACTTAAAATTAAACCTCCCAAAGATTTTCCTGGTGCATATGACAATGATGAAGCAACGATAACATTAAAACAAAAAGATGGTCCTAGATATAAACTTATTCTTCATTGGATACCTATAAAAGGCAAATCTAACAAAGGAACGTTTGCGGTTAGTTCAAAAGCACAAACATAATTAATTTGAAACGGGGAAGTTAATCTTTTACGATCAACTCCCCGTATTTTAAATTAGGAGGTAATTATGAATAAGCACTTTGTGTTTTTGTTATTGATTATTAATTGCACAATTGTTTTTGCTCAAGAGAAAAATTACGAATTTGGATTACGAGGGAATTTCGGCGCAACATTTAATAGTATAAGCCATCAAGAAGAAACGCAAAACTTAGAATGGCTCACAAGTGCACAATTTTTCTTTAATTATTATTCAGATAATTTTCATTTTGATTCTGACATATTTGTTAATTATGGTCAAGTTGTAAGAAATGGTGAATTACCTGAAAAAACTCAGGATTTATTAATTTTTACATTAATGCCATCAATAAAATTGATAGATACTCCGAGTATAAGATTATTTCTTCAGTCAAAAGGAGAAACTCAATTAAGAAAGGGGTATATAAGAGAAAAAGAGACTGACTTTTGTGACCCATTATTTTTAACCAACACAATTTTTATTGGCGAAAAAAATAGCTTATTGACAAGAACAGAAAATCAAAAATTTGAGATAACATATGGTATAGGTTATTCATTTCAACAAGTTTTTAAGAAAAATTTTGTTTTAGAAAGTGAAGATTTTCCCAGTAGCGATGTAGAATTTATAAATAATCCTTCAGCAATATTAAGATGCGACTTTTACAAAACATTCCTTGATGAGATTTCATTTTCGTTAAAAATGAAATCTGGATTAGATTTTAAAAATGGATTTCTAAAGTCAGTTAGTAATTCAAGACTATCCACAGTAATTGTTTCATCATTTGATATATATTTTATTTCCTTGCAATACATTGGAAATATAGTGTATGACAATGAAATTTCCCCATAAAGAGTTTTTAATGAATGTTTTACAATAGGTTTTACATTTAGATTATGAGAACAGGGTTCTAATAACGGGATGATAATAAAAAAATATTGGAGAATGTCTTGTTATTCATAATAATGGTGTAATTTTTCAAAGATTATGTAATTTGTTTGAATTAACATTTACATTTAAACCATATAAATAAACAAGATAAATTTCAAGAAGCAATCCCACTCGGACTAAATTCAATACTTGGCAATCTTGTTAATTTAAAGATTCTTTATTAAATGTCAGTTTGCTTCCATATTTTTAAAGACAAAACAATTGCTAATAAATATTCTAACATATACTTTGGATTGCAAATCGAAATTTATTAAATTTCAAATACGCTTATTTATTAAGGTTAATGACGAATATTAAATACTTAATGATTAAAATTTACAGAGTAAAAGACAGGGATTATTATCGAATAGCTCGTGAAATAGATTGATCAAGTCATAAGAAAGTAAAAGGTATAAAGAAAATATCTGAACTATATTTTAACATAGCGAAACCATTTGAAAATATGTCTAATCAATTAATAAATGTAATGGAAAAGCTATGCATAGCAGTGGTTTGCAAAAAATAATATGTTTAGTATCTACAAACATCTCATCAACGATTTCACAATTCACTTTTTCTAAATTGCAAGTCTTAAATACAATACAGTTATCGGTAACACCTAACTAAACAACAAAAACATATAAATTAAAAGACTTAATTTTCAAAAAATTATTATAGAAAGAATAAAAAATTGAAAGATTGACACAATTGTAAGAACATTTTATGATTTTCTTGCGGAGAGGGCGAGATTCGAACTCGCGGTAGAGAGTTTATCCCTACGACGGTTTAGCAAACCGTTGCCTTAAGCCACTCGGCCACCTCTCCTCAAAAGAACATCTAAGAGATGCAAAATTAATATAATCTTTATTAATAAACAAATATTTTTTATATTATCGTCTGTTTTATACGTATTTTTGTAATAAAGTAACATACAAAAAAAGGAATAAATATGGCAGATGATAAAAAGATTATTTTCTCTATGATTGGTGTTAGCAAAATTTACCCACCAAATAAGCAAGTTCTTAAAGATATTTATCTTTCTTTTTTCTATGGTGCCAAAATAGGAATTATAGGTTTAAATGGCTCTGGTAAATCATCGTTGCTTAAAATAATTGCGGGAGAAGACCAGAATTATGATGGACAGGTAGTTTTTTCTCCTGGATATTCTGTCGGTTATTTGCCACAAGAACCGATTTTGGATAATAGCGCTACTGTAAAAGATATCGTTATGGAAGGTGTGCAAGAAGTTGCCGATTTGCTAAAAGAATACGAACAGGTAAATGCAAAATTTGCAGAAGAGCTTTCCGATGATGAAATGGATAAATTAATACAAAGACAAGGAGAACTTGCCGATTTGCTCGATAAATATGATGCCTGGGAGCTTGATAATAAACTCGAACGTGCGATGGATGCACTGAGGTGTCCCCCACCTGATGCAATTATTGGCAATCTCTCGTGTGGAGAACGCCGTAGAGTTGCACTATGTAGATTATTGCTTAAACAACCTGATATTTTGCTTCTGGATGAGCCAACCAACCATCTTGACGCAGAAAGCATATTTTGGTTAGAACAACACTTACAGCAATACAAAGGAACTGTCATTGCTGTTACACACGATAGGTATTTTCTTGATAATGTTGCGGGGTGGATTCTCGAATTAGACCGCGGCGAAGGTATCCCCTGGAAGGGTAATTATTCTTCCTGGCTCGACCAAAAAGCAAAGCGATTGGAACTTGAAGGAAAAGCCGAAGCAAAACGCCGTAAAACGCTCGAAAATGAACTTGAATGGGTTCGAATGTCGCCAAAGGCTCGACACGCAAAATCAAAGGCTCGTCTTGCTGCTTATGAAAGATTATTAAACGAGGATATAAAAGAAAAAGAGGAAAAATTAGAGCTTTACATCCCAAATGGTCCCCGCCTTGGGGCAAAAGTTATCGAAGCAAAAGATGTTTCGAAAAGTTACGGAGAAAAATTATTATTCGAAAATTTGAATTTTGATTTGCCACCCGCAGGAATAGTTGGAGTAATTGGTCCCAACGGAGCAGGAAAAACTACACTTTTCAGACTAATAATGGGAATTGAACAACCAGATACTGGAAATATTACAATAGGTGATACTGTAAAAATCGCGTATGTAGACCAACAACACACAGAAGTGAACCCTGAAAAAACCGTTTGGGAAGTTGTTTCAAATGGTTTCGACGAAGTAGTGCTTGGTGGTAGAAAAATCAATACTCGGGCATATCTTGCAAGATTTAATTTTTCTGGTGCAGACCAGCAGAAAAAATGCGGTGTTCTCTCGGGTGGTGAACGCAATCGTCTTCACTTAGCAATGACTTTAACAAAAGAAGCAAATGTTTTGTTGCTCGACGAACCTACAAATGATATTGATGTAAACACATTAAGAGCATTGGAAGAAGCATTGGATAATTTTGCCGGCTGCGCTGTAATTATCACTCACGATAGATGGTTCCTTGATAGAGTTGCCACTCACATTCTTGCTTTCGAGGGCGATTCGCAGGTGTATTTCTTCGAAGGCACTTATTCGGAATACGTTGAAAATAGAAAGAAACGATTAGGCGACATCACCCCGCATAGAATTAAATATAAGAAATTGATAAAATAACTTTAATAAAAAGATAAAAAAAGCAGTCTTATCAATAAGACTGCTTTTTTCATAAATATTGTTTTTAATACTATTCTTTTACTCTTTCTAAATATTCACCTGTGCGAGTATCTACTTTAATCAAATCACCTTCGTTAACAAACAATGGGACACTCACTTGTGCACCTGTTTCTACTGTTGCAGGTTTCAATACATTTGTTGCAGTATCGCCTTTCAAGCCAGGTTCTGTATGAGTAACTCTCAAATTCACTGTTGGTGGAAGTTCCACACTCAGGACAGTTGTGTCTTCGAAAGCAATTTGAACCTGCTGATTCTCTTTCAAATAATTAATTGCATCTCCTAAAATATCAGCACTGACAGGTACTTGTTCGTAAGTCTCATTATTCATAAAAATTAAATTATCGCCTTCGCGATAGAGATATTGATAATCGTGCTTTTCGACACGAACAAAATCGATGCTTTCACCCGAACGGAACCGGTTTTCGAGCAATTTTCCTGTGCGTAGATTACGCATTTTTACTTGATAAAAAGCACGTAGATTGCCAGGTGTTCTATGTTCGGATTCAAGAACCAAACAGTTTTCGCCGTTAAACTTGATAACTGCACCTGGACGGAGGTCGCTTGTTGTTCCCATATTGTTCCTTTATTTCGATAATATTCACAAAAAAGAGGTGTCGGCCGGATTCGAACCGGCGTTCGCGGTTTTGCAGACCGCTGCCTAACCACTTGGCTACGACACCTTAATAGAATACAAAAATATGTATTTTTTTTTACATAACAAAATCAATTATTTTTTGCACCCTCCAATATCCAGGTTCTCATACCTTTTTTATTATTTTCAGTTATGTTCCTACGATAAAAAAAAGTAGAATGAGGTAATTTATCCTCTATAATTTGAATTAATCTACTATTGTCAGGTTCGCCAATTATTATCATTCCAGGAGAAGCAAAAAGAGTGCTGTAAGAAGTAAGAATAATACCACCAGCTGCACTTTCATCACTATGGCAACCTGCATAAGAGCAATTTAACTTCAAAAACGGATAAACGTGAAACTGAAAACTAACATTTTCTTCCGGAAATATAATATCTTTGGAATTAGTGCCAATTGTTTCCGTACAAGCATAAAATATAATAATAGTAAAAGAAAGTATTATCAATTTCAATAATTTCACTAATAGCTTTCCTCCAAGTTAGGGAAACTGGAATTTTTTACATCCTTACAATAATTGGCAACAGCATCTTTGATAATATTGAGTAAATTGGCATAACGTCGGACAAATCGAGGTGAAAAATCGACTGTTAAACCTAACATATCAGTATAAACAAGTATTTGTCCGTCGCAATATGGACCCGCCCCAATACCAATTGTCGGAATTTTAACATTTTCTGTAATTGTTTTAGCTAATTCAGCAGGAATTTTCTCTAAAACAATAGCAAAGCAACCTGCTTTTTCTAACAATAAAGCATCGTTGAAAATCTTTTCAGCTTCCTCAGGGTCAGTTCCACGGGCACGATATGAACCAAATTTATGTATGCTTTGAGGCATTAGCCCAAGGTGTCCCATCACGGGTATTCCCGCGTCAGTCATACGAGAAACGGCTTCGGTAACGTTCTTTCCACCTTCAAGCTTCACAGCTGCACAACCTGTTTCTTTAAGTATTCTGCCTGCATTTCGAAATGCTTCATCGGCTGTTACCTGGTAGCTCATAAAAGGCATATCAGCAACAACTAAAGCCCGAGATGCACCTTTAACAACTGCTTTCGTATGATAAATCGTATCCTCTAACGTAACAGGTATTGTTGTATCGTGTCCCTGAACTATGTTTCCCAATGAATCGCCTACAAGAATAACATCAATTCCGCATTCGTCAAAAATTTCGGCTATTAAAGCATCATAGGCAGTTAGGCAGGCAATTTTTCTACCTGTACGCTTCATTTCTTGTAAGCGTAAAGTAGTAACTTTTTTCGCCTCTAAATCTTTAGTAGTATATCCCATTTTATCGCCATAATTTTAAAATAGCAATTTATGCTTTTTTCGTGAAAAAACAATCGAGAAATTACTTGACATTACCACCAATGTACTCCATCAGATATTTGTTCTCTGTTTTTGTTTCGCTCAGTGCCGCTTTGACAACATCGCCAATAGATATAAGTCCTACTAATCTCTTATCTTGCAAAACAGGTAAATGTCTGATTTTATTTTGTGTAAGCACTTTCTCTACATATTCAATTTCATCATCGGGTTCGACAAATATCACTTGCCGTGTCATTACGTCTGCAACTTTTTTATCCAATGTTTCTTCTTTACTTTTCGCAAATTCACGAATAATGTCTCTTTCTGATATTATCCCACAAATTTTACCTTCATCGGATAGCACCAGCAGCACACCAATTTTGTTATTTGCAAGATACTCAATCGCTGTGCTGATTGGCATATTTTCTCCTATTGTGAATACCTGCGGACCTTTGTTCGAAAGAATATCTTTAACTTTCATTTTATCTCCAAAATTAATTAAGACAATATTTTATTATTTATCGTCTATATTATTAATTTATTTTAGGTAAATCAAAATTTGAATTTAAAGATGACGATAAAAAAGTTAAAATAAAGCAAATATCATATAAAAAATTGATTAATATTGATTAATTTAGATGTTTTAGGAAACCTGATAGGTGCAAAAATGAGCGAAAAAATAGATAAGTTATTGAAACTAAAAAAAGAACGTAATGCGGTAATATTGGCGCATTACTATCAAGACGATATTGTACAAGAAATTGCCGATTTCAAAGGTGATTCGCTTGCACTTGCACAAGCAGCAAAAGAAGTAACAAATGATGTTATTGTATTTTGTGGCGTTCATTTTATGGCAGAAACAGCCAAGATTCTCAATCCTGATAAAATTGTTCTCCTTCCTGATTTAAATGCGGGCTGTTCTCTTGCTGATTCAGCTCCTGCTGATCGTTTCAGAGAGTGGGTCGAGCAATATCCTGATTACGTCGTTGTCTCATATATCAATTGCTCGACAGAAGTAAAAGCAATGTCAGATATTATTTGCACTTCATCGAACGCACTGAAAATTATCAACTCAATACCTGAGCACAAGAATATACTTTTTGCACCTGATAAATATTTAGGTCGCTATTTAATTAAACAAACAGGACTCCAGATGGTTCTCTGGAATGGTTCCTGTCAGGTGCACGAACAATTTTCTGAAACAAAGTTAATAGAAATAATTAATCAAAATCCCGATGCAGAGGTAATTGCTCATCCAGAATGCCCGGAAAATATTCTTGATTATGCAGATTTCATTGGTTCAACTACTGCTTTAATCAACTACACCAAGAAATCTGATAGTAATCGATTTATTATTTTGACTGAACCGGGAGTTATTTATGAAATGAGAAAGCATTCTCCGAGCAAAACTTTTATTACAGTGCCCAATATTGACGGCTGTAATTGCAATAATTGTCCATATATGAAGCTTAATACAATTGATAAAATTATCGACTGTCTCGAAAAATTAGAACCACAGATAATTATTGAGGAACAATTACGACTAAAAGCACTTCGTCCATTAGAAAAAATGTTGGAGATAAGCAAGAAATGATTAAATACAAACAAATCACAGAACTTCCTGAATATTATATCGAAGAAAAGATTGAGCAATTTTTAAGAGAAGATTTTGCTGATGAAGATGTTACAACATTAGCTTGCGTTTCTGATAATAAAATAATTAGAGGTTATATCGAGGCTCAATCTGAACTTGTGCTATGCGGAAATCCAGTTATAAAAAAAATATTTAGCAATTGCAGCGAACTTCAAATTAACTATAATGATGGCGAATTAGTTCCCGAATATTCCGTTATAGCAACATTCAAAGGAAATGCTCGTTATATTTTATCACGTGAAAGAGTATTACTGAACATTTTGCAAAGACTTTCGGGCGTTGCAACGATTACTCGTCAATTTGTTCAGAAAGTTCAAAAGTATGATATTAAAATACTGGATACACGAAAAACAACACCAGGTCTTCGTCTTTTTGAGAAATATGCTGTCTGCTGTGGTGGAGGAACAAACCACCGACTAAATCTAAAAGAAGGATTGCTAATAAAAGATAATCATATAACTGCTTCTGGTTCCATTACCCAGGCATTGTTGAATGCAAAAAGTAAGAATTTAGATTTGCCAATTGAACTTGAAGTAGATAATATTGAACAAATTAAAGAAGCTATGCAAATAGGTGTCGATGGCTTTTTGCTTGATAATATGAATAGAGAACAAACAATTGAAGCTGTTAGGTTTATTCGTTCTTTCCCAGATGGAGAACAAATTTTCATCGAAAGTTCGGGCGGAATTAATCTTTCAAATATCGATAATTATTTCGATACAGGAATAAATGCTATATCTATTGGAGCACTAACTCATAGTGCTAAATCTGTTGATATTCATATGGAGTTCGAATTTGAGTAGCGAAATTCCAAAATTTGATGTCCTTGTAATCGGGTCGGGACTTGCTGGTTGTATCGCTGCTATAACAGCAGCAGACAATGGAAGAAATGTGTTGATTATCACAAAAACAGAAGAATTGATGAGCGGCAATACACCTTACGCACAAGGTGGAATTATCTATACAGGTGAAGAAGATTCACCACAGAAGCTTAAAAAAGATATTATGGATGCAGGAGACGGACATTGTTGGGAAATTGCTGTCGACCAGCTTGCAAATTTAGGTCCCAAATTAGTGAAAGAATTGCTAATTGAAAAATTCAATGTAGAATTTGATAAGACTTGTGATGATAATTTAGATTTAACTGCTGAAGGAGCTCATTCGCAGCCAAGAATTATTCATTCCAAGGACCACACAGGCAAAGCTATTCACAAAGCAGTTATTGAAGCAGTTACAAAGCACCCAAACATAACGGTCTGGGAAAATCATACAGCAGTTGATTTGCTTACTTTATCACACCACTCAAAAAATTCACTGGACATTTATAAGAAACCTGCTTGTTTTGGTGCATTAGTGTTGAACAATCTTACGGGACGAACTTTTCCGATTTATGCTAAATACACAGTTCTGGCAACAGGCGGGCTTGGGCAAATTTATCTTCATACAACAAACCCAATAGAATCAACAGGTGATGGAATTTCTCTTGCCTGGCGTGCAGGTGCAAGATGCTTTAACCTTGAATATATTCAGTTCCACCCTACTTCATTTTATTCCGAAAAGGATACATTCTTGATTTCAGAATCATTACGTGGTGAAGGTGCCATTCTTATCGACAATAAAGGCAATTCATTTATGGAACGTTTTCACGAGCTTAAATCTCTTGCCCCAAGGGATGTAGTCGCTCGTGCAATTCATCAGGTTATGCTTGAAACAGGACATCCATGCGTATATTTAGATATATCTTTCAAAAATTCTAATTGGTTAAAAAATCGCTTCCCTACAATTTATCAGAATTGCTTAAAAGCTGGTGTGGATATTACAAACGAACCTATTCCTGTTGTTCCAGCCGCTCACTATTCGTGTGGAGGTGTAGGAGTTAACCTAAATGGTCGAACTTCACTCAGAAGGTTGTATGCTGTTGGGGAAGTTTCTTGCACCGGTGTTCACGGTGCTAATCGTCTTGCATCCACATCGTTGCTTGAATGCGTAGTTTGGGGTTGGACTGCGGGACTGGATATTTCGAAAGATACAGACGATGAAAACTATTTTCCTGAAATTTTCGAATGGGTAGATGAAGACCAATACATTGACCCCGCATTAATTGTTCAGGATTGGCTTACAATTAAAAATACAATGTGGAATTATGTTGGGCTAATCCGAACAAGGCAAAGACTTCAAAGAGCACAGCAAATACTTCGACATTTGCAAACAGAAATTGAGCAATTCTACCGAAAAGCAAAAATGACGCGTTCAATTATTGAGCTTCGAAATGGCGTTCAAACTGCAATTGCTGTTACAAATGCCACTCTTGAACAAAGAGTAAATCGTGGAGCTCATTTTTTGAAAGAGTAATTCAAACATTTTTTATTATTTATCGTTTAGACATAAAAGGGTTTAAGCGATGCAATTTGGACTGTTTCCGTTAAATACAATTGTTTTTCCATTGAGTGCAATTCCACTTCATATTTTTGAAGAAAGGTATAAATTGCTAATTAACGATTGCTGGAAAACTAAATCCCCATTTGTAATTAATCTTTCATACAATGAGAAACTATATGATATTGGTTGTATGGTTCTTGTTGCTGATATTATACATAAATATGAAGACGGAAGAATGGATATTTTGGTGGTTGGAACTCATCGGGTAAAAATCCAAAATTTCATTTCAGGCGAAAAACCATACTATCTTGCAAATGTTCAGATTATGGAAGATATTGATAATTCAATTGATGTCGAGAAATTAAAAAAAGTTGTCGATCTATTCAATAATATTTCAGGCAAATTGAAAAATCCTGAAATCAAGCCAATTATTTTAGAAGATTTGAATAAAGAAAAGCCATCGTTTCAGATTGTTCCCAAAGTTGGTCTCACGATAGAACAAAAACAAAAACTAATTGAAATACGCTCCGAAAACGAGAGGTTGAATTTTATATTGAAGCATCTGGAAGTAATAGACAAAATTATTGATGAGGCGGAAATTGTCAATACGATTATTAAAAATGATGGATATTTTAACGTCCCTCCTCCAAATTTATAATAAAATAACTATTTATTTCAATGAATAATACTTTTTTTGTAATTTGTAAAATTGTGCGTTGATATTTTTTGACGGTTTTTTTTATAAATGAACAAAATTTACAAAGAAATAATAAAATGGGTGCTCGTTGTTGCAATAGTTGTCGGAAGCATATATTCAGTTGTTAAAGATATAGATTTTTATAAATTATGGATAATTCTTCGGACAGCTGATTATTTATGGGTAATAATATCAATTCCGATTATTCTATTATCACACTGGGTAAGAGCAGTTCGCTGGAAAATTCTTCTAAAACCAATATTAGACGCAAAATCAACCTGGAATTTGTTTTCAGCCGTGATGGTAGGTTACGCCGTAAATAACATTTTGCCGCGCGGTGGCGAACTTGTTCGTCCATTTGTTTATGCAAGGCGTGAAGTGGTCTCACGGTCAGCAGTATTTGCAACTATAATCATTGAGCGCTTTCTTGATGTTTTGTTTTTGCTAATACTGTTTGCAGTTGTTTTCTTTTTTAGCAGAGATATTATCTCCCAGGCATTTCCCTGGATGACAAATCAGAATATCACAATTTTCATAGTTCTTCCCGTTGTTGCATTGCTAATTCTTATTCTGCTTAGCGTCTATACAAAATTGGGTCACTATTTGCTTAAAATATTTGTCAAGCCATTCTTCCCCAAAAAATATGAAAGAATTGAACAAATTTTGTCATCTTTTCTCAAAGGCTTTGAATTTATCAAATCACCTTCCGATTATTTTATGACATTTGTTCAATCATTGCTTTTGTGGTTTTTGTATGCACTGCCAATGTATATAATGTTTTATACATTCCATTTTCAAAAGCAGTTAAATCTTGGGGTTATGGATGCCGGACTTTTGCTAATAGTTGTTGGAATTGGAACAACTATTGCACCAACTCCCGGAGCTATTGGTATATATCACTATCTTGTAACTGTTGCAATGATGAATTTGTATAAAATCTCAAATGAAGATGCTCTTGCTTATGCTATTTTGGTTCACGCAGTGAATATGATTATACAAGTAATTGTTGGTGCTTTGTTTTTCATACGAGAAAATATCAAGGTATTGCCCAAAGAAGAAGATTTCGTAAATAATGATGTTGAACAAAGCATAAATTCTGAAAAAATTTAGTTAATATATAGGTGATATTATGGAATTCAAAGATACTGTCAAGCACATTGCAGAACTTGCAAAACTTGATTTTAAAGAAAGCGAAATTGATTTATTCTCAGAACAATTCAAAGAAATCATTGAATATATCGACACTCTTAATGAAGTTGATTTAAGCAACGTTGAGCCACTTACTCAAATTACTGATTTCGAGAATGTTTTGCGACAGGATATTGTCCAGACCTCCGTATCTCTGGACGCAGCGTTGAAGAATGCACCTAAAAAGAACGAAAACTTTTTCAAAGTGCCAAAAGTTATCGAACAAGAATGAAAAGCGTAGCTATCATCCCTGCAAGATTTTCTTCGAGCAGATTTCCAGGCAAACCGCTTGCTGAAATCAACGGACTACCAATGGTTGTCCTTGTTTGCCAGAATATTATGCAAGCAAAACGGGTAGATAAGGTAATCGTTGCAACCGACGATGAACGAATTTCAAGCGTGCTCGACAAATACAATATTCCTTTCGTTCTAACAAGCAGTCAAATTCCCACAGGAACAGATAGAATTTATAAAGCTTATAAGCAAATGAACGAAGAATTTGATATAATCATTAATGTTCAGGGTGATGAACCTTTGCTATTCGGAAGTGATTTAGATAATTTGATTGATAACTTCAACACTGATGAGTTTGATGTAGCCACTTTTGTCTCACCAATTAGAAATTATGAAGAATTAGTCAATCCAAATAATGTCAAAGTTGCAGTAGGCGAAAATAATCGAGCTTTGTATTTCTCACGTTCTGTTATTCCTCATTTGCGTGATTTTGAGATGAAGGAATGGCTTGATAAACAAACTTATTGGAAGCACATCGGTATTTATGCCTACAAAGCAAATACACTTGAATTTTTCGTTAATACGCAACAAACTAAAATTGAGCTCTCCGAAAAGCTGGAACAATTAAGATTACTGGAATATGGCTACCGTTTCCAATGTATTCCTCTTAATAAAACACTAATTGGTGTGGATACACCCGAAGACCTGGAAAAAATTAAAATTTTGTTCAACACAAAAAATGAAATATGAATAAAATAGATTCAGAATTCAATAATATTCCACTTTGTGTAGATTTAGATGGCACTTTGATTGCAGGTGATACTCTTTTAGATTCGACTTTAATTGCTATTAAACGAAAGCCATTTATTCTTTTGCTTCTACCTTTCTGGATTTTGCAAGGAAAATTGTTTTTTAAAGAGAAAATACATCAAATAGCCGAACCTGATTATTCAACGTTAGTCTTTAGAGATGAGGTAATTGAATTCATCGAAGCGGAAAAGCATAAAGGTCGTCAGATTGTTCTTGCTACCGCATCATCACAAAATATTGCAGATAAAATTGCTGACGAACTTGGGATTTTCGACCTTGTGTTAGGTTCAGGCAACGGTGTTAATTTACGTAGCAGTCATAAAAGATATAAACTGGTAGAGCTATTTGGAGAGCAAGGATTTGACTACATTGGCGATAGTTCTGCCGATATTGAGGTATTCCGTTCAGCCCGAAAAGCTTACCTTGTCGAGCCAGGCAACAAAGTCTTAAATAAAGCAAAAGCAATTGGTAATCTTGAAATGTGTTTTGGACACAAACCTGATTTGTTCAAACTCATATTAAAAGAAATACGCATTTACCAATGGGTGAAGAATATTCTGATTTTTTTACCAATTTTACTTGCCCACATAATTCCGATTGGAGAATATGCAGTAAAATTAGTTATTGCTTTTCTTTCATTTAGCTTCGTTGCTTCATCGGTGTATGTTTTGAATGATTTATTAGATATTTCTTCTGACAGGCAGCACCCTACGAAGAGAAAAAGACCATTTGCTTCGGGAGCTTTATCAGCAAAAATTGGTTTCTTGCTATTCCCACTTCTGTTAATATTAGGTTTTGCTCCATCTATAATTTTATTACCGAGCAAGTTCAATTTTATTTTGTTAGTCTATTTTGTTTTGACTACACTTTACTCTTTTTATTTGAAAAGAGTTTATGTTGTTGATATACTTATTCTTTCGTTGTTATATACATTAAGATTAATTGCAGGAGCGGCAGTTGTTGACGTATTGATTTCACCCTGGCTAATTGCTTTTTCGGTTTTTATCTTTATTAGTTTAGCTTGTATAAAAAGATACACCGAATTATACTCATTAACAGGTGGAAGCACCGAGCAAATTTCTGGACGAGGATATATAATTGATGATATAAACTTGATAAAAACTATTGGCGTCAGTAGCGGACTTATTTCAATTTTGGTGTTTATGCTTTACGTCAATAGTAAAGAAGTGCTTGCATTGTACAAACATCCGATATATTTATACGTTGTTGCCTTTTTCTTTTTGTATTGGATAATCCGAATGTGGTTTATCGCAGTGCGTGGAAAAATGACAGATGACCCAATAGTATTTACTTTGCGAGATAAAACAGGATTATTTATTTTTGCTTTGATAATTTTGATTGTTCTGGGAGCAAGTTTATGATTGATAATATTGAATCTTGGGGGCGCTATCCAATCGGTAGTCATAAAGAGGTGATAAACATTTTTTGGAGGGACGAACTACCTGATTTTAGCAAAATCAACGGTTCGGTTCTTCCAATAGGATTGCTTAAAAGTTACGGCGACAGTTGTCTGAATTTTGACAATACATTATTGAATGTGTCAGGTTGTAACAGACTTATAGATTTCAATCAAGAAGAAGGCATAATTACTTGCGAAGCAGGCACAACACTTGCTGAAATACTTAATTTTACTGTGCCACGTGGTTGGTTTCTTGCATCTACTCCTGGAACAAAGCATATAACAGTTGGCGGTGCAATTGCTAATGATGTGCACGGTAAAAATCACCATAAGGGCGGCACTTTCGGTTGCCACGTGCTTGAATTTGAACTTGTCCGCACTGATGGAGAAAAAATAATCTGTTCGCAAACGCAAAACCCTGAACTATTTTCGGCAACAATAGGCGGACTTGGACTTACAGGAATTATCACCTGGGCGCGCTTCAAACTGCAAAGATGTCCGAGCCCATTTATCAATATGGAAACAATAAAGTTTGATTGTATAGAAGAATTTTTTGAAATCAACTCAGAATCTGAGAACCAATTTGATTACACTGTATCGTGGATAGATACAACTGCAACAGGTGCATATTTAGGTAGAGGGCTATACAATCGAGGAAATCACGCAAACCCTGAGGAATTCGATTTGCCCAAAGAACTTAAAGAAAAACCACCTCTCCCCTTCCCATTCGATTATCCTTTTATTAATAATTTCACTGTAAATGCTTTTAATATTTTGTATTATAATAAACAACCTCATAAAAAACATAAGCAAATTGTTCATTACAACCTGTTTTTCTATCCACTCGATGCAGTCAATAATTGGAATCGTGCTTACGGGAAAAATGGCTTCTTGCAATATCAATTTGTGGTGCCTTTTGGCAAAGACCTCTCGACAATCAAGCAAATTATGACAATTATTTCAAATTCGGGACTTTCTTCATTCCTTACGGTGCTTAAAACATTTGGGAATGTTAAATCACCAGGAATGATGTCTTTCCCAAGAGAGGGAATAACTATGGCGGTGGATTTCCGAATGAGCAAACGCACGCTTGAAGTATTGAAAGAATGCGATAAATTAGTGAGAAATGCCGGTGGAGTGCTTTATCCCGCAAAAGATGCTCGAATGAGTAGAGAGGATTTTCAAGTATTTTATCCGCAATGGACTGAATTAGCAAAATACAAAGACCCCAAAATATCGTCAAGTTTCTGGCGAAGAGTTGCAGGCGAATAAAATGCCACTTATCTTCATTTCAGCAGGCGACCCATCGGGTGATATTCACGCAGCTCATCTAATGAGCAAGTTGAAAGAAATTGTTCGCAATGTTGAATTTATAGGAATTGGCGGTGAAAAAATGCAAGCAGAAGGCTTGCAATCTATTATTCCAATACAAGAAATTTCAGTTGTAGGATTTTGGGAGGTACTTAAAAAAATCAATATTTTCCGTAAATTAATGTCAGATTGCAAAAATATTCTTTCTAATCAGAAAATTGATTTATTTCTTCCAGTCGATTATCCTGGTTTTAACATTAAATTGGCTAAATTTGCAAAAAGTCAGAATATTCCTGTTGCTTACTATATTGCTCCTCAGCTTTGGGCTTGGGGGAAAAATCGCGCCCGAAAATTATCTGTTGTTGATAAACTTTTTGTTGTTTTCCCATTCGAAGTTGATTTTTTCAAACAATTTGGTATAAATGCTGAATTTGTCGGTCATCCGTTGCTTGATAATCCCTTGCTGAAAGAAATACCTTCTGATTTCTCAGATAGAGAGAATATAATTGCTCTCTTGCCAGGCAGTCGGCAACAGGAAATCGAAAATCACTTAGAGTTATTCGTTCAATCTGCTATGCTTTTGAAAAAGACATATCCTGACTTTCAAATTGCGTTAGCAAGAAATGCGAATACAAATCTTGATTTATACAACATTTTTTTGCAAGATAATAATGTTCTGATTGAAGAAAATTCTCTTGAACTTATGAAGAAAGCAAAAATTGGAATAGTTAAAACAGGAACATCAAATTTAGAAGCTGCACTTGCAGGAATGCCGTTTGTAATGGTGTACAAAACATCAGTGTTTTCATATATTTTGAGCAAACAATTAATTGATTTGGAATACATTTCGATAGTTAATATATTGAAAAATAAAGTAATTATTCCTGAAATCATACAAAAAGACGCAAATCCTCAAAGTATTTCAAAATCATTAATAGATTTGCTTAGTAGCCAGGAAAAAATTCGTTTGATTCAAAGTGTTTATTCCGAAATTCGCAACACACTTGGTTCGGCAAATGCATCGGAAACAACAGCAGAAAAAATAAGAGATAATTTTTTCAAATAATATAGTGTAAATATCGTCTTGAAATATTGAGAAATTGTTCTTTGAAAATTGGGGATGACCTGGATTCGACGGGGTGATGGAGCTAAAAGCTGCATACCGTGCTTGTTCGGTGCTGCACGTAAATACAACCGAGCGAAAAACAAATGCCAACTATGATTACGCAATGGCTGCTTAATAATTGACAGCCACGTTTTCGGTAAGTCTTTCCTGCCGGATTTGCTGAAAACGTCGCTTGTGGCAGGATAGCAAAGCATTGTTCGAAAGGGTGCTTTGCGAAATTAAAACTTTCGATAAGGAAGTGGCGCCTGTGCATCGGCAATCCACTTCACGAAAACCAGTAGATGCACTAAGTATGTAGACGCTTTTGGTGAAGCTCTCCGGACGCGGGTTCGACTCCCGCCATCTCCACGAATTTTTTTAATTATCAGACCAACAAACAAAAACACCAAACCGAATAGCTAACAGCGGATTGCTGGAATTTCTGAAAAAAATGCGAAAAAAATTTGAATATTTCGTAAATATATCCTAAATTCGCTATGCGGTATTGCCACAAAGAGAGATTAGAGAAACAGCAGCAAGCCGAGGGGCGTTAGCGGTTATTGTAAAAGACGATACAGTAATTATAAAAAATATATGCAGAAATACTCAGTAAATCAGCACTTAATCGAGACAATTTTAGCCTGGGTGAACTCAGGAGAAATTGCCATTCCGGAAATACAAAGACCTTTTGTTTGGGACAGCTCAAAGGTCCGTGACTTAATGGACAGCTTGTACCAAGGTTACCCCGTTGGATATATTATTGCTTGGAGAAATCCAAATGTCAGACTGAGGGACGGGAGTTTAAGTGAAGGGAAAAAAGTATTAATAGACGGACAGCAAAGGGTTACTGCATTAGCAGCCGCCATACTTGGACATTATGTAATAAATAAAAACTACCAAAGAGTAAAAATTAAAATTGCCTTCAATCCAATCGAAGAAAGATTTGAAGTACAAAACACTGCCATTTTAAAAGACAAAACTTGGTTGCCGGACATATCGGAAGTCATCAATGGCAGTATACTAAAAGTGGTAAGGGAATATCTCAAACTTAATCCTGATGCAAACGAGGAACATATTGAAAAAACTATTACAACGTTAGTTAATATTCCAAAAAAGCAAATAGGTTTAATAGAGCTATCCCCCGATTTAAACATAGAAACTGTAACAGAGATATTTATCCGTATCAATTCAAAAGGTGTTGTTCTTAGTCAAGCTGACTTTGCAATGAGTAAAATTGCTGCCGACACTGAATACGGTGGAAATGAACTCAGAAAGGCGATTGACTATTTCTGCCACCTTGCCATTGCTCCTGACTTTTACAAACACATTGTTGATAATGATAAAGAGTTTGCGAAGACAGATTTTTTCCAAAAAATGCAATGGTTAAAAAATGAAAACGAAGACCTTTACGACCCTGACTATAATGATTTAATTCGTGTTGCTTTTACTTCTCAATTCAACAGGGGAAGGCTTTCAGACTTAGTAAGTTTGCTGTCAGGCAGAAATTTCGAAACGCGAACTTTTGAATCTGAAATAGTCCAACATTCTTTTTCAACTTTAAAAAATGGAGTGATGAACTTCATAAATGAGACAAACTTCAAGCGTTTTTTAATGATTTTAAAATCTGCCGGTTTCATTTCGTCAAAACTAATTCGTTCGCAAAATGCTATAAATTTCGCTTACATAGTTTATCTAAAACTTAAAGAGCTTGGTGTAAATTCTGTTGATATTGAAAGTTATGTGAGACGTTGGTTGGTTTATTCAATTCTGACGGGACGATATTCGGGTTCACCTGAAAGTACTTTTGACTTTGATATCAAACAAATATCAAGCAAACCATTCAATGAAATTTTAAAAGAGCGAGAAGAAGCAGAACTATCAGAAGCATTTTGGAACGCTTCACTTCCTCAAAGTTTAGACACCTCAGTAGCAAGTAGTCCCTATTTTCACGTATTTCTTGCTTCACAAGTAAAAGCGAATGATAAAGGTTTTTTGTCTAAAGATGTTTTAGTTAGTGATCTGATTTTAATACAAGGCGACATTCACCACCTATTCCCAAAAGACTACTTGAAGAAAAATGGGCTTGACCGAAACAAATACAACCAAATTGCAAACTATGTTTATATGCAATCAGAGATAAATATCAAAATTGGCAACAAGCCGCCTAAAGAGTATTTTAATTTGATAAAACAACAAATGATTGAAAACAATAGACAAGTAAGCGGTATTTTGACAGAGCAAGAACTTTTAGACAACTTGAAAATGAACTGTGTCCCAATGGAAATAATGGATATGAGCATAGACGATTACCAAGATTTTTTGACGATGAGACAAAAACTTATAGCAAACAAAATAAAAGACTATTACTTCGGACTATAACGACTGAAAAACAGCACGAAACACTAATAATTTTTTATGTGGCAATAACAGGAACAGTGGTTAATTTTAAATATTACCTCGCATTAATTTATGCGGTGGAGTCTTAATTTTGTGCTCCAAAATCCCCCGCTACTGCAAACGGTGGGACGAATACAAAAAAATAATACACTATATCAGAGAAGCCTACAAGCTCCCCAGTTTGCTCTCAAGTTCTTCCCATTCAGTATATTTTTGGGTAAGTTGTTGGCGTAAGTTGTTGTTATATCAAGTCTAATATGTTATTGCACGTATATTGAATAAATCTAAATTGTGTAATCATTTTTTAGACTTTATAAATAGTTAGCAGGTATTTGAGAAAGGAATAAATTCACTGTATCTTTATAATTACATTCAAATCTTGCATTAGCAAAAACACCATAAAAATAATATCCCGCTATTAATCCTGCTACTATCGCTAATATTATCTTAAATTTATCTGAAAGCTTGAAAAAACTAATCCCCCAAATAATAAATAGAAACTGCCAGATGTAATTAATATAGTTGAAATTAACAGGAATAATATAATTGTGTATAATGCTGATTAATCCCAATGAAATAAAGAAAGTCCCGAATAAAATACTTGATTTTTTCATAATTATTCTTCACTTTTTTTGGGAAATAACAGTAATACACCAATAATAATTAAAACGATTGAGAAAAATATTCCTCTATCCCATATTGGATAGAATTCATTGATAAAAAACAATATTCCTAATACAATTAGTATTATTCCAAATATTGTTCTACTTTGAAGTTTGTTTGAAGTTGTTTCAGCTGGTTGTTCTTCCTCCTCTACTACGGGTATAAAGTCACTTGAAAAAATTGGTCTTGGTCGTTCAGGGACAATGATCCAAAGAACTATATAAGCAATAAAACCAACTGCATAAGATATTGTAGTAATAATAAATAATGCACGCACAAGAACGGGGTCAATATCAAAATATTCAGCAATGCCACCGCATACTCCGGCAATTTTTCTGTCAATATACGAGCGATATAATTTCTTTGTCATAACAATATTCCTTATTACGTATTCTTTTTATTATACGTAATAAGAAATAAATATGTTTCAAAAAATTAGAGATTTAATTCTAATACAACCGGACAATGATCAGAACCAAATACTTGCGGCAATTGACGAACATTTTTAACGAATGGCACTAAATCATTAGAAATTAGATGATAATCAATTCTCCATCCAATATTTCTTTTGCGGGAATTTGCTCGATTGCTCCACCACGTATAGTGTCCCCCATCTTTGACAAATAATCGAAAAGCGTCAGTAAAACCAGCAGCAAAATACTCTTCCATTTTATCACGTTCTACTTTTAGAAATCCCGAGGTATTTTCATTCTCTTTGGGATTTGCAAGATCGATTTCCGTTCGAGCAGTATTAAAGTCGCCCATAATGATAACTGAGCGACCTTTTTCCAAAATTTTCTTTACATATTCCAACAAAGCATCATAAAATTCGAGTTTATAATCTAAACGAGGGTCGTCGGTATATCCTTTGGGAAAATAAACATTAAATAATAAAAATCTATCAAAATCTGCTTCAATTATCCTGCCCTCATCATCAAATTTCGGAATACCAATGCCGTAATTTATAGATTTTGGCTCAATATTAGAAAATAGTGCCACCCCGCTATACCCTTTTTTCACCTTACAGGAATTGTAGTATGCAAAGTAGCCACGTGGGACGCGAAGATGGTCGGCAATTTGCTCGGGATTTGCTTTCGTCTCCTGCAAGCCAATTATGTCAGGTTGCTCCAGTTCAATAAAATTAAATAAATTATTCTCAAAAGATACATTATCAAGGCGAATACTTTTGTTTTGCCCTGTAATTGCTCGATATCCATTAACATTCCAGGTAACGATTTTCATTTTCAATCCCTTTATGGATAAAGCCTATCAATTTGCCAATTGCCGTCAGGCAATAATTTATAGCGAAAACGGTCGTGAAGACGACTGGGACGACCTTGCCAGAATTCAAATTGCTCAGGAATTAAGCGATAACCACCCCAATGAGGAGGAAGTGGAACGCTTGTAGGATATTTAAGCATAAGCATAGCAACTTTTCTCATCAGAGTAAACCGAGACTTCAACACTTTGCTTTGCTCGGACGCCCAAGCTCCAAGACGACTTGTATAAGGACGCGACTGAAAATACTGATTAGATTCCTCGGGACCAAGCTTTTCAATTTTTCCTTCTATACGAATTTGCCTTTCAAATTTATCCCAGAAAAAAAGCATTGCACCGTATGGATTTTGTTCAATCTCCTGACCTTTACGACTTTCATAATTAGAATAAAAAACAAAGCCGTTACTATCGTACCCTTTGAGAAGTAAAATACGTGAAGACGGCTTTCCTTCATTATTAACTGTTGAGAGAGCAAAAGCATTAGGATCCGTAAAATCACCTTTTAGCGAATCGTTGAACCAGATTTCAAATTGCTCGAATGGATTTTTTTTAATACTTTTTTCATCTAAACTGAATTTACCATAATCGTGGCGAATACTTGAAATATCTTCTTTGCTCATTAATTCTTTATTCCTTTAATAATTTGGGACAGGTATAAAATATGTTTCCATTGTTATCAACTTCTAAACTTAAAATTCCATTTTCAGCAAGGGAATTCAAAATAGATTTTGCTTCGACGGTCGAAAGTCCAGTTACTAAACTAAATTGAACTTCATTGATTTTATTCTCATTTTGTTCAAGGTATTTTAAAACAATAAGTTCATATTCTCTTAGTTTTGCTGTTTTAATAGACATTTTATATTTTTTTCGCATTTGGTAACCAATGATGAGTGGAAGCACTCCCATAAGTAAAATAGTGATATCAATATCTTTTACATTGTTTGAAAACAAAGAAGAAATAAAAAATGCTCCCCCAAAAATAGTATAGAAAAGTCCCCAACCCCAAAGAAAATTTGCCCATTTTTTATATGTAGAGGATTTTGGTAATTCGATGTCGCTGAAATTATTTGACATAACAAGCACCATTTTTTGTTGTATTTTCAAAAATAATCATAAAAAAAATCAAAAAAAAATATATTTAATCAAAAAAAATCTTGTTTTTTTATGAAAAAGTCTGTAATTTTGTATCCTCAGTAATGATGATTGTTCTTTGATTTCAAAATAATTCCTGAGTAGCTCAGCTGGTTAGAGCATCTGACTGTTAATCAGAGGGTCGGGGGTTCAAGTCCCTCCTCAGGAGCATAAAAAAGCCTTGAAAATACTTAATTTTCAAGGCTTTTTTGTTGAACATCCTTCTTCTGCTTCTTTATTATTCACATATTTCGGCATATTTTTTCTAAACAACTTGGACTTTTTACGAACAAAAATTGTGTTAAAGTTAATAGCATAAACCATTATCAAACTTTACTACAAGTCTTGAAATAAAAAAACTGCCTCTCGAAGTTGAGAGGCAGTTTATTATTGTTATGTTCAGTTTAACTATTTCACGATTACAACGTTTTGAACCGTAGTTTCACCATTTCCAGAAACTCGTAAGAAGTAGTTGCCGCTTGGTAATTGACCAGTAGCGTTCGTTAATTCTATTGTAAAGTTATGAGAACCAGTAGTTAAGTTTACGTTGTTAACGTATACAGTCTCACCAATTACGTTTACAAGTTCAATGCGATACATACCAGCATTTTCAACATCAAGAGCAAATGAAATTCTGTCAGTAGCAGGATTTGGAGTTAATGAAGTAATCTGCAATGAGGTTGAAACTTCAATTTCATCTGCATCTTTACGTGAAGTCTGGCGAGTACGTGGGTTGTTTGCTAATAGTTCAGAAGAAGTATTGTAAATAATAGTTCCACCATTCTGATTATATTCAAAAACGTGGAATGTGTAATATTGTAAGCGTTCAAGACCAGTTACAGTAACTGGACCGTTGCCAGTACCGTTGTAAACTATGTAGTAATCTTGTCCATTAACTGTATGTTTAGTACTTGCATTTCCAAATAATGGATTGGCAACGTATTCAACATTATTCTGTGGAACGAAAGCATTTGCAGGCCAGTCATTTTGTTTAGTAGCTACTACGATGCGACCATTACCTGTGCCATTAGTCCAGCTTAAAGTAATTTGAGTACGACCCCAGTTAATCCAATTGATTTGAGTAGCTTGATTTGGAAGAGTAACAACATAAAGTGTAGCTACATCACTTTCAATTGTAGTACAGCTTGTTACTAATGCACGGTACTGATTGCCATTCATACTATTCAAAATGTAATTAAGCGATAATGTATTAGATGTAGCACCAGCAATATCTACCCAATCATTGCTACCAAAAAGCTTAACTTGCCATTGAATAGTATTTGATGGATCCTGCGTTGCAACTGTAAATGTAACATCGGTGAATTCTTGTGCATAAACATCGCTTGGTTGTGAAGTAATCACAGGAAGTGGAATAACAGTAATTTCAAATGTTCCAGAATTAACACATCCATTATTGTCAGTATAGGTATAAGTAATGGTATGTGTGCCAGCACCAGCATCTGCAGGGTCAAAGACATTGTTTGTAACACCATCTCCTGAATATGTTCCGCCAACAGGTTCTGCACTTGATAATGCAAATGGAGCGTCAATAATACACTTAGTGAAATTGTCAGGAACTGTGATTATTGGCAATGGATTTACTGTAATTGTAAATTCATCTGAATTTGTGCATCCATTTTCGTCAGTGTAAGTATACGTTACAGTATATTCACCAACACCAGCAACAGAAGGATTAAATTCAGTAACAGCATTGCCATTAATTGTGTAAGTTCCACCAGTTGGCAAAGCACCAGTCAAATTGAAGCTTGAAGCATCAACGCAAACTGAAATGTCTTGTGGAACAGTAATTTGTGGCAATGGATTGACTGTAATTGTAAATTGTGCTGAATTTGTACAGTTATATTCATCAGTATAAGTATAAGTAATAGTATGCACACCAGCACCAGCAGTAGCTGGGTTAAATGTTGTAATTGGATTACCATTCAATGTATAAACACCACCCTCAGGTGTAGCACCAGAGAGAGTAATCGGTGCGGCATCTATACATACTTCAATATTATCTGGAGCAGTAACTAATATTGAGTTAATAACCGTAATTGTAAAGTCTGCTGAATTTGTACATCCATTTGCATCAGTGTAAGTATAAGTAATTGTATGAACACCAACACCTGCAACTGATGGGTTGAATACACCATTGGAAACACCAGGACCACTGTAAGTCCCACCGACAGGTAAGCCACCTGTAAGAGTTTGAGGCGAACCAGACGCACAAATTTCAAAATCAGCAGGCGCGGTAACTATTGGCAGCTGATTGACAAGCAATGAGAAGTATGCTGCACCTGTATTACCATAAATATCAGTAATATTTGCAATAAGTGTTGCATTACCAGAAGCATTCCAGGTAGCGTTAACACCATTAACAGTAGATGTAAACTGACCATCTAAATTAGAAGTCCAGTTAATGTTTGCAACTGTAACATTACCAAGAGTAATTGAGTAGAGATTTGTCGAGCCAATACATACTGTATTTGGACCGTAAATTGGGTTGGTTGGGTATGTATTAACAATTTGCATTAATGACCATTCTGATACTGCCAAGCCACGTTTAGCGCGTACTTTGTATTGGTATTGAGTGTTTGCAGTTGCAAATAGGTCAGCAAAATAAGCACCGTTCGAAGTAGCATTTCCAACATCGATAATATCGTTATTTAGCCAGAGTTCAAATCCATCAATTGGTTGAGCTACGTTATAATTCCAATTAGCAGTAAACATATCGAATGAAACATTAGTTGCAGGAGCAACAACAGGTGGAGTAACATCGAACGCTGTTTCAACAAATCGTGGGTTCATTACACCAGCAAATGGATTATAACGAACGCCACTATTTGTGTAATATTCTACAACGAATACATTGTAGCGGGTCGAAGGTGTAAGTCCAGAAATGGTAACAGTTCTTGTTGCACCTGTAAGTTGTTTTACAACGTAAGCACGTTTGCTTCCATAACGGAGTTCAACAGCATTAGCAAGATTACCATTTGTTGACGCAAAATCTGATAAATCATTGCTCAAAGTTGCGATTAATTCATACCAATCGTTTGCAGAAAGTTCATCTGGTGAGACAAGAACTAATCTACCTTGACCATTACCATTGATCCAGGCAGCATTTACGGAAGTAGTGCCAATATTGTTGAATACGATAAAGCGTGCTGCAACATCATTATTCTCAGGAATGTTAGCACCTTTTACGTTATTGGTAGCATTTCTTGTTACACCACAAATATCTGTAGCAGTTAATATCGCAGGACTGATAAAATCAGGATCTGACAGTACTGCATAAGTTACGAATGGCATATTAGTTTGGAATGGAACAACTTTCATCTTAGCATCAGCATCTTTTGCTGTTGCAGCTTGCCAAGCAGAAAGCGTACTGTAAGCAGTTGAATTGTTAATAGTGTATCCAACTCTTAAGTTTGAAGAACCAGCGAGCTGATAGATATTGTGGTCCAAATTATTAAATACAGAAGCACTATGAACATAATAAATGAAGTTCTGTGCTGTTGATGCAGAAGTTCTATTTACAAATATGTTGTTTCTTACATCAACATCTTGAACTGCTGTATTGCTTACAAACAGGACACCTGAATAGCCAACGCCACTATGAAGCATTCCGTTCATAAGCACTGTATTGTTATAAATTCGGATATGGCGACCATTGCTAATTAGAATAGCATACGGATTATTTTGAACATAAGTAGGATTGACGCTACCGTAGCCAGAAATACCCCAGATCATATTGTTTTCAACAACAATTGGAGTTGAAGCGCTATTAACAGCATTACCACTTATGTTTATACCATAAGCACAACCATTAGCAGCAGCAGTAAATAATGTGCTATTTAAATCAAATATCTTGTTACCTTTGACAGTCAAGCCTTGATTAGCACCAGTTGAAATGAAGATACCGCTAACATTGTTAATATTGTTGTTTAGCAAACCTGCATTAGTAATTGAGTTATTCAGTATTTGTGCAGAAGCACTTGTTTGAACAAAAATACCGTATAGACGGAAGTGCTTTATAATGTTATGTTCTACAACTGCATTTGCAGAGCTAACAAGGTTGATACCATACTGAGCGCCTGGATATAAATCTGGTTTGGATGTGAAGATTTCATTATCTTTGACAAGGGCATTGTTTGCTGAATTAATCACAATACCAATGTTCTGAGGATTAATAACGGTGTTATTCTCTACAACAGGTGCATTTAAGCTATAAAGCTCAAAACCATTATACAGTAGCCCAGCAAAATCATCAGCACCGAATGTATTATTTTTAATTACAACATCAGTAGGACGGTTAGCAACGTGCCCCTGGAAAAGAATACCGCGTTTAGCATTTAGGAATATATTATTTTCAATAACAACATTATTGTTTGGAGCAATTGGAGTTGCACCAATTGTAGTAGCTGCACCAGAGAAAATACCTGCTGTATTGTGTAAGTTAATATCTTCGGTTGCAGTAGTAAGAATAGTGTTCTTTATTTCAATATTTTCAGCACCTGCGGCATCTGTATTAGTTGAAGCAAGCCAAATAGAAACACCATTTGCAGTTGCATTGTTGATAATCTTCAAATTATGATTGCCACCGTTGAATTTAATTCTATTGGCACCAATCAATTTAAATACAGCACCATCAGGAACATTTGCCGAAACTGTTCTCAAAGCAACATTGTCAGTTGTTATTGTAATCGAGTGGCCAGTACCGAAGTATTCTTGGAATTCAGGAATATTTACCTGACCGGGCTCAGCTATGTCAGAAATAGCTACAAGTGTAACATCGCCACCAACTAATGCACCGTTGTTGTAAATTTCATTAAAGAATGCTGTAAATGTTGGGAAGTCTGCATTTTCAGCATCACCAATATTGTATGTACCCATTAATACATAAGGTGCAGTTGTGAATGAACGAGTTTCACTCCAATCAGAAACATTAAATGAATTGATTGCACGAACACGCCAGTAATAAGTAGTTGTATAACCAAGTTGGAGTGAAACAGAAGTTGAAGAAACTACTTCAGTTTTAACAACGTTTGTAAAATATTGGTCAGTAGCAACCTGGATACGATACATAGCTGCTTCACTTACAGGTTGCCAGCTAAACGATACATTTGCTAATACATCAACAGCTAAATCATTTGGAGATACCAGAGTAGGAATAGCAAGAGGTTGAACAGTGAAACCAAAGCGAACATTTGGCAAGCTGGAACTTGAATTTAAAGAAGTTGGCATATTATTGTCGTCACGAGCTGCTCTATGGCGGTTTGGTGTAACTGTAGTATATGCATATGTTGGGTAATTGCTTGTCCAACTTTGATAATGTTTTACAATTAAAATACTTAAATTATCTGTGCCATTATAACTAAATGGTGTTGTCAAATCAACTTGCATCCATCCTGATGTAGCATTATTTGGGAAACTACCATGATAGACGCGAGTATAGGTAGTAGAATCATAAGTACCTGTTACAAGCGAGTTATCAGTCGTATGCTTCATAAAGATAGAGACAGGTCCAATTGGATTAACATCAGCACCACTAACTTTGTTGTAAGCAATGGATGTAATTGTCATTGGGAAACCAATTTCGCTCGCAAGGTATATTGCTTCAGATGCACTCATATTGTAGTAACGATCTAATGGATAAGATTGCCCTGAAGTACCTGTACCGATGGTAATGAAAGGTGAAGGAGAAGCCACTGTAGTGAATGAACGAATCACACTCCAAGCACTTTGATATTGTGCATTGTAAGCTTTCACTCTCCACCAATATGATGTATTAAAATCTAAACCATAATAAACATAGTTTGTAGATGTTGTGTTAATTTCTGCTACTTTGGTAATCAGATATTCATCGGAATAGATTTCAAGTATATAACCATTTGCATCTACATTATTTTGCCACTGGAATGCAACATTAATGTTCAAACCAGTAGCACCGTCAGCAGGAGCAACAAGGACAACAGGGAAAATCGCAGGACGAGTAGTAAATTGACGTATTTCAGACCATAATCCGATGAAATTATCATTAATACCTCGAACTCTCCACCAATATTGAGTTTCGTATTGCAAATCAACATCGACGCTTAAACCTGAGGTTGTTGTTGTATAGTAAATATTTGAGAAGTCTTCATTAGTTGCAATTTGAATTTCGTACTGTGTAGCATCAACATCACTATTCCAGGAGAAAGTGCTTTGAATAGGTAAGTCTTGAGCTTCGTCAGCAGGAGCAACCAATACAATTGGATAGATAGCAGGACGTGTTGTAAATTTCCAGGCTGTAGTGAATAAGCTTGTATTCTGAGCATTATATCCTTTCACTCTCCAATAATAATCTGTCAAATACTGCAAATTAGTTAATGTATATGATGTTGAAGTTGTATCTATTTCAACTAATACTGTTGTGAAAGTTGGATCTGTCGATACTTGCAATACATAGCCCGCTGCATCTAATGCAGGAACCCAGGTCAAAGTAACAGAAGTAATTGGATGATCTGTAGAATTATTAGCAGGTGAAAGAAGTTCTGGTTCGAGCGTCTCAATTTCAAGCACACTGTTGCCAGTTTGTGCAGAAATAGAACCGTAGCTAACAATTGCTTTGTATGTTCCTGCGTGAGTTGGATTTGTAGCAGAAATTGATAATGTATTATTGTTTAGTGTTATATTATTGACACCACTTGTAACAGGATTATTATTGAAGAACCATTGATAAGTAAAGCCAGGGAAATGACCAGCTGGAACAGCGCGAGAAATTCCATCAGCAAATGCTGTTGCAGCAGGAACAAATGTCAAGTCGAATGTTGCATTTGAACCTTTCTTAGTAAGAGCAGGCAAATCTGTATCAATAGTAATTGCAGATGGATTTGCGATATCTGCACCAGCGAGGTTATTCACATCTGTTCTTTCTTCGCCGTGAATATCTGTAGCAGGCATTCCTGTAAAGAGTGGTTTACGTAAAGCTTCCAAAAGTAATGATTCACCCTCAACTATTGGATTGTTGTGTGAGATAAATGTTAATTCGCCATAAGTAGAATTTTGATCAAAACCAAATGGCATAACTGCTGATAAGTATGCTGAGTATGTTGGAAGAGCTGTCGATCCTAACACAGCAAAAACTGGTTTATTACCACCATTAAAATAATGATTGTAATCAACATAATATGATAAAGAATCGTCATAAGTGAAATTCATCCAATATATGGTAGATTGAGCACTTGCAGAAACATGATTTGTTGCATTAATAATGATATTGTTTTGAATTTTAACATTTTTTACCGTGTTTGACAAAACAATTATTGCGGCATTTCTTGGATTTTGTGAATTTGGAGCAATAGTTCCTGCCATATTTATAGTATTGTGGTAGATATTCACGCCGTTTGTTGTACCACCAATACGAATAGCAAAATCATTGTCGGATGCACTTGTATTATTCCAACCGAAAGAATATAAATTTGAAATAATATTATTAGTAATAGTTGCATTTGTAACAGTACCTGCAATATTAATACCCCAAGCACCATAACCACTTGTTGAAGTGTTTGAAAGTCCAGTAATAATATTACCTTCGATTACAGGATTATCGAATATTCCACTAGCAAGTTCAATTGCTGCAAGGTTAGGTGATGAAGCCAACACCATATTATATATTACATTATTCTTTATTACGGGTGCAATACATCCATTTAAAATAATACCACGAACACGAACAGTCATAGAATCGACATTGTCGCCAATATTATTGCCAATAATTTGCAACCCAGTAAGACCATTACCAAGGATTCTAATTCCATGATATGCCCTTTTAATATTATTATTTAGTATACTTAAATTATGGCTGGTTGCATTATTATTACTACTTCCTGAGGCATCTCTTAAAAGAATACCATATACCGATGAACCAGTACCAACTGTTCCAATAATGTTCAAATTTTTTAATGTTATATCTGTAGCACCATTTGTAGCGCTGCCAATTATTTCGATCACATTTGAAGCTGTTGATGTATTAATGTTTTGAATTGTAAGCGCATTCTCACCATTCAACAACCCATCGAATATAATTCTATCAGCTTGATTAATTAAAATACAAGTCCCGGACTTGTTGAATGTGAGTGTACGAGCTTGTATCGAAGGTTTGATGGTAACTGTAAAGCCACTACCACCCTCTTCGACAAGTTCATTTAAAGAAACAATACCAGGTTCTTCAATATCAGAAACTATTTCAACAGTAACATTTCCAGTTAGAACTCCATTGTTTAATGCATTGAAAAATCCATTTGCTCCTGTGAGAGTAGTGAAAGTTTGATTTTCACCAACTTGATAAGTTCCACTGTAACTATATGATATATTGTAAGAAGTGGTGACTCCTGTGACTGGAAAGTTTGCAGCTAGAAGTTCAGTAGAGGTAAGATTTGATGCAAAATTTCCACTTGAAGCACCAACTAGTGCATTTGATGAATTATCTTGAGCAACAATAAAGTATTGAATAACATCACCTGAAGCAACACCACCATATAGCAGTGAATAATCGAAAGTAAATGTATATTCATCTTGCCCAGTTAGATTTCCAACAGTATATTTCCATCCTTCAGATGTGTTATTATTATCAACAAAAGTATTAGCATTAGTTGTCTTTTTGTAATACAATCGAGGAAAATTAGTTGGGTGAATTCCACTTGGATCTGTAATTGTTGCGACAAGAGTTCGGTTTACGAGCAGGGAAGTATTACCAAGAGGCGTAAATGAAATAGATGGTGGAGCGATATCGCCAGCTTGTTCGTATGCACCTAATGTAGGAGCAGTATCTGAACGAGGATTGCCTAGTATGTCAACAGTAACAGTTGGTATTGGAATTCCTAATCCAACCACTGGAGAACCAGTGAAAGGTGTTAATTCTGTATTAGAATTAAACAAAGGATTTACTGCTACAGAATTTAGATCTTGCGTAACGACTGCTTGCCAATCAGGAAGTGCTGCACAATCATTGCCAACAAACCCTAAAACTCCCTGGGATCCAGAAACATAATAATCATTGTAGTTAATTGTGGAACTTGTTAAATTACCAGTTCCAGCTAAATAAATAGCATAAGCTTTAGAACCAGCGTAGCTTACTCGTGAGTTAGCAAAGATGTTATTGCGAATGTCCAAACCAGTTGAAGAAGTAGATGTAACCAATAACGCTGCAGATAAGTTTGCAGCAGAATTAGTTGCAGTAGCTGTACCAAATAAGTTAATACTATTGTGATAAATTTGATGACCAGTACCGGCGGAAATTCTAATTCCTGTAAGAGCATAAGAAAGAGTTGTTTTATTTGAATTATCAAAAATCCCAGCAATTACATTGTTAACAATAACACAGTTGTTAGGGCTTGTTCCACCAATCCAGATTCCTTCAGTTTGATATGAAGTTGAAGTTGATGTTGAAGTGATATTCTTAATAACATTTCTATTAAAGTTTACATTAGCTGAACCTGATGAGTATATACCACGAGCATCAGTACCGTTAATGTTGCTAATAGTATTTAGATAAACATTTGATGTACTGGAAGATGAAAGATAAATACCACCACAAGCGCTTGTTGAAGTAATATTCATAATTGTATTATTATAAATATTACTATTAGCACTGGAAGTGTAATAAATACCATAAGTTGTTGATGTAGTATTACAATTTCTTATAATGTTGTTAAATGTATTCCCTGCACTTGAACTTGCATAGACACCGTAAAAAGTTGTTCCCGAGCAATTCTCAATGGTATTTCCTGAAACATTGAAATTACCGCTGGAGCTTGTAAAATATAACCCATAGAAATAAGAAGAACTGGTAATGTTTCTAATATTGTTATTTGTTACTGTTGCACCAGTAGATGAAGTAAAATACATTGGATAATAACTGCCAGTAATCACGCAGTTTTCTAATGAATTATTTGTAATAACTGCACTTGGGGAATTTCCAAGATAAATGCTGTATTGGGTGGTTGTTGTGTTTACATTAAAAGTGTTATAAGTAATATTAGGAGCTGAGCAATAGGATAAATAAATTGAATAATATAGCCCATCACCAGCTGTTGCATTATTACCAAAATTGTTGTACGAAATGTTAATATTTGTAGCCTGACCAGTAGATAAACCATTCAATCTAATTCCATAATACATTTTGCGGAAATTGTTGAATTCAACTGTGAGATTGTTGATGCCCGCAGCACCGGTAGTTAATGTAGTACCAGTCGCACCAGCAAGTATACCATAAATAGTTGATGTGGAAGGAGATGACCCAACAAAATTAACGTATCTAATTACGTTGTTTTGTGGTCCATCACCAGAAGAAGTTTTAGTTAATCGAATGCAAATACCGTTTGCAGTAGCATCGTTTTGAATTGTGAGAGCGGGTGTTGAACCAGCTTGATTAATACGCCCATCGATTGTAACATTATCGGCATCTTGTAGCTCGATAAGACCATACGCTACGCTTCCGGAAATAGTAGCAGTAGCAGTAGGATAAATGTTCACTTGCGTGTAGTTAGCAGAACCGACCCCTGATGCATTAAGCACTGCAATAGCAGTTTCGGTCGTATTGCCAGTAATTTCGACGTTAATAATACCCTGATGAGTACCAGCATTGATAGCGTCGAAAGCTGCTTTTAGGTTGCTGTATTGAGTGCCGTCTATCATCACTTGCGCATTCGCAAATGAAGCAGCAACCAAAGCAATTGCTAAAATTGAATAAAATCGTTTGAAAAAGTTAAACATAAAAAACCTTTGATATTGTTAAAAATACTATGGTAAAAAATCGATGTCAAAAAAAATTATAGTATAGAAAGTCAATAATCACCTTCTAATTAATAAACAAACTTATTTCTTAATACGTATTTTATTGATTATCTCCAAAAAACTACAAAACAACTATCATTAGAAATCATACTCGTTATTTAATATAACAAAAAAACGTTAAAAAACAATATTATATTTATTTTTAATCACAAGAAATAATCTATAGCACAAGTATCCAATTACTGAACCAATTACTGAACCAATTATTGCACCCGCAATTACATCAGATGGGTAATGAACCCCACAATATACTCGTGTATATGCAATAATTATTGCAATCGAAATAAAAATATACCAGTAACGCCTGAAAAAGCCTGATAACAAAATTGCAGCAGCAAAATTATTGACAGCGTGAGATGAAGGAAATGATTTTCCGCTTCCACAGTTCACAAGCAATCGAACATCAATGAGTTCGTGACAGGGACGCAACCTTCCGACAAAGTTTTTAATCACAGTGCTGCTCAATTGGTCTGATATCACAACAGTTATAATCAACAGCAATGCAACAATTTGCCCACGCCGCCCGCCTTTCCAAATCAAAATGAACAAAGCAATAGCATATACTGGCAATAAATTCTTTTCCTTTGTGATAATTGGCATTATCGCATCAAAAATCGGATTGACAAAGGCTTGGTTGAACAATTTAAATAAGTATAAATCTATTCCGAAAAGCGTTTCCATTTAAATTGATTATCTCAAATTGAATTGCTATTTTTGTTAAAAATGAACAGGTAAAATTATGAATAATGAAAATATAAAACAAAACATTTATCAAATTAAAAGTAATATCGAACAAGCGGCAAAAAAATTTTCAAGAAATTTTGAAAATATTAAAATCATTGCTGTAAGCAAAACACACCCTGTCGAAGCAATTTCTGCTGCATATTATGCAGGCGCAACAATTTTTGGCGAAAATTACGTTCAGGAATTAGTTGAAAAGCAAACTAAATTGTATGAACAAGGCATTATGCCTGAGTGGCATTTCATTGGGCACTTGCAAACAAACAAAGTAAAATATATTGCTCCGTTCATTTCGTTAATCCACTCGGTCGATAGCGAAAAATTAGCTTTGGAAATTTCACGTCAGGCTGAAAAACACAACCGAACAATTGATATTCTGCTGCAAATCAACACATCAGGCGAAATTTCTAAATTTGGTTGCGAACCTGATGATGCGGTAAGCCTTGCCGAAAAAGTTCTCGAATTGCCAAACATAAAACTCAAAGGACTAATGACAATCGGAACATTCTCGGACGATGAAACAATTATCAGAAAAGAATTTCGATTGTTGAGAAGCAAATTGGAAGAGATTAATAAAAAACTTGGGTTGAATTTGACCGAATTATCTATGGGTATGAGCCACGACTACGAAATAGCAATAGAGGAAGGTTCCACAATGGTGCGAATAGGAACTGCAATTTTCGGTGAACGTTACTATAACCGCTAATCTTTCTTGAATTTTTCGAGTAATTTTTGCATTTTTTCAGGGTCTTTTTCTATATTTTCGATTGCTTTTCGAGTTTCTAAACTGCCTTTTTCAATTCCAAGTGACCGAGCAATTTCATTCAATCTTGAAGTTTCAATAATAAATTCTTTGCCGAGTTTCTCAATATTTTTTTGTTTGATTTTTCTCTGCTCTTCAACAAGGTTCATAGCAATTTCAAATTTAGCAGAAACAGTTTTTTTAGGCTTGTTGATGGGTTCATTCTCGGTCGGTTCAGTGTTTGCTTCTTTCTCAGCTTGCTCGGAACGTATCTCTTCAATAATATTTTCTATCGCTTTTTGCTTTTCTTCAAATTTAATACTTTCAGTTTTAGCCAAATTCTTCTCCTGTTTTGGCTCGTCGACGGAACTTTTTGGCATTTTCGAGTATGCACGAGCTGCCATTAATTTTGCTGCTTGGTCATTTTGTTTCTTTGGGTCTGTTTTAGTGGAAGTCTTTTTGTTTTTCGACTGAGATGTTTTTAGCAACACTTCTTTTTGTTTTTTCTGACGCCAGCGAAGATATAAGTATACTACAAGTAAGATTAATCCCGCAACTACCCCACCGATATATGTAAGAATTTGTCTATAAATTGCAGGGATTTCGTCTTCTTTTTTAATAGTATCTTTTAATATTGCTTCAAACTTTTTTGCTAATTCACTTGTGTCTTTTCGAGTGATAGAATCTTGAACGACTTTCGGAACCAAGTTTAAATGTGAGACAGGTTCTAAACAAATTGTATCAGTTTCAATTATATTTGCAATTGGGATTTTGGGTAAATAAGAAAATCCTGTCTTAGATTGAAATAGTTTAGCATATTTAGAAGCACTATCTAAATTATCCTTGATGGAATAAATCTGCGAAATTGCGGCGTATAAATCAGGGATATCCACACCATAAAGTTCAGCAAAACGCAAATTGTGCAAAGCAGAATTGATTTTCCCTTGTTGCAGATACAAAAGTCCAAGATGAAATGCTGCCAACGGTTCTTGACGAAGGCTTGCAGAGAAAAGTAATCGTTGAGCAACGTCAGCAATATTGTCTTCCAAAGCAAGTAATCCCTGACGAAGTGTATCTTCCGAAGGTGTTAAATCTACCCAACGAAAAGTTTCTACAACGACAGAACGAGTAAAAGGTAGTGGAACAGCAGTATATCCAGTTTGTTCATTCAAAGAAATAAAAATTGTAATTCCATTTTTTTGTGAATTAACATAAACGTCATTAATTATACCTCTTCCCGGTTTCATTCGAGCTGTATCAGCAACTGTGCAGTTGTTCAGAGAAAGAGTAATGTTCATTTTGTCGTCGGATAAACTGGATTTAAAGCTTATTGGATAATTTCTGAAAAATAGGAATACTCTATTTTTGGGGTCAATAGTGATGTTTTTAAGCATTTGCTGGGCAAATAGAAAATTGCCGCAAAAAAGCAAAGCAGAAATAAAAACCAATATTTTATGACTAATTTTCACTCTGTTTTTGCTATTGGTAAAACAATTTTGAAAGTAGTGCCTTTGCCCAGCTCGGAAACAAATGAAATTCGTCCTTTGTGATTATTAATAATCAGTTTTGAAATATATAAATTAATAGCAAGTTTCTCAGAACCTGATTTTTTTGTAAAATGCGGCTCAAAAATATTAGAGTAATCTTCTTCTGCAATTCCCTCACCTGTATCAGCGATGCTAATTGATGCTTTCTTATCACTTTGCTTGAAACATCCGAGAGTAATTGTTCCACCATTTGGCATAGCATCACGTGCATTGAGCAAAATATTAAGCAAAACGTGTTGAATTTGGTTCCGATAGCATTCACAAAATATATTTTCACTATCAAAAGATGTAATAATTTTAACATCTTTATTTTCTATTTGATGCTGCAAAATAGAAATTGTCTCTTTTATCAAATCTTGCAAATTAATAATTTCTTTTGTTTCACTTGTATTGATTAGATTTTTTATAAAACTGTTTAAGTATTGAATGCGTTCAATGTTTGTTTGAATAATTTCTGCACGACGTTCTATGTTCCCAATTGAACGAGTAATTAAATCAACATTAGCTTTGATAATATTGATAGGACTATCCATTTCGCGTGCAACTACACCCGAAATTTCACCCACAGACATAAGAATAGAAGTGTTCAACAATTGATTATTCAAAACATTAAATTTGTTTGAAATTTCATCTACTTGCTTTAAAAGAATATAATTCAACAATGCAGAGGATATAATTTGTAAAGTATTTTGAAAAAGAAGCAGTAAGTCTGCGTCGATTGCATCGTGTTGAAGTATTGTGCTTGCAAGAAAAACACCGAAACGCTTATTATTTCGAGCAATAGGGAAAATAAAGATTGAATTTTGTTTGATTGCAGTTTCGTCGAAATTAGGAATTGCTTTAAAACAATTCTGCTCGAAAACCCAATCCAAAATGCCCTGTTCTTCCAAATGATAAATATGTGTATCCAAAAATGCAGAAGTTTCAGAAGTGCTAATGGGCTTTAATTCGCCGTTTTTGTCATAAAAATAGAAATTACTCTCAATTGCAGATGCATTTTGGACGAATAATTTATGGGTTTTGTCTGCAAATTCTCTGTCAGAAGTAGATAAAGCAATGTCAATTGCTGAATTAATCAGGTTTTCATAATATTGGTGTTTTTGATATTGTTCAATCTTGTTTGTTTCAGATTTAAGTCGCTCAATTTCATTTTTCAGGTAATCAATTGTATTTTCAAGAGTTTCGATATATTCTCTTTGTTCAATAGCGTTATTAAACTTACTTTCTTCTTGACTTTCCGATATTTTATATTTACGACGATTAGCCATTAGATATATACACTTTTAATGTAATAATCAAAAATAATACAAAATTGAGTAATAAAAAATAATTATTTATTGTATTGAGAAATCTGCAAAAGTAATATTCCCAAAGCAATTATTTGTGCAATAAAAAAAGATAAAACAATTGCAAACGAAAGTTTACTAATAATTTCAAATGGACGAGATTTGTAAAAATCATATTTGATGAATGGTAAATTCAGCAAAATGATATAAAGAACTGCAAAAATAATATACCTTATTTCATCAATACTCACAAAATCAAGATTACTAACTAAAATAAATGGAATTAATTTATCAATAATTATTTTTTTCTTTGCAAATGATTTTCTTTCATTCACAAGAAGTATTATTGCACTTGGAACACAGGATAATGAAAGGAGATTGATAAACATCACTCTACCTTCGTAAGGAATAATTGAAATTGCAAAGGAAACTATTAAGATGGGCAAAGCAATATTCAAATGCTTTAATTCTCCAATTCCCCAAAAATTTAAGATGTCGATTTTTTTATACATCAATCTTAGGAGATAATAGTTGGTAAATGTATTCTATCAATGAAATTAATGAAATAATTGTTATAATTAGCATTGAGTAATATACATAATCTGAAAAAATAATATTTCTAATATTTGAAGCAACATCACCTTTCAAATAAAAAGTTGAAATTTTAAAAGATAACACAACGAAAATAAAAATCATTTGAAGTGTTGTTTTAATTTTTGCAGTATAAGAAGTTTTAATTTTTTTGTTCGATATTTTAACCAATCTTAGAAAAGTAGTAGAAAAATCACGCAATAGAATAATCGCAACCATCCAGAGTGGCACAATTTTTACAATTACAAAAGCAATAAAAACAGATGTAGTCAGGAATTTATCAGCAAGAGGGTCAGCAAAAGCCCCCCACTCAGAAGTTGCATTCATTTTTCTTGCTAAATATCCATCGAAAAAGTCAGTTATTGCTGCCAAAACAAAAACAATTCCCGCAAGAAGAATAAAATCTCTATTATTGCTCAAAAACAGTACAAAAAACAATGGTGCTGCCAGAGCACGAAAAAAAGTAAGAATATTTGGCAACTTTTTTATCATACAACGTATTTTTCAGCTGTTTGAATAATGCTACAAAAACTATCACCTTTTAGAGAAGCACCGCCAATCAGCCCACCATTGACATTTTCGATAGATAATATCTCATCAGCATTTTTTTCAGAAAGGCTACCACCATATAATATATAAACGCTGTTGGCATTTTCACCAAATTTGTCAATTAATAATTGACGTAAGAAATTATGCGCTTCGACTACTTGCTCGCGTGTTGCAGAAATTCCCGTCCCAATTGCCCAAACAGGTTCGTAAGCAACTACAATTCTATCAATTTGTTCTTTTGAAACACCAGATAAATCTTTATCTAATTGATTTTTGAGGACATCAAAAGTCTTGCCTTGATTTCTCTCATCGAGTGTTTCTCCAATACATAATATTGGTGTTAAATGATGCTCTAAAATAGCCAACAGTTTCTTATTTATTAATTCATCATCTTCCTTGAAATAGGAACGGCGTTCTGAGTGCCCAATAATGATATGACTAACACCACAATACTCAAGCATTGGGATTGAAATTTCACCTGTAAAAGCACCTTTTTCCTCAAAATAGCAATTTTGTGCACCTAAAAGCAGTTCTGAATTCTTTACAATTTGTCCAATAGCGTAAACACTTGTAAAAGGAGGGCAAACAAGAACACGTGATTTGAGATTATCATTAGTTTTCATAAATCCCAGAATGTATTCGACAAGCTTTTGCGATTCGAATACATTTGTATTCATTTTCCAATTTCCAGCAATTAACATATTTTTCATTGTTTTACTCCACTAACTTTATATATTTTATAATTTTTCAAATGTTGGTCTGATTCAAAGCCAAATCCTTCGATAATTTCAGATGGCGAAGTAATACGAACAAAAACATTAGAGAAAAACTTTTGCTGGGAATGGCTCCAATGCAAAAACGATGTTTCTAATCGTGTATTTGTGCTATCTGAAAATACCACAATGTTCCCGAAAGCATACATATCGTGACTGTTATCATCAATACGTGCACTATCGGCAATCAGCCAGGTAGTTAACGCTTGACTTTTATTAAACAATTCAAGCCTCAATCCACCATCAATCAACGTTTCGCTTCGTGAAGAAAAAACTCTACCGCGTTTCCCTTTAAGAATTGCTCTTGTCCAGTTTGAATCAATAAATCGGATATTAAAATTTTGAGCTACCTGGTCAGGTTGAATATCTAAATCGTGCGAGTCAAGAGTATTGGGTCTTGCAGCTTTTTTTTCTTCGCAAGAAGTAGCGGCAAAAATTAATGTTATTGAAATAAATAAAAAAACAATATTATTAGCCAAATACTTAAGCATTCAATTGCCGTTGGATAAATTCATTTAATTCTAATATGTTATAGATAAAATCGTCCGCTTCATCAAGCTTAATTTGGGTAGCTGAATCACTTTTTGCTTTTTCCGGTTGGGGATGAGTTTCAAAAAAAACACCATCTACACCAACTGCGACAGCTGCACGAGCAAGTGATTTAATATACTGCCGGAAACCACCTGATTGTTCGCCAATCGATGGTTGCTGAAGTGAATGGGTCGCATCATAAATTACAGGCAAGCCACTGCTTTTCATAACAATCAAAGAACGCATATCAACTACTAAATCGTGATACCCAAAAAAAGTGCCACGTTCAGTAAGCCATACCTGTTTGTTACCCGTTGAGATTACTTTTTCGGCAGCTTTTATCGCATCTTTTGGAGCCATAAATTGAGCTTTTTTAATATTTACTGTTTTACCTGTGTTGCCCGCAGCAATAAGCAAATCAGTTTGGCGGGAAAGAAAAGCAGGAATTTGCAAAACGTCAACATATTTTGCTGCGAGCTGTGCATTATCGGGACTATGAATATCTGTAAGAGATTTAAGAACATATTTTGAGCAATATTTACTAATCCATTCCAGCGCAATTTCATCTCCAACACCTTGAAATGAATTTATACTCGTTCTGTTTGCTTTTCTGAATGATGCTTTATAATAATAATCAAAATTGTATTTTCTTGCAATTTGCGATAAATGCTCTGCTGTTTGTGCAACAATTTCCTCACTTTCGGCAAGGCAAGGACCTGCAATTATAATAAATTTTTTTCCCATTGTTATTTCGATTTAAGTTGTTGAATTTCTTTTTGAGCTTTTTCAATATATGAAGAAAGCTCAGGAATATTTCCTGCTAATTTAATAAATTCCGAATAATCATTTATTGCGTTCTCATTTTGTCCAATCATTTTGTATGCAAGGGCTCTATTGAAATATACTTGCGGTTGATTGGAATTAATTGATAGAGCTTTGGTGAAATTTTCAACTGCTTTGAGATAATTTTTCAAGTTGTATTCTGCATTACCTGTTTTGATGAAAAGATTTGGATTATTGGCAGAAATTTCAATGGCTCTATAGTAATAAGTTAATGCTTTTTCGAATTCATTTTGCTCAAAATAGATTTCCCCAAGACCAAAATTTGCATTAAAATTTTGTGGATTGATTTGTATTACTTTTTCGTAATCACTCAGAGAACGTTCATACATTTCGAGTTCAAAATATATCGCAGCACGATTAAGCAAAGCATTTTCATTTAAACTGTTTTGTTCAATCACTTTATCCAAATCGCCAATAGCATCAATTTTCTTCCCTGTTTCATACAATGCAATAGCACGACCAAGCAAAGCATCTTTATCATTTGGATTTGTTTGAAGATATTTGTTGAAGTCAATTAGAGCATCTTTGTAATTATTCAGTTGTGATAAAATAAAAGCACGCAAACGGTAATTTGTAGTTTGGTCTGGATTTAGCTTAATAGATTGATTGATGTCGGATAAAGCTCTCTGGTATTCAGCAATAAGATAATACAATTCAGCACGAGCTTGATAATAATTAGGATTTTTGGGACTAAGATTAATAGCGGCTGAAAAGTCTGCAATTGCCTTCTGATAATCTTTCTTTTCTGAGTGAAGAACACCACGGCTGTAATAAGTTGATGACTTTTCAGGGTCTATTTTTATAATATTACTAATTTCATCGATTGCTTCATCAAATTTCTTCTGCTTCATCAATGATTGCACTAAATTTTCTCGATATTCAGTTAAATTGCTATCATATTCAATTGCTTTTCTGAAATACCATTCAGCAGAATAAGCACTATCCATTGCAATTAATATAGCACCTTTCAGGTTGTATGTGTGTTCATTTTGTGCTTGCGTAAGAACGCTATCTATTAATTTTAGAGCTGCCGGGTAGTTTCTATTGTGGTATTCTTGAACAGATTTATTGAACATAAGCAAAACGTCTTCGCTCAGTTGAGCACGAGAGAAGTAAAAAGAAAACACAATAAATAAAAATATGTACTTTTTCATTTCAAATACTCATTAATATCAATAACTTCACCTTTTATTTTGAAAGTTGTTTCTATCTTAATTTCTGGACTTAAGCTTCTTGAAACGGGACAATTTTTAACAATGTTTACGAATAGTTTTTTTCCTTCTTCATCAAGCTCTACTGGGAAATCAATTTCAAGATAAATAGCAGAAATTCTTCTATAAGGAACGTTTGACATTTCCTTCTTAGCAGAAATTCGTAGTCCTTGAATATCAAGATTACGACCACGAGCAGCAATACCCATAATCGTTGCAATACAAGAAGCAATCGATGCGGCTGTAAGATCAGTAGGCGATATATATTCAGCACGACCCTGATTATCCAAGGGTGCATCAGTGAGAAAGCTTGTTTGAGAGGGTTCGTGAGTAACCTTGCAATGCAAATCACCTAAATATTCAATATTAATTGTTACCATAATTACCTGATTATTATTCATACAAAATTAACAAAATAGCATAAATATTTATATCTTATTTGCTATTGAACCACCCACAATAAAATCTAAAGCCATAAGCAGCAAAAATACTCCATATATCAACTTTACATACTTTGTCTTCAAAGATAAAGTAATTTTTGCCCCAATAATTGCTCCAAAAACAATGCCAATTGCAATAGCAATGGCAAAATTTAATACAATAAAACCATTATTAAAATATACTATTACACCTGGCAACCCAACGGGCAGTAGCAAAGCACCTAATGAAGTGCCAATTGCATTTTTGGGATGAAATCGAAGAACATACATTAAAAATGGTGTGATAACAAGCCCCCCACCAATACCGAACATTCCAGACAATATTCCTGCGAACACTCCAATAAGTAAAGGATATATTGAGGGAACTGTATTTTTATATTCATAAACAACCTTTTCTGAGTTGCTCTTTTTTATTAATTGCAAAGGATTAATAAAATATAGACTTACAAATAATAGAAAACAACCGTATATTATTTTCAGCATTTTAGGGTTAATCACTGAAACTGCCTCTGAACCGAAATAAACTCCAATAGTCAACCCAAAAGCAATCAAAGCAGCAATTTTGATGTTTAATAACCTCGATTTGTAGAATTTTATACAAGCAAAAATTCCGACAGGAAGTAAAAGTGCAGCAAGCGAAGTCCCCGTTGCAAAATGCAAAGGTAAAGAAAAGATGATAATTAATGCGGGAACAATAACTACTCCACCGCCAATTCCGAACATTCCCGCAGCAACACCAGCGATTACACCAATAATAAAAGCAACAATGTTTTCAAACATTAGTAATCTTCTCCTTTTTTAGCAAGTTCCACACGTTTTTGTTCAATGATTTTCAACTTCTTTGCGACAGCTTCGGCAAGGTTAATTTTTCGAGAATTGGCGTAATTTAGCAAAGCGATAAAAGTATCAGCTGCTTCATCAGCTACTTGTTCCAGTTGAACGAGCTTACCTTTCCAGATTTTTTTTTCTAAGTTAGCCAATTCTCCTGCTTCCCCGTTTAATTCTAAACAAAAAAATTCAGGGCTACGTTTTGGAAAATTATTTTTTTGATATTCATCAAAATCTTTTTGTATTTGAGCGAGATATTCCTCTAATAATTCAAAATAACCATTTATCATATTGCAACTCCTTTATTCAAAAACTCTAAACTAATCCAATTAAATTAAACGACTTATATTCAAAATTTCTTTCAAGATGAAAACTAAAATATTTTTCAAAAAAAGAAATAATCTTTGAATATGAGGATTTATTTACTGGAATAGAATATAAATCCTGCAAAGGCAATCTGAATATTTTTTGCATGTATAATGCTGTTTGGTAATCAAAAATAAATGTATTTTTTTGATTTGAACCTAACATTACGGGTCGCCCATCTTCAATAGAAAAAGCATATTTCTCGTTTTTTCGAATATCGTCATCGAGCATAAAATCGAATTGAAGCCAGAAGCCAAGAGTTTCGGCAAGTTTAAACTGTGAAGCAACAAAATGGTTAAACGGATTTGGAGAAATTTTATTCAATAATTGTAGCACTTGAACACAATAATCATAGAGTTCTTCGGAAGGGTTGTTTTCCCCTAATGTATGATAAATTGATTCGAGCATCATCATCGCACAAGTGATATGTTCCAGTGAAGACAAAATTGAATTCATCGGCAGATAATTCGATGCAGAAGAGAGTAAATGAAGCCCTTCCCTATTTTTTTCATAATAGGTGATTTCCAAAATACTCATCGGTTGCGAAGCAAAATGCAGTATGCTTTTTGGATTTCGCAAACCTTTCCCAATAAGTGATATTCTTCCTTTCTCACGGGTAAAAACAGAAATGATTTTGCTTGATTCACCAAAATCAAAAGAATGTAGAACAATAGCCAGTTGTTTCTGTATCATCTTACCAAATTGTATTTAGAATTGCAAAATCAACTTTTGCTCAAAATTTCTTTCATTTTAGAGATTAGCGGTATTGGTGTAGGATCCTGCCTATTGAGCAAAGCAAGCCAGTAGCTAACCCAATCACCCAGATAAATTAAGTCGAATATACGTTCAAGCAAACTATCAGCACCGCTTTGAAGTTCAATAACCTCATTCCCCATATCAGCGAAAATTTGTTTAATAGCTTCAATACGTTTGGATATTTGAGGAATATCGTCTTTATCACGTAGGAGAATGAAAACAAACTGATTGATTAAAGAACTCGGTTCAATCCAGGAATTTATTTCATTATGATTCATTTCGGGAAGGAAATTACCGAAAGCCAAATTCTTGGAATTCTCTTGAATTTGTCCTCGCCAACGAAGATTGACAACGTCAAGTATGTTTTCAGATGAATAAATTACAGGTATTTTCCCTTTAACTTTATTAGCAATTGATATTGATAGATTATTATCGGAAACATCAGAATAGATTTTAGATTTTTCGATTAACAATTCTTTTGTAGTCTGGATATTAGATAATATTGTATTTGCAATTGTGTTTTCGATAGCCTTCATTCGGATTAGCAACAAAAGCAAGGTAAAAAACGAATAACCCAGTGCACATCTTGGCATAAAACCTGATGGAATGTTAATCACAGGATAACCGTCTTTTCGGGCTAATTCTTCGAGTTTTCCTCCACTTGTAATCGCTAAAATATTATTTGTGCGACTTTTTGCAAAATTATATGCTGCAATTGTTTCCTCTGTCCCACCTGAATAAGATGAAGCAATCACAAACCAACTCTCATCAATAAATGCAGGTATTTCATAATTTCTATTTACAATAATTTGCAGATGATTCGCACCTTTAACTGATTTGCAAAAGGAACGAAGTAAGTCCCCACCAATTGCCGAACCACCCATCCCAAGTATTAAGAATTTAGTCGGGATATAATCAATTTTTTGAAATGTTTCGCTATTTTCTATTATTTTAATTGCTTCGCTAATTTGCTTTGGGAAATCGAGTAATACTTGAAACATTGAATCTGAATCAAATTTTCTCAAATCATCTAAATTCTCAATCATTTCGCACCTTTTTTATTTTACAATTGTCAGTTTTTGAAAATTACGAAAAAATTAACACATAATTCATTATGATTTATTTAATGAATATTAAGTTGCTCTAACACATTAGTTTATCAATAAAATGAGATTCAAAAGTTAATTTAATATTAGTCTGCTTTTTTATTTCGCTTAAATTTCCTAATTTTGACTATTATATTAATAGAATATGAAAAACAAAAAAAAAATATTTAAATCAAGTTACAATGATAGCCAGATAAGACTTTCACCAACAATCACAGTCTTGGATAATGGAATTACTGTAATAACTGACGAGATTCCCTATCTTGAATCATTTTCGCTGGGGATTGGAGTTGCGGTTGGTTCGAGAGATGATTGGAATGGTAAGAATGGACTTGCTCATTTTCTGGAACATTCAGTATATAGGCGAACAGAGAACAGAACTTCTCGCCAAATTGCAATACAATTTGATTCAGTTGGGGCATATTCTAATGCATATACAACAAAAGAACATACATTATTCTATGTTAGAGCAACAAAATTTCACTTTAATAAATGTTTTGATATATTAGCGGATATTATTTTACATCCAATTTTCTTAAAAAACGAGATAGACAAAGAGCGACAAATTATTATTGAAGAAATAAAGTCCTACGATGATGACCCCGAAGAATATATCTTTGATGTTGCTGATGAAGTGATTTTCCCCAATAATCCAATTGGATTGAGTATTGACGGAACGATAAATTCTCTCAACAGGATAACAACAGAGGATTTGAAAGCCTTTCATAAAGAGTTTTATCAGCCACATAATATAGTAATTGCTGTTTCGGGTAATATCCCCAACGAGAAAGTGGTAGATACTGTAAAGACATATTTCGCAGATTGTTTCAATTTTTGTGCAAAAGCAAAAAGAAAAACGCCAACTCCAACTATACAAGATAAAGTCATTTATAAACCGATACAACAAGCTCATTTAATTTTTGGGAAACAGATTTTTGGAGCAAATCACCCTGATAAATATACGTTATCCCTTCTGAATATTATTTTTGGTGATGGGCTTTCATCAAGACTATATCAAAATCTTCGTGAAAAGCAAGGTCTTGCCTACTCTGTATTTTCCCAACTGAATTTATATTCTGACTGCGGCTCTGTATACCACTACATAGCCACAGACAAATCAAAAATCGACAAAGCAGAAGAATCTATTTATAAGGAACTAATCGAACTTAAAAATAACAAAGTAAAAAAAACAGAATTTTCCCGAGCCAAAGAACAATTGAAAACAGCAAAGATTCTTGAATTCGAGAGTGTTTCTGCACGAATGCAAAATCTCATTAAAAATCAAATTGTTTCAGGTGAAATTGAAACGTTAAACGATATAATTAGCAAAATTGATTGTATAACAATTGATGATGTAGTTCGGGTAATTGAAAATAATTACAATGAAAATGGATTATCTAAAATATTACTTTTGCCAAAATAATAAGGAATAAACAATGAACGTTGAGCAAATCAAACAAATCATCGGAAAGTTAGAAGACCCACATTTAGGTTTATCTTGGAGTGCTTTAGACGCTATCAAAAAAATAGAAGTTTTCGATGATAAAATCATTTTATCAATCGATTTAGTCGGTCCGATTGTCAGTGTTTCGAATATAATCAAAGAGCAAATTATAGAAGCACTGAGCAATGCAGGAATTAAAGCAAATATTGAAGTTACATTCAACGAAATATGTTTAGATAGAACCAACAGGCAGTTTCTCAAAGAAGTTAAGCATATTATTGCTGTTGCATCAGGAAAAGGAGGTGTTGGCAAATCAGCTATTGCAGGAAATATTGCAGCAGCATTATCAAAAATGGGCTTAAAAGTTGGATTGCTCGATGCAGATGTTTATGGTCCAAGCCAGCCAACGATGTTCGGTTTGAAAGAAGCAAAATTAGAAGCAATAACTGATAGTCACGGCAATACAGTAGCAATTCCAATCAAGCGTGATGAAAATTTGTTCATAGCTTCTATGGGATTTGTATTAAATAGAAATGAAGCTGCAATTGTTCGTGGTCCAATGCTGGCAAGCTACTTTTCACTGTTATTTGAACAAATTGAATGGGGCGAACTCGACGTGCTGGTGTTCGACTTACCTCCTGGAACGGGCGATATTCAACTTACTTTGGTGCAAAAAGTACCGCTCAATGGTGCAGTTATCGTTACAACTCCGCAAGAAATTGCACTTGCTGATGTTCGTAGAAGTATAGCTATGTTTAGAAAAGTCAACGTAGATATTTTGGGAATAGTCGAGAATATGAGCTACTTTGTTCCTCCTGATATGCCTGACAGAAAGTATTATATTTTTGGCAAAGATGGCGGCAAAATAATTGCTTATGAAGAAAATGTTCCACTTTTAGGTCAAATTCCACTCGATATAGAAATGAGAGAAGCAAACGATGGTGGCGAACCTGTTGCATTAACAGATAAATATCCTGTTCAGGCAAGAACAATAAAAGAAACCACATTAGAGCTAATTAAGGAATTGAGAAAGCATAACTACGAAAATTTAAATAAATCAATTGAAATTGAGATGTAATGCAGAACTCAGAATTAGTTCATAGAGTTGAAGATTTATTGAACAAAGCACGCCCTTTTTTAGCAATTGATGGAGGTGGAGTTGAATTTATCGATTTTGAAGAAGATAAGGGCGTGCTTGTATTAAAATTATTAGGCAATTGTGCAGATTGCCCACTTTCAATGATGACTTTGCGAGCAGGAATTGAGCGATTGATACTTAATAATATTTCAGAAGTTAAAAGAGTAGAAAAAATATAGATTAGTTATTCGCTTCTGGAAAAGCAGAGATGCGTTTGTCTCTCTTTTGTTTTGCAAGTTGACGCATATCAACAACTTTATCGGCTTCATCAACGATTTCAGTGCCAAGAATTGTCTCCAAAACATCTTCCATTGTAATTAACCCTTCGATGCCACCATATTCATCTACCACGATAAATAAATGTTGTTTGCGTTCGAGAAACAAATCTAATGCTGTATCAAGAGGAGCATTATCTTGAATAAAATAGACTTCTCGAATGAAGTTTTTGAGCGTCAAGTTCATTTCACCTTTCAAGGCTGCATACAGAATGTCGCGGCTTACGACATAACCAATCACACCATCATCAATAGTTTCGCCTTCCCACACAGGAAAACGGGAATACATACGTATTTCGGGCAAGAAAACAGTTTGCTCGATTGTATTATTAGCATTGCAGCTGAAAACAACTGTTCGAGGCGTCATAACATCTGAAACAAGTATTTCATTAAATTTTATGATATTTTTCAGTATTCGGTATTCTCCATCGTCGAGAGAACCTTCGTCGCGGGCAGATTCAACAGCATCTTCAATTTCAAGCCAGCTTTCTTCTTCGATTGTTGCTTGACCTTTTATCGAAAGGGAAAGTTTTTTCTTAATTACATACAACGGAAAAACAAGAAATGAGAAGAATTTTATTACACTTAAATATGAAACAAATGTTTTAAGATTTGTCTTTTTACCAAAATAATAAAAAAGGTAATCAAAAAATATTACACAAAAGAGCAAAACAATTGAAATAACAATTTTTTCAATTAAATCGAATAAAACGAACGAAAGATAATGACCAATTAAAATAGAAAAAATAATATATGTAGAAAATTTGAATATTATTAAAGAATCATCATATTTATCGTAATTATTCCAAAAATCAATTATTTGGGGACTTTTTTCAGGAGATTCCTGAATTATTTCATCGATAACATCTTGATTAATTAAACGTATTAATCCTCTAAGATAAGACACAAAGAAAGCAGTGATAAGTAGGATAAAAGAAAAAGGTAACTCCATTAAATATTTGAATTAACTCCTATGAAATTAAACATACTAATCGCGAAATTCAGAATCAACGATTGTTATTCGCCCAGGATAAGTTATTGGGAAACTTCCAATGCGAACGGTAGGTTTTGCATCAAGTTTAATACGGGAAGAACCACCTTCGCCAGCAATTGCTAATGCTAAATTGATTACTCTATCGTAGCCTGCTTTTCCGAAAAATTCATATAAATCTAAATTCACTGCGAGTGGAATAACAACAGTTTGACCTTTGCCAGGAACACTAACGGGCGAAGCTATATTCCCATTTACGGTTGGAGTATCATCAATTAGCAACCTCCAATCGAAATTTGTAATTTGTGCAGTAGAATTGGTGGTTTTCTGTGCACTTCCATCATTTGGATTTCTTGCATCAACGTTTAGAATAAAATCAGAAACTAATCTTCTCGAAGCAAATGCATTAGTTAATTGTAAAGCTTCGGAAACAGAGAAATCAGATATCTTTTTCTTATTAGAAACGTCAATTCCTGCAAGACGGAAATTTGTAACACCAGCAATTTTGAATTGAACTCGCCGAAGGTTTTCGAGGGCGTCAGATAATTGTTTTACGGCACTACAACCCGCAATTAAAACTAAACTCCCAAAGAAAAATAAAAAGGTTTTAATATATTTTTTCATTAAAAATCAATCCCCTGTTGATTGAGCAATTCCTCTAAATTCACTCCATTCAAATTCTGTTTAGCAATTGTTTCGAGTGCTTTTGCCTTCGCATTAGCCATATAATAGGACGAAAGCAACTTTACCTTTGCAATAAGCAATTTTTCTTCAATAGGTTTGCTGAGAAAATCATCCGCACCTGATTCTATTGCCTTCAATTGGTTCTGAACATCATTTAATGCAGTAACAATTACAACAGGAATATCCTTTGTGTGTTCTTGCTCTTTTAAACGACGAGCAGTTTCATATCCATCCATTCTTGGCATCATCACATCGAGAACTATTGCATCGGGTTTGCGTTCCTCAACTTTTTCCAGGCAATCCACACCGTCGTATGCTTCTTTAGCTTCGTAACCATTTGCTTCAAGATAACGCCTAAGTAATTTTGTTGTAATCTTGTTATCATCTACTACTAAAATGAATGGTTTTCGCATTTGAACTCCGTATTACATTTCTCAAAATATCATTATGCAAATATATATTAAAAAAATTATTTATCAAATAATTGTGCAAAAAATGTCCTTATGATATATCGAATAAGCCAAAACTTTATTTTGAAATTATTTATCTTCATTTTCGTTTAATAGTAAAGTATGAAAAGAATAATCATATTTGCAATACTTTCTACGATTAATCTAAGTGCTCAGCTTTGTTTCGATTTCCAAATCTGGGATGGTTCGGAAAAAGTTAAGCAATATGGCATAGATAGCACGGGGAATTGGTGGATAATTACTGAGCCTTTTTCAAATTTCAATCGACTTATAGTAAATGGTGAGCAACTCGATGAGTTCCATCAAATATCTCCACCTATTTTCTCGCGAAACGGCAAAAGATGGGCTACTTTTGGCGAATATCAGGGCAGTTGGTACTTAATTACTGAAAAAGATATTATTGAGCTCAAAGCAACAAGTCCCGGCAATCTTGTATTTACAAATAATTCAAATTTCCTTACTTATTCGTATTTCATTGCAAATTTGGAATATATTATTTTACCTGATAAAACAATTGAAGTATACGGAAAGCAAGGCAGTTTCTACGTAAATCAAGATGCAACGAAGTTTGCTTTTAAAGGAATGAGAGGGACAAAGTTTGTTCTCAACATTAATGGAAAAGAGAGCGATACATTTGAAGAAATTATACCAATTGGCTTTTGGAAGGATGACGGATTCGTCTATGCTGCTCGAAATGGTTTTAACTGGCAAGTCTATAAGAACTTTGCACCGATAACTCGAACGTATTCAAATATCAAAGAGCCTCTAATCAATCCGGAAGGGTCTGTGCTTGCTTTTATTGCAACAACATTTTCAAATCATCAAATAGCTGTAACAATTGCTGATGAATTCTTCGAGCCACTTGAAAGTCGGCAATATGATTTAGTGTCTTATCTATCGCTCCACCCCGAATTGCCGATTGTTACTTTTTTTGCCAAAAAAGACAATTTTCCCTTAATATGTGTGAACACTGCTGAATACTCTACAACCAATGAAACAAGTCCCCCCTATTTTTCAAGTGATGGCAACGATATATATTTCATCGGTTGCGACTTTGCTTGCTTTGTCTCTATTAATGGAATTAGATATAATCTTAAACATAATCTTGCTCCACAAACAAAATTAGCGATAAAACCTAATTCTAAAACAATTGCATTCTCTTCGTCAAGCTCAATGAACTTACTTTTTTTAGAAACAAGCAGAATGCACTCCGGAATGATGGTCGATAGAATACTTGCACCAATCTATAATTCTAAAACCAAAAGGTACGAAACCATCGGTCAAATCGGGAACAGGTTGTATCTGCTAACTTGCCGAACTGAATAGTAAAATTATAAGATTACCAATAATTTTCGTCTATTTCGTCTATTTCGTCTATTTCGTCTATATTTTTATTCTTTTTTTTAATAATTTTGTTGTTTATGAAAAAATAATTTAGGGAATACAATGAAAATCACTTTACCAGACAACACAGTAAGAGAATATCCTGATGGCACAACAGGTATTGAAATTGCGAAATCAATTTCCGAAGGGCTTGCACGCAATGCAGTTGGGATAATGGTCAATGGGAAGACATATGATTTATCTCGAAAAATCAATGAAGATGCAAGTATACGGATATTAACATTTGATGATGAGGAAGGAAAAGAAATTTTTTGGCATAGCTCTGCACATCTGATGGCAGAAGCAGTATCAGAACTGTTCCCGGGTGCTAAATTCGGAGTTGGTCCATCAATTGAAAACGGTTTTTATTACGATATAGATCTTGGAGACAGGAAAATTACGATAGAAGATTTGCCAAAAATCGAACAAAAGATGGCAGAACTTGCTAAAAGGTCTGCTGATTATGAACGTATCGAAATTTCGTGGGATGAAGCTGTTGAATTTTGGAAAAAAGCTGGCGATGAATATAAAGTAGAATTGCTTGAAGGATTAAAGGAAGATGAAATTACTTTCTACAAGCAAGGTAATTTTATAGATTTATGTCGAGGCACTCATATCCCAAATACTTCAATGATTAAAGCAATAAAGCTATACACTATTGCAGGGGCATATTGGAAAGGTGATTCTAACCGTAAAATGATGACACGAATATACGGCATCACTTTTCCCAAAAAAGCAATGCTTGATGAATGGCTACATCAAAGAGAAGAAGCCGAAAAGCGTGACCACAGAAAACTTGGGAAAGAACTCGAATTGTTTATGATAACCCCAATGATTGGTGGTGGGCTGCCCGTTTGGTTACCCAAAGGCGCATTTATTCGTAGAAAATTAGAAGCATTTATTAAAGAAGAACTTGTAAAACGTGGTTACGTTGAAGTAATTACTCCTCACATAGGAAACCTTGAACTATACAAGACTTCCGGGCATTATCCATATTATGCGGATTCTCAATTTGCTCCAATCAAAGTCGAAGATGAAGAATATATGCTTAAACCGATGAATTGCCCTCATCACCACCAAATTTATCTATTGAAGCCACGCTCATATCGAGAACTTCCATTACGACTTGCTGAATTCGGCACTGTTTATAGATACGAACAATCAGGTGAATTAAATGGTTTGTCGCGTGTCCGCGGTTTTACACAAGATGACGCACACATATACTGCACAGAGGAACAGCTCAAAGACGAAATTAGAAGTTGTATAGAACTTACACAGCTTGTATTCAAAACTTTTGATATGAATGTAACAACTCGTCTCTCATTCAGAGACGAAACATCGTCAAAATACGCAGGCGATGTTTCACTTTGGGAAAAAGCTGAACGCGAGCTCCGAGAAGTCGCAGACGAAATGGGTTTGGATTATTTCATCGGAGTTGGTGAAGCATCTTTCTATGGTCCAAAAGTTGATTTTATTGTGAAAGATGCTATTGGCAGGAAATGGCAGCTTGGAACAGTCCAGGTCGATTATGTTATGCCTGAAAGATTTAATTTGGAGTATACAGGTGCAGATAATGCAAAACATCGACCCGTTATAATTCACCGCGCACCGTTTGGTTCTATGGAGCGATTTTTCTCTATTTTAATTGAGCATTATGCAGGAAACTTTCCTTTCTGGTTGTGCCCAACTCAGGTAAGTGTTTTGCCAATTGGTCAAAATCAATATGAGTTTGCAGAAGAATTGACGTCAAAATTAAAAGAATTAGGTTTCCGTGCAGTTGCTGATGTTCGTTCAGAAAAAATAAGCAGAAAAATTGCAGAATCAGAACAACAAAAAATACCTTTTGCGTTAATTATCGGACAAAAGGAAATTGAAAACAACACAGTATCTGTTCGAGTTCACGGTGTTGGCGATATTGGTACAAAAACAATCGAGGAAGTTGTGGATTTTTTCAGAAAATTAGATGTCCCTGGTGCAAAAATACAAGATATTATCAAAAAATAGCAATTATAATGGAATTATATCAGACACAAAGAGATGTCTATAAGTTAGTGGAAAAGCTTGTTTCGGGTAATTTCCGAAATGAGCTTTCCTTTTTAAAGACATTAGTAAAAGAAATAGTTCGCCACGAGGAATTTGAAATTATTGGTGGACGCGTCTGGGAATTAAACGTTCAGGAAAAGTGTTATGAATTGCGGTACCAGTACGGAAAATTGAGTAAAATACCAACAAATTATAAACTTGCGATTGAAGATTATCCAATACTTTCTGAATTATACCACAAAAGAACATCATTACATCAAGAAACAGACCAGTTATTAAAGCAAAAAGGTATTGATATTTATTCAGTTGCAGCAGTAGGCGATTTAATTAGAGTTGGTCAGCATTATTATTTCAAATATGTTCTTGGATTTAATGCAGAACACATTCTACAATCATTTTACGAAACTTTGAACGTAATTAGTTCAGTTGCAACAGTTAAGCTGCGTGATTTAGCATACAACGAAATACAGAAAAAAATCCAACGAGATATTAATAAAGCCTCAGAAATTCAGCGCAGTTTGTTACCACCGCATAATGTGGAATTTCACGACTTTGATATTTTTGGCGTATGCATACCTGATAGTGAAGTTGGTGGTGATTTTTTTGATTATCTTAGGAACAAAAGCGATGAAGAAGACCGAATTGGTATTGTAATTAGCGATGCGGCAAGCAAAGGTCTACCTGCTGCAATTCAAGCACTGTTCGTATCGGGTGCAATAAGAATGGCACAGTCTTTTTCACCCAAAATATCTTCACTTCTAAGTAGATTGAATACTTTAATTTTCGATACATTCCCTTATGAAAGATTTGTTACATTGTTCTATTGCGAACTTACCCTATCCTCAAATAGGTTAGTATTATACGCCAATGCGGGACATTGCGCACCTATTCATTTTCGTTTCGAAGACGAAAGCTTCCGTTTTTTGAAGCCTACGGGGGGCTTGCTTGGATTAATTCGTGAGCAGTCTTTTAGTGTTGAAAATATCAGAATGAAACCAAATGATATTCTTATTCTATACACGGACGGCATAACAGAAGCAATGGACCAAAATGGAAATATTTTTGGTGAAAATAGAATTTGCGAGCTTGTAAAAAAATACAAAGATGAAACTGCAAAACACATAGCATATATGATAATAGAACACGTTCAGAAATTCAACGCTAATTCTAAATATAATGACGATAAAACAATAGTTGTCGTTAAAAGACGTTCACTTGAAAGCATATCTGATTAGGAGTGATTATGGCTCAGAAGGATTACCCTGTAACACCAGCAATTCGTTTTATGCGAGAAAATAAAGTTGATTTTGAACCTTTCGAATACGAATACCAGGAAAAAGGTGGTACTCGCCAAACAGCAGAAGAACTAAAAGTTGATGAACATAAAGTAATTAAGACATTAATTATGGAAGCTGATGGGCAACCTATAGTTGTTCTGATGCACGGAGATAGAGAAGTATCTACTAAAAATTTAGCAAGAACTCTCGGAGTTAAAAAAGTTGAACCTGCAAAAGCAGAAATTGCTACGAAGTATACAGGATATATGTTTGGCGGCACAAGTCCTTTTGGAACAAAGCGAAAAATGAAAACATATATAGAAGAAAGCATTATGCAACTGGATTGCATTTATATTAATGGTGGAAAACGCGGATTTATTTTAAAAATTTCCCCTGAAGTATTGAAATTGCTTGATTATGAGTTAGTCAGTGTTGCAATTTAGTACTTACCTCTTTGACAGTAAAATTTTGTCTGAAAAGCAGCCTATTTGTGTTTATGTTGAAACTATTCGTGAATTGCTAATCTATTTTCTCTGCAATGCAATAATTAAAAAACCTTCGGAGGGTTTCAGACCTTCCGAAGGTTATTAAACCGTTACTTTTGAAATGAACTCATTTTGAGACAATGTTGTTCTAAATCCACTAATTAAATCAATATCTATTTCGTTTAGTATAGTGAGTATGCAATAATTTGTGTGATTTTTTACTTAACGGTCCATCGGGAATGAATTCTTCGTATAGTAATTTAATTTCGGGGTTTTCGTGTGATTTACGAATTGGCATACCTTCATCTTCAGCGTAGATAGCTGCAATACGACGTTTGCGAATTTCATCGTTTGTAGGAATTGGTTGCCCACCACCACCAATACATCCACCAGGACAAGCCATAATTTCAATAAAATGATAGGGTGATGTTCCCGATTTTACCTGGTCCATAATAATTCGAGCATTAGTCAAGCCGTGTGCAATTGCAACTTTAAGCTCTACACCATTGAGAAATGCCCATTCTTCTTTACATTCATCAAGTGGAATAGTAGCTTCTTTAATTTTACCCAAGCCACGTGCAGGAGTAAAATTGAGATTTTCAAATGGAAGTTCACGTCCCGTTACAATTTCATAAACAGTTCTCAGTGCTGCTTCCATCACACCGCCCGTAGCACCAAATAGCACAGCAGCACCCGTAGATTTGCCCATAAGAGTGTCGAAGTAGCCATCTTCAAGTTCAGCAAAATTTAATCCCGATTGCTTTATCATTAAGCCAAGTTCGCGGGTAGTAAGCCCTGCATCTACATCTTGATAGCCACTATCTTTCATTTCAGGACGATTTGCTTCATATTTTTTAGCGGCACAAGGCATCGCGGCAACGCAAACAATATCTTTTGGGTCAATTCCCATTTTTTCAGCGTAGTAAGTTTTCGCAAGCGCACCAAACATTTGTTGGGGTGATTTGCAAGTGGAGAGATGATCAAGGTGGTCCGGATACATATGCTCAATGAATTTCACCCAACCTGGTGAACACGATGTAATCATTGGCAAAGCAACTTTCTCTTTTTCGAGCAATGCTTTGCGTAATCGGTGTAGTAATTCAGTTCCTTCTTCAATAATGGTCAAATCTGCTGTGAAATTAGTATCAAGCACAGAATCAAAGCCCATTTTTTTCAAGGCAGTGACCATTTTGCCAGTAACACGAGTGCCGGGTGGGTACCCCAAAGTTTCTCCTATTGCTACTCGGACTGATGGAGCTGTGTTAATGATTACGTGTTTCTTCTCGTCCCCGATGGCTTCCCAGATATAGTCAAAATAACGACGTTCTGTAAGCGCTGCCGTCGGACAATGTATTACGCATTGCCCACAATTGACGCAAACTACTTCAGCAAGAGGTAATTCCATAAAAGTCGAAATTTTCATATGCTCGCCGCGATGAGCAACTGTAATTGCATTAACGTGCTGCAATTCAGCACAAGTGCGAACGCAGCGCTGACAGCGAACACATTTGCTATCATCTTTTTCGATTGACCAGGAAGACCTATCTATTGGTACGTCTGCGTGAGATAAAGTTATGTAACGGTTATTATCTATATTAAACTCATTTGCCAGGGCTTGCAATTCACAGTTTGTGCTTCGATAGCAAGTCGTGCACTGTGTATTATGCTCCGAAACAAGCAAAGCAACTAAATCCTTTCTTGCCTTTCGCACTTTCGGCGAGTTTGTTTTAATAACCATTCCATTCGCAACAGGAGTAGCGCAAGCAGCAGCAAGAGTGCGTTGTCCGACAACTTCAACTACACAAATTCGGCAGTTACCTGCAATACAAAGGTCCTCGTGGTAGCAAAGTGTCGGAATATATATATTTACTTTCTTTGCTGCATCAAGAATTGATGTCCCTTCTTCTACTATGACATCAATACCGTCAATATTTACATTAAGAAATTTTTCCATATTATTTCCCTGATTAATAAATCATTTCTTCAATAAAATTAGTAACTATTGATGAGAATGAATTTGCAACTGATTGTCCAAGACCGCATTTTGCAGTTATTTTCATAGTATCGGTTAATTTTAATAATTGGTCGAGATATTCAGGAGGATTCACTCCACGTTTGACTGCATCAATTCCTATTTTTAGTTGCTGGCAACCAATCCGGCAAGGAGTGCACTGTCCGCAAGATTCCTCGGCAAAGAAATCTAAATAGTTTTTCAATACGTTATACATTGAACGAGAGCTATTAAATAACATCATCGAACCACCTGTTGGGAGGGAATCGCCAACAAGTCCTCCTTGATAACCAATTGTTGTTTCAGCAAACTTTTTTCGGGGAACGCAGAAACCCGATGCACCGCCAACCTGTACTGCCTTTGTATCTCCATCACCAAATTCTTCGACAAACTCTGCAAGCGAAAGACCAAATTCAAGGTCGTAAATACCAGGCTTCGGTGTATCGCCCGAAACTGAGAACAATTTAGAACCGTGCGAATCTTGAATACCAAGTTTTTTAAATTCTTCGGGTCCAATTTTGAAGACCATAAGAGCTGAGGCAAGAGTTTCAACATTATTCACTACCGTTGGCATATTCTTGAACCCTGCCTGGGTTGGGAATGGTGGCTTATTGCGAGGTTCTCCGCGTTTTCCCTCCATCGACTGAATTAATGCTGTTTCTTCGCCACATACATAAGCACCACTACCCAAGAAAATCTCAATTCTAAAATCAAGATTAAACTGCTTTGCAACTTGATGGAACAAATCAATTTCTGCTTGAAGTTTCGGCACTAAAAATTTATATTCGCCACGCAGATAAATATATCCCTTCTTTGCACCGATGACTTTACCACAAATAGCCATTGCGGAAAGCACTTTTCGGGGAACGCAATCAAAAATTTCACGGTCCTTGAATGTACCAGGTTCGCCTTCGTCGGCATTGCAAATCACATATTTTTCGTCTCCGGGAGCAGCTGCAGCTAATCTCCATTTCAATCCCGTCGGGAAACCAGCACCACCACGACCTTTCAGCCCTGAGTCGATTAAATCTTTAATGATTTCTTCGTTGCTTCTTTTAAGTGTTTTTTCGAGCACCTTATATTTTTCATTAGTGTAGGAGCCCAGAATCATATCAAGTTTTCTTAGTCTGTCTGGCATAGTTACCTCTATTTATTTTTATACATTGTTATTATATCTCGAACTTTATCAGGTGTAAGTTCTGTATAAACTTCATCATTGACAAGCATTGCAGGAGCTTTGTGGCACCATCCAAGGCAATTAGTATATAGCAAAGAAAATTTGCGATTGTTGGTGGTCTCCCCCATTTTGATTTTCAATAAATTTTCGAGCGTAGCAACAATCTCTTTCTTGTTTTTCATATCGCAGACAATTGTTTTGCACACTCTGATAACATATTTTCCAAGTGGCTTGGTTGAAAGAAAATGATAGAACGTTGCCTTGCCATAGACTTCGGCACTTGAAATATCCAGATGGCGAGCAATTTCGACCATTGCCTCGTCCGAAACATAACGTTGTTCGTCAAACACACCTTGCAAAATTGGCAATAAGCTTTCGCGTTTATTGCCGTATCGAGCAACAAGTTCGCTTACCAGCAAAGAAGTATCTTTCATACAACTCCTAAATAAATGGTGATACAATTAGTAAATAATTCATTCATTATTAATTTATAGTTAATCATACCTATTTGCATTTTTTTTTCGGAATTCTACAAAAATCGATAAATAATTCACAATTATTTTACGACTTTTTATGATATTTTCCAAATATTTTTTTTGTTTTAGATTAAAATTTCTCAATAATTTGTTAGTTTTATCTAACAATTAAGTTATTGTATATTAAATACTTAATTTATATCTAATAAAATGATTTAATATTGTTAATTAATGAATATTTTTTCATCATAAGTATTTGTTTTGTTTTATTTTTTTGAATGATTTTTATTTTTTCTGGTTTTCAGTGATAATTTCTTAATTCTTTAGATTAGATTAAAACAACTGAAAAATTAAATGATTATATTCAAATCATCAAATTTTCATTCAAAATATTTTTTACTCAATTTTTTTAGTTTTTTACGATATTATTATTTAGTTTATAGATGAATTTTCCCTATTTTTTGAGGTTTCTATGGAATTGAAACAAACTTCTACAACTGACACCTCCCAATCTCAACTTCTTCAATTAGTTTCTTTTCATATTGAGGAAGAAGAGTTTGCTGTTGATATTCTGAATATTCAGGGTATCAATCGTATGATGAATATTACACGTGTGCCTAATACTCCTGCATTCGTCGAGGGTATCATTAACCTTCGTGGGCAGGTTATCCCTGTTGTAAATTTACGCAAAAGATTGGGCTTTCCTCCGAAAGAACCTGATAAAGCTACACGCATAATAGTTGTTGAAATAGGAAAGCGAGTGATTGGTTTTATCGTTGATAGTGTCAATGAGGTGCTTCGTATAAGCAGTTCTATCACTGAGCCGCCACCACCAATGGTTGCGGGCATCGATTCTGAATACATTACTGCTGTTGGAAAGCTTGAAGACAGATTACTGATTTTGCTTGATTTAGAAAAAGTCCTTTCAGGTGATGAACTAAATGTTTTAGAAAAAATTTCAAATAATTAATACAGGAGATAAAAATGAAAATTGGTATGAAATTAGGTATTGCGTTTTCTGTTGTTACTGCTCTACTAATTTTAGTTATTTATATGGGCATTAACACTGCTTCCACTTTAAATGAAGCTGTCCAACTGCTTGCAAAAGATAGGTTCCCGAAAACTGTTTGGGCAAATAATATTATTGATTTAGTTAACGAAGGTGCTCGTGCTTTGAGAAATGCTTTACTAACAGACGACCCCAAAGTACGCGATGAACAAATTGAACGCACCAAAGCCACTACTCCAAAAGTTGCTATGAATCTTGATTCACTTACAAGAACTATAAAAAACGAAAAAGGAATCAAGATTCTTAATGCAATGAAAGAGGCAAGGGATAAATATGTTAAAGAACGTGAAACTGTATTCATATTAATAATGGAGAACAAAAAGAAACAAGCAACCGATTTTTTATTTACAACTCTCCGTAATGAGCAAAATGACTTTCTTGACAAAATTGATGAATTAATAGATTACCAATCCGAATTGTTCAATCAATCATCAATAGAAGCAGAAGAAACTTACAACTCACAATTCACTTTGTTGATTGTATTGGGTTTGATTGCTGTGCTGCTGGCGATTATTTTAGCAGTAATTGTTACTCGTGGTATCACCAACCTCTGAATGTGGGTGTAAACGTTGCAGAAGAAATTGCAAGAGGCAACACTAATGTTAGCATCGAAGTAAAAGGCAAAGATGAAACTGCAATGCTTTTGACTGCAATGAAAGGAATGGCAGGAACGATTAAAGCTATTATCTCTGAAATCAATAATTCAGTTAAAATGGCAAAGGACGGAAAACTCGATTATCGTGCTGATGCTTCTAAGTATCAGGGCGATTTCAAAGAACTCGTTATTGGTTTCAACTCTACTCTTGATGCAATAATCGCTCCGCTCAATGTTGCTGCTGAATATGTAGACCGTATTTCCAAAGGTGATATTCCTCCAAAAATCACCGATGAATACAAAGGCGATTTCAATGAAATTAAGAATAATCTGAATACCTGTATTGATGCTATTAATCTAATGGTTTCTGATGGTATTATTCTCACTAGAAATGCTGCTGATGGTAAACTTGATTTTAGAACCGATGCTTCTAAACATAATGGTAAATTTAGAGAAGTTATTCAAGGTTTTAATAATACTCTCGATGCGGTTATTGGACCTCTCAATGTTGCAGCTGAATATGTCGACCGTATTTCAAAGGGTGACATTCCTCCAAAAATCACTGATGAATACAAAGGCGATTTCAATGAAATCAAGAATAATTTGAATACTTGTATTGATGCAGTTAACTTGCTTGTTTCTGATGCTAATATGCTATCAAAAGCAGCTGTTGAAGGACGTCTGGATACTCGTGCTGATGCATCTAAACACCAAGGCGATTTTCGAAAGATCGTTCAAGGAGTTAATGATACACTCGATGCGGTTATTGGACCTCTCAATGTTGCAGCTGAATATGTTGACCGTATATCTAAAGGCGATATCCCTCCAAAAATCACTGATGAATACAAAGGTGATTTCAATGAAATCAAGAATAATTTGAATACTTGTATTGATGCAGTTAACTTGCTTGTTTCTGATGCTAATATGCTATCAAAAGCAGCTGTTGAAGGACGTCTGGAT
>Ga0208826_1000118_pt1 | contig 86498 bp, 77 predicted proteins | sample AD_UKC115_MetaG_FD_184451 | JGI IMG/M metagenome (GOLD analysis project Ga0208826, IMG submission 184451) | Active sludge microbial communities of municipal wastewater-treating anaerobic digesters from Hong Kong - AD_UKC115_MetaG (SPAdes)... | ecosystem: Engineered > Bioreactor > Anaerobic >... | reverse complement strand
TGGGGGAGGCTTGTTGTCAACTGGATTCTTGAAAAAGTTTTTTCTTTGTTAGATTAGCGTTTTTTTGACCTTTTTAAGGTGGGGAAAAATCTTTCCCCTTTTTGGGGAATTTTTATTGACAATAACAATCAGGAAGTGCAAATTCACCTTCAGACACTTGTAAAACGCCAAGTTCAGTTTTCCTTCCATTTACAACAAGCACATAGGGCACTCCAACCGGGCCGGTCTTATATTTTCTATCGACAGATGAAGTGGTTTTTTTATAATCTCTCTGTTTGACCAGAAAGATATTATCTTCATTATTAACGACACATATGCCGTGCATGTTGTATATGTAGAACAGGTCAGCGGAGTCTCTTCCTACTTCAAATTTAACGTTATTGTATACAAATTCAAGGGTTCTTTGTTGATTATCGTCATAAATCAAACCGTTGTCCATTCCATGACCGTTTACAATTTCAAATTTTTTCTTGAGTTTTATCTTATTTTTGTCCATACTTATGATGTCATCCGATTCCAGTAAAGGCTTATCCATAAGAGTTATACTTTCAAGATTTAGTTCATTCCAGTGATCGTAGGCAGAATTATAAGTTTCCTTTAATTTTGGCAAAAACAGCTGAACTTTATTGCTTTCACTACTTTTTACCAACTCAAGCTCATTGGCTTTGTTTATTGAAAGGAAGCTTAACGAAATCAGTTTATTTGTATTGTATGTAGATTCTTCTACCCATAGTTTTTTATCACTTATAAACAGGGTAAAATCAGTGTGCATTCGATTTGATAAGGAATAATTATTACCTGTTGCAATATTGTAACCTCGTATTTCACGACTTATAATGCCGGAACCTATGGAAATGTTTGTATACACTTCGTAATGCTTATCTTTATCCAGGTCATCAAGGAATATATTATGGGTGGGCATACCTTCTAAAACACACAAAACCTTATTGTTTTTTACAACTGCTACTCCATTTAGCCAGGCATAATCAAGATTTACACGGTAAATCTGTACACCATCATTTTCCCAGGCTTCTTTAACAGTTATCTCATGAAGTTCTAAGTTGGAGCGTACATTCCCATCCTTTCCGTTTTCTAGCAGATAATCGGATATCAGGTCTTTGGCGTTCTCTATTGTGATGCCTCCGTCAGGAGAAAATATATTATCCTTTGTCAATTCCAAAGTCGGGAGTGTACTGTTACCGGCAGATATTGAGACCGAGTTATCGGACTTACATCCGACGATGGAAATTATTAATAATAAGCATAAAGCTAAAATTATATAGGGTTTCATGGTTTGTTCCTCCTTATTACTATCGGACTATTGTGATAGTTTATAGTATTAGACTATCGTAATAGTTTGAAAAAGTCAATAGTGTTATATTTTTAGAGTCATTACGAAATTTCGGCTTAGTAATATAATATCACTTAATCTGGAAATCTTTATTACATTACTGTAATTATATATGTTATAATTTGCAAGAGGATTATTTTTAAATCATATAAATTATTGCGACAGAAGAATGTTATTAAAAAAAGGAACCGGATTAATTATGAAAGATAATAGTCAAAAGAATTCACAAACTGATATTATTGAAGCTGGAGGAACAACAGAGAATTTACAAGAGAGTTTTATTGAGTTGTTTTCTAGATTCCTTTTGAGTACTGTCATAATTTTTGTAGGAGGTTTTATTGGAGATTTAGTATTATCAATTGTGTGTATGATTATTTATGCAGTACTGAGTAAAGTATATCTGAGTATATTGGCTGTTTTACTTTATTTAGCTCTGCCAATGACTATATTTATAAAATTATTCAAAAATAAGAAAGCTTTATATGTGCCAGTGGGTTTGTGTTTTATGCATTTTATATTTTTTCCAACTGCATTTTTATATATACTTAAATTCATACATATTATTGATTAAGTGGTGAGAAAATGATTTCAGAGAGTATGTACTTAAAGATTGTTTTAATATGTGTTGTTGCATTGCCCATATACGGGTTGATAGAGTTGATTTACAGGCTATGTTTTAATAATTACATTCTTAAGGTGATTCGAAGAATCGGAATTGTAGTTTTATCCGTTTTTTTTATTTTTACATTAACTTATTATATAATTATTTATACAAAAGCATTTCCATCTTATTCAAGTTCAAAAGAAATAAAAATTTCGGATACAGATAAACTTTCTCAAATTGAAGAACAGTGTTTTAAAGTAGCAAAAGAGTTTAATACAGGCTTTGAACTTAATGAGTTTTCTATGTATATAAATAATAATGATACAAAAAAAACATCAAATGACACTAAACTGATATTTAAGTATACATGCTTAAACAAATATGAAATTGGTGATTGTTTATTAGGTTGTGATATTAGTGTAAATTACAATAAAAAAGCAATCACAAATGTCCATTATTACTATTATGATGTGCCGAGAGATTGTCATTATTCGGAAATGATGCGAATTGGAGAGTTTGAAGATTTTATTAATGTCTCAGATTTTATATTTTATTTTAGTGATCAAATTAAAACAAAATATTATCATTTTAAAAATCCAGCTGTTTGTGTAGGAAAAATATTCAGTGATAGGTTTAGTGCTCAATTAAGCGATAATGATATTGTTATTGCAGAATATGACGTTTTATTGAAAAGCAATAAAATCGAGTTTATAGAAAAGTGAACTTAATTAGGAAAGGCGTTATACGCTACCACAGAATTAATATTATTATTTTATATATTCTATGGATATATTTTAATATGAACTAAATTGTCGACGAAAATTTTGTGCAGGGTTAAAAGAGGAGAGATTGGTTGGAATCATTGAACATTAGTATTGGGATAGTTTGAGATTGCTAATTTAATTAAGAGTGGAGTTGAATTGTTATGGCAAAGAGATCTTTTAACCAACAACTTCAGAACAGCAAGGATATGCTTGGAATATCTGAAATCACTGATGCTAAAGCAATATCGATGTATGAAGGATCAAAACTACGCATCAATATGATTATAACAGATACAAAAGTATAAGATGGAGGTGGGACAATGAAATACATATGGCTTGATGAATACTGTCTTTCAAAAAAGGGCGTAAAAAAAGAGTATAAGCCTGAATGGGATGCGACAAGATATGTGATCAAAGATAAAATGTTTGTGCTTCAAGGTGGAGATAAGGAAGGTAAACCAATTGTAAATGTAAAATTAGAACCAACTTATGGAGAAGTTTTAAGGCTGCAATTTAAGGATATTGTACCTGGATATTATATGAATAAAGAGCATTGGAATTCATTGTATCTGGATGGTGACGTACCTGATGAAGTTCTGAAAGATATGTTGGATAAATCCTATAACCTTGTACTGGCCTCTTTTAGTAAGAGGCTCCAGAAGGAAATTTTGGAAGGTTAGAATTTTGTGAATTAATGGAGCTATTATGTTTTAAATCCTGACAATGAAGTTTTGAAGACTGTATATTATTGGTATTCTATATCCAGAGCCCTAAATGAACTGGTGCAAAAAGCATACCAATATTGTAGAAAAAATTAAGTCAGAATAAGACAAGGTTACCCCGAATTAGCATTAAAAAAGCTTTATATAATGCTAATTCGGGGCAAAGTGCTGCTCTATAATGTGCTTACTGTCTAGTTATATTCCATAAACTCTGCTGCTATTTTAACCGCTTCATCTAAAGTTAACTTGTAATCCAATGTGGTAATAGTATATAGAGTGCCATCTTTTTCCCAATATAAAGTATATGATTCTTTTATAATGGGTTTAGTGGTCATATCTTCTTTTCCAACTCCATCCTCTGTTATATAAGGATACTCGGGATAAGAAGATTTCTTCCAAAGGCCATCCATTTCACCAACTTTAACTTCTTGGATTTCGTCAGTGTTATTATTTTTAAATTCAGACAATTTCTTAGCCTTGAGTATATTCACGAATATGGTTGATTGATCCGGTTTTGAATATGTTCCACTACAATTTCGAATAGCGCCGCCATACTGTTTAAGTTGATTTAAAGCATTATCATCATCAATTGCGCTTAATAAGTCATTTTGCAGGTTTTGACCTGTTTCATAGTCTACTACTTTTAATAGTGACACACCAATATTCTTATTTACAAGTTTAAAGGAATCATTCAAAGTTTCAGGGAATCTTACATCATAACCTACCTTCGCACTAATTTCTTCATCACTTTTTTCTGTTACTGCACTTATGCTGGGAGCAAAAGACGTTTCATCGGAGGGTTTTTCAACAATCTGCAAATTACCATCATCACCTTCAACAACGAATATGGTTTTTACAGCTGAAATTGCCCGGTAGGCCAGTGCTCTTGCCTGATTGGAAGTAACAAAGGTCAGTGTGCATAAAACCAGCAAAAGACATGCAGCCAACGAAAAATTCTTTTTAAAGCTAAACCCTGAAGAATAGTGTTTGTAGTCATTACTTCTTTTTCCTGATTCTTTCATTATAGTCGCCTCGATTCTATTAAAAATATTGTCTGTGTTTAAAATTTCTTTTACTTCATCCTGAAGGGCATCTTTAACTATACTATCTATATTATTTTTCATATAATCCAATCTCCTTTCTGTTATTTCCAAATTGGTTTTCCTCATTAATGCAATTCTTAAGTTCTTTTTCCAGCAATTTTCTAGCTTTATGCAATCTGGATTTGACAGTACCTTGAAAGCAGTCCAGTATTTTGGCAATTTCCTTTGTCGTGAATTCATTAAAATAGTATAGTATAACCACATTTTTTAATTGTGGATCAAGCTTTTTAACTGCCTGCCGAACAAGCATGCGGTCATCGCTTATGTCATAGAAATCAGATGTACCTATATAGCTTGTAGTATCCCTTTGTTCAAAATCTGTATTTTCAAGTCCTACATAGCTTTTATGTTTTGATGCCATTCTCCATCCTATTCTGACAAGAGTCCTATAAAACCATATATCAAATACATCAGGATTTTTAAGTTTTTTAATTTGATAATAACAAGTAACAAAGGCCTCCTGGACGATATCCTCAGCGATACTTTTACTGCCACCTATCAAATAGGCGGTACCCATGGCTTTATTTTTATAAAGAATATATAGCTTTTCAAAACTGTCTAAATCACCCAGCTGACAGTGATTTATCAGTTGCCTCTTATCTGTTAAATCCATTTCATCACCCCTTCTTTTTTTGGAGCTCCTATTATATATATAAGAGACAATGTAAAATGAAATCGGTTCACGGATTTGCTTTATTTTTTTATAATGTTCGTAGTAAGTAAGAATATTTTACCAGTTATAAACGATAGATTCAATTAACAACAACACATCGCAGCGGAAGCTGCAATCAGAGTTAGTTGTTGTATAAGCTGTTTGAATTCCAATCTTATTTTTAACCAGTAATAAGATAAAGAATTAATTTAAGTGTTTCTTTAAATAGTAAAAATGTATGTTATAAGGGGGAACTTATAGTGTCAAAAATATGCTGCTTATTAATAACTTTTGAAATAGCTATTTTTATGCTAATAATGTGTAGTTGTAATTCAACTAAAATATCGAAGCCCGAGAGTAGTCATGGTATTGTTGGCATAAGTAGCAATGATATTCAAAGGACTAAACCTGCTTCTACTAGTGTAAACAATAATAATGGAATACCGAAAGTGATAGAACAAGAAAGTCAAGATATTTATATTAATAGTATAATTAGTAATGCAGATAAAGATGTGATGATATCATTCCCAAATAGGTGGTGTGTAAAACAGCTTAGGTATGAAAATTATCGTTCTTGGTATGATATTTATTTTGAGGATAAGTTGATAGGGCAATTTCAGATTTATGATAGGACAGATAGCGTAGAGCCTATCCCAAATCATATTGCAAAAAAAACAAAAACATTTGAAGGTCAAATGAAATTAGGACAGGGTAAAATCTATATCCTCGAGCGCGATGATGTTAGTGCAGAAGAGACGAAATCCAAGTTTATAATCTATGTATTAATTCCTACGACAATAGATAATTTATCATATTACTATAATTTACAGATTGATGTACCAAAAGAAGAAAATGTAGATGAATATGTCCAAGTTATAGAAAATGTTCTGAAAAAGGAGTAATTAACTAATTATGTTAGTGTGGGATTTTGGGTGATAGTACAAATTAAGGAGTAAAGCATTTCGTGATTATTATAAGTTTAAGCTAATAGAAATTATTGGATATTAAATAAAAACTTCTAAACAAAGGTTGCCAATCACATAAACCCTCTGACTGCATATCTTAATAATAGGTTTTAATATCGGTGAGGATTTTAGTCTCAATGGAGGGATTTTCATGTCAAAAGGCAAAATAAGACACATGTTCCCTGGTGGTAATACATCTCAGGGGTTTTTTAGTTATTACGATTACATATTAAGTCAGGAAGAAGCAACAAGGATTATCTGTATTAAGGGTGGACCCGGTGTAGGCAAATCTACATTTATGAAAAAAATCGGGGCAGAGATGCTTGATAGGGGGTACGATGTGGAATATATGCACTGTTCAAGTGACAATAACAGCCTTGATGGTGTGGTGATTCCAGCAATTAAGGTGGCACTTTTAGATGGAACTGCTCCACATGTAGTGGATCCTAAAAATCCTGGTGCTGTTGATGAGATTATCCACCTTGGTGACTTCTGGGATGAAGATGGAATACGCAAAAACCGGGAAGGAATACTCAAGGACAATAAAGAGGTCGGAAGAACCTTCAGAAGAGCATACAGGTACATAAAAGCAGCATATTCTTTCTATGAGGATAGTAGGGAAATAATAAGCTGGGGTATTGATTATGCAAAGGTTTATGCAACAACTGGAAAACTGATTAACGAATTATTTAAAGATAAAGGTGTGGCACCAAAAGAAGGTAAGATAAGACGGCTGTTTGCAAGTGCAATAACACCCGATGGATATGTAAACTATCTATCAACATTACTGTCTACAGATAAAGTATATGTGCTTAAAGGTCAAGCTGGAACCTGTACAGAGAAATCTCTTTCAAGGATTCTTGACGCAGCTGTTGAAAGCGGAAACAACGTTGAGGCCTATTACTGTGCCTTAAATCCGCAGAAACTGGAGCATCTGGTAATAACCGATTTGGGAGTTTCGTTTACTACATCGAATGAGTATCATGAAGCGGAGGTTGAAGCATTTGAAGTAATTGATTTTGATGAGTACATAGATAAGGAAATACTGGAAGAATATGAGGATGTTCTGAACCTTAACAAGAAAGAATTTGATTCAGTAATGAATACTGCCATTGGGAGTATTGCAAAAGCTAAGGCAACTCATGATAAGATGGAAGCTTATTACATACCGAATATGGACTTTGAAGCAATACAAAGATGTTATGAGTCAACGCTGGCAAGAGTACTTGATTATGCCGAAGAATTTGATAGCTAAGGGTGAATAAATTTCTGAACAATTAATTTAATGTACCTTATCTTAAGTAGATTTATTAATTCAAAGTAAATGTATGTTATAATTCAAATCATTGATAAGTATAGTCAAGAAAGGAACTGCTCTAAGACTAACTGGGCAAGTTGGCTTTGAGACAGTTCCTTGGGTACATATTATTTAAGTGAAAAAAATTGTGAAGCAAGTTGTAGAGCCTGTTAATACTACGAGAAAAGGGAGAGTATCCTTCTTCGCGAAGCGAGTTTTGTTTGCCCCCGACTAGTATTTACAGGCTCTAGGCCAGGATGCATGGCCGAGCAGTGCAGCATAGCGGAACGACCAGGCCAGGATGCATGGCCGAGCAGTGCAGCATAGCGGAACGACCAGGCCAGGATGCATGGCCGAGCAGTGCAGCGTAGCGGATAAAATTTATTCAATTAATAAAGGTTTAGGATATAAACATTATGAATAGTTTTCTGTTAAAAAAGAATAAAAATGTTTTAAGAAAAGTTCTAGTATATATAATTTTAGGAACGATATCGGTTTTAGCTTTATTGGTTTCAGTGCGCGAAATTTATGGAGTAATCATGAGGAATAAACATCGCATTGAATCACCGGGAATTGACAAAATGGAAACTATAAAAATAGGAGGTATTGACCAATGTTTATATATTAGAGGAAAAGATATAGAAAACCCTATATTGTTATTTTTGCACGGGGGACCTGGAACACCTGAAATGCCATTATTATATACTTTTCAGTATGAGTGGGAAGATGTGTTTACAGTAGTGCATTGGGATCAGCGAGGAACAGGTAAAACCTATTTTGCCAACGATATGAAATCAGTTACTCCCACTATTTCATTTGAGCAAGCTTTAGAGGATGCATGGGAAGTAACACAATATTTGCAAAAAAAATTTAATAAAAGTAAGATTGTTGTTTTAGGGTATTCATGGGGAAGTGTTCTTGGAACAGCATTGGTACAAACTTACCCTGAGGCTTTTGCAGGATATATTGGAGTGGGTCAGGTTGTAGACGGTGCAAGGGGTGAAGAAATAGGATTTAAAAAAGTTATGGAATTGGCTAAGGCTAAAAAATGTAAAGGGGATATTCAAACGCTAGAGAACCTAAAACCTTACCCACCTTATATATATGATAGCAAAAAACTTGTGAAATTAAGGAAATTGCAAATCAAGTATGGTTTGGCAGTAGGGGTGGACAAACGTTCAATTTTATCCTATTTCTTTTCGCCATATATTTCGATAAAAGAGTTATCATATTATCTTATTGACCCTTCAAATATTCAATCCAAGATTATGAATTATGTAATGAATGATTATAAAGCAAGTGATTATGGTTTGGATTATTCACTACCGATTATTTATATACTTGGAGAAAATGACTATCAAACGCCGACTTCATTAGCACAGGAGTATTTTGAAAAAATTAATGCACCTATAAAAAAGATTTTTATCTTATCGAATGCAGGACATGCTTCGATGATGGATAAACCTGATGAGTTTTCGGAGATACTTAAGAATGAAGTTTTACCGGTAATTTCATGTGAGGATCGGTAATGCACCTCTTTATAGGTAGCTTCATTGTACATATCTAATAATTTATCGCGTTACTTTGGTATTGAATGTAAGTGCTTCAAAAGGTGACATCTAGCTATATAGCAATCATTGTGATAAGCTAATGCTGTCATTTTTGAAGCACTTTTTATGTTTTTTATTCAGCCTGTACTTGTTTTCCCAATTATTACTTCTGGTAAACATTGCACAGCATTACAGCTGTTTCTGCCCTTGTTGCTTTTCATATTCCAAGAGCTTTAGTAGAGATTACTTCAGATATAAGGACACCAGTGCCAGTAGGTCAATATCAGCATGGATTGGCAAGATGTCTCAAGGATGAGGAGAAAGAATAAGTTTTTGACAGTTTTGTTTTTGATAAAAATGCTATGTAAAAAGAGTTTTATGGACGAAGATGGTTATTGTGATAAAATAGGTTTATTAGACAAAGTAATAGAAAATGGGTATGAAGTGAGATTTGAAATGGAAAAGTTCGAAAAATTTTTGAAGGACGGAAACGGCTTTTGATGCTTTAATGAAAAATATTGTATAAAGGTAAAACAAAAAATTGGGATTGGAAGTGGATAAAATGAAATTTTTCTGCGAATGTGGATAGAGAAGGTGATGAAGTTGAAGTTATAGTAAATGCGAAAAACTTAACATATCATAGAGGATGTATATCTCAGATAACTGTCAAAGACCCGAGAATAAAAAATAAAAAATTCATTGGGTATTCTAAAAATAAGAACTTAATGATATACTTATTGCTGGAGAGGGATATTATGGATGATAAAGTATTTGAAATGCTGGAAAAGATATATAGTGAATTAACCAATTTTAAGTCAGAGGTTAATCAAAAGTTTGATGGGATTAATCAAAGGCTTGGTGAGGTTAATCAAAAGTTTGATGGGATTAATCAAAGGCTCGATGAGGTTAATAAAAAAGCAAATAAAAATTCTATTCTGCTTGAGAAAATGAATGATAATATAAAGATTCTTGCTGAAGTTCAACAAAAACACCTTAAAATTAATGAACGTCAACATGAAGAGATGAGCGAGATCAATAAAGAAGAACTGGAACTATTAAAAAGTGCAATACAGCATATATCACATAATATATAATATCCAATGTTTGACACTTAAGCAAAATTAATATTCTGTAAAGCCTTATTGTTATACATTATTGTCAAGGTTCAGACCAAACATATGCCAGCATGTGGCAAAGATGCGAATCGAATGATTTGCTTGATGTTCAGAAGAAATATTCAATATTATGTTAATGGTTAAGAATTGGTAACTACATTAGATGAAAGTCTGCTGATTGATTACAACAATATTGTGTTAGAGGGGAAGATATTGACATATACTAAGGAGATATATTAAAATTGTTTTATTAATTAAAAGGATGAGGAAGGAGGATAAACAATGTACAAAATAAATAATTTTGCATCAAGAAAAAATAACATAGCACTTGAATTGATTCATGAACCAGGTATTTATTTACATATACATTGGCTTAATCCTCTATTATTTAAACATAAAAGCTCGTAATAAATCAGTTCGGAAAAAAGATTAATGAATGAGCGATAGAGTGGTTAAGTCTGAAAACGGATTTAACCACTTTTTGTTTTTTTGCAGGACAACAAAAATATAGATTGAGGTAGAGGCTATGGAAGCAATTATATTTATTGGTTTACAGGCAACTGGCAAGAGCACTTTTTACAAGGATAACCTTTTTAAAACACATATAAGAATAAATTTGGATATGTTGAAATCAAGAAATAGTGAAGATATTTTGCTTGAAGCGTGTGTAAAAGCAAAGCAACCTTTTGTAGTAGATAATACAAATCCAACTCCTATGGATAGAAAGAAGTATATTGATATCGCTAAAGCAGCGAAATTTAAGGTTGTGGGATACTATTTCCAATCAAATATAAATGAAGCTGTTTTGAGAAATGAGAAAAGACAGGGAAAAGAATTTGTTCCTTTAGCAGGAATTAGGAGTACATATGCAAAATTGCATCTGCCAGACAAGGCAGAAGGGTTTGATGAATTGTATTATGTTTATATAAATGAGGAAAACAAATTTGTTGTAGAGGAGTGGAAGAATGAAGTTTGATGATCTTGACTTAAAAATGAGGATATATGAGACAGCGCATGACTATTGTGTTGTTCCTGAAGTATATATGGTTGCACGAATAGATGGCAGGGGATTTACAAGGCTGACGAAGGAAATTCATCGGTTTGAAAGCCCGTACGATATACGTTTCAGGGATTATATGGTTGAAACTACAGAGCACCTTATGAATTGTGGATTTAGAGTGGTCTACGGGTATACGCAGAGTGATGAGATCTCTCTTCTGTTTCACGTTGATGAAAGTGCATTTGGACGAAAAACCCGTAAATATAATTCGATATTGGCAGGAGAAGCAAGTGCAAAATTTTCGGTGTTGCTTGGTGATGTCGCCTGCTTTGATTGTAGGATATCTGAACTACCTAACAGCAAGACTGTTGTCGATTATTTCAGGTGGAGAAACGAGGATGCACACAGGAATGCGTTGAATGCACACTGCTATTGGATGCTGAGGAAGAAGGGGAGTTCAGTCCAGGAGGCAACAAATTATTTAAGTGGTATGTCTGTTAGTGATAAGAATGAACTGTTATTTCAAAATGGAATTAATTTTAACGAAATACCAAATTGGCAAAAGCGGGGTATAGGATTATACTGGGAGCTTTATGAAAAACCTTGTATTAACCCCAAAACGGGCAGTGAAGTGACTGCTCAAAGGAGAAGAGTTAAAGTAGACTATGAGCTACCGATGAAAGAAGAGTATAGTGAGTTTATTCTAAAATTTTTAGATGATTAGGATTGGAGCTTTTACAATGAAAAAAAAGAACATATGCGAAAGATTAAATTATGCAAGGACATCTCTAATAGGGTTGTCAGTTGGAGATGCTTTTGGTGAAACGTTCTTCGGTGAAGAAGATAAAGTTTTAGACAGAATTTCTAAACGGAAATTAAAAGAATCAGAGTGGCACTTTACTGATGATACTGTTATGGGGATTGGAGTATATAAAGTATTGGAGAAATATGGAGAAATTCATCAAGATGAACTGGCAAAGTTGTTTGCAGATAACTACTCCAAGGATTGGCATCGTGGATATGGTGGAACTGCACATGATATTTTACAGGGCATTGGAGCAGGAGAAGACTGGCGTAATGTGTCACCTAAAGCTTTTGCTGGAATGGGATCTATGGGAAATGGTGCTGCTATGAGAGTTGCTCCAATAGGAGCTTTTTACTATGACAATCTTGCCAAAATTAAGGAACAAGCTCGTTTGTCTGCTGAAGTGACACATTTTAATGAAGAAGGAATTGCGGGAGCTGTTGCTATTGCTCTTGCAGCAGGGATTATTCTTGAAAGCAAGATAAAATCCAATAATCCAAGTGCTGCTGAAGTTATTGAGAAGATATTCTATGAGACACCTGAAAGTGATACCAAGTATGCAATTCGTAAAGCACTTCAGATACCCAAGAGCTCAAATATTGATTTTGTAATTTCGGTTCTTGGAAACGGCTCAAGAATTATTGCTCAGGATACAGTACCTTTAGCTATCTGGTGTATTGCACATTATAAAGATAACTATGAAGAAGCTTTATGGAAAACGGTTTCAGCATTAGGAGACAGAGACACAACCTGTGCTATTGTGGGAAGTGCAGTTGCTTTGAATACCGGGATTGAAGGCATACCGTCATATTGGATAGAGTCAACCGAATTGGTTGAAAGCTCAGTGTTCTGGTAATAGAGGGAGATATATAAATGAAAATAAATTGGATACTTCAAAAAAACCTGACTGATACAAAGGTTAAATAAGATAAATGGGGTGACAAAATATGAGGGTAGCTTATACTTCTGATGTACATGCTGATATAACTTTAAATAATGGTCGAATCATACCATATTTGGTTAATCGTGTTAATGAGATAAAACCTGACATTTTTGTAATAGCAGGGGATATTTCCAATACGCTTAAAAGCATGGATGGTACTTTGAAACTCTTTAGTGAATTAAGCTGCCTAAAAGTTATGGTTCCTGGCAACCATGATGTGTGGATAGAATCCAATAATTCGCTGAGAAAGGGTAAGGACAGTTTTTATAAATACAGGCATGCAATACCCCAGGCTTGTAGTCAAAATGGATTCTTATATCCCATAACTGAGACATACGTTATTGATAATATTGCAATCATCGGAAATATAGGGTGGTATGATTTCACTTTAGCTGACTCAAAGCTTTCAAGTACATATAATATAATGGATTATGTCAGAGGAACATTCAAAGAAGGAATCTGGAATGACACAAAATATGCAATTTGGCTTAAAAACTCTGATTCACCAAATTGGAAGGAAAGACTTAAAACTTTCAGTAATAATTCTTTGTTTGAATTGTTATTTAATGAATTCAAAAATACTGTTCAGAAGATACCTGATGATATAAGGAAAATATTAATAGTTATGCATACAGCACCGTTTAAAGAATGTATTATTCCAAAGGATGAACCCAGTCCCTTTGATGCTTATGAAGGAAGTTCTCAGATAGGGGAATTTATAGAAACGATTTCAAAAGACAGAGAAATAAGTGTAATTTGTGGACACAGACACCAAAAGCTATTTCTTGATATGGGTAATATTAAGTTATACAGGTCACCGGTAGGATATTTGGACAAATCCCAAACAGATTATGAAAGAATTGCAAGAGAAGTAATTGGTGTATTTGAAATGTAGAGGGGGCTTAAAAGTGAAAGTGATTTTTTGTGCTGATCCGTTGGATAGCAAAAAAGTTGATATGGACTATGAAAGAGAATATTTAGTGGCAAAAGAGCTCGGATTCGAAGTGGAACTTATGAGTTTTGAGGATTTAGTTGATATGGATAATCCGGAAGCAGCTATAAGGAAGATAAAACCATCAGAAGAATCAAAATGTGTGGTATATCGTGGATGGATGCTTAAACCTGACAGGTACGGAGATTTATACAATGCTTTAAAATCAAGAAATATTGAACTTATTAATTCACCTGATAATTATAAGTTTTGTCATTACCTACCGGATTCCTATGATGTTATCCGTGACTATACGCCAAATACTATTTGGTTTAAAAAGGATCAAATTTCTAAGTCGATGGATGAGGTTTGTGAAATGCTCATTAAGACATTTGGTAAGGTTCCGGTTATGATTAAGGACTATGTAAAATCCAGAAAACACGAATGGGAGGAAGCATGTTTCATACCTGATGCATCAGACACAATCAAGGTTAGACAGGTAGTGAACAGGTTTCTTGAACTTCAAGGGGATGATCTTAATGAAGGGATTGTATTCAGGCAGTTTCTTAAGTTTGAGTTCCTGACAATCCATTCAAAAAGCAAAATGCCCCTAACAAAGGAATTCCGAATATTCTTTCTGGATGGAGAACCGTTACAAGAGTTTTATTATTGGGACGAAGGAGACTATGGTGAGTTGAAACCAGATTTGACTCCTTTTGTTGAAGTTGCAAAGAAGGTTAACAGCCGTTTTTTACTATGGATATTGCAAAAGTTGAAAATGGTGGCTGGATTATAATAGAACTTGGCGATGGGCAAGTATCGGGATTGCCTGACAATGCTGACATGAATGAGTTTTATAATAAGCTTAAAATGAGGTTAATATAGTTGACATTATACGAGAGTATTTAGTGGAGAGATTTGAAGAGAAAAGGTTTTAAAATGATTTTGCCAATAGTATAGAGAAATACGATACACGATTGGGATATGTAAGAAAGTGGTTGCATTAGCAGATAAGCTATGGAAGGGTAAACGTGATGAAGCTTAAGAATTAATGGTAATTGATGAGGTTGCTAAAGAATTGGGAAGAAAACGATGGGATATATATATGGATTTAGATAAATGCTTTGAATGCGTTGCTGCTAAAGGTCATGAGCGGCTTAGCCGTAGTTTCAAATGAAAAAGGTTTTGGAAGTGAAACTATTTGTTCTAATGTTACAAAAATATTACAACTTAAAATATTCCTTGACAGGACAATGTTACCTGTGTTACCATATAATCACTGTTCTCAAAAAATGTTGTTGAGTAAGAAACTAATAAGAGACAAAAAATACTTGATTTTGATTATGAGAAAGGAGGATTATGATGTATAACCTGAAAAGTTATAATCTTGATAAAAATAATATTGCAATTGAATTATCTGAGAAACAAGGTATGGATACTAATATACATTGGCTTAATCCTCTGCTTATGAAGTGTAGAAATAAGTGATTACAAATAAATTTTCTCACAGTTTATAAGAGCGGTTAAGTCGTAGAAATTAGGACTTAACCGCTTTTAAATTTTAGATTTCTTGTTAGAGGTGCAGGGAAGACTACTATTGATAAGAATACTAATTAAGAATTAGGAAAGGAGGATCATCAATGTACCTGATTGAAAAAGGAAGACTCGAACAAATTAATATGGCGATTGATTTGGAATATAAACCAAGTAAGGATTTACTCGTACATTGGCTTAATCCTCTATTGCATAAATGCAGAAACCAATCTTATCCCGATAGGAAATAGTTAAGGGTTGCATATAAAAGCATTTATCAAAAAGAGTGGTTAAGTCCGGAAAAGGATTAAACCACTTTTTATTTTATCAAATTCCCTATCCACAGCCAATATTTATGGCGGGTTCTTCTAATGGTTAGGAAATGAGGCTTTCAACCTCATAATAGAGGGTTCAATTCCCCTATCCGTCACCACAATTTTATGGGTGAGTGTGCCGAGAGGCGAAGGCAGCGGTCTGTAAAACCGTGACATTGAAACACCGATGGTTCAAATCCATCCTCACCCACCATAATTACTTGAGGTGATTTGAAGACTACATCGGCTTTTAACCGCGTTGTCGTAAGTTCGAATCTTACCTGCCCCGCAAGTGGGGCAGTAGCTCAGTTGGCAGAGCACGTTGTCTTCAGCCACTTTCCTCAAGTGAATTAAATATTTTGTCCGAGGTGCATGAAAGACTACATAAGGATCAAGCGACAATTTGTCTGTGGGTTCGAATCCCACCTGTTTACAACAGTGGCAGAGTGGTTAAAGGCACTTGAATATGTCTTTCGCTCTTTCCTTCGGTTTAAATTTGAATATATGAGGTGCATGGAAGACTACATTGCTTTGGTTGCAAACTTGACTGTCACTCAAGCGGGTTCAAATCCCGAGGTGCTTATGCACCGGGGTCTTCTTCTCTTCCTCATATAAATATAAAACAAACTAGTACTGACTAACAAAAATAAATTCTAGAATTTTTCTTTGTTAGTCAGCAAAAATCGCTAGAACGGCAGGTGAAAACAGTGTTGAAAGGACTAAAAGGATTTATTAAAACAAATGAAAAAGTGACCTATGAAGGTGGCAAGGCTTATGAACTAAGCTTCAGGGAGACAGTTGCAGAAATGTTTTCTCTTGGGCTTGTAAAGGGTAATTTCTATCAGTCTGACCTGAAGTTATCGGGAATACAAGGGAAGTAATGAAGAAAGCCCTGGAAGAATGCCCTGAATGGGCAACAAAGTGTGCGGTATACGGTCAGGAATTTAATAGCTTGAAGCTTGTACCGGTTATTTGGTTGGTTTACTTGTCAACCTTAAAGGACAAGGAATTGTTTGATAAGGCATTTGCAAGGATTATAACCAATCCAAAAATGCTGCATGACTTCATGACCCTTGTAAGAAAAGGTGGAATCCGTCAAGGTATGGGCAGAAGCGTTAAGCGTGCTGTTAACCTGTGGCTTAACAATAAATTGAATGATTATCATGCAACAAGGTACAAGGTAAAGCTCGAAGAGGTTATCAAGGTTGCAAGGCCTATAGCTGTAGAGCGTATCCAGCCTTATATGGATTACATTATAAACGGTAATGAAGATGCTTTTGAAAGGGCAAGTGCCTTGAAGAAAGTAATCAACTCATTGAACGAAGGTATCCTTGAGGCCGGCACTGTTGACCTTGTCAAGAAATATGGACTGCAACTTGAGGAATTGAAGCATACATTTGGCAGATTGTCAGATAACCAGAAGGAGGCTATCTTTGAGTTCATGATTCCTGGTCTTAAATACAATTCACTTACTTCAAACCTTGCTACAATCGAGAGGGTATTTGCAACAGAGACCAGGAAGGTAAGAAAAGTATCAGAGAATGGTATTTTCGATCAGCTTGAGGTAGTGAAAACCAATGTTCCAAAGGAACTGGTCGGTATTGTTGCCAGTAAGCTATCAGATTATGACGCTTACAGGAAGTCAAAAATGCTTCCTTTCGGATTGATAACTGCAAATGCAATGATTGTCACTGCTGAGTGGAAAACTGCAATTGACAGTGTGCTTTTAAAGAGCGGCAAGGATGTTTTCAGTGTACCTGGTAATGTAGGTGTTAGAATCGGTGTCGATACTTCAGGCTCAATGGGAACAAACCTGACTCCAAGTCTGCGTGCTGTTGATGTGGCATCACTGTTTGGTGCTATGGTTTACATGAGCATCAGGGATGCAAGTGTTTATGCGACTGCTACATTTACAAAGAGAGTAGAAGTTAAGCTGATTGATAACCTGCTTGAAATTGCAAAACGTATTGCACAGACGGATGTTGGTTACGGTACTTGCTTTGAGCCTTTGCTGGATGACTACAGGGGTGAGAAGTATGTTGTTCTGATCACTGACGGACAGCAGTCAGATAACCTTGAAGCCAAGTGGGCAAAACTTCGTAACAGGCCTGAAGGATCAAAACTGATCATCTGGCATGTTATGGGATACAACAACAAGGTTTCAACCAGGTCTGATGTTGTTTACCTGAAAGGTTACAGCGACAGGCTGCTTTCAGTTCTTAAGAATATTCTTGAGGATAAGGCAGGACAGCTTGAACAGATTGAAGCTGTAAAACTATAAAACTATTTAATGAGAAAAGGAGATAGTGTTGATGACAGAAACATTTATAAAATACCCTGAAATGAAAACATTGTTCAAACTGATACCGTCAGATGAAAAGGGGAGGAAATGGGATGCAGCAAGTGGTGAAATACTTCCTGAAACTGCAGCTTTGCATTTCACTCCCTTGGATGAACTGGTTTTTACAGAAAAGATTGACGGTACCAACATGGGAATAAGGATTACCGGTGGTAAAGTAACACACATTCAGAAGAGAGAACATATCTGCAACAGGGAAGACAAAGGGGATGCCTTTTATTTTGAGGTTGGAGACAGGATTGCAAAGGTTATAGAAGATAAAAACATTGAGCAAATAAAGGATGTCATTGTTTTCGGAGAACTTTGCGGAGAAAAGATACAGAAAGGCGGCAACTATTTCCCGGGCAGGAAGTTCATAATCTTTGATATTTATGATACTGTCACAGGTAAGTTTTTTAGCTGGGATGCAGTAACACACTTCGCCGGAGAACTTGGTGTTGAGACGGTTCCTGAAATTAGCTACAATAAGGCAGACCTCAGTGTGGCAAACGTTAAAGACTTTATTCTCAGCCAGAAATCGGTGTACAATGCAAAATTCGGGGCTGAAGGAATGGTAATAAGACACAGAAAGGATACTTTGCCGGTCAGAAGATGGATGGCAAAGATAAGAAAAAAGGATTTTAGAACTTAGCTTGAGATCCGGGAGGGATGTAGTCAGTTGCTACAGACTTTCCGGACTAAGCAACTTTTTATGAAATTGCGACACATTTGGCATATAATAAAGTTATGGTTGATGAAAATCTTATCCCTGTTTTATAAAAAGATAGAACAAAAATTTGAAACAAATTAACTGGATTGTTCGAAGAAAGGAACGAAAATGAATTACATTATATTTGACTTAGAAGCAACTTGTTGGGAAAATGATAAGTCGAAAACCAGTGAAATAATTGAAATTGGTGCAGTAAAATTGAATGATAGACTTGAGGTCGTTGATACCTTCTCAAAGTTCATTAAACCTGTCATATACCCAATACTTTCTGATTTCTGTATAAGACTAACGAGTATTGAACAAAAGGATGTTGATACAGCAGATATTTTCAAAAATGTTATGGTGGAATTTGAAGACTAGATTACTTCCTCAGATACTGAAGTAGCCTTATGCTCATGGGGGTTCTATGACAAGAAACAGATATATAAGGAGTGCAAAGTAAAGAATTATTCCGGTAGAATCCATAGTCTACTTGATAAGCATATCAGTATCAAACATCAATTTGCTGAAATCAAAGGCATAAGTCCTTGCAGTATGAGCAGGGCATTGGATTTGCTCGGGCTGCCTTTGGAAGGGATACATCACAGGGGAATTGATGATGCAAGAAATATTACAAAGATTTTTATAACAGTATTTGATAAACTTAAAATGCCATAACATTTAGAAGAGATTACTTGTTTAAAATTAGATTTTCGGAGGATACAATGGATAATTGAAGCTAATGCTGCTTGGGGCGATGGTTTGAATGGAATACACAAACACTTGAAATAGAGAAATTAATTGAATATCTATATCCGTGGCAAATTGAACATATATTAAAATATTGGCGTAACAAGGATACATATATTGCAGGGATTCTCCAAAATCCTAACAGCAAAATTCACAATTTTATTAAAAATGGGTTGATAAGAGAATACCACAGAAATGGACAAATAAAGCACGAAGCATTTTATATAAATGATAAAATAGATGGGGTGTCCCGTGGGTGGTTTGACAATGGTCAGTTGGAGTATGAACATTTTTACAAAAACGGGATAAGGATAAGAGTTTGGAAGAATTGGTATAGATCAGGAAAAATACAGTATGTTCAGCATTATAATAGAAAAGGTCAACAACATGGTCACATAATATCCTATTATGAGAATGGTCAAGTTAGTTGGGAACAATATATGAAAAATGGTATTAATAAAGATGGTGTTTCATACTTATCTTGGTATGAAAACGGAAATAAACAAGCGCAGCTTAAGTATTTTAAAGGTCAGCTAATTGAGAGGAATCATTGGAGTATCAACGGAGAACTAGATTATTCGCAAAAGATAGATGCGAGATCATGATTCTTTTATTTTCTAGCTTTAGGAGGTTAGAATTGAGAAAGGGGCGTAAGTTATAAAATGGACTATACAAGAATTCTTTCACCAATTAATAAGGTCAAAGATTTAGATGTAAATCCGGAAGGTGTAGAAAGAAGAATTTATAATATTGAAAAGGAAATAAAGTTTGAACTTCCAGAAGCGTACAAAGATATGCTAAAGTCTTGTGATGGTGGTAGATTACGTAGTGTTTATGTGCCATGTAAGAAAAAAGACGGAAAAGTATTCTATCATTATATTGATATCATTTATGGAGTTTTGCAGGAATTTTGGAGTATACAGAGAGCGCATAAACAAAATAATGAGTTAATACTTGATAATGGTTTCAGTGATTTCGTGTTTGATTTTTTGACTTTTGCTTATGAAACAGGACAAGTTAGTAAATTTAAAGAAGAGGGAGCATTGCCAAATTACATTGATAGTGAGGAGCCTGACGAGGATCAAATTATTTGCTTTTATAATGATTTTAATTTATACATTGATAAGTTAGATGCAATTATTGATAAATTAGAGTATTCGGATAACCGTAGCCGAAATGCACGAATTGTGTTTGGATATAGGATGATCAGGTTTTTTAAACTATCAGTTGAGTTTGCTACTGATGATGGCCATGGAAACTATCATTTATATTATGGAGAAGGAAATATTTCTGAACCCAGTGTTTGGTATGCTTATGATTTGGATTACCAGTATAAAGTAGCGCCTAATTTTAAAGAATTTATAAAAACTCTTGTAGTGGATAGAAGGGTAGTATGTTTTGGTATATCTGAAATTAATGATGAAATATGCTTATTTATAAATAAACTGCTAGTTTCAGTGTTTAATATTCAAACTTCTGTGACTATAGATTCGATAAGCGATAGCGTAATAAATAGTAATAAAGAATATAGTATTACCCCAAATGAAAAAGTCTGGATTCGTGTACGACCCAATGAATATAATGATGGCAGCGGTTTTAATGAGGTACTATATAAAGATTATAGGTTTATATTGAAGGTTGGTTCTAGTCGTCGTGATGGTGATAAAAATCATATTATTTTCAAAGAAGAATACGAAGAAAAGATACTTGATGTTTTTAAGGAAAATAATTTTTCAGGTTTAAAGCTTCTTTATACTTTAGGTGTCCACAACTTACTTGAGGAAATTGCGAAGTCTGATGCCAAATAGGAAATTATGATTATTAAGAGCCGAAATGTTTAAATTAAAGCAGGTGAGCTAAATCCCTTAAAAGTAGGGAATCGATTATTGTGAATGATTTATTTTGGTACGAGTTTTGCAAAGTATACTGACAAAAGAGTACTTTGTAAAAAATACGAAAATGATTTTGAATCAGGTATAAAAGCTCTTAAAAACTCTCCTAGAGGATGATAAAGATACAATAATTCCTATTGAAGAAATGATTAAATAAAATTATTGGGGGTCTATATGAACCGTATTTTTGCTTATTTTGATGATGAAGGGGTCTACGTATATCAGGCATTTAAACCAAATATTATTAAAAATGCTGTAGAAATTGGCACTTTTGGAAAGGGCTTTGGTTTAGATAGAATCACTTGGATAAAACCTTCATTTGGATGGATTTTGCATAGGTCAAGCTATGCAACCAAGCACAGGATGGAGGCTATTGCAAAAATTAAATTATCACATAAAGCATGGATTGAGATCCTTTCTCAAAGCGTTCCAAGCCAATTTGACAGTTCAAGGTACAAAAATGAAACTATTTGGAAAGCTGATTTTGAAAAATCTGATGTTATTCATCAATGGGATAACGCAATGCTTTCCCTAACATGAAATCAATTCTTAACTTGGATTAACAATCTATGGGGATGATGGTTTCCTAAAATTGATAATATTATTAAAGTGGGATAGATATAACGAGGCCTGAACTAAAACGACTAACTTTTGTTGAAAGTGAAACAAGTGATAAAATATAACTGCGGCTACTATATATAAATTTTAAGAAAAGAGGGAATGTGTGTGAATTATAAGGCTGAACTAAACAGCGATTTAAGAAAAGTTTGTCATCACATAAGAGATGCTGAGGTTGGTGATGTATCTTATTATAGATACTTTACCGGAAATGGAGTTGAGTATCATCTTGTATGTTCTGAGTGTTCAGAAAATGAAGAAGACCTTTGCAATAATTTAAGAGAGATTACGACTGAAGATTTTAAAGAGTATGATAAATGCTTATTTACATGTGTTGGTTTTAAAGGTTATCCGCAGATCAAATCAAGGAAAACAGATTTAAAATTTGAGCACATTAATTTGAAATTAAAAAGAGAACTTGGTGAAAGAGTATTGGATTTCCAACCGCTTGACAGTAGCTTAAATTGTGTAATTATTGCACTTACTGAATCTTTTAGGTTACTTAAGATTGACTTGGATTTTAATGATTATATAGAACTATGCCGTGTTAATGAAATAACTCAGGTTGACCCAAAAAAGGTAGTGTCAATTAAATTATCTAAACACGGGAATTTTTGCGCAATCGTTAATATAAGAGGTCAATACGGTGCAATTATCGATATTCTTTCAGGAAAAGTATTGATGCAATTGGATAGAGGTAATTATCATAATGAAGCATCAGATTTTCCTATTGAATTTATTAAAAGGAAAGAAAAAGATTTAATAATTCATTCAACAGCATGGAACAGATTGGATATTTCCGATCCGCTAACAGGTGAAACCATTACAAAACGAGAACTATTAGGTAACCCTAAGGTTGTTGATGGCAAGTTCGTTACTCCTGATCATTACTTGGACTATTTCCATGCATCGCTTAAAGTATCTGACAATTATGAATGGATTGTTGATAATGGGTGGTTTTGGCATCCTGTCGGTATAGTTGTAAAATGGAGTGTAGAGAAATGGCTAGAGGAAAACGTTTGGGAGTCAGAGGATGGTTTCACTAGAAAAGAGTTATTATACCGAATTTACTATTGGGATGGTGCTGTATGCTGGATAGATGATAAAAGAGTTGCTATATTTGGATTCGGAGATGATGATGATTGGATTTTACCTGCAGTAACAGTTTTTGATGTTATGACAGGCGAAGAATTATATTGGTTTGCAGGTCCTGATAACTGGCTAGTTTTTGATAAATATTTATTTTCTGCATCTCCAAGGTGTGGAACGAAAGTTTGGGATATTGATTCAGGTGAATTATTACATGCAGATGAATCTTTTTGCCCCCAAATATACCATAAAGGTACACGGACATTTGTCAGCAAAATATCAGATAACGAATATAAACTCAGTAAGTTGATTTGAATATAACTAAGGAAGGATATTTATAAGCAGATGAGTAACTTTCAATATGAAGCTGAATTGCAAAAGTTTAGAGGGGAGAATAGACTGGCTCAACTTAGAAACTTTAATATTGAATTGGATGAAATAACGTTTAATGTTAGTATAAGTAGCTTTAAGCATCGTGAAAACTGGGTTGTAAAAAGTGAAGACAAAGGTCATTTGGGAAGAATAATTGAAAGTATTGGGAAATATCACATTACAAAATATGGCGAAAGTGTATGAATGGGCTGAAAGAAATTATAAAGCAAAAATTAAACCGTTTGATGGAGGAAGGTTGGATGGATATTTTGATTATAAAGAAAATCCTAAAAAAGAAAGCCTGAGGAAAAATCTATGATACTATCAGTAACCCCAACGAATAAATGTGATAAGGAAATACACTGCAAATATTGTTATTTGTCTCAGAAGACAGGTGAAGCAACCTTTGAACAATTATATCAAAAAATGTCTGAGTTGATTGAGACACATAAGCCAAGTATAGTTACTTTTGCCTATAATAAGGGATTCACGCCTGAGCTATTTGGGAAATTGCTTGAAAGGGCACATACTCAGGCTGAAGTATCTGTGACTTTGCAGCCGGATTGTATTTTATTTTTAGAGAGTATCATCAAAAATATTGATTACGTGGCATTATCACTAAATACTTCTAACCTTAATGAACTAGATATCAGAGCAATTACTGATGAGTTTAGAAGAAAGCAAACTATAAAAATAGGGATAAACTTTTTGTTGAATGAACTTCCAACATTAAGGGATGTAATGGCCTTTTTTAAAAAGCACCAAGATTGTTTTGAACAGTTTCATTTTTTACTCCCGAAAAAGTATTGCATACCTTATGAGCTAAAGGATGCCATTAATATAATAAAGGTTATGAAAATGATGTTTCCTGGAAAAGTTTTTGTTGATGAATGCTTAAAAAGTATTATAACAAATTCTCCATGCAGCAGGAATGGCAATTTGCTAAGTTTAAATGCTGATGCTTCGGTTACTTTGTGCTCATTTGCAGATAGTGATGATGAAGAAATATTAGTAGAAAAATGTCCGTATTTATTAATATCTTGATTTTGCTAGGCAAAGCCACTTGTAAATGGAAGATTGGATAGAATAAGGCCTTATGGAATTGTTCCAAAGGCCTTAATACATTTTTGTGGGGTCAGTTATTTAAGTGGTGATGAGTTCTAAAAAACGACACTCACACATATAAAGGCGCATACCACAGTTAACATCATTGCCAATTGCTTGAGGGACAATAAAATTTTTAACTGAATCTAAACACTTTGCCCCTTGGAATAAATGGCAAGTTACTTCCTTTGGGTATTAAAAACGCATGTTCCCTATGTATTTTCAAAGGTTCGCAGTAACCGTCGGTGATAATTAAAAGCGGGCCGTTATTGGGGAAATCCTCAGCCTTTTCCAATAAGTCAATACCCGGTTGGAGTATTGTGCCGCCACGTCCTCGTACTTTTACTCTGTCAACTATAGCCTCAGGAGCCATAAATCCTTGATCATAAACTGCAGCATCACAAAACACTACTCTGACATAGGGCACATCTCGAGAAATACTGTAACTTGCAATTGCTCCCAATGCTTTGGCAAGCAAGGAACGATCCATTGAGCCGGAAGTATCAAGGATAACACCATAGGTACGCCCATCCTCAGAACCGGTAGCCGGTACATAGCGAGGACGTGCTATGTCCGGAGTAGATGACTGTCGGCGACTGGGGCGTGCATAGGTACGTACTTTCTCCAAAGGGGAGAAATAATTGTCAAACCACTGTGCAAGCTCCACATCCCATGGTACTGGAGGTTGACTTAATGCTCTAATTTCTTCTATGAGTCCTAAGGGTATAAAGCCCCGACCCTGTTCCTCATGGTATGAAAGTCCCTGACCCAATGAGCGACGGTAAAACTCATCAAGAGTTATTCCATCACCCGTTGCCCACCAATCAGGATTGCCTTTGTCGAGAATGTCTCCAAGGCCTATTCCTCTAAGTGTTGCAAGTTTCCTGAATTTTCTTAAATCCAATACTATACGGTCATAGATGGATTCGGCAGATAATCCTTTCAGATCAGGATCATAGAGGCCTCCTAACTTTGGCAATTCTCCAAGTCCCATTTCCACCAGCCAGCCGTTTATTACATAATCACATGCAATATTCCATAGAAAAGGGTCACGTCCCTGACACCTTGCCTGATGACTTAAACCAACATGCAGAAGCTCGTGTGCCATGACAAAACGGCATTCATATTCATCAAGACCTGCTGCAGGATTAATATATATTTCCCTAAGGCATGAATTAACGGCGGCAACGGAAATATCCATTCTTGCACAAAGGACAGGATCTTCAATGATTGTAAAACTTGCAGCTAATGCACCCAGCAGAGGATAACTGCTTATAAACCAATTTTTTGCTTTAACTGCTGTGGTAAGACATTCCTTGTCAGCCCCAAGAAAGGGTTCATAACCACCTGCAACATTTACTGCACTTGTGACTGCCATCGAAAGTCCTTTTGCAAAACAGGCCTCCCAGTCAATTATGTGTCCATACCAGGTTTTGCTTAAATCAGCCATAATCATATCTCCGCAATTTACTCCAGCTGTGCCGAAATTAATAAGTATAGGTGGGATGCCTTTTTCGACAAAGTCATTATACAGTTGTTCTTCTGAGGGAGCGGAGAAATCAATTTTGTATTGTATTTCTGAGGGGGCACGCCCAAGTTTCATATCGCTTAAGAATTTTGCAATATAGCAATCACATGCAGTATTCCATTTAATGTTGTCGGACTTTTCCTTAAAGTGTCCCAAACCTAGGTGAAGAAGGCAATGGGCTATGACATAAGCCCACTCCAGAGGATCTCCACGTCTTGTTGGATGGATATGAAGATAACCGTTTCTTGTAATAACTGCCCAACCTTTTTCCGGGCAAAGGTTGCCTTCTGTCCGAATAACTTGAACATGATGCAAAAGTGGTGCAAACATCGGGTGACAATTTATAAGGTTATATCCTTTATAATAGTTTTCATAAGCAATATCAATCTTTTGGGTGTTCTTTTTGTTTCCCATTTGTTATGATTCTTTCCTTTCTACTAATCTTGGGAGATCTCTTACAATATCAACCATAAACCATCCCGGCAAGCCTTCTTCTTCATTTTGTTTTGATACAACCATTTGAGCCATTTCGAGACTTATTGATGACAAATCTTTAATTAATGCTTTGGCCCTGTGTGAGAACATTTTCTGTTTTTCGTTCATTGTCTCCTTAGTTGAAGGAAGCTGTTTGATTAGCTGCGTTCTAAAGGACTGTGACAGGAAGTACAAGATGTCCCTGTCCTCGGGTTTGTGTGGCCACTTTTCCTCTCCATCCATTATGGCAGACAACTGATATTTGTTTTTTATTTGCTTTATAAATGCCTTGAATTGTCCCGCATGGTGGGGTGAAAGACAGCTATAGGCAAGTATTTCAATTGTTTCATCGGTAATTTCTTCTCCATATTCATTCAAAGCATCACTTAACATATGCCATGATCTTGGTGTGGAAAAGGGTTCCTCATGCTTTGGCGGTTGTGTCCAGAGGTGATCCGGACGTAAGCTGATATATTCTGTAATATATGGATGAATTCCATATGTAAAAGCCCATTCCAGCCAATCCTGGTAAGAAACCTTAAGCTGTATATGCATCATACGGTTTATCAATGCAGAGGACATCGGTTTAACAATGGCACTGTCCTGTGATCTGTTACCGGCACCGATAACAATAGACCCTTTCGGAAGCTCATATTCACCAATCCTGTGTTCGTGAATCAGGCTGTAAAATGCCTTCTGAACTTCCTGCGAACAGGCATTCAGCTCATCTAGAAACAGGCAGTATGGCTCTTTTCTAGCTATTATCTTTGGAGGACAAAACTGACTTACTCCATTAGAAATTTGGGGCACACCAATAATATCTTCAGGAGCCAGCTGGCTTCCAAGAAGGGAGACACAAGGGAGTCCAAGTGAATCGGCAAACTGCTGTACTAAAGTAGATTTACCTATGCCGGGAGGACCCCATATAAAGACCGGTCTTACAACTGCAATATTTAATAGTAACTCCGATAACTGTTTTTGTGTAACTGTAATTGAAATATTCATAAATCTCCTTTCAGAACCTTGCCCATAAAAAGGGCATAAAAATGCCGTGATCTAGTAACCACGGAAATATCTACAGGTTTATAATTCCATTATTGTAAAAGGTAATAAAAAAACACGATAACAAATCGCGCTTATATAGCAAGATTCAATATTGCTATCAGGTGACGGTTACTTTTAAGGATGGCCACAAGAACAGAATACATATATGTTCTCTTGACCCAATATTAAATTATAAGCAAAACACCTCATAATTCATTGTTGTCATCATTTTCAACACTCCTTTCACCTGATTATTATTGGTAAAATGTACTTCCTATATTATAATATTATGGAATTGGCATAAATGTCAATATGTATAATTACGATTCTATGAGGCTATTAGAGCTCGCTTGAACATCTTTTGCAAAATCAGCAATTGTTTGGAAAGATTTATCAAGCTCATTCAAAACGCTGGAAATACCTAATATATCGGTTGAAGTTGTCTTGAATTCAGAGAGGGTCTCTCCCATGACGAATTTAACATTTTGAACATAATCCTCCAGCTTCTTTATGAGTTTTTCCGATTGCATTATTTCATCTATAACAGAATTCTGACTGCTAAACATTTTCGAAAAATCTCCCTTGGTATTTTCTAAAAGTTCAATGGTAGCACAGATGTTTGCTTCTGTAAAATTAACAGCTTCTATCGATTGGTTTGTTCTTTCAATCATTTTGCTCAAAATGTCGGTAATGGTTTTGGTAGATGCATTGGACTGATCTGCCAGCTTCCTGATTTCTGTCGCTACAACTGCAAATCCTTTTCCTGCTTCTCCAGCCCGGGCAGCTTCAATAGAAGCATTTAAAGCCAATAGATTAGTTTGTTCTGATACGTCATTGATAATCTTTAGAGCTTCATTTATTTCCATGTTGTTCTGTCTTATATATTCAAATTGAGTTATGGTCTGTTGATTAGACGTATTTATACTGTTAACTTTATTTGCGATTCCATCTATATTGCTCTGATTTTTTTCGGTAATGGAACTCATAGACTCTGTTAGTTTTATAATGGCAGTGGAGTTTTCCATGGTTTTATCAATATGTGACTTGATTTGATCTATAAAATCTTGGCTTTCTTCAGCTTTAGTGGCCATAATTTCAGATTTTGATGAAATTGAAACGGCGGTGTTTGAAATATCAGTTACTGAATCACGGCTGTGATATATAGAGCTATACAAATCATTAATGTTTTTATTAATATTTCCGGCACTGGTCATAACCTTATTCAATAAGGCTTCGCTATGTTCACTTTGTTCCAGTGCACTATTTAATATACTGTTTGTCTTTTTTGCCAGAAACATAAACAAATAGCCATACCCAATTAGCTGTATTATATAGTATTCAGCAGATCCCATTGCCAATTCCTTCGCAAATACTATTCCATTTAAAATGGGTTTTCCGTTATACAAAAAATACAAGATCAACGACATAGCTATTAAACTCGGAATTTTAATGAACAGCAACTTTTTTAGAAGCTTTGAGTTATAGTACATTGCACCTATTACGAATGGAAGTAGCAGTGCCAGTGAGGCATAAACCCAGGAACTCATGTATAATCCAATCGAAATAAGTTCTGATGAAATCAGCAGAACATTAAGAAAATTCTTCTTATCTTTTGAAAACTTATTATAAAAAATCGGAATAAGCGCGGCTACTCCGGATAGGAGGATTAACCAATCTCCGGCGTCAGCTTTTCCTTTTTTGTTTATTTCGACAATAATAAAGTCAACTACAGAAAGAATAGAGATAAATTTCATACATTTTAATGAAAAGGCATTGGATTCCTCACGACTTCTGTCAATGATATCTTTTGAACTCATGTAATAGCCTCCTATAGCCTGTTAATAATATAAGCTAACCTCTGATAGGGAAGGAAATTCTCTTTTTGATGTATCGTTAGACTTCATTATTTAAACATAACTAATTATATATCGACATTATTAATTTTAAAATTAACTGTACTTTATAATATAAACAGCACACAAAAAAAGTATCCCTTCCGAACATATAATACAGACGAAATAGAATTAGAAGACTACGGATAAATAATGTGTTATAAAATAAATTCATTTAAATTGGAGGGAGAAATATGTACAAAAAAGCAATAGGTTTATTGTTGGCATGTATTATGGCGTTGTCTCTGATGTTTACAGTGCTTGTACCTTATGAAGTTCCGGCGGCTAGCAGTGTTGAATTGTTGCAGGAATTCGATATGGAACAGGTGAAAATCACTGATCCGTACTATGTGAATGCCTTTAACAAGGAAGTTGCATATCTCAAAAAGCTTAGTGCAGATCGACTGGTGGCGGGTTTCAGAGAAGTTGCAAAATTACCTAAGAAGGCAGATAAATATGGTAGCTGGGAGTCTTCCATGATTCAAGGGCATACTTTAGGCCATTATATGTCTGCTATTGCAATGGCATATAAAAATTCAAAATCCGATCCAACTCTAAGTAATGAATTGAAGAATATAATCGATTATATCATTGATGAGTTAGAAGCATGCCAGAACAAATCCAGTAATGGATATCTATTTGCAACTGCCGAATCACATTTTGATGTTATTGAAGGAAAAGCATCGGGTTCAAGTTGGGTGCCATGGTATACCATGCACAAGATTCTATCGGGATTAATTGATGTTTACAAATATGAAGGCAATCCTAAGGCATTAAATATTGCAAAAAAGCTGGGAGACTGGGTCTATAACAGAGCCTCTAAATGGGACAGTTCCTTGCGTTCAAGGGTACTAGGTGTGGAATATGGCGGAATGAATGATTGCCTTTATGAATTGTACAAAATAACAGGAAATAATAACCATTTAACAGCAGCCCATCTGTTCGATGAGACTAATTTATTCAATACTATTGCGGCGGGCAATAATGTTTTACCGGGCAAGCATGCCAATACCACAATACCTAAATTTGTTGGTGCATTGAATCGTTACAGTACATTGGGAAGTTCTGAAAGCTCTTATCTTAATGCTGCACAAAAGTTTTTTGAAATCGTATTAAGAGATCACACCTATGTTACCGGTGGCAACAGTGAAAATGAGCTTTTCAGGGAAGCTGGCAAACTTTATGCCACTTCAACTAATGTTAACAACGAAACCTGTAATACATACAATATGCTCAAGCTTTCAAGAGAACTTTTCAAAGTTACAGCAGATGTAAAATACGCAGACTTTTATGAAAGAACCTTCATAAATGCCATTATGTCATCTCAGAATCCTGAAACTGGTATGACAATGTATTTTCAACCAATGGCAACAGGCTATTTCAAAGTATTCGGCTCAGAAACAAACCACTTTTGGTGCTGTACAGGAACTGGAATGGAAAACTTTACAAAACTTAATGATAGCCTGTATTTTCACAATAGCACCGAGGTGTATGTAAATATGTATTTGAGTTCAACTCTAAATTGGAGTGAAAAAGGATTTTCATTAACCCTGACGGCTAATTTACCCGATTCAAACAAGGTGAACTTTACTATAAACTCAGCACCTTCCACCTCGGTTAATTTAAAATTCAGATCTCCCGCATGGATTCCTGCAGGACAGAATATAGCTGTTTTTGTGAATGGTGTAGCTGTGAATGCTACAAAAACAAACGGTTATATCAGTATCAACAGGGTCTGGAATGAAGGAGACCAGGTTGAACTGGATATACCAATGGAAGTACAAGTATCAAGGCTTCCTGATAAGCCAGATTGTGTTGCATTTACTTATGGTCCTTTTGTCTTGAGTGCAGGGCTTGGTACAGAAAATATGACTACAGCATCTCACGGGGTAAATGTTTTAAAAGCTACAAAGAATGTTTCAATTAAAGATTACATTCTAATAACTGAAAGTGTTGATACCTGGTTAAGTAATATTAAAACAAATTTAGTTAAGACGCCAGGTAAATCAGAGTTTACTTTAAGAAATACCGATGAGGATAACCGGTTGAAATTCACCCTTCATTATAAGAGATATCAGGACAGATATGGTATTTACTTTACACTTATGAAGATGGATCAGGCAGCTTTGGAAGCCTATCTTAAGGCAAAAAAAGAGGCGGGAGAAAGAGAAAACCTGACAATAGATTCTGTGACTGTTACAAATGACCAGTATGAGCTTTTGCATAACCTTCAAGGCAATTCTACAGGTGGAAGCTTCGGAGGACTTATGTACCGTCATGCAAATGTAAATCCTTCCACAAATGGTGCCGCAAGCTCTATTACAGGGTATGGATGGTTTAGCTATGATATGACGGTTATACCTACAGTTACAAATTATCTTGTGGCAAAATACTATAGCGGTGATGCAGGACGAACCTTTAATGTGTATATAGATGGGAATTTATTAAAAGAAGAGACTGTGCAATCTAGAAATCCCACTTCTTTTTATGAAGTCCAGTACAAGATACCCTCTGATTGGATAGCAGGCAAAACAAAGGTAACTGTTAAATTTGCCAATAGGGGAGCAAGTATCGTTGGAGGCGTATTTGGCACCATTTATATATTAAGGGACCCTAATGAAGCTACTCCTGTTGTCACACCAATGCCCACACCAAACAATGTTCTAATAGGTGATGTAAATAATGATGGAAAAGTCAATTCCTTAGATTTTGGGTCATTAAAATTGCATTTGCTTGGAGTAACACGGTTAACAGGAGAACAACTTAATAATGCCGATGTTAATGCTGATACCTTTGTAAACTCAATTGACTTTGGATTAATGAGACAATATTTATTAGGCATTATTTCATCTTTTAATTCATTTTGAGTACAAATTAAAGTATAATAATTGTGTATAGATTAAAGAATAAATAGCTTCTTGAGAGGTTTGATTAATAACAAACTTTAAAAGAAGCTATATTGGTAATTATTAATTGGGAGGAGTACCAATATGAAAAGAGCCTTTAAATTTATGGTACTGGGCATAGCAATATTATTTGCAGCAAATCCGTTATGCTACCCGGGCAGCCTTGTGATGAAAAATGTGAATACAGCTAATGCGGCTTCAATGTCAAATAGTGTCACAGGTGTAGCATCAGATACCGTCAAACTTCAATCATATAATTACAATAGCATGTATATAAGAAATTTTAATTACGATGTGAAAATAGACGAAAATGTGACGCCTGAAATTGATTCGGAGTGGGTGCTGGTGCCCGGTCTTGCAAATCAGGCAGAGGGATACGTATCCATACAATCTGTTAATTATCCGGAGTACTTTTTAAGACATTGGGAATATGATTTTCGACTGGAAAAGAACGATGGAACAGCGATTTTTGCTGAAGATGCCACCTTTAAAATGGTTTCGGGTCTGGCGGATAGCTCATATACTTCTTTTCAGTCATATAATTTTCCAAAGAGATATATCAGGCATTACGAAAAATTGTTAAGACTGGATGAAATTTCAACTGACCTTGGCAGGCAGGATGCTACCTTCAGAGTAATTAATTTATCCGAGAATTATGACCAACCTGAAGATGGGGTTGTAGTAACAAATCCATTGGTTAGAAAAAGGGCTGATCCATGGGTTTACAGGCATTCAGACGGCTATTATTATATGACTGCTTCTGTTCCCGAATACGACAGAATTGAGTTGAGAAGAGCAAAAACTCTACAGGGATTATCAACTGCCACACCTATGACAATATGGAGAAGACACCAGAACGGAATCATGGGTGGGCATATCTGGGCGCCGGAAATTCACTTTATTGATGGAAAATGGTACATATATTTTTCAGCTGGCACCTCCAGCAATTACTTTGATATTTGTTTGTTCGTTCTTGAATGTGCAGATTCAAATCCTGTTATGGGAACATGGATCGAAGGGGGACAATTAAAGACCAATTGGGAGTCTTTTACCCTTGATGCCACTACCTTTGAGCATAATGGGACAAGGTATCTTGTTTGGGCTCAAAAGGATTCTAAAATTGCAAGCAACAGTAATATTTATATTGCTAAAATGAATGGTCCACTTTCAATTACCGGAAATCAGGTTATGATTGCATCGCCACAGTATTCCTGGGAAAAGATTGGTTATTCGGTAAATGAGGGACCGGCTATAATTAAAAAGAACGGAAGAATTTTCATGACCTTTTCCGCCAGTGCAACAGATTCAAATTACTGTATGGGCTTATTAACGGCTTCAGAAAACAGTAATTTGTTAGATCCAAATTCATGGTACAAATCCCCCGAACCGGTGTTTCAGACTAATACATCCACAAGCCAGTATGGACCGGGACACAATTCCTTTACTACTTCACCGGATGGAAAGGCAGATATTATGATATATCATGCAAGGAATTACCGGAATATAACGGGAGATCCCTTATATGACCCAAACAGGCATACCCGCGCTCAAATAGTGAACTGGAACGCTGATGGCACACCGAATTTCGGAATACCGGTTGCAGACGGCATAAATGTTATATATACACCGGCACAAACTCCAAAGCCAACATTAACACCGGCACCTACACCCACTAAAACCAATACGAATAAGATTGTCTATGGGGATTTAAACGGAGATAGGTCTGTTAATTCCATTGATTTTGCACTTATGAAAAGTCACTTGCTTGGTATTCCCAGTACATTACTGTCACAAAACTGGGAGTTGGCAGCTGATCTGAATTTAGATGGAAAAATAAATTCAATAGATTTTGCATTTTTAAAAATGTACTTACTAGGTATAATTCAGGCTTTACCCAATATAACGAACTGATTAATATTTTAAATTGACATCGGCTTTTTGTAATTAATTAAATTTTGATAACTACAGTAGGTAATGATCTGCTGTTTATTAAACAATATTGAGATGGGAGGAATGTATGTGAAAAACTTAAGAAGGCTTTCCTTGATAGTTGTAGTCCTTTTTCTATCAGCATTGTTTTTTCAAATTACAGGTAGTACTTATGCTGCAACCACTGTCACTATTGATCCTACTATAACTTCAGATAATTTGTCTCCTTATTCCATAAATACATATGCTATAACCCTTGAAGGGTATAGTGCTACCAATACTACTCCAATAATCAGGCTTCAATCCTATAATTTCCCCGATATGTATGTAAGGCATTTGGATTTTGATGCCAGAATAGATGACTATGTCACTCCTGAAACCGATTCACAGTGGCAACTGGTTCCTGGCCTTGCAAATAGTGGAGAGGAGTACGTTTCCATTCAATCGGTTACTTATCCGGGTTACTACTTAAGGCATTGGGATTATGATTTCAGATTGGAGAAGAATGACGGAACTACAATTTTCGCTGAAGATGCAACCTTTAAAAAAGTACCTGGACTGGCGGATAGCTCATATATTTCCTTCCAATCCTATAATTATCCTGACAGATATATAAGACACTATGATTATAAGTTGAAACTGGAGAAGATTCCCGCTGATATTGACAGGCAGGATGCTACATTTAAGCTCATTAGCGGCTCTGAGCCTATTCCAACCTATCCACCGGGGAATTCACCATATGCAGGCTATATTATGGCCTATTTCAAACAGGCATCAGGGGAGTATGGTCTCAATCTCTGCTACAGTAGAGACGGTCTGAGGTGGATAAATATCAATGATGGAAAGCCGGTTTTGTATGCAAAAATGGGAACAAAAGGAATTCGTGATCCCTATATATTCAGAAAACAGGATGGAAAGTTCGGAATAGTTGCAACGGACATGCTGGGAACTAATTGGGGTGACACAAGCCAATATATCCACTATTGGGATTCTGACGACTTGATAAGCTTTAATGAGGGCTTAATAAAAGTCCATGATAAAAACATGCATGCTTGGGCACCGGAGGTATTCTATGATGAAAATAGAAAACAGTATGGAATCTACTGGTCAGGAAATACGGATTACAACCGCACATATGTTAATTACACTACAGATTTCCAAACGGTTAGCAACTATGAAGTATTTTTTGATCCCGGTTATGATGTGATCGACTCCCACATAGTTACAAATAATGGAACAGCCTATTTGTTCTTTAAGGACGAAAGAGCTTCGGGAAAATCCATTAAGGCTGCCAGATCAACTTCCTTGTCTCCGAAAAGCTTCAGCGTTTTTACACCGAATTTTATTACCTCGGCAAACACAGAGGGACCTTTTGTTTTTAAAGTCAATAATTCTGATTACTGGTATATGTATGATGATCTTTATTCAAATAACGGGAATTTCGAGTGCTGGAAGACCACCGACTTAAATTCTGCTACCTGGACAAAGGTTTCCGGCATCAGTGTGCCATCAGGTGTAAGGCACGGCAGTGTTGTTAGTGTAACTCAGCAGGAGCTGGATAGTATTATATCCGGCAAACCTATTACTCCCGCACCCACACCGGTGCCAACTCCAACAACTAATTACAAATACGGTGACTTAAATGTGGATGGAGCGGTAAATTCCATAGACTTTGGGGTATTTAAACAATACCTTTTAGGAATTATTACTGTATTTCCTGTTTCAAATGGTAATATAGTTGCTGACCTTAATCTTGACGGAAAAGTAAATTCCATAGATTTTGCAGTGTTCAAGCAATACTTGTTGGGCATTGTTTCACAGCTTCCTTCAAAAAATTGAGGAACAAGGTAAACAGCAAAATCAAAAAAACAGTAAATATCAAATGCGGTAATTAATTTTGATGGGGTTGCTATAAACCAATCTTCATAAAATCTACACATTTTATTGTTATCCTATGATCAATAATGGGGGACTTGAATTTTTCTAGAGAGGTGTTTTATGGAGAAAAAATTGGTTAGAAGGGTTCTCAAAATTGAGGGAATGACCTGCTCAAGTTGTGAGATGAGGATTGAAAATAAATTAAAGAAATTGGAAGGCGTCGAAGATGTTAAAGCGGTTTATTCCAGCTCTGACTTATGCGTTACTTATGATACAGGCGAAATCGGACTTGATAGTATTATTAGAGCTGTGGAGGATCTGGATTACAAGGTAATAAGCAAACCTCACAGTAAGGAAGCTTACACCGTAAAAGAAAAAGCCGGTAGTGAAGATAAACTCACGGTAAACCAGTTGTTGGCTATTGGTATTACTATTTTAGCGGGATATCTGGTGCTTAAAAATACTATTGGTTTTAATTTTATCCCACAGGTAAGCCAGAATATGGGTTATGGAATTTTATTTGTTGTGGGGCTTTTAACTTCAATTCATTGTATCGCTATGTGTGGCGGGATTAACCTTTCCCAGTGTGTGGCTTGCAAATCTGAGGAAGATGACAATACCGGCTTTTCAAAGCTTAAGCCAAGCCTTTTATATAATGGAGGCAGGGTGCTGTCATACACAATAATTGGCGGAATTGTTGGGGCAATGGGAGCTTTAGTTAGTTTGTCAGGAACTGCAAAAGGCATTGTTGCCATTATTGCAGGCATTTTTATGATAATCATGGGTGTTAATATGCTAAACATTTTCCCATGGCTTAGAAAGTTGAACCCAAGAATGCCAAGGATTTTTGCAAATAAAATTAATAGCAATAAGGGTAAATACGGACCATTTTTTGTAGGGCTCTTAAATGGATTAATGCCATGCGGACCATTACAGGCGATGCAGATATATGCCTTAGGCACGGGCAGTTTTTTTGCCGGCGCGGCATCAATGTTTTTTTTCAGTATCGGCACAGTTCCTCTGATGTTTGGTTTTGGAGCTTTGAGTTCCTTTCTCAGCCGAAAATTTAATCACAAAATGATGAAAGTAAGTGCAATTCTTGTGATTGTTCTTGGTATAATGATGGCAGGCAGAGGTTTCAATCTGTCCGGAATAAATATTTCATTTGCAAATTCAGGTGCGGGAAGTATAGCTAAAATTGAAGATGGTGTTCAAAGGGTCACAACAGAGATGAAATCCGGTAGTTATGCTCCGATTGTGGTTCAGAAAGGAATACCTGTTATATGGACAATCAAAGCCGATGAGGGTGAGTTGAACGGGTGTAATAATCCTGTTACCATTCCCAAATACAATGTTGTAAAAGAGTTGATACCGGGCGTTAATGTTATTGAATTCACACCGGAGGAAACAGGTAATATTACCTATACCTGTTGGATGGGAATGATTTATGGGAATATAAAAGTGGTAGATAATATAGACGATATAAATATGGATGGGGAAAAACAGGAAATGGAAAACTTTGTTCCTGTGACTGGCGGCGGATGCTGTGGTTTATAAAGCTGATTAATGAGAATATAAATACTTTGCCGGTGAAATAATCTTTCTTAATTGCGATAACATGCATGACAATAAGCAAAGGTCAAGACATAAGGCAAAACATAGGGCGAAACATGGGGAGGTTGGGATGGAAGCAGATATAAAACGGATACTCATTGTAGATGATGAAGATAAAATTGCAGAAGTTGTGAAATCCTATCTTGAAAGCAGCGGATACACTGTTTTTACGGCTTTTAACGGGAGACAGGCACTTGAAATCTTTGAGAAGGAAAATCCCTCTCTTATCATATTGGATCTTATGCTGCCTGACTTAAGTGGAGAAGAGATATGCAGAATTATCAGAAAGAGATCCTCAGTGCCTATAATTATGCTGACTGCGAAAGTTGAAGAAGAGGACATATTAAAGGGTCTTGATATTGGAGCTGATGATTATGTAACAAAACCCTTCAGTCCAAGGCAGCTTGTGGCAAGGGTTGGAGCACTTTTAAGAAGGATTTCCGGCGGCACAGTACCATTATCCGGCATACTGTCTTTTAATGATGGAGCTTTGGTTATTGACACGCTGAAATATGAGGTTAGAAAGGGACAAAACTTGGTAAGTCTTACACCTATTGAGTATAAACTGTTATCAACCATGGTAAGGTATCCTTCCAAGGTTTTTACCCGTGATGAACTGATTGTTCTTGCCTTCGGTGAAGATTTTGAAGGATATGACAGAACAGTGGACACACACATCAAAAACCTGAGGCAAAAAATAGAAGATGACAGTAAAAATCCACGGTTTATTCTTACAGTTCATGGTGTGGGATATCGTTTTGGTGGTGAATAAAATGAAGTACAGTCTGAGGGTAAAGCTAACGGTTTCATATATTTTTGTCATAGCGTTGCTGGTATCTTTAATATTTCTTTTCACTAATGTGGTACTGGAAAGGTATTTCCAAAGCTATGTTATAAGACAGCAGGAGGAAAGAAACCGTGAGGTTGTTGCATTAATTACCCAGCAGTATAAGGGTGACAACAAATGGGACAGTAAGGTAATTGAAGATATAGGAATAAATGCATTGGAAAATGGTTTGATTGTCAGGGTAAAAGATCTTAATGGAAATACCATTTGGGATGCTACAGTTCATAACAGCGGAATGTGCAAGGATATGCTTGATCACATGGCAAGTAATATGGAAAGCCGTTACAGAAATTTTAATGGTAAGTATATAGAGAGCCCCTATAGCATCGTCAAGAATTCAGAGGAATTAGGTGTTGTAGAGGTGGGATATTATGGTCCCTTTTATTTTAGTGACAGCGACCTTGATTTTATAAATTCCATAAATAAGATGCTTATTGGAGTAGGCTTGTTTTCACTGCTTTTTGCCCTTGCTTTTGGGGCAATAATGGCAAAGAGACTAAGTTACCCTATATCTAAGGTGATCAGGTCAACTCAGGTTATAGCAAAGGGTGACTATGGGATTAGAATTGCAGAAGAGTCAAGCACAAAAGAAATCGGACAGATGACTTTAGCTATCAATAATTTGGCAGAATCATTGGAAAAGCAGGAGGCACTTAGAAAGCGCATGTCAGCTGATGTTGCCCATGAGTTCAGAACACCTGTTGCAACTCTTCAGAGCCATCTTGAGGCTATGATTGACGGTATATGGAAGCCGGACACTCAAAGGTTGAAAAGCTGCCATGAAGAGGTATTGCGAATTGGCAGAATGGTAGGGGATTTAGAAAAACTAGCCAGGTATGAGGGGGAAAATTTGGTTTTAAACAAGGAGCTCTTTGATATAGCGGAGCTTATTAAAATAATTGTCCAAAACTTCGAAAGTGATTTTAAAGCCAAGGGAGTGGAGCTTAAGTTTGAAAGCATAAAACAAAAGATTTTAGCTGACAGGGACAAGGTTAGCCAGATTATTGTTAATTTGCTGTCAAATGCTTTAAAGTATACACCTGAGGGAGGAACTGTCGGAATTGAGTTGTCAGTATCTGACAGGGAGGTTAAGATTATCGTTAGAGACAATGGAAGTGGGATTTCTGCCGAAGATCTGCCCTATATTTTTGAAAGGTTCTATCGTGCGGACAAGTCAAGGAACAGGAGTACGGGAGGCTCGGGTATTGGTCTTACCATTGCAAAGTCACTGGTTGAAGCACATAATGGAAAAATTGAAGTAAAAAGTGAGCTTGGAAAAGGTACGGAATTTATAGTTTCACTTCCATCTTCATAAAATCTTCACAAACTCCTGCTAGTATTTGTTTATAAAATATTTAGAAGGTGGGAGTACTATGAATAACACTAGGCAAGGATCAGGAAAAGGACAAAAGTCAGGTAAGACAAGAAAAGCTTTAGCAATTTCTATTTTAGCTGCTGTTATTATAATTGCTGCAGTATTTATTGTAAAGGCCGGTATTGGTGGAGGAAATGACAAAACGGTTTTTGCCGGCGGAGACTTGACTATCCCAAAGAGTGAAATTACTGAAACTGCGAAATTCTTTTCCTATAACGCAAACGGTACCAGAATGGAAATTCTGGCAGTTAAAGCTTCAGACGGTTCTATCAGAACTGCCTTCAATACATGCCAGGTATGTAACGGGTCACCAAAAGCTTATTACAAACAGCAAGGTGATGCTTTAGTTTGTCAGAATTGCGGAAACAGGTTTTCAACGGATATGATCGAGCAGCAAAGAGGGGGATGCAACCCTGTACCTATAATGGAGGATGAGAAGACGGATGACGGTACAAATATTGTTATTTCAAGTGACTTTATTGTTAAAAACAAGGGTCTGTTTACTGCTAACTGGAAAACACAATAAATCAAAATGAGTTTTGATAAGATTTATATTTTTGATAGTATTCATATTTTTCTAAAAGAAGTTACACATACTAAAATATTAAGTGTTAAAATATTGATGAGCTTAAATCTGGGTATAAATAATACATGACATAAATTGAGGAAGTGATAAATGTGGATAGGAAAGAATCCTTCAAAATTTCAGGAATGTCTTGTGCGGCTTGTAGTGCAAGAATTGAAAAAAGGCTTAACAGGATTGAGGGGGTTAAGGCAGCTGTAAATCTTGCGACGGAGAAGGCTAATATTGAGTATGATTCTGCAAAGGTAAAAAGTGCAGAGCTGATTAAGACCATTGAAGCACTTGGTTATAAGGCTGAAAAGATTGAAAATGTTTCACTAGATAAAGAAAAGGAGCAAAGGGAAAAGGAAATTAAGAGACTTAGGGCAGAGCTTATCACCTCGGCAGTTTTAAGTTCACCGCTTATAATGGCTATGTTGCTTATGCTTGTAAATATAGATATTGCTTTTTTGCATAATGAATTCTTTCAGCTTATAGTCGCAACCCCGGTACAATTTATAATTGGGTTCAGATTTTACAAAAATGCATACCATGCGTTGAGGGCAAAAAGTGCAAATATGGATGTGCTGATAGCAATGGGCACGTCAGCTGCATACTTTTTCAGCATATATAATGGTTTCTTTGCACCTCACAAGGAAACCGGCATGATGATGAAAGAATTATATTTTGAAGCAAGTGCAGTAATTATAACTTTGATCCTCCTTGGAAAGTATTTGGAAGCTGTGGCAAAGGGTAAAACTTCTGAAGCCATCAAAAAACTTATGGGGCTTCAGGCCAGAACGGCAAGGGTAATAAGAAACGGCGTGGAAGAGGATATTCCGGTAGAAGATGTGGAAGTCAGCGATGTTATCGTTGTAAGACCGGGAGAAAAGGTTCCTGTTGACGGAAAAATTATTGACGGAAATTCTTCAATTGATGAATCTATGCTCACCGGTGAGAGTCTGCCCGTTGAAAAGAAGGCCGGAGATTTAGTAATTGGTGCCACTATAAACAAATTTGGAACTTTCAAGTTTGAGGCAACGAAAGTTGGAAAGGATACAGCCCTTTCACAGATTATTAAAATGGTGGAAGATGCTCAAGGCTCAAAAGCGCCGATCCAGAAGATTGCGGATCAGGTATCGGGGATATTTGTACCTTCGGTAATCGGTATAGCAATTATAACTTTTCTGATATGGTATTTTACTTCCGGCAGTATTACATCAGCCATTGTCAGTGCTGTAGCTGTACTTGCTATTGCCTGCCCCTGTGCCCTAGGCCTTGCAACACCTACTGCTATTATGGTTGGAACTGGTAAGGGCGCGGAACATGGAATTTTGATAAAGGGCGGAGAACACCTTGAAATGGCTTATAAACTCACTTCAGTTGTCCTTGACAAAACAGGCACAATAACCAAAGGCCAGCCTGAGGTTACTGACATTGTTTCGCTGGGAAATATGGATAAGGCGGAAATTCTAAGGTTGACTGCCGTATCTGAAAAGTCATCCGAGCATCCTTTGGGTGTAGCTATATATGAAAAAGGAAAGGCCGAATTTGGTAATTTACCGGATCCGGATAAATTCGAAGCAATTCCGGGCAGAGGCATTATGTCGATAATTGAAGACAAAACCATATATATTGGAACAAGAAAACTTATGACAGAGAAAGATATTGATATTTCAAAGACAGAAACGGAAATTGTAAAGCTTGAGGATGAGGGCAAAACTGCAATGCTTTTGGCGGTAAATAACCGGATTGAAGCTATTGTAGCTGTTGCGGATACAGTAAAAGAGCATTCTAAGGAAGCAATCGAAGAACTTAAAAAAATGGGTATTGAAGTTTACATGATTACAGGTGATAATAAAAGAACGGCAAATGCCATTGCAAAGCAAGTGGGAATAACCAATGTGCTCGCAGAGGTATTGCCAGAAAACAAAGCAGAGGAAGTTGAGAAGCTTAAAAAGCAGGGTAAGATTGTTGGAATGGTTGGTGATGGTATAAATGATGCACCTGCCCTTGCGACAGCGGATATCGGTATGGCCATAGGTACAGGAACGGATGTGGCTATAGAAGCTGCCGATATAACACTTATGAGGGGCGACTTAAGGTCTATACCCACGGCAATAAAGCTATCAAGGAAAACGATGAGGAAGATTAAGCAGAACCTTTTCTGGGCATTTATATATAATATTGTTGGAATTCCATTTGCCGCTTTTGGTATGTTAAACCCAATTATAGCAGGTGGCGCGATGGCATTCAGCTCGGTGTCGGTTGTATCAAACTCATTAAGTTTGAAAGGCTATAATCCGGAAGCCCAGTTTAGTAATATTAATGAATGGGCAAAACAAGAATGGAAATTAAGTAAAAAATAATTGATATAAACATATAAAGGAGGCAATTATATGGCAACTGAAGTAAAAACCCTAAATGTGGAAGGTATGTCCTGTAGTCACTGTGAGAACAGTGTCAAGAAAGCCGTAGGCTCATTAAATGGTGTTGAAAATGTGGCAGTTAACCTGGAAGGAAAGAAGGTAACAATTGAGTTTGATCCTGAGAGGGTTAGTGTTGATACTATTAAGGATACTATCGAAGATCAGGGTTATGATGTGGTGTAGTTAATCTTAAATAAACAAAAATGCATAAAGAAGAGAATTCAAGGAAAACAAACACTTGAATTCTCTTTTTTATGCCTATCACACATAGACTAATATTTTATGAGCAAAAATGATCTTCATAAAATCTTCACATTGTTTAGCTATTCTATCCATAATACAAATAATATTTGGGGGTTGAAATAATATGGAAACAATGACTCATTACATGGAATTGCTGGCAACAAACCAACCATGGAATCTAATAATTTTTATGGCGATCCCGGTTATTCTTGCAGAAACTATAGCAATTTCTGAATTGTCAATATTATTTAGCAGAAATCTCAACGGTGGATTGAGGAATTGGAATGCTGAATCCAAATATGATAGGAATGCAAATGTGATTTTGGTATAAATATTTGAACACTTCTTAATTGTTCAAATATTTGTTACTGCTCAGCAGTTGACAAGTTAATATAAACTATTGGTAACATTTTATCAATGAAAAGTCCCCCATTCAACCACTATAATAGTATCAAAGGTTGAATGGTGGTGTATCAAATGGATGAAGATTTAATAAAAAAAACGTATAATGACGGAATTAATGCTGTTGTTTCTCTTGTTAAAGATCTACACGGTCAGATTTCAAGCATGTCAGGGCAAATTGCTGATCTGAATAATAGAATTACCGAGCTTGAAACCCGGCTTAACAAGAACAGTGGTAACAGTAGCAAACCTCCATCTTCTGATGGACTGAAGAAGCCGAAGAATATGCGTCAGAAGTCAGGAAAACCCACAGGCGGTCAGCCAGGACATGAAGGAAGAACACTTAACAAAGTTGAAAATCCTGATGAGGTTGTAGAAATAAATCCTGATAAATGTGAATGCGGATGCGATTTATCAGATGTTGAAGGAACCTGTAAAACTAGGCAAGTAGTAGAAATTCCAGTAATTAAGACAAAGGTAACCGAGTACAGGGTTTTCAAAAAAGTATGCCCTGACTGCAAAAGAGAACACGAAGCAGGATTTCCGAAAACCGTAACACAACCGGTACAATATGGCGAAAACATGCAGGCACTAATGGCTTACTTGACTAATTATCAGCTGCTTCCACTTGAAAGGGCAGCAGAAATATTAAGTGACATTATCGGTCAAAAAGTCAGTGAAGGCACACTAGTTAATGTAAACAATAGGCTGTATAAAAAACTTGAAGAAGTTGAAGACTCAATAAAGCAGCAGCTTATAGATTCATCAGTGGTTCATTTTGATGAAACAGGCATGCGTAGTGATGGTAAGACACAGTGGCTTCATAGTGCTTCAACAGACCGACTTACGTATTATGAAGTCCATGAGAAACGAGGTGCCAAAGCAGCAAATGATATAGGGATACTTCCCGAGTTTGCCGGGACAGCCTGCCATGATCACTGGACACCTTATTATACCTTTGGAAACTGTAGTCACTCTGAATGCAATGCTCATAATCTGAGAAACCTCAGGAGTGCATACGAGGACTATAAACACCAATGGGCACAAGATATGGCAAGCCTCCTGATAGAAATCAAACGACGAGTAGATACCCTTAAAGACCAAGGGCAAAGCTCAATGGATACTCAGGAGATTTCCAAATATGAAGCACTTTTCAAAGATATAATAGCTAAAGGCAAATTGGAACAACCGGTACCAGTATCAGAAAAGACAGGCAAGCCAAAGAAAAATGCCGCACACAGGTTGCTGGCAAGGCTTGAAAAATACGATATAGAGACGCTTTCATTCATTTATGACTTTGACATACCTTTTGACAACAATCTTGCGGAACGAGACATACGGATGGTGAAACTGAGGCAAAAAATCTCAGGTTGTTTCCGTGGAGAAGAAGGACCCAAAGTCTTTTGCAGGATAAGGAGCTATATTTCTACCTGCAGAAAGAATAGCCAAAAGGTTATGGATAGTCTGGTGAAAGCGGTCAAAGGAGAGCCGTTCATACCTCAGACACTTTAGCAATATTAAGTTACAAGACATGGGGATGCCGATACGGTATCCCTTTATTTGAGTTGCTTTTAAACGTGGGGTCAAAGACCATGTTTAGATATTAACACAGGCATCCCCGGAGTGGGAATGCCTGAGCAGTAACAAATATTTTACCCTGTCATTAAAAAGTTTGACAATAATTACTTATTTTTCATATAATAAATGCATAATTAAGCAAATGATACTCAACATATAATAAATGCATAATTAAGCATAATAATTAACAAAGGGGAGATAAAAAATGAGCAAAGTTTTATATATTAAAGCAAATGCAAAGCCGGAAGGCGAGTCAAGAACTTTTAAAATATCCGATAAATTTATTGAAACGTATAAGGCGAGCCATCCTGAAGATGAAATTATAACCTTGGATTTATATAAGGAAGGAATAGATTTCTTGCCTGTAGGTCAGCTGAATGAACTGCATAATCCGGAGCCAGGAACAGGGAGAGATCATCCGATACTAAAATATGCCTACCAGTTTGTTGAAGCGGATAAATATGTGATTGCAGCGCCTCTATGGAATTTATGTATACCGGCTATTCTAAAGGCTTATATTGATTATATAACTGTTACCGGTATCACTTTTAAGTATACTGCCGAGGGGGCTGTTGGGTTGTGTCATGGTAAGAAGGCTGTGAATATCACTGCAAGGGGCGGGGCATATACCGATGGTCCTGGAGCTGCATTTGAAATGGGCGATAGATATTTAAGGACAATATTTGCATTTATTGGTATAAGAGATTTTACTACGATATCTGCAGAAGGCTTGGATGTTATTGGCAATGATGTGAATGCAATTGTAGAAAATGCAATAAGAGAAGCTCAAAGAATAGCTAAGACTTTTTAATTATAAGTAATCAGGTGCAACATATTTAAGTGGAGATAAATATGGAAGAAACAATGTAAATGAAGTTTTAGAGCATATTAATACCACGAGTCAAGGTCGAGAAAAAACCTTCGTCAAGAGAGTTTTGCTCGACCTTGAATGATATTTACAGGCTTTTAACGGAGTGTTTTTTATTTTTGTTTATGCTGAGATATGAAATTAAATCTCAATGAATGGAAAGCGACGTGGAAGCATTGTCAAAATAATGTTGGATATTTGTTTTATTGCTTCCATCGGAATAAACTCTGAACAGATCATCGGTTCCATACTCTACGAAATATATGGCATTTCCTAAAACAGATATTTCAGAGTATATATTGTCGCATAATTTTATATCAAATAGTCCGTCTATTCTCAGCCTATGTAAACTACAATTATAATAGTCAGCTTCGCTCCGAACAGTATAATATATACTGTTATTCAGAATACGCAAAGTATTTGCCTTTGCTTCAGAGAGCTTTATAATTGTATTGTCAGCAGGGGAATATTTGAAAATACCTTTATACCTTAGTCCTTCTCTTTCTCCTAAGTATTCTGCTGCAGAGAAATAAAGCTCGTTATTATACACACCGGCACAATTAATAAAGTCTTCACTGATCTTAACAGAATCATTTCCTAAAATAGGTTTTCTGATTATACCACTATCATCCCATGTGTAAATATCATTATTAATTATATTGAACCCAGAATAACGGTCATTCAGGACTTTTGTGTTGTTGCTTCCATCAAGACGCATTCTGTATAAATTATTTGGACCATCATGAAGTTTATCATAGTAAAGCCATCCGTCAATTACCACACCATCTCCTACGTCGAAATCTATAACATTAGTTTTCTCCATAGTTTGAAGGTCTAGCTTGTCATATGTATAACCGGGAAGTGAGAGACGACCGTACAGATTGTTTCCAATGGCGTGTATTGAGTCTGTTCCGTTGCTTAACAGCTTCACTACTTCGGAACCATCAGGTTTAAATTTATAAGTTCCATTTGATGTATAAAACAACCAGTCGCTGGAAGAAGTCATATTACTGTGGCTGATTTGTTCACAAACTTTATAATCAGAAGTCCGACTTTCTATATATACGTTATTTTGCTCCCCAGCCCATAATACATCACAATCTGAGCCCTCTCCTACAAACCTTAGGGGAACAAGAGTCCTTCCTTCAAGAATTATAGCTGGCACATCAAGTTCTAGCTGCTTTTTATTCACAGTTGCTTTTGGGTTGTTTATCTGAAGAGTTATTGTAGAACTGCCTTTTGTAGCAATGACCTTTTTTTCCTTGTCTATCCAGTTGACTTGATACCCTAATGTCTCAAAAATCTTTCTCATTGGTACAAGAATTCTATTGTTTTTATTTATGGGGCTTACTTCAAAGTTAATTTTGTTACCGTCTATATATACACTCACATTTGGAGGGATTGTATCTGATGCATTATCTTCGTCATTAAGAAGTGTATAACTTTTATCAGCATATACATTGTTAGGATTATAATCAAAAACTTCCGGATCATTATTTGCAGGTAGATAGCTTTGTGAAGCTGCGTTGGGTTTAATATTAGTGGGACATAACTGCAATAGAATAAAAAACATTGCAAAAAACAATTTTAAACTCCTTGCCATACACATCTTTGACATACTAATTACTCCTTAATTTTGATGATATATAATACATTAATACTCATATATAAAAGTCAGGTCATATTCTATTGATCTCACAATTCCCTAATTTATGACACTTAATGAGCAAACAAAAATCCCCATAAATACTTCAAGTATTAATATGATTTTATATGTTTTGGAGATAAAGTACAAGAATATATTATTTTGTATTTTAGATTGTACAGTTATTTCTGCAATTCTATTCGATCAAATCAGCAACTGGATTAAACAACCACGGGGTTTCAAGAAACAAGGGTTCCTATTTATTGACAAAGTAAACTTGTGTGATATATTAATTATACGACTTCGGATTTGTCTATTGATAGGAATTTTTGAGGGGTTATATTTTATAGTAAGCGCCTTTTTATAAATAAACTAAAAAGGTTTTTTAAAGCCCATTAATAATAGGGGGTATGCAATGGAAAAATAGCAAAACATTTGAGTTCAGAGGTAATAAGCCTTTAAAATATATTCAAACTAGATGAAATCAATATGACTGCTATTTATCCAAAAGAATATTGCTATAAAGCTGGAGACTATAGCTTCTGGTGGATTGGCGATAAATCAATTTTAATTTTAATAGAGAAAAGGAATGATTAAATGAGTAAGAGAATTTTAGCTTTACTGATTAGCATTGCATTATTACTCTCTGTTACAGCATGTTCTAGTAGTGGAGAGAATGACCCTGACAAGTCAAAAAATCGAGAAATTGTACTAACTAATGATAATACAAGTGAAGAACGTAATCTCCTTTTGACTGAGGATATTATGTTCTTTAAACAAGAACTTCCCAAACGGCATAAAAATCTGTTTAGCAATGTCACCAAGGAGGAATTTAATGATCTGACAGATCAATTAATTGGCAAAATAGACCAGCTCAACAATAATCAACTTTTTGTAGAGCTTAATAAGATTGTTGCTTCTGTTGGGGATGCACACACAACTATAAACATCAGGGATGGTTACAGTTATCCGCTTAAATTTTGGATGTTTGACGGAAAGGTCTATGTTGTAAATGCTGATACAAGCCTTAAAGATATGGTGTTTTCACAGGTCTTAAAAATTGATAGAATTGAAATTGAAAAAGTGATTGAACAGCTTTCAATCCTTATATCCCATGAAAATGAAAGTTGGGTATTGGCAATGCTTCCAAATTACCTTCAGTCACCTGTTTATATGAATGGGCTGGGTATGGTTAAAAATGAGAAGGAGGCTGTATTCACAGTGAGAAAAGATGGTCAGGTACAGGACTTCAGAGTTTCCGCACTGGAGTATGGTGAAAGCGCCGATTATATCAACAAAAAGACTGAAGATGTCCTTGTTGGAAAATTTGATAAATACTATGACTATGAATACTTACCCGAATACAAAGCACTTTGTTTTGAATACAATGCTTGTGCCGAAATGGATAACAAGAAATTTGTGGATTTCAATAAGGAAATGTTTGATTTTATTGAGAAAAATGACGTGGAAAAAATTATTGTTGATTTGAGAAACAATTCCGGTGGAAATTCCGAAATACTCAACCCCTTTACAAAGCGCCTCAAGAAGTATATTGCGAAAAATACTAATGTTGAGGTTCGCATACTGGTAGGGAGAAATACCTTTTCATCCGGTATGTTTGCCATATACAGGGTGAAAGAGTCGGCTCCCAAAGCTGTTTCGATGGGGGAACCCACAGGGGGTGCGCTGGATTGCTATGGAGAAGTTAAAAAAATTAATCTGCCTAATTCACAAATTCCAATAGGCTACAGTACCAAATATTTTGAGTTCAGCAAGGACTTCAGTTATAAAAATTCCGGTATTGGAACATTTCTACCCGATACATTGATTCAGCCAACAATAGAAGATTATAGGAATGGAAAAGATGTTGTGCTTGATTATGCATTGGTAAACTGAATTTAGACCAAGCAGAATAAATTGATTTTTGATTTGAAAAAATTTTTATAGATTTTAAATAGAATTTAGAATACCTGACCAAAAAAAATCATTTTTCGTATTATTAATGTGAGGATTAAAATATATAAAGAAGGGGGAATGTAGAATGAGACAAAAAACGATGGTAAAGTTTTCAACTTTATTGATTTTTACCATCTTGGTTTCATTGTTTGCAGTTAATGTACAAGCCGCAACAACAATCACCTCAAACAAAACCGGAAACATTGATGGATACGACTATGAGCTCTGGAAGGATTCCGGAAACACAAGTATGACACTCAATGGTGGTGGTGCATTTAGTTGCGAGTGGAATAATATCAACAATGCTTTATTCCGTACAGGCAAGAAATACGACGAGACCAAGACGCATCAAGAACTTGGATATATTTCGATGGAATATTCTTGCAACTACCAACCATCCGGGAATTCATATTTGTCTGTCTATGGGTGGACCAGTAGTCCGCTTGTAGAGTATTACATTATAGAGAGTTGGGGGAACTGGAGGCCACCAGGAGCAACCTCAAAGGGCACCATTACCGTTGATGGCGCTACATATGATGTATACGAGACTACGCGAGTCAATCAGCCTTCCATTAAGGGTACTGCAACATTTCAACAGTATTGGAGTGTCCGTACGACTAAACGCACAAGCGGAAGCATTTCTGTAACTGACCACTTTAAAGCGTGGGAAAGTATGGGAATGAAAATGGGAAAGATGTATGAAGTCTCGTTAGTGGTAGAGGGTTATCAAAGTAGCGGAAAAGCTGATGTAACAAATATGACAATTAATATCGGCGACACTCCGAATACAACACCAAAGCCAACATCAACATCAAAAGCAACACCGATGAGTACAGCCACTGTAACGGAGAAAAGTGCTTTTACTACAATCGAGGCTGAAAACTATAACAGTGCAAAAGGTTCAACCATCAAATCTATAGGCACTGGTGTGGGCTATATAGAAAATGGTGATTACCTTGTTTTTAATAAGATTAATTTTGGAAGTGGAGCAGGCACTTTCAAAGCAAAGGTTGCAAATGGTAACACTACCAATACAACTATTCAATTAAGATTAGGCAGCTCCAGCGGTACTCTTATAGGTTCGTTAAATGTACCGCCAACCGGAGGCTGGAATACGTACGAAGAGTTATCCACTACTGTTAGCGGTGTTTCAAGTACACAAGACCTTTACCTTTGCTTTAGTGGACCTGTCAACATTGACTCATTCGTGTTTGGTGCGGGAGGTGCTCAAAATACTCCCACGAAGACTACAGTACTTCTTGGTGATATTGATGAAAGTGGAAAAGTTGATTCAATAGATTTTGCCATCTTCAAACAATATTTACTTGGGATGATAAGTTCTCTGCCTCAACAAGCGGATGTTGATAAAAACGGTAAATTCGATTCTCTCGATTTTGGTGCTATAAAAATGTATCTACTTGGTATGACTAGCAGTTTAGGTACACTATCAACTCAAGCACCATCACAGACACCCGCACCAACATCAACAACTTCATTAGCAGGTAAAAAGTTGATTGCACTGACTTTTGATGATGGCCCGAGTACTTCCCTTACTCCTCTTGTACTTGACAAATTGGACAAATATAAGGTGCCGGCTACCTTCATGATGGTTGGGCAAAATATAAACAGTTCAACAAAATCTGTTATTGACAGAATTGTTAGTTCAGGTCATGAGATCGGAAATCATTCATGGGGTTATACAAGTATGGATACTATGTCCAGCGCAGACATTAAAACTTCTATAAATAATACCACTGCAGCCATTCAACAGTATTCAGGTCAAACACCCAAGTTCTTTCGCGCACCAAACCTTGCATATAGTCAAACTTTATCTAATGCTTGTGATTTGACATTTATACAGGGTATTCTATGTTATGACTGGGATTCCTCGACCTCTGCTCAGCAAAGAGCAAATTATGCTATACAAGGAGCAAAGGATGGTGCAATAATTCTTTTACACGATGTTCAACCATCGCCCCATCCAACTCCTGAAGCATTAGACATTATAATTCCGACACTTCAAAGTCAGGGATATACCTTTGTAACACTAAGTCAATTGTTCAGTGCAAAAGGTGTTAACTTAAGCCCCTCAGATGATAAAGTTTATACAACAGTACCTTAAGCTTTTGTTAAGACATTATTAACAATATTTATATGAGGCTGTCGCATTAGTGGTTAAATTACCACCAATGCGCAGCCTTTTTTCTAGATACAAAAGATTAAGGTCCATTAGTTCATATTTTCTGGAAAAGCAAAGCATAAGAAACAACTATCATACATTCAGAAGATAACTGCTCTAAATCAGGCTGTTAGGTAATTCTTTATCTGTAAACGTCAGATATCCCAATAGAATAAAATTTACAACAGGTAGAAACATTAATAAGCCTAATAACGGGTTTCTATTAAGAAACGCAGATATTCTCATTAAGCAGAAAACCAAATAAAAATAATTTACAATTGGTATAAAGAAAATCAACGCGGTTAGTCCGTTAAAATCAGCTAATTTGACAATGCAGTATAGATTCAAAATAGGAATCCATGCCATCAATGAAAGTTCCTCCTGCCCCAATTTATTTGCAATTACCATCAAGCAGTATGATGTGTAAATATAAGCTAACAACCCTATAAAAAAATTTTGCATTATATAAAACCTCCCTGAAATAATTAACAAAACATTGAGTGTCGATCAATGCTCTATATAGAATTATACGATATAAATCAATATTTTACTAACATCAAATCTGTCAAACACAAGCATGTAAATAATGTAAATTAAGAATGAGCTAATTTATCTCCAAATATCTCTGCAAATCAATAAATATCTTTATAGATCTCAAATTTCTATAGTTAATAACTAATCCCTATAACCAATCCTTGCAAGTCCCAATTTAAAAAGTTATTCTTTCAATCAGCCAAAGCAAACCAAATTACGTTACTAACCTGTTTTAGTGTCAAATGATGTAATTGCTTGACCTGAGCATTAAAATCAGTTGCCGAAATCTTGATAATTTTGAAGTAAAAATGCCAAGGATGGCATTTTTAGCGTCTTGGGACAGGAGGTCCCATAGACGCGGCGAAAAATTATAAAGTTTCGGCTTACTGATTTTTTGCGAAGGTCATGCAATGGAATCGTTTGACACTAAAACAATAGGCAACACCTAAAAATTATGGCGTATTAAATCTATAGCTTTCTAAGGTAAATAGCTTTATATATTTATATATTTATGTATTTATATATTTGTATATTTATACAAACACACTTAATACAATTTACTTTGCATATCCTTTATGCTATAATAGCAACAATAAAGTGAGTAAAACTATAGGAAAACAAATGATATATAGAAGTCTTGTGTAGGAGGATATAAAATATGCCTATAAAAATACCTGATAGCTTACCGGCAAAACAAACGCTTACAAATGAGAATATATTTATAATGGACGAACAAAGGGCACTACATCAGGATGTAAGACCGCTGAAGATTGCGATATTGAATCTGATGCCCACAAAGATAACAACGGAAACACAGCTTCTGCGTTTAATTGGAAATACGCCTATTCAGGTAGAAATTGAGCTTTTGCATCCTAAGACCCATATATCTAAAAATACTTCAGAAGAGCATCTGACGAAATTTTACAAGACCTTTGATGAAGTCAGAGATGATAAGTTTGACGGGCTTATAATCACAGGAGCGCCAGTTGAGCAAATGGATTTTGAAGAGGTAAATTACTGGGAAGAACTTAAAAAAATAATGGATTGGAGCCTAACCAATGTGTATTCCACCTTCCATATATGTTGGGGAGCACAGGCAGGGTTGTACTACCATTATGGTATTAAAAAATATCCTTTGGATGAAAAGCTTTTCGGTGTTTTTAAGCATAGGGTAAGTAAACCTAATACAATGCTATTGAGAGGCTTTGACGATTGTTTCTATGCTCCCCATTCAAGACATACTGAAATTAAGACGGAGGATGTTGAAAAGGTCAGAGAGCTAGACGTATTGTCAGATTCGGAAGAAGCAGGAATATACGTAATTAAGACTGATGGCGGCAGACAGATTTTTGTGACAGGACATTCCGAATATGACCCGGATACATTGAAAACAGAATATGACAGAGATGTTTCGAGAGGACTTCAAATCAAGGTGCCAAAGAATTATTTCACTGATGATGATCCGGGTAAGTCCCCGATTGTTCGGTGGAGAGGGCATGCTAATCTGCTCTTTTCAAATTGGCTCAACTATTATGTATACCAGGAAACACCATTTGATTTGAATCAGATAAAGTAATGTTAAGCGCTAAATTATAGAGGTGATTAACTTGAAAATTTCTACAAAAGGCAGATATGGGTTGGAAGCATTGGTTGATCTTGCAATTCATTCGTCTGAAGGACATGTAAATTTGAAAAGTATATCTGAAAGATGTGGAATGTCAGAGGCATATATACTGCAAATTTTTCTTATACTAAGAAGGTCAGGGATTGTTGAAAGTATCAGGGGTGCCCAGGGCGGATATATTCTTGCCAAAGACCCTTCTGAAATAACGGTAGGGGATGTTTTAACAGCACTTGAAGGTCCATTGGCACCGGTAGCTTGCGTTGCCGAAAAATCCGAGCATACTTGTGACAGATATGGGAATTGTGAGACCCGAGGATTTTGGGAAAGTGTTATGAACACTATGAACGATGTTGCAAACTCAATTACACTTGATGATTTGGTTGAATGCTATAATAGTATTGCTAATCAAACCAGTGAAATAGAATATTATATATAAACATTTATTGACAAAGCCATTACTTGGTATTATAATATAAAACATATCGGAATAGTGGGGTATTGGAGGTGAGCTAAATGAAATTTTCCACCAAGGGAAGATATGGACTTAGAGCAATGGTTGACCTTGCTGTACATGCAAAGGGAGAACATGTGGCATTGTTCAGTATTGCGGAAAGGCAAGGAATTTCGACCAACTATCTTGAACAGGTTTTTTCTCTATTGAGAAAATCCGGACTGGTAAAAAGTGTTAAAGGTGCTCAAGGTGGGTATATATTAGCAGAATCCCCGGCAGATATAAAAGTTGGACGAATTTTAAGAGCTCTTGAAGGACCTCTTTCTGTTATTGACGAGAATGCAGAAAGCTCCGGAGGAAATGAGACAAATATACAACAGTGCATAAGGATGTGCGTTTGGGATAAGATGAATGAAGCTTTAAATGATTTGGCAGATTCTCTTACATTGGAGGATCTTGTGGATAGTTACTGGAAATTGGCCGGAGTTGAAGATTCAATGTATTACATTTAAAATATATTTTAATTATGATTAAAATGATAGGAAAATTTATGTTTACTAGGAGGGTAAATTATGAGTGAGAGAAAACTAAAATTTGATACTTTGCAGGTGCATGCGGGACAGAAACCTGACCCAACTACCGGATCAAGGGCGGTGCCCATCTATCAGACAACATCTTATGTATTCGATAATGCCGAGCATGCCGCTAATCTATTTGCATTAAAGGAATCAGGCAATATTTACACAAGGATTATGAATCCCACCAGTGATGTGTTTGAGCAGAGAATAGCGGCTCTTGAAGGCGGTGTGGGTGCGTTGGCAGTCGCTTCGGGATCTTCAGCTGTAACCTATGCAATACTTAATATTGCAGGCGCCGGTGATGAAATAGTTGCAGCGAGTACGCTTTATGGGGGTACATATAACCTATTTTCAGCCACTTTGCCAAAACTCGGAATTAAAACAGTGTTTGTGAATCCTGATGATCCGGAAGACTTCAGAAAAGCAATTAACGAAAAAACAAAGGCCGTTTATGTTGAAACATTAGGAAATCCCGGAATTAATATTGTTGATATTGAAAAAGTGGCGAATATTGCACATGAAAATGGTGTGCCTCTTATTGTTGATAACACTTTTGGAACTCCATACCTTATAAGGCCTATCGAGTTTGGAGCGGATATTGTTGTGCATTCTGCGACTAAGTTTATAGGCGGACACGGTACGACAATAGGAGGTGTTATTGTTGATTCAGGGAAATTTGACTGGGCTGGAAGTGGAAGATTTCCGTATTTTACCGAACCGGACCCAAGCTATCACGGTTTGAAGTATGCTGAAGCATTAGGGCCTCTTGCATATATTATTAAAGCAAGAGTTCAGCTCTTAAGAGATACCGGTGCAGCAATAAGTCCGTTCAACTCATTTCTTTTGCTTCAGGGACTTGAAACACTTTCACTGAGGGTTGAAAAGCATGTTTCCAACACTAATAAGATAGTTGAGTTTTTAAGCAACCATCCACAGGTTTCATGGGTAAACTATCCTGGTAAAAAAGGCAATAAGTATTATGAGCTTGCACAAAAATACCTGCCGAAGGGAGCAGGATCAATATTTACATTTGGAATTAAAGGTGGTATTAATGCCGCAAAGAAATTCACTGAAAGCCTTGAACTGTTTTCACTCCTGGCAAATGTGGCGGATGCTAAATCACTGGTTATTCATCCTGCATCAACAACTCATGCACAGTTGTCTGAGGAAGATCAAAAAGCTGCAGGGGTTACACCTGATCAAATAAGGCTTTCGATTGGAATTGAGGATGCGGATGACCTTATTTACGACCTTGAACAAGCACTGAAAAAGTCAGTGGAGGGTTAAAACCATGTGTGCTGCATCAAAGTTGGGGGCATTAAGAGAGGAATTAATTGCAATGCAGAGCGTTGTAATTGCATTTTCAGGAGGAGTGGATTCAACATTCCTTCTGAAAATGGCACATGAAGTGTTAGGAGATAGGGTGCTTGCTGTTACAGCGTCATCTGCTACATTTCCTGAAAGAGAATTCAAGGAAGCAGTAAATTTTGCTGCTGAATATGGAATTCCACATAGGGTAATACAGTCAGAAGAGCTTGAAATAGAAGGCTTTTCAGATAATCCGCTCAATAGATGCTATTTGTGTAAGAAAGAGTTGTTTATGAAAATGAAACAGCTTGCAGATTCTGAAGGGTTTAAGTTTGTTGCTGAGGGCTCGAACTATGATGATCTTGGAGATTACAGACCGGGAATGAAGGCAATATCCGAGCTCGGAATAGTAAGCCCATTGAGGGATGCGGGGCTGACTAAGGCTGAGATAAGGCAGCACTCAAAAGAAATGGGACTTAAAACATGGGACAAACCTTCTTTTGCCTGTTTATCGTCAAGATTTCCCTATGGTGAGAAGATAACAGCACAAAAGATTCAGATGGTGGATAAGGCGGAACAGTTTTTGATAGATATGGGATTTAAGCAGGTACGTGTAAGACATCATGGCAGTTTGGCAAGAATTGAAGTAGATGATCTGGACTTTGATAAATTTATTGATAAGGAAACCAGAAATGCAATATATTTAAGACTCAAAGAATTAGGATTTATACATGTTTCCCTTGATTTGAAAGGTTACAGAACCGGTAGCATGAATGAAGGCTTGATAAAGTAAAATTGAGAGGATATGTACATTAATATATGCACCCTATGTAATGGAGGCCATTGCCACTTAGACACTTGCTTATATCAGAAAATACATCTCCCAAGCCGGTGGATTGCTTCTTTTATCTTGTGGGGCTCTATTCCGGAGTAGTTTATTACCAGCACGTGTTCTACACCGGGAGTATTGTTGTGATAATATTGCGACAGACAGGAAATTCGAATACTCTCCTGTTCGGCTTTGTGAATTATTGTCTCGTCGGATAATTTTGTATTAACATAAAGCAAAAAATGAAGCCCCGAATCTTCTTCCTTAATTGTAACCCAAGAGGATAAAGGGCTGTTTTTTATGCTCTCCAATATGAGATCCCGTTGGTTACGATAATAGTTTCGCATACGATTGATGTGCTTTTCAAAATATCCCTTCCTGATGAATTCCGCAAGTGTATATTGCTCAAAGTTTGATACTGTGCAAGAGTAAAAGCCAAGTTTTGAATAAAACTTATCTATTAAATGCCCCGGCAATATCATATAACTTATCCTTATAGTTGATGCAAGGCTTTTGGTAAAGGTATTCATATATATGACTTTTTCCATAACATCAATACTTTGAAGGGCTGGAATAGGCTTTCCAAGCAAGCGGAATTCACAATCGTAGTCGTCCTCTATAATATAGCGGGATTCCGACTTTGATGCCCAGCCTAACAGCTCATAGCGCCTGCTGATGGGAGTTATGATGCCTGTCGGATAATGGTGGGAGGGTGAGATATGTACAATGTCTGCTCCGCTTTCTTCAAGGTGGGATATGCTGATTCCATCTTTATCAAGGGGGATGAAATGACATTTTATGCCGTTACTTCCATAGATCTGGGCAATCTTCCGGTATCCTGGATTTTCAACGGCAAATTCTCTATTGTGCCCTAATAACTGGATAAGCAAACCGTACAGGTATTCTGTTCCGGCACCTATTATTATCTGATTCGGAGAGACATTCATTCCACGGAACTGATACAAATAATCAGATATTGCCTGCCTTAATTCAATTATGCCTCCGGAGGGTGGATTTGTCATAAGAGCCTCACTCTCTTCAGAGATGATCTCTCTCATTATTTTAGCCCAGATGGAAAAAGGAAAATTTGCATAATTGGTTTTGTTGCTGAGGAAATCGGCAAAATACCCCGAGCGATTGGCGGCAGCTATAATATTTTCTGACTTTAACTCGGTTTTTGGTAAAGCTGAGTTGGTTATGTCCGACACAAAATATCCTTTTTTAGGGATTGAATAAATATAGCCTTCTGCCATAAGCTGAGCGTAAGCGTTTTCAATTGTAATTGTGCTTATGTTCAGATTTTTTGCAAAATTGCGCTTTGAAGGTAATTTGACTCCGGGTGCCAAAGTGCCCTGCAATATATCATTTTTTATGCATTTGTATAAATGCTGGTAAAGACTATCTGACCCTAAAGCCGCAAAGGAATAAGTCAACATTTCCCAATACCTCGCTTATCTGACCATACTGAATATATTTGAAATGGTTATTTTAATATGGTCACATATGATTATAATATTATTAATCAGTTTTGTAAAGAAAGGGAGATAGAAATGGAACAAAAACGTTACGAATTAAATAAAGAACTTGCTCAAATGCTAAAAGGCGGAGTAATTATGGATGTTACCACACCGGAGCAGGCTGTGATAGCTGAACAGGCAGGGGCATGTGCTGTAATGGCACTTGAAAGAATTCCGGCGGATATCAGGGCTGCGGGCGGAGTGTCAAGAATGAGTGATCCCAAGATGATTAAGGGAATTCAGCAGGCGGTATCGATTCCGGTTATGGCAAAATGTCGTATAGGTCATTTTGCGGAGGCTCAGATTTTAGAAGCCATAGAGATAGATTACATAGATGAAAGCGAGGTGCTTTCACCCGCAGATGACGTATATCATATTGATAAAACAAAGTTCAGAGTGCCTTTTGTTTGCGGAGCCAAGGATTTGGGAGAGGCATTAAGACGTATCAATGAAGGAGCTTCCATGATAAGAACAAAGGGTGAGCCGGGGACAGGAGACATAGTTCAGGCAGTAAGGCATATGAGAATGATGAACCGACAGATTGCCAGGATCACTTCTATGCGTGAAGATGAGCTCTTTAATGAGGCAAAAGAATTACAGGTACCTTATGAACTAGTGTTATATGTCCATGAAAAGGGAAGACTTCCGGTTGTAAACTTCGCAGCAGGAGGGGTTGCAACACCGGCAGATGCAGCATTGATGATGCAGCTTGGGGCAGAGGGAGTCTTTGTGGGATCAGGTATATTTAAGTCTGGAGACCCTGCAAAGAGAGCCAATGCAATAGTAAAGGCAGTTACAAATTTCAATGATTACAAGATGCTGGCAGAACTTTCTGAGAATCTGGGTGAAGCTATGGTGGGTATCAATGAGCAGGAGATAGAGCTTCTTATGGCTGAAAGGGGCAAATAGAAATGAAAGTGGGAGTATTGGCAGTTCAGGGAGCCTTCATTGAACACGAAAAAATGCTCAATACCATGGGAGTGGAATGTGTGGAACTTCGAAAGAAATCGGATTTGGATGCTGATTTTTACGGATTGATTCTTCCCGGGGGCGAAAGTACGGTTCAGGGAAAGTTACTTAAGGATTTGAATATGTTTGAAGGTCTTAAGAAACGGATTGATAATGGGATGCCTGTGTTAGCCACATGTGCAGGACTGATTCTTTTGGCGGATAAAGTAAGTAATGATGAGAAAGCCCACTTCCGGACCTTGCCTGTAAAAGTAAAAAGAAACGCATACGGAAGGCAATTAGGCAGTTTTTATGCTGAAGAAGAGTTGAAGGGATTGGGCAGGGTTCCTATGAAATTTATCCGGGCTCCTTATATTGAATCCGTATCTGATGGAGTTGACATATTGTCAGAAGTAGATGGAAATATTGTGGCAGTGAAGTATAAGAAGCAGATTGGCCTTGCATTTCATCCCGAATTATGTGAGGACAAAAGTATACATAAGCTATTTGTTGATATGTGCAGTCAGAAGATGTGACCGGATTCAAACAAAGCACCGATTGTAGTCGGTGCTTTGTGTTTTGGTGTGCCCGGTGGGCACACGTTCTAACGGGTGAAAGTCCCCAATCCGCCCGACAGTGGGAAGGATACAGCCGAAGCCAAGGGTGTCCAGTGTGAACTGGAATCTGAAGAAAGGATTAGGCAAAACTCTGGCTTGTTACATCTGAGGCTAACTGCATGGACTAGGTTGCCAAACAAATCAAAATCCAATAACTGTACAGAAATGTAGTTAGTAGTTATGGAATAAGTATAAGAGGGAAAGAGCGTGTGAGTACCCGGGGATATCTCATGAACATAGCTAGTGCAATAGAATATTTGCGGCTATGGTTGAAAAAGATTTATCATGAGAAGTCAGCAGAAGTCATAGTACCACAAGGGCTTAAGACTGGGTGGGAAGGACTGAACTTTAGGAGATGTGAGTAAATGAAAGTAACCGATGATAGATTTAAGAACAGACAACTTCATATAGAAGACTATCTGCAAATGGTATCTGCGGAACAGAAAGAGAATGCAGGAGTGTTCGCCTATCAGAGGATTGCTGAAAACAACGACATCATTACAGATTTTTGGACGAACAATCTACTGGAATTGATTTTACGAAGAGATAACCTAAATAAAGCGTATAAGAAAGTAAAATCAAATAAAGGAACAGGTGGAATTGATGGTATGCAGGTAGATGAACTTTTACCCTTCCTAAGAGAAAACCAAGATGAACTTATCCAGAAGATAAGGGTGGGGAAATACAAACCAAACCCAGTTCGAAGGGTAGAAATACCAAAAGAGGAAAAAGGCAAGGTTAGGAAACTAGGAATACCGACGGTGGTAGACCGTGTTATTCAACAAGCGATTGCACAGGAATTGACACTGATATATGAATGTCAGTTTTCGGAGAGCAGCGTCGGGTTTAGACCAAAGAGAAGCCAGCACGATGCATTGAAAAGATGTAAGGAATATGTTGAAGAGGGATATGTGTATGTGGTAAGTATGGACTTAGAAAAATTCTTTGACACGGTGAACCACAGTAAGCTGATAGAAATACTATCAAGATCAATTAAAGATGGCAAAGTAATATCGCTAATACACAAATATCTAAATGCAGGTATAGCTGGGAAAGGATTCTTTGAGAGAACAGAAGAGGGAGTTCCACAAGGCGGACCACTGAGTCCACTTTTGGGGAATATAATGCTGAACGAACTGGATAGGGAACTAGAACGCAGAGGTCACAGATTTGTGAGATTTGCGGATGATGCAATTATATTCTGTAAGAGTAGGAAAAGTGCAGAAAGAACATTGAAGAACATAGTGCCATACATTGAAGGGAAACTATTTCTGAAAGTAAACCGAGCGAAGACAACAGTTTCGCACGTCAGCAAAATAAAGTATCTAGGGTATGCATTTTACAGATACAAAGGTAAATGCAGGCTTAGAGTACATCCAAAGTCGGTAAAGAAAATGAAAGACAAACTTCGTCTGCTAACCAACAGGAATAATGGTTGGGGTAATGATTACCGAATACAAAAACTTAAAGAGTTTGCTAGAGGGTGGATTAACTACTTTAATAAAGCGGAGATGAAGAAATTGATGGTAGAAACAGACGAATGGCTACGAAGAAGAATTAGGGCTATCTATTGGAAACAATGGAAGAAGGTCAAAACAAGATATCGTATGCTAAAAGCGTTAAAACTGCCCGAATGGAAGGTACACGAAATGGCAAACTGTCGCAAGGGCTGTTGGAGAGCAGCAGTGATGCTAAACAGTGCACTAACAAACAAAATAATAGTCAGACTAGGGTATATCTCCATGTCTGACTACTATCTTAAAATCTGTGAAAACTAAAGAACCGCCGTATACCGAACGGTATGTACGTGCGGTGTGGGAGGTCGGCTAATCAATTAATGGTTAGCCTCCTACCCGATTGCTTGGATGACAACGTAATTAATCATAAAAATTGTCGGTCTTTCCTTCCTAACCCTGACTAGTAATACCGGAAAATAGTATTGTTCTATAAGTATGCCCTGTCAGCTTTCTGATGTAGGATATGGATCCCCCTACTGTAAAAGCTCTTGTATTCGAGTGATATTTTCTTACGCTGTTTCCTGTTTGTAAGTTGTTTGATATTGACCTTTTGCAAAAATTATATTAGAACGTTTTCGATTTATTGTGAATAACTAACAATAAATGGTGCTATTGCAGCGTGCGTTTTGTGTATAATTAGCAAAAATGGTATGGGGTTCTATAAAACTTCAACTAATTATCTTAAACTTATTAAAATTGATTTATACTTGACCTCCTTCTATACGAGAAATAAGTCTATAAAAATGCCCATTTTTATAGGTTTATCAATATAAAATAACTTAAAAGGAGTGAAGGGGAATGATAAAAGGCAATTTTAAAAGGATTGTGAGCAAAGTAACTGTTTTTGCTGTTATTTCTACTATGGTTTTTTCGTCAAGTGCTGTATCCGGCGCAACGGATAAAGTACAGCAAAACAAGGGTAAAGAAATTCATGCAACAGGTCTAAAACAGCCAACAAAAGAGGACCTGGAGTGGATGAAGGAAAACATGATTGAAGTAAAAAAGGTATTACCAAATGAGATCGGACTTCAAAGGGCTAATAAAGTCAGAGCGGAAAAAGGGTTAAAAGCATTAGGGAAAGGAAAATCAGTACCCAAAGGTCAGGAAGTAGTACCTATGAGTACAAATCTTAGTGCGGCAGCATCTGATTCCAGCATATCAGCTGCAACAGGTATTGAAGCTCTTGATATCACATCACTGCCAACTTATGTGGATAACAGTCAGCTCCAGTACTTTCCACCTATTAGGAGTCAGGGAGGTTTAGGCTCTTGTGCATCCTTCTCAACTACATATTATCAGGCAACATATATGACTGCTATGGCAAGGGGATGGAATGTGAAAGACGACAATGACAATTCCAATAAATTTTCGCCCAAATGGACTTATAACTTGATTAATCAAGGCGTGGATCAGGGTTCGTTAACACAAGCTGCTTACAGGCTCTTTCTTGAAAACGGGATTGCAACCTGGGCTGATTTCCCATACGATGGAGATGCCTCTGTTCCAAAAAATTATCTGGAGTGGAGTACTGATAAAGAAGTGTGGAGAAATGCAATCAATTATAAAATAGATAAAGTGGGTTATGTAAAAGTAGCGGATGGAACCGATACTCCTGTCAAATCACCTGATTCGCCTGCACTAAATGATATAAAACAATTATTAAACAACGGATATGTTCTGAATTATTCCACGTTCATTTTCTCATGGAAATACAAAACAATTAAAGACGATCCGTCCACCGATGAGGATACTGAATTTGTGGGAAAGTCTGCTGTCTTCATGCAGGATGGCTTAGACGGGGGACATGCGATGACGTTGGTAGGTTATAGTGATGATATCTGGGTGGATATCAATGATAATAATATTGTAGAACCCGCAGAAAAAGGAGCGTTCAGGATTGCTAATTCATGGGGAGACGGATGGCAGGATAATGGTTTTACATGGATAGCTTATGATGCTTTAAACAAAGTATCTGCTGTAAACGGTGCTCCGGCGGCTATAAATGGAAGATACAATATCTGGGGAACTGAAAACTTAGCTTACTGGCTTACTGCCAAATCTTCATACACACCGGAATTAATCGGTGAAATTACACTAAATCATGCAAAAAGAAATCAGGTCAGACTGGAACTGGGTTATCAGGATGCTGATGGGACAAGCGCCGCAACTTTAAGGCCGATTGCTGTTAATGAGTATAACCTGGAATATGCATTTGATGGTACAAATGTACCCTGCGACGCTACTTTTGTATTTGACTATTCGTATTTGCTCAAAGGGAAAGATATATCCGGAGTTACAACAAATTGGACTATCAAAGTAAGCGACGCAAACATTGACGGTAATGACGCACTTATTAAAAACTTTAAGGTGATACACCCATTATCAGGTAATACTGCAATATCTAATCAAGGTTATCAAAGCGTTGATGGAGGGTCGATAGCACTTTCTGCCCCATTAAATCTGACGTCCCAGGATACAGGAGAAAGTCAATGGGTCTTTAAAAAACCCATGCAGTATAGTATGAGTATAGATAAGGCATACAGCTTCGATAATAAAATATACTCTATTGGGTATTCATCTGATAGGGGTGTAAACGGACTTATTTGTTATGATCCTCTTTTGGATCAGACAAACTGGGTTCGTTCTGTTAATTCTTATGATTGGAGATTATCTGTAGGTTATACTAATAAAATCTATTTGTTTAGCAGAGGTATTGTAGATGAGTTCGATATCGACACTGGATTTAAGATCTCTAAAAGTGCAATACCACATCAAAAATTAAATGCTCCAATTGTTGAGCTTAATGGAAAAATCTATTTCATTAGTGGTTATACGTTAGATGGTGATGGGATTATGACTATGGAAAAAAGTGTCAAAGTTTATGATCCGGTTATGGATATATGGAGCAGTGCTGCAGACACAAATATTGCAAGAAATTCACCTGGTGCTGCCGTGCTGAATGGTAAGATATACCTCTTTGGCGGATATGACAGCCAGTGGAACAGGCATAACAGTATTGAAGAATATGACCCAGTTACAAATCAATGGACACTAATCAGCAGTTATTTGCCATGCCCCATTGATTCAAGATATTTATCCACGGGCAATAAAATATATGCTCTCGGTACGGATAATCTAAATCAGGTATTTGAATATGATGCTATATTAAATCAATGGAAGGAACATGACAGTATTCCCGAGAAATATTACATGTTTGTAGCTGAAAGCACAGGTGGAAAAATATACGTCTTGGGAGGAGGCTATTCATTTTATAATAATGACACTAATGATGATTACAGCAAAAATATATTAGAGTTTGACCCTTCCAAAGAAGTTGTGCCTACACCAACGCCCACAACAACAGCAACGCCCACAACAACACCAACGCCCACAACAACAGCGACGACTACATCAACAGCAACACCCACGCAAACGCCAACTCCGACTCCTACGCAGCCGACTGGAAATATTAAAGTGCAGGCATATAATAATATCACGGAAACATATGTAAATCAGATTTCTCCGTGTATCAAAGTGATAAATACGGGTAGTACACCTATAAATCTGAAAGATATTAAAATGAGATACTATTTTACAAGTGATGGTGTTTCACCGCTTGTTTATGTAGTTGACTGGTCGGACAAGGTGACATCCGGCAAAGTGACAAGTTCATTTGTCAGTATTTCGTCTTCAGGAGCCGACCGCTATCTTAATATAGGGTTTACCGATGATGCAGGAACCCTTAATGCAGGTGAAAGTATTGTGGTTCAAGGAAGGATATATGATGGAGATTGGAACCAGAACTTTAACCAGTCTAATGACTATTCCTTTAACGGGTCTGCAACAAACTATATTGATAGTACAAAAGTAACTGGCTGGTTTGGAAGCACCCTTAAGTGGGGACAAGAGCCGTAAGGTGGTGCCTAAAAGAAAATTCATATAGCTTAAACACCAGAAAAATTATATTAGATTGTTGCCCGACTGCTTTGTTATTGATTTGAATGTATTAAATGTCAAAGCCGCCGGGCTACATTTTTTTTATGTCTTGCAAACCTACTTTTTTCAAATTTAACAGTTGCGAAAAAGTAGATTTAGTTATATTATTTTAATTAAAAGCAAGCATATAATTTTTTATCTTATCTACGAAATATTCTATTTAGTTAACTATATTGGTCTTTATGCGTTTCGATGCTTATAATTAAGCTAAGTTGAAGTGTTATACCTTCAAAAGCTTATTAAAGTTGAGTTGTAATATATTAATCAATTACAAATTTGTTATTAAGGAATTATTAAAAGTATTCTTACATTTGTTTTTAACGTAAACAAATATTCTATAATTATGCTTTGGCATGTATTATGGAGTATTAGTGAATAAAAAAACTTAAGGAGGTATTTTAATGAAAACTAGGGGATTTATATCACTAGTGACAGTGTTGGCTTTTTTAGTTTCGACGTTGGTTGTTGGTAATGTTTGGGCATTTACATCCGAGCAAGAACCAACTATTTATCCGTTTGCCAAAGATTTTGAGGACGGAACAATGACGGGGGTCAATAAGAACTACACAGAAACAAATACTATTGACTCAACAATTGCACATGGAGGAACAAATAGCTTAAAAGTATCAGACAGAAACAATGTATGGGAAGGACCACAAGTTGATCTTAGTGGTAAACTTGAAAAAGGTATGACTTACTACTGTTCAGCATGGGTGTATAATGACAGTGAAGAACCTCAGTTATATAGAATCACTGGTTATAGTTGTGATGATACAAGTGAGGATCCTTATGCATCAAAGTTTTATACACAGATTGATTCAAATGCTGCAGTACCAAGCAAAGAATGGGCTCATCTGGAAGGATTGTATACATATAATTATGAGGGAAATCCTTTAAAAGCAGTATTTATTATTGAAACCGATGCAATGGGTTATGATTTTTATGTGGATGATATAGTTGTTGCCGGTCCTGCTGTTGTAAACAGTGATTTTGAACAAGGCAATGTTAGAGGCTGGACCACAAATGGAGCTGTATTGCTTTCTGCAAGTACTGAACAGGTCTATGACGGAGATTATAGCATGAAGGTTGCCGACAGAGTTAATTATTGGGAAGGTCCGGTTGTAGATCTGACAGATAAGTTGATAAAAGGCCAGACTTATTATTGCTCAGCATGGGTATATCAGGAAAGCGGTGCACCACAGGAATTTAAATTTACTGCCTATGGTAGAGATGATTCAAGTGAAAATCCATATGATGAAAAATTCTATACTCCTATTGAACAGAATTATGAAGTTCCAAGTGGAGAATGGACACAACTTTCAGGTTATTATACCTATGATTATGAAGGCATTCCTTTAAGCCTTACATTCTATTTAGAATCACCTGAACTAGGCTTTGATTTCTATGTGGATAATGTAGTTATAGCAGGTAAAACCGTAGTAGAGGATAATGGAATAATAAATGATGCTGAATTTGAAGGATCTTTTGACGGATGGGCTGCTCAGGGAACAGGAAAGGATGCCACTCTGTCAATTAATGATACCACAGCACATGACGGATTTAACAGTCTCTTGGTTACAGGAAGAACAGACACATGGCAGGGAGCCAGGTTTGATCTTAAAGGTAAGGTTACAAAAGGACAGGTTTTGGATATTTCCATGTGGGTTTACCAGAGTACAGGAAAGCCACAGGAGATAAGAGTATCAGTTTGTTCCGATTCAGATGGAGATCCTGTTTATACCACTGTTGCTGTGGATAGTGCTGTACCCAGCCGTACATGGGTAGAACTTACGGGAAAATATACAGTTTCTTACACAGGGGAAGTTGAGCAGTTGTTCCTCTATGTTGAGTCTTCAAACCCAACAATGGATATCGGTATAGATGATGTACTTATAGTGGCACCTGTTGTTAAGGATGGAATTGAAAAAGACATTCCGTCATTAAAGGATGTTTTTGCAGATTATTTCCCTATAGGGGTTGCTTTACCGGCGTCCGCATTTGATAATGAACTTCAGTCAGATCTTATTAAAAAGCATTTTAACAGTATTACAGCTGAAAACGATATGAAACCTCAATCCATGCAGCCACAAGAAGGTAGCTTCAAGCTCGAAAGAGGCGACCGCTATGTGGAATTTGCACAGGAGAACGGAATGCGTCTGAGAGGTCATACACTTGTATGGCACCAGGCAGTACCTGATTGGATATTTGTTGACGACGAAGGCGAATTTGTAACAAGGGAAGTTCTTCTCGACAGAATGAAAACACATATACAGACCTTGATTAAATATTATGGTGACAAGGTTGAGGTTTGGGATGTTGTGAACGAAGCTATCGGAGATAATCAGCCTTTTGGAATAAGAGAAGAAAAATGGAAACGGATAATTGGTGACGATTATGTTGTAAAGGCCTTTGAATATGCGTATGAAGCAATTCTTGAAGCAGGACTTGAAGGTAAAGTAAAACTTTACTATAACGATTATAACAATGAAGAGAATGCTCTTAAGAGAGAAGCAATTCTTGATCTTGTGAAGGAACTGAAGGAGAAGACTCATATAGACGGAGTAGGCTATCAGTGCCATGTTGGTATCGGCTTTGGTTCTGTTGAAGGAATCAGAGAGTCACTCAAAGGCTTCCTTGATTTAGGTCTGGAAGTAGAAATAACCGAATTGGATATGACTGTGTATAGCAGCTTCGATGCGCCTGATGACCAGATAACTGAGGAGCAGTTGATAAATCAGGGCTACAAATATTATGAACTTGCAGAAATGTTGAAAGAACTTGACCAGGAATATCCTGACAAAATCAAGGGTGTTACTTTCTGGGGATTAAAAGACGATATGTCATGGTTGAATTATTATACAGATGAAGGAAGAACAGATGTGCCTCTTCTTTTTGACAGGAAAGGCAAAGCTAAGTATGCATACTGGGGAATGGTTGACGCTACAAAACTCCCTGTACCTATTAAGAATGCTAAGGCATTTAAAGGAACACCTGTTGTTGACGGACAGGAAGAAACTGTATGGGGTATAACAAATCTTAAGGACATTAAGGACACAAACGGACAGGTAAGAGGAAGCTTTAAAGCACTTTGGGATGAAAATAATCTTTATGTTTATTTGACTTCAAAGGAAGACCTTTCCAAAGTTGAACTTTATGTTGATGAAGATAACAGTAGAGACGACAGAAACGAAGCAGAAGACAAATACATAAGTATTACAAGCGCAGGTGTTGTTACAGGTTCTGCAGATGCAGTTGTGGAGACGTCAGAAGAAGGATATGAATTTGAAATTTCCATTCCTTTCGCTAATATTCCTTCCGGCAAACTTGGCTTTGACGTAAGGTTAAACTTTGGTGAAGGTGAGGCAACTGAGATTGTAAGCTGGAATGATATTAAAAATAATCAGGACAGCAGTGCTTCAGGTTATGGAGTAATAGCTATGATAAACCCTAAATATACTGAGGCAATTAAGGGAACACCTGAAATTGACGGTGAAATTGATGCTGCATGGGAAAGCGCAAATGAAATTTCCACAGATATTGTTACACAGGGAACAGATCCTGCAAAAGCTGTTGTTAAAACAATGTGGGATGAAGATTACCTTTATGTTCTTGCAAAAGTAGCAGATACAACATTAAACGATGTAAGTCTGAATGCTTGGGAACAGGATTCCTTTGAAATGTTCGTTGACGAAAACAACGGCAGGACTACAGAGTATGAAGCTGATGACGCTCAATACAGAGTAAATTACAACAATGTACAATCCTTTGGCGGAAACAGCCTTCAGGATAAATTTATAACAGTTACAAAAACTGTTTATGAAGATGATAGTGTAGCCGGCTACATTGTGGAAGCTGCAATTCCATTTAACACAATTAGTGGAACCTTAGGACATGTGATGGGCTTTGACTTACAGGTTAACGATGACTCAGATGGTGACGGAGTAAGAGACGGAATGTCAAACTGGAATGATGCAACCGGAAACGGATGGAAAAATACAGAGGCATTTGGTCTGTTAAAGCTTGTTGGTACCAGCACAAAATATAGTGTTTCCGGATATATCCAATCTGACTTTGAATATCTGGAAGAAAAAGGTGCGGAAATAGAATCAGGTTTTGTTGTGGAAGTAGTTGGAACAGGTTTGAAAGCTGTATCTGATAACGGCTATTTTGAAATAACAGGAGTACCTGAAAATGCGGATGGATATACTTTGAAGATTACAAAGGATAACTATCTGGTAAGAGAAATAAAAGATGTTGTCGTTAATGGCAATGTTGAGGTTTCAACTGAAGATTCACCGATAATTATGTGGGTTGGAGATATAGTTATAGACGGTGCTCAGGACAATGCTATAAATATGGTTGACATTATGTATATCTGCAAATCCTTTAATACAGTTGAGGGTGACGACAGATATAAAGTTGAAAGTGATATAAATAAAGATGGTGCTGTTAATATGGAAGACATAGTAATCGTTGGTAAACACTTTAATAGAATTCCGGCTGATTACAATAATTAAGAATTGTTTTGACCATATGTAAAGAAAGGGCATCCTGCTTGGCAGGATGCCTATTTTTTACCCAAATATTCTTTGAACCATGGTATTGTGAGCAAGGTCCTCAAATTCGTCATTGAGCTTCTGAAGAGAAACGAAGTCCTTGTATTTTTGCTTCAGTGCAAGAGTAATCAAGTGATCGGTAAAAGCCGGATTTTTAGGAAGAAGGCTTCCATGGGAGTAAGAGCAAAATACATTTTTATAGGTTGCTCCTTCAAGGCCGTCTTCTCCATTATTTCCATAGCCTTTTACGATTTTACCTAAGGGTTTGACATTTTGACCGAGATAGGTTCTTCCTGAGTGATTTTCAAACCCTACAATTTTGCCGTCATATTCTTCCGACGTAAGAAAATCGCATTCAAAGCAGAAATTTCCTATCATTCTGTCTTTACCGCCGATAGTCCACAAATTAAGTGCTTTTAAAAATTCGATTTCTTTACCATCCCAGGTTTTGTAGTAATTACCTAGTAGCTGATAACCGCCGCATATTGCAAGGACTACTTTATCATTTGCAATGGCGTTTTTTATTTCGTTGCCTTTCTGATTTAAAACATCGTCCTGTATAATTTCCTGTTCGTAGTCCTGACCACCACCAAGGAAAATTATATCATAGTTTTCAGCATTAAATTCATCACCCATGCTGATATCTGAAACGGTAACGCCAATTCCTCTCCACTGCAAACGTCTTTTCAGTGCTATAATATTTCCCCTGTCTCCATAGAGATTCAATAAATCGGGGTATAGATGGCATATATTTAACTCGTACATAACTATTTCCAAAACTCCTTTAATCCGTATTTTTTCTTGAGAAGTTTTCTCATGTCAAGCATAGCCGTGTAAGTAGGAAGGATATAAAAGCTGTGCCCGGCTTCAGTATTTGAAAGTCCTTTTGCAAGGAGTTCCTCATAGTTTTTTATAATGTGGATTTTACTGCTGTATATACCGGCATATTTGAGCCTGACAGCCATATCCTCGGCTCTGATTCCCGACACATAAAAGTTATCAATTGTTTTCTGGGCATTCTCTAATTTTTCGAAGTCAACATCCCATAACCAGGATATATCTGTACCATCTGCAAGCTTATCGTTTATGAGGAAAGCAATCTGCGTATTTTTTTCTTCTGTTAAAAGGAAACTCAAGACCTGATTAAATCCTGTCGGGTTTTTGACCAGTATGACCTTTATGTTTTTTCCATGGGTTGATATGGTTTCCATTCTTCCAAAGCCACATTCAAAATTTTCCAAGGCTTCAACAAGGTTTGCGGCAGGTAAGCCCAGTACCGATCCGCAGGCAGCGGCGGCCAATGCGTTATAAATGTTGTAAAGCCCCGGGAGATTGATTTTAGCCTGTAACATTGTGCTTTCATCTTGATTTTGACCGGAGTTTACCGAAAAGAGTATATTTGAATAGGAAGTGTTGAGTTCTTCAACCTTAACACAGGTAACTCCGGTGTCAGGACGTCGGTATCCGCACGAACTGCAAGCAAAATTTCCAAGGTGCCCGTATACATGGCTTTCATAGTCGTATTTGGTTTTGCAGTAAATACAGAACATGGCATCCGAGTTGACTTGTTTTTCTTTTGACTGATATGCATTGGTGTCAAAGCCGTAGTTTGTTACTTGCTTGTCGGTATCTTTGCCAAGAGAAGCACATAACGAGTCATCCGCATTTAATACAAGCATGGTTTTGCCGGACTTTTTAATTCCGGATCTTACGCTATTTAAAGTAGAATATAATTCACCATAACGATCCAACTGGTCTCTGAAAAAGTTTGTAACCACGAGAACATCAGGCTCTATATAGTCGGATACAACATTAAAAGCAGCTTCATCAATTTCAATAAGGGCTATTGGAGCCTTTCCTTTTCCGTGTATGTCGACGGAATCAATAAAAGTAGTGATAATGCCGCCAAAAAGATTTGCTCCGGATTTGTTTGTGATATAATTCATGCCGTTTACTTTAAGAATTTCACCGATAATCCTTGTGGTGGTGGTTTTGCCGTTTGTTCCGGTAACCATTATTGTTTTAAAATCCCTGGCAATAACTTTTACAACATCGGGATAAAGTTTTCTGGCAATTTTTCCCGGTAGTGTGGTACCCCCACTCTTAAATACTCTTAAAATCGATATCATTATTTTGGTAATTATTATGGTAAAAGTAAGTCTAAGATTCATAACAGCCCCTGTTTCCTTATTATAATATTTTTACATTATAACATAAAGGTTTTATGTTTGTACAAGTTTTTTATAGGAAAGTATTCCCATTAAAAAAACATTGATACACATATTTTTAAGTGATAAAATGTTGAGGATAAATATGAACAACTTAATTGGGAAATATATTTTTTGGTTGTTTATATATAGAAAGGAATGTGCCAATAGCTTTTTACACTCAGGTGGGTGTGAAATAGGACCAAGACCTATAGACTTACATATAAAAGCTATTAAGCAGATGGGCGTCAAGGTGCACGATGCTCTCCACGGATTTATATACTGTGAGGCTGAAAAGCTTAAGGGTGCTGATATACAGCTTGACTTTCCAAGTGTGGGTGCAACCGAAAATATAATGCTGGCTGCTGTGTTTGCAGAAGGTGATACAACAATCAGGCATGCTGCAAGAGAACCTGAGATTGTAGACCTTCAGAAGTTTCTTATCGGTATGGGAGTTGAAGTGACCGGGGCCGGTACCAGTGTCATCAGAATAAGAGGCAGCTGTAATAGGTTACAGGATGTTGAGCATACCGTTATTCCAGACAGAATAGTCGCAGGTACATATTTAATAGCAGCCGGAATTACCGGCGGAGATATTAACTTAAAAAACGTTTCGGCAGAGCATATAATTCCTGTTATAAGTTATTTGAGGGAATGTGGCTGTCGTATTAATACAAAAAAGACTACAATGCACATTTCTGGGCCAACAAGGCCTAGAGCAATTGATATAATAAGAACCTTGCCCTATCCCGGATTTCCAACGGATATGCAGTCGCAGTTTATTTCGCTGCTTTCCATTGCCCGGGGAACAAGTATTTTTGTTGAGACTATTTTTGAGAACAGATACAAGCATGTTGAAGAGCTACTGAGAATGGGGGCAAACATCAAGCTTGAAGGACGTCTTGCTGTAATAAAAGGAGTAAGGGAGCTTACCGGAGCGACTGTTGTTGCAAGAGACTTAAGAGGAGGAGCTGCACTCGTACTGGCCGGCCTTGTGGCTGAAGGTAAAACGGTAATCAGCGGTATCAAGCATATAGACAGGGGATATGAAAATATTGAAGAAAAGTTGTCCAAAGTCGGAGCCTTAATTATCAGAGAAGAATAAAGGGGTTAGTGCTTTGAGAGATAAGAGAGTAAAGAATATTAGTGAAACTCCAAAGGAAATAAGTGGGAAATATAAGAGGAAAGCATCGAAAAAGCGAAAGAGAGCATTAAAGTTCGTAAAATATCTTTTATTAACGGTATTGAGCATTGGAACTTTAGTGCTCCTTGCGCTGTCACCATTATTTAACATTAAATGGATTGAAGTTTCCGGAAATAATCATTATAATGATACTGAAATAATTGAAGCAACAGATATAATAATGGGCAATAATTGGTTCAGAATGAATGGACTTGATTTTAAAAGCATATTATTATTTAGATCAATTCAATCAGAAGAGAGAATAAAAGAAAATTGTTATTATATAAAGAAAGTTGTTGTCAGATTGGGGTTCCCCAATGGTGCCAACATAATTATTACCGAGAGGGAGCCGGCAGCCGTTACTCCCTATGACAACGCAAATTTGCTTGTAGATAGGGAGGGGTATATTCTGGATCTTAAGCAAGATGTTTCGGAATATAACTTGCCTAGTGTTCAAGGTCTGACCTTTGACAACTGTGAATTGGGACAAGTTGTCAATGCAGAAGACAAAAAGAAACTGGATGTGTTTTACAAGGTTCTTGAAGAGATTATAAAGGTTGACAATGATAAAGTTTATGACAGCAGTAAAGCAATATATAAACATGTAAATTATGTTGATGTTTCTGATTTGGACAATGTGGGAATTTCCCTTGATATGAGGGTTCGGGTTAACCTTGGAAACTATAAAAAGATTGGAAGTTACAGATTGAGTTTTTTAAGAGAAGTATTTTTCAATAAATTAGAGGAGACGGATAAAGGGTATCTGGATTTTACAAACGGTGACAGACCTAATTTTATTCCGGATAAATAGGAGGATTTTTTATGTTACCTTTACTTGGGTTGATTATTGGTATTGTATTGGGGATTTTTATTCCGATTGACATTCCGCCGGCTTATTCAAATTATGTAGCTATTGCCATACTTGCGGCTTTAGACTCAGTTTTTGGAGGCGCATTGTCAACACTTCAGAAAAGGTTTGATTTGAGTGTGTTTCTTACAGGTTTTTTCGGAAATGCCATATTGGCCGCGATACTTGCTTACATAGGTGACAAGCTTGGCATACAGTTATATCTGGCCGCTGTATTTGCTTTTGGTAACAGGTTGTTCTTAAATTTTGCAATTATTCGTAGAATACTATTGAATAAATATTCAAAAAAAGATAATATAATAAATAATACTGAAAGTTAATGTTTAACTTATCGAAGGGGTAAATATTTCGCGATTTTTTTGAAATGATTTACCGGTAAATATACCTCAAGTGTTTATTCTAAAGGTACTCATAAGTTCGAATTAATATATTATAACTGGTGATATAAAGCTGTACCTGAAAGGTTCATGTCTTTAATTACGGGAGGTTTACATAAGTGGATAATATTATTGGTTGTGTTGATATAGGATCATCAAAAATATGTACAATAATTGTCAGAGCTAGTAAGACCGGTGAGATAGAAGTGCTTGGAAAGGCTATGGAAATATGTAATGGTATAAAAAAAGGTATAATTGTTGATATAGAAAGTACGGCAAATTCAATAAGAAATTGTGTTGAAAGGGCTCAGGCTCTTGCAAATATTGAAATAGACTCTGCCTATGTAAATATAATGGGGATACATGCCAGTATAATACATAATAGAAGCAGTGTGAGCATTTCCAACGAAGATAAGGAAATTACCAGAGAAGATGTTGAGCGGGTTTTACAGGGAGCAGAGAATGTAAAGCTTCCTGAAGATCGTCAGGTTATAGATGTAATACCAATGCAGTATATTGTCGATGGTTACGACGAAATAGTTGATCCTGTCGGAATGTCCGGGGTTAAGCTGGAAGTTGAAGCGGATGTTATTGCCGGAAAGATTACTTTTGTTCAAAATATATTGAAGAGTATGGAAAAAGCTGGTTTAAGGGTAAATGGTTTTATTGTGGAAGCTTTGGCAGCAGCAGAAATAGCACTTACTCCGGAAGAAAAGGATATGGGTGTTATAATGATTGATATTGGTGGTAGTATTACCAATGTATCGGTTATAAAGAATAAGCGTTTAATGTTTTTTGACGCTATTTCAGTGGGAGGAGACCATATTACAAATGATATTTCCATTGGCTTGAGAATTCCCCACACTGAGGCTGAAAAACTCAAACGTGAATATGAGCTTGCCCTTACGTCGCTTATAAAAAATGACCATGAGATTACGGTTAATGAAATAAATGAAAACAGGAAACGGAACATAAAAGTTTCGGAAGTAATAGAGATAATAGAAGCAAGGGTGCAGGAGATATTTACTCTTTGCAAGGACCAGCTTAAAGAGGCTAATGTCTTTGAAGGCTATGGAAGAGGTATTGTGCTTTCGGGCGGAGGTATTTCCTATATTGACGGAAATATGCAACTTGCCTATGAAGTGTTTGATTTGCCTGTTAGAGTTGCAACATATAAGCTTTCTAATTTAACAAAACCTGAGTTTCTAATTTCATCCGGTTCTGCAAAATATGTTGTAAGCAGATTTGGAAATAGTGACACCGGTTGTGAAGTGAAAAAACATAAAAAAAATAAGAATAAAAAGATGGGTGGTTTCTTAAAAAAGTTAGCCGGCCTTTTTAATGGTTTGTTTTAACATATTAGTTCTAATTTTCGTTGTACAATTATAGTAAATTAGTTTATAATTGACCTATAAATCCTTGGCCAGAAAGTTATGCTATTGTTTTAAATCTTGTTAAAACATTCTTGCACAAATCCGAATATTAAGATATTATTAAATATTGAAAGAATAGAAATGACAAATGTAACTGATGAAACTAACTATAAATGTTATAAAGAGCATTTCGGTAAACAGAGTTTGTCTGGTAGTGATGTGGATTACAAAAGAATAAGGAGGGACTTACATTGTTGGAATTTGATATCGATATTGAACAATTTGCCCAGATAAGAGTTATAGGTGTTGGTGGCGGCGGTAACAATGCTGTTAATAGAATGATAACTGCAGGACTTCGTGGTGTTGAATTCATAGCTGTTAATACTGATAAACAGGCTTTATTTTTGTCAAAGGCAAATACTAAAATCCAGATAGGGGACAAGCTTACAAGAGGTCTTGGAGCTGGTGCAAACCCTGAAATCGGAGAAAAGGCTGCAAATGAAAGCAAGGACGAAATAGCCCAGGCAATAAAGGGTTCGGATATGGTTTTTGTCACTGCCGGAATGGGTGGAGGTACGGGAACAGGTGCTGCTCCTGTAGTTGCTTCAGTGGCAAAAGAAATGGGAATACTCACAGTTGGAGTTGTGACAAAGCCTTTTATGTTTGAGGGAAGAAAAAGAATGCAGCATGCTGAGAGAGGTGTTGAAACTCTCAAAGGAGTAGTTGATACATTGGTTACAATACCCAATGACAGATTACTTCAGGTGGCTGAAAAGAAGACATCTATCGTGGATGCCTTCAGAATTGCAGATGATGTGTTAAGACAAGGTGTTCAGGGTATATCTGACCTTATAGCGGTACCAGGTCTTGTAAACCTTGACTTTGCAGATGTTAAGACTATTATGTTGGATACGGGTCTTGCACATATGGGAATAGGTAGAGCATCCGGTGAAAACAGGGCGGAAGAAGCTGCGAGGCAAGCTATCTTAAGTCCATTGCTCGAAACTTCCATTGAAGGTGCGAGAGGAGTTCTCTTAAATATTACAGGAGGACCTGATCTTGGTCTGTTTGAGGTTAATACAGCTGCTGAACTTGTACAGAAATCGGCAGATCCTGATGCAAATATTATCTTTGGTGCGGTAATAGACGAGAATTTAAAAGATGAACTTTTAATTACCGTAATAGCGACGGGATTTGACAAGGTTCCTGTTATAAGGAAGCCTGAAAAAGTTGTAGAGAAGGCTGTGGTGTCAAACGCAAGGCCTGTGGAGAGAGTTGCAGAACCTCAGCCGGTATCCGACGAACTTGAGATTCCGACTTTCTTAAGAAGAAATAGATTTAAATAAGTTATAATACCCTTAGGTTTTTATAGTAAGAAGCTCTAAAGTATAATAATATGCTTTAGGGCTTTTTTCGTTTTGCTTTTTTGTCAAACAAAAATTTTTTTCTACAGGCAGGTTTGACAAATTATATGTAAATTAATTTGTATAATTAATAATAAATATACATGCTTATGCATATATGTTAATAAGGTATGCATTTAGTTTAAGTGTTATGTAATATGGGTCAAGGTATAGCAAAGAGAAAGAATAAGGGGGTAAAAAAGTGGAGATATTTATCGATATACTGATATTGGAAAATATAGTGATGAACTATTTGATTTTGCTTATGACAGCTAAGTTTTCTAAAAACAAAATATCTCATCTGAAGCTTTTTATAGGTGCCACTGTAGGTGCGCTTTATGTTGCTTTCCTTATAATTTTTCCCAACCTAAAGGGGTATTATACCACACTTGCAAAAATAGCCCTTTCCTTTGCTATTGTGGCGATTTCCTTTTCCTTTGAGAGGTTTGTTGCATTTTTCCGAACCCTTGCAAGCTTTTATATCTCCACCTTTATTTTTGCCGGAGCGGGTTTTGCCTTCCTGTATTTTAACCAGAGCGGAGGATTCGTAAGAAACGGATTCTTCTATGTATATTGGAATTCGAAGTGGACAGTGATGGTTTTAGGAGTTATAACGGCGGGAATTATAGTTAAAATATTCTGGGATATCATACAGCATAAGCTTGTAAAAGACAGGCTTTTGATTCCCCTTAAGATTGCATTTGAAAACGGGATAATAGATCTGCCGGCATTGGTGGATACAGGTAACGCACTGTATGATCCACTGACCCAAGTGCCGGTAGTAGTTGTTGAATTCAAGGCAATAAAAAGTATTTTACCTGTTGAGATACAGAACATATTTGAAGAATCAAGAGAGAATGATTTGGTTTGTGTAACCAAAATTGTTTCGGATTCCAACTGGTTTTCAAGGTTCAGGCTTATTCCATTCACATCCCTTGGAAAGGAGAATGGAATGCTGATTGGATTTAAGCCGGATTATATAGAGGTTGGAGATAAATCAGACAAAAAGGGGGTAACTGACGTGATTATCGGTATATATAACAGGGCGCTTTCTAAAAGTGAGAACTATAATGCTCTTCTAGGTCCGGAATTGGTGTGAAAATGATATTACAAGGACAAATTGAATTTTCACGATAATGAATCAAAGAAATTGAAGTGGGATGCAAAATCTTTATTGCGTTCAATATAGTCAATAATATCAATTGAAAGGAGAAAGCATAATGTTTCTTTTTAGGAAGGTAAGACTTTTTTTCTGGATAAAGTATATCAATCTTTTGGAGAAGTTAAAGATACATAGATATTTTCCGGTACATTATATTGGAGGTAGTGAGGCCCTGCCTCCTCCCCTTAGCAACGATGAGGAAAGTTATTTGTTAAACAAGCTGGAAAAGAGTGATTATGGGGTAAAAACGATTTTGATAGAAAGAAACTTACGATTGGTAGTATATATTGCCCGTAAGTTTGAAAATACAGGTGTGGGAGTGGAAGACCTTGTTTCGATAGGCACTATCGGATTGATAAAAGCTATAAATACCTTCAATCCGAGCAAGAACATCAAACTTGCTACCTATGCCTCACGATGCATTGAGAATGAAATTCTTATGTATTTGAGGAGAAACAACAGGATGAAGACTGAAATTTCCATTGATGAACCTTTAAATATCGATTGGGATGGAAATGAATTGCTCCTTTCAGATATTTTAGGTACCGAGAATGATTTGATACATAGAAGCATTGAAGACGAGGTGGATAAGGAGCTCCTTAATACTGCAATGAAGAAGCTTTCCTTAAGAGAGAAGAAAATTATGGAGTTAAGGTTTGGCCTTTCAAATGGCGGAGTGGAAAAAACACAGAAAGAAGTTGCCGATATGCTCGGCATTTCCCAGTCATATATATCAAGATTGGAGAAAAAAATCATATGCAGACTGAAAAAGGAAATAAGTAGGATGATATAATAAATGTAATAAATTAACAATAAAAAATGAGGCTAGTTTTCGCAATAATTAAGAACCTTGTCAAGGAGTTTTGTGAAAATTTTGTGACCTTTTTTACAGTATAAAAATGACCTCCATGGCAATAATGATACTGACTTCAATTTACTGCCGGGAGGTTTTTCTATGCTAATCAATAAAGTTGAAATATGCGGTGTGAACACATCAAAATTACCAGTTTTGTCTAACGACCAGAAGAAAGTTCTCTTTGAGCGGATGCACAAAGGTGACACAACAGCTAGAGAGGAATTTATACGAGGTAATTTAAGACTTGTACTTAGTGTTATACAAAGGTTTAACAACAGAGGAGAATATGTGGACGACCTTTTTCAGGTTGGTTGTATAGGCCTTATAAAAGCAATAGATAACTTTGATGTAACACAAAATGTTAAGTTTTCTACCTATGCAGTTCCTATGATTATCGGTGAGATTCGAAGATATCTTCGTGACAATAATTCAATACGTGTCAGCCGGTCATTGAGGGATATTGCGTACAAGGCCCTCCAGGCAAAAGAGCGGTTAACAAACAAAAATTCGAAGGAGCCGACTGTTGATGATATTTCAAAGGAGTTAGGAATTCCTAAGGAAGATATTGTATTTGCTCTAGATGCAATACAGGATCCCATATCTTTGTTTGAATCGGTTTATCATGATGGTGGTGATGCAATATATGTTATGGATCAGGTTAAGGATGAAAAAAATCATGATGAAAACTGGTTGGAAGGTATTGCATTAAATGAAGCTATGCGTAAACTCAATGACAGAGAAAAACTCATACTCAATTTGAGGTTTTTTGATGGGAGAACACAAATGGAAGTGGCTGAAGAAATAGGAATCTCACAGGCACAGGTTTCAAGACTTGAAAAAACAGCGCTTATGCATATGAGGAAGTATATTTAGCATGTGTAAATATACCTTACACTACTTCAGGAAAAAACCAGGGAAACAACTGATTTAAAGGAAGATCCATTAAACAGTTGATACCTGGTTTTTTCATATGGATGGCAGAAATTTCATATACTATATGTAGATTCGACTTTAGTGTTCGTTATCTAAATAAGAATAAGACAATCGCAAAATTTGAGGTGCTGTTTATGAATAGAACATCGGATTTCAGGCAAAAGGAAGTTATAAATATTTCGGATGGAAGAAGGCTTGGGTTTGTTTGTGATGTGGAAATCAATCTTGAGACTGGGAGATTAGATGCAATTGTTATTCCGGGGGAGGGAAGATTTTTTGGATTATTTGGTAAGGATGGTGATTATGTTATACCTTGGAGCAAAATCAAGAAAATAGGCGAAGATATAATACTGGTAGAATTTGATGAACGAAATGCAAAAAGACATTTTGAATAAGAAATAGATGAAATATTGCTTCAGAAAGCTTGTTTTATATTTATAAAAATTATATTATAATATAAACGAAAGTAAGTATCGCAACAAATGCTGAAATCAAAGCAGATAGTCCCGTTGCGATAAACATTTGAACTATATCTTCTCAATAAAAGTGTATTATAACACTTATGCAATAAGTCTTTGATGTACGAACATAGCTTTTTTAAAAGAATAGTATATGATGAATTCCGGAGCAAGTACCGGGAAGTGGAGGTACAATATGAAATGTCCGTATTGCGGTTTTGTTGAAGACAAGGTTATTGACTCGAGACCGACTGATGAGGCATCCGCTATCAGAAGGCGAAGAGAGTGTTCTAAGTGCCTCAGAAGGTTTACAACATATGAGAAGGTAGAGAGCTTACCCTTAATGGTTATCAAGAAGGATAAAACCAGAGAGCCTTTTGACAGGGACAAACTGTTAAACGGTCTTCTCAGAGCTTGTGAGAAAAGGCCTGTCTCTATTAACGACCTCGAGCTGCTTGTGGATGGTGTTGAAACACAGCTCCATAACTCTCTTCAAAGGGAGGTTACTTCTCAGGTTATAGGTGAAATGGTTATGGAAAGACTTAAAGGTATGGATGAGGTATCCTATGTCAGATTTGCCTCTGTGTACAGGCAATTTAAAGATATAAATACTTTTATGGATGAGCTGCATAAATTGCTCAAAGACAAATAGAATAGTTACGGTGAAATGAGTGATTTCAAAAGATGAATGAAGTTTTCGAAAAAAACTTAAGACTGCTAAAAAAGCACCAACCAGAGCTCTATTCAAAATTGAACAGTTACCTTAAAGGTTCTTACGTTCCAAAGGATAAATCTGTGGAACGTATTCTTCTCGCAAATCATGAGGATTTAGTTATCAATATTATGGTCAGATCCGGCGGAAGGGATTTTGTGCTTTGCGACCATGAAGACCCCATAAGCGAGGCTTATGCATGGATTGACAGATATGTGGATCCCGGCAATAAAATTGATATTGTATTTGGAATAGGAATGGCATTTCATCTTGAAGTCTTGATAACAAGTTTTGGCAGTAAAAGAATATTGATAATAGAACCTAATATTGAGCTGTTTTATCAGATACTTTGCGTTAGAAATCTTGATTTTTTGATTGAAAAGTCTGAGATTATGGTAGATGAAGACTATGACACGATTCTTAATAAGATCAACACTTTCTTCTGGGATACGGGGGAGGGCGCTATACAATTTGAGCCTTTTGAGGTATATGCCGAGTTGTTTCCTAAAATGTGGGATGATTTGAGAGACAAATTTGTAAAAATGGCTCAAAGCTTTACCGTTGATATTGCCACCAGAAGGAAATTTGGTGAGTTGTGGATTCATAACAATATAAAAAATCTTAGTTTTATAAGTGGGGCTTCCGATGCCGGCCAACTAATCGGCAAGTTTAAGGGAGTGCCCGGAATTCTTGTGTCGGCAGGACCTTCCCTTAAGAAAAATGTTCATCTGTTAAAAGAACTTGGGCAGAAGTGTGTCATTATGGCTGCCGGTACAGCTGTTACTGTCCTTCAGGATTTTGGAGTGACGCCTCATTTTATGATGGGTATAGATGCTAATGAAGCTGAGGGGAAGATACATGAAAGTGTTTCAAATAAAGGAATATATTTTTTGTATTCAAATCAGGTGTCTACCAACTCATTGAAGAAATATGAAGGCCCAAAGTTTCTTATGAATTACCACGTGGACTTGTATACCAACGAGTTTTTACGGTTTTCAAAAATTAAATCGGACTTTTTTTTAAGCGGTCCTTCAGTTGCAAATACATGTTTTGATATGCTTAATAAAATGGGATGCGACCCCATAATATTGGTTGGACAAGATCTGGCGTTCACTTATGGAAGCAATTATGCAAATCAGGAACCGGGTGCGGTTATAAGTTCGACAGGTGAAAATAAAGGCATGTATGTGCCGGCTGAAGATATTTATGGCAATGCTGTATATACAATACCTGCTTATCTTGCCATGAGAAACTGGTTTGAGGGGTACTTTGAAAAGTTGGCCGGCAAGGTGGAAATTATTAATGCAACGGAGGGTGGCCTGAATATAGAGTTTTCCAGAAATGAAAGTCTTGCCGCTGTAATGGAGACTTATAAATTTAAACAGCAGGATATTGAAGAACGTATCAAAGAGATTTACAGAGAAGGCAGATTTAAAGACACAATTAATGATGACCTTCAATCTTATTTAAGATATGTGTTGGGAGAGGTAGACAAGCTTGAGACACTTTCAAAAAAGCAGCTTGAACTGGTAAAATTGGTGGAGAATGATGGTTGTGATCCCAAAAAGAATAGCCGCGAATACGAAAGAGTGCTCAACTCAATAAATGATATCTCCGGGAAGGTTGTTGATTCACCTATTTATGCATCTTTATTGAGAAACTTGATAGAAATTGATTTTTATCTGATTAAAGCCGAGGTGGACAGGGCAACAAAGGCATTGACGGATTATAGGGATATAAAGGCCGTGTTTACAAATGCAATTATTGGGCAGAACCGTATTTTAGGTGAGAGCCTTTCAAAAATTAAAGCTTTTATTAGTGAGTCTGAAAAGAATATCCTGAGTTCCGGTTTTGGACGGCAATAAATGAATTGTAGTTTTTATACGCCCATTAAAACAAGCAGATTTTGACAGACAATTAACATTATGCTAAAATTTAAATGTGAACTTATAATTATATATTCTCTTGGATACAAAAATTAGGTTTTGGTGCAATGGGGGATCATAATGACAAATAGAATAAAAGATTTTCTTGCTTTTATATTTTATGCTTTCTTTGCAGTATGTTTTTCTTATCTTCTTACAAATATTCTACTTAAAAATTCAGAGCACAACTATAAAAGGCTGACTTTATCGGTTTGTATTTTAATAACTGTTTTCTTGCTTACCCTTATCTATAAAGTGTTTGCGAAGCATGAAGCTTTTTTATGTAAGAATTATAAGCCGATATTGGTAACGTTTTTAGCTGTTATGATGGTACTTCAGGTATCCTTTGGATTACTGCTTAGATTCAAACCGGACTTTGATATGGAATCAGTATATCAGGGAGCAATTGATTGGGTGCAGACAGGAAGTTTTTCAAAGTACTACGATTACTATTATTACTTTCCTAATAATTTGGGCTCAATGGGATTTTTATATTTCTTTTTTAAAGTTGCATCTCTCTTTGGCATCAAAGACTTTTTCAATGCAGGTATGTTTCTGAATTCAATCTTGTCAGTTTCTATGATGTTTGTGGTATTCCTGACCTGTAAACGACTTTTAGGTATCAAGCAGGCTGTATTTTCCTTATTGCTGTTTGCTGTCAGCCTACCCTTTTATTTTATTGCACCGGTCTTTTATACCGATGCACTGTCAATGCTTTTTCCGGTACTGTTTTATTATCTTTATCTTATATGGAAAGACGCTTCCGACCTGAAAAAGCAGTGTCTTATAGTCTTATTGATGGGTGTTGTAGCGTCTATAGGAATGCAAGTGAAGTTTACAGTGGTTGTAATGGTTATTGCTGTTACTATAGACATGATATTTAATGTAAATTGGAAAAAGTGCGTTTTCGCAATCACAGGAATTTATGTTATTATTTTCATTTGTTTTGCCGCTTTCAATGGGTATATATATACCTACCATTTGGATAAGGAGCAGGCAAGGCAACAAAATGATCCTTACACCCATTGGATGATGATGGGACTAAAAGGTACAGGAGGATATAATCCTGATGATTACAACTTTACCAGATCATTCGCAGACCCTGATGAGCGTAAAAAAGCTAATATTGAAGAAATTAAAAAACGTATTGCGGATTATGGGCCTGATGGCATGTTTGATTTTTTGACAAAGAAAGGCGTAAAGAATTTTGGAGATGGAACTCTTGGTCTTGATGATTTTCTGTCAGACAGGCAAGATAGAAATTTCCTACACAAATTTGTCATACCAGATGGCGAAAAGTATGATTTATACAGGCATATCTGTGAAGCAGTTCAATTTTCACTAATGATTTTTATGGTCTTTCCTGCCCTGCAATATATATTTGGTGCAATAAACAACCCAAGAAAGAAAGAAAGCCTGACTTCAAAAGGGGGAAAGCCGGCAAAATACACAGGTTTAGCTCCGTTGTTAGGAGTGTTTGGGATATTTATTTTTCTGCTTGCTTGGGAGGCCAACAGGCGGTATTTTTCAAATTTTTTTCCGGTTATAATTGTTTGTGCTGTTTTAGGAATTGATTATTTTTGTATGCTTATTGGAAGTGTAGCCAACGTTGTAAAGCAGGGAGTAAATAAAACAGTAAAACGCTCTGCTGTGTAGTAACAAGAATTGCAGTTTATAGGATACTAAAAATTTGTAAATTTACGTATAATTATCTTAATGAAAACTTTATTTTGAGGGGTGTTTAATATGAAAAGTATAAAACCTGGACGTGGGCCGGCGGGTATGACCTTTTTGGGATCGATTTTTGCAATAATTTTTGGAGTGTTCTGGACAATTATGGCGTTTTCTATAACATCAGGTTCACCTTTTGGTATAATTGGTACGATTTTTCCTTTGTTCGGAATTATTTTTGTCATTATGGGTGTGATTCAGGCAGTATATAATTTCCAAAATGCAACAGGTAAGGACAGGTACTCGATTTATGATATTACAGACTCCCAGGAAGAGGGAGACCCAATTGATAGTTGGATAAAAGGAAGAAATGATGAGGATGAAGAAATAGGAAGTACTCAGCAATCTATAGAAAGTGGGGCAAATTATTGTCCTTACTGCGGAGCACAATTAAAAAATGAATATTCCTTTTGTCCAATATGTGGAAAACAGATTAATTAGTGTGTTTTATAGGCTAAAATTATATAGAGAATATCTTAAGGGGTTATAGAAACATGAAAGAAGATTATGTAAAAATAGCAAAAGCAAAAAATGTGCTCTTAATGATTGCCAATGGAATAGATCCGACTAATGCCAAGCGCATTGAGACCACAGAATTTTTGCATGATGAAAGAATTAAGCGGTGTTTTATATATGTGGCAGAAATATTAGGAAGAAATATAAGAGATGCGGAAAATGATAATAAAAAATTCATAATGACTGATGAGGAGCGGGCAAGAGTAATCTTACCAGAAGGAAAGATTGGGGTTATGCAGTTTGTTAAGTGTGTTAACACATTTGTTGACTTATCTAAAAGTAAGAAACTTACTGCTGTTAGCCTTAACAAACAGTTGAAAAGACTAGGGATTTTAAGCGAGCAAGTTACAGAGAAGGGCAATACCAGAACTGTGGTAAATGAAAAATCCAAGGATTATGGTATCGAGACCGAAACAAAGGTATATAAAAACCGTTCCTATGATATGATA
>Ga0208826_1000117_pt1 | contig 86656 bp, 69 predicted proteins | sample AD_UKC115_MetaG_FD_184451 | JGI IMG/M metagenome (GOLD analysis project Ga0208826, IMG submission 184451) | Active sludge microbial communities of municipal wastewater-treating anaerobic digesters from Hong Kong - AD_UKC115_MetaG (SPAdes)... | ecosystem: Engineered > Bioreactor > Anaerobic >... | reverse complement strand
CCCCACGCCCCATACATCCTCCACGGCAAGAGCGGCCAGGCATTCGTCCGCCGCGGGTTCCTCGCGCCAGTTCAACACGCCCCCGGCGCCCAAACCGCGCTTGGCCAGTTTGTTGGCCGCCTTGGCCAGCGTCTTGGTCGGGCCGATCCCGATGCTTACCGGAATGCCCGTCCAACGGAGCACCCGCCCGGCCAGTTCCCGCGCCATTTCCGAAAGCCCATCCGGCGTAAAGGCGGACAACGAAAGAAACGCCTCGTCAATGGAATACGTTTCCATCGCGGGCACACTGGCCGCCAGCACCCCCATCACCCGCCGCGACATGTCGCCATACAGCGGATAGTTCGACGAACACACCCGCACGCCCTTGCGTGTAATAAGCGTTTCCCATTGGTGGAAAGGCACGCCCATGGGAATGCCCAGCGCCTTCGCCTCGTTGGAACGCGACACGATGCAACCGTCGTTGTTTGACAGCACCACTACCGGACGTCCGCGGAGCGACGGATCGAAGACCCGCTCGCAGGACGCATAAAAATTATTGCAGTCCACCAGCGCAAACACCGGCATGCCTCCCTCGAACAGCCTCAAACGGCGTGGATGACATGGGTCACCACGCCCCATACTTGAAAATCCTGATCCGGAGTGACACGAATCGGGCGGTGATCCGGGTTTGCGGGCATCAGCATGCCCTGCCCATTCCGGTATCGCAGCTGTTTCACGGTGAATTCGCCGTTTAGCGCCGCGACCACCACGCAGCCGTCGTGCGCCTCCCGCGAACGATCGACCACCAGAATATCGCCCGAATGGATGTCCGCCTCCACCATGGAATCGCCTTGCACCCGCACAAAAAACGTCGCTTCGGGGTGTTTCACAAGCAGTTCGTTCAGATCCAACGGCTTTTCAATATAGTCGTCCGCCGGTGACGGAAAACCCGCTTCCACCGGCATGCCCGCCAAGGGACAGGTCATGCCGGGCGCTTCGCTTCCGCGTCCGGTCCACCATTCCATCACGATCATTGCCGGCGCCCTTTCCTCTTCCGTGCTCGACAGCAACCGCCCACAGGCCGACATTATATAACTGAATATATGTTCAGTCAAATTCCGCGCCCGGGAACGGGGGATCGAATCTTGACGAAAATTCTGCAGAAATCCCGGCGAAAACCGGCGATTACCTCCGGACCATAAGGCCCAGCCAATAGTAAAAGCCGCGCAGATGGTTGACCACGAGTCCGGGATTGCGAAGGGTGCGAGCAGTCAAGCGGCGGATGTATGCGGGACGCAGGTAATAACGGCGGTATGCCTCTTTGATTTTGCGGGCGAGCGCCTCTTCGTCCGGGTAGGTGTCGGGCACAAAGGATGGGAGGTGTTGGCCTTTGTAGGGACCGTCGCGACCGTGGTCGAGGGCAAACTCGGCGAGTTCGGTGCCGGGGTGGCGGTGATACGAAAAAAATACGACGTAGTCGAAATTGAGCTCGCACGCGAACGCGATGGTTTCGTCGGCCATTTCGGGCGTTTCGGTCGGAAATCCGAGCACGAAGAAGGCGCGGGTGTCCATACCGGCCTCGCGCGCCCAGCGCACGGCATCGCGGCACTGATCGCGCGTGATGCCTTTGCGGATGAGTTGGAGGATGGCCTCGCTGCCCGATTCGATGCCGTATTGCACGCTGTAGCATCCCGACCGCGCCATCCGTTCGAGCATTGCCTTGGTCACGGTGTTTGCACGCGCCAGAACCGACCAGACGATGGGGCGCCCCTGTTGGTCGAGCAGATCGCAGAAACGATCAATCCATTCGGGCATCACACAGAAGTTGTCGTCCCAGAAAACGACGTTGCGGATACCCCAATCCGCCACGAGCCGCGCGATTTCGTCCGCGACGTTTTCGGGCGAACGGCGGCGGTACGGCGCGGCGTAGTCGCCGCCCTGATAACAGAACCGGCAACGCGCCCACGGGCAGCCGCGCGACGTGATGGCGGAGGTCACGGGCCGCCGCGCGCTCAGGCTCGGCAGGGGGCAATACAGTTCGTGTTTGTAGATGTGCCGCGCGGGATGCGGAAATTGGTCTATGTCGCGAACGCATTCGGCAAGCGGCGTTGCAATGGCCTGTCCGCGTTCGTCGCGATAAAGGATGCCGGACACGTCCGAGGGGGGCTGCCCGCGTTGGAACCGTTCGACCAGTTCGCCGAGCGCCACCTCGCCGTCGCCGGGAACGAGCACATCCACGTGCGGACATTCGCCGAGGATGCGATCCGCGAACGACGTGACATGGGGACCGCCCATGACGATCGGGGTGTCCGGAAGCCGTTTTTTGATCGCCTCGGCCAGCGCGTAGGACGTGTTCTCGCCCATGGTGGTGAACGACGATATTCCCACGAGCCCGGGGTTCAAACGCGCCACGGCTTCCGCGGCCTCCGGCACATCCAATTGTTCCGCGATTGCGTCCACCAGCACGGCTTCATGGCCGCGGGCTTCGAGGTATGCTGCGAGGTACCCCACGCCCAACGGCGGCAGCAGGCCGATCTGGACCTTCTTGCGCGTGTTGCCGACGCTGCGCGAGTAATCGTACGGGGGAAGCACGAACACGACTTTCATTGAAAACGGTGACTCCAGGCTTCAGGCTTCAGGCCGCGGGCTACAGGGAATCCGACGGATCCGTCCGATAGGCAATCCGCGATCCGCGATTTCCTCATCCGTGGTCGTTCCTGTTCATTGCCGGTTCGTCTTCGGCAAGACGAAGACCAAACAAACCCATAATCAACGATGTGAAAAAAACCTGAAGGCCATTGGCAAAGATTGCCACGCCAATCAGCGCCAGCCGAATCGGCTCCGGATTGAATTCGACAATTCCCGGCATAGACGACGACGGCCAAAACGTGGAGGGGCGCCAATAAACGTGCAAAATTCCATAACCCAGCATGGCGGCTCCGATGGCCGTGGCGACAGCACCTAGGACAAGGGCCTTCTCGATCCGTATCCAGGATCGGAACATGCGCACCAGCGGGCGGCCGGCCAATGGCGCATATTTCGAGTACGGCACACGGCCTTGGGCGCTCAAGCCCAACAGGAGAAGCTGTGTCCCGACGATAGTGCCCGATAGTGCGACCAGATACGTGACGAAACTCACGACGCAATCGAACGAAACGGCGACAATCGCGGCGAAATTGCCTCCCAACAGCAGCATCCCCGGCACGAGAAAAAGCCACATCGAACAGAAATGCAGCATGAGTTGGAGATGCCGCCAGCCGTCGCGAAACGATCGCAGGTGCGGACGGCGTCCGCGCTGGTCCGCATGGAAGACAATCGGGATTTCCCGGATGTCGAGTTTGGCCCGTGCGGCCTTGATCACCATCTCCGAGGCGAATTCCATGCCCTGCGAACGCAGATCCAGGCGGTCGAACGCCTCGCGGGTAATGGCGCGCATCCCGCAGTTGATGTCGGTGATGCGGCTGCCGAACAACAGGTTGGCCAGCAGAGTCATCGCCGGCGTACCGAAGTAACGGTGCGATCGCGGCATGGCGCCGGGATCGATTCCCCCGCGAAAACGCGATCCCATGACGAGGTCCGCGCCATCGCGCAACGCCTCGACAAAACGCGGGATATCGCCGCAGTCATAGGACATGTCCGCGTCGAGGAAAACAAGATACCGGCCTTCCGCCGCACGGAGTCCGGCGCGCAACGCGCTGCCGTAACCCGGCGCGTCAGCGTCAACGACACGGGCGCCCGCCTCCTCCGCGACGCGGCGCGACGCATCCGTCGAACCGTTGTCCGCGACGACGATTTCCGCCTCGATGCCCGCCGCGTCGAGGGCTGTGCGCGCCGCGTCCACACAACGCCCAATCGTGCCTTCCTCGTTGAGGCACGGAAACACGACCGATACCAGCGGCAATGAAATGCTCATGCGTCAAGCATACCCTACTTTCCGCTTGCGCGCCAATCCCGCGTTTGCGGCATTGAAATCGCCCGCGCCAAACGGTAAGTTGAACGTACATGGATCGGCATCACAAGGAACCCGGCATGGATTGCACCGGATCGGACCGACGTTTTTCGGAAAAATACGGCCATTTGCGCGCCATGCAACACGCGTCCCATGTTTCCGAAACGACGCCTGTCACCGAGGAGGCCGTCCGCTGCCTGTGGTACGATCACCTCTTCACGGATCGCGGACTTTGCGTGGACGATGGCCGCGCGTTGCGCGTGGTCTCGGCGGGGTGGTGGAATCGCGGCGAAGGGCCGGATTTCAAAGGCGCGCAGATAGAGCTGGCCGGCGAGCGGGTAACGGGGGACGTCGAGATCCACCTCGATCACGGAGGCTGGATGCAGCACGGCCATCATCTGGACGATCGCTACGACCATGTGGCGCTGGCCGTGACGCTCGAGCGCACTCCGCCCCCGGCGCCGCCCCGCACAAGCAAGGGACGCCGCATACCGGTCCTGCTCCTTTCGCGGTTTCTCGAAGAAGACATCCAGGTGTTGGCCGGCCGGCTGCTCATGGACGATTATCCGTTTCGCGCGGAAAACACAGGCGGCAAGTGTTCGGAACTGGCCGGGCAAAAAGGCATGCACGCCGTGGCGCGTATGCTGGGACTTGCGGGCGAGTGGCGGATTCTCACCAAGGCGCGGACACTTCGGGAACGGATGGAGCGGGCGGGAACCGAACAGGCTTTGTACGAAGCGTTCATGACGGCCTGCGGCTACGGACACTTCAAGCATCACTTCAACGCCTTGGCGCGCCAGTTTCATTATGGGCGCGTGCGCCAATTGGCCCGGCAGGATCCCCTGCTGCTCGAAGCGGCCCTGCTGCGCGTCGCGGGGCTTTTCCCGGACGATTTGCCCGAAGAAACGCATGCCGTGCCGCATTTCGGACGCCTGCGCGGCCTGCTTCGGGAAGCCCTGCCGGGACTCAAGCCGCTTCCGCTCGAATGGACGGGCGCCGGCGTGCGGCCGGTGAACAATCCCGAACGACGCCTGGCCGGCGCCGCGCGGGTTTTGGCCCATACAGCCCGCGCGGGACTACTCGAAACCGTCGAGACGATCTGGCGCGAAGACTGCACGCCCAAATCCAGACTATCCGCCTTCGAGGCATTGTTCCCGGCGCCCATGGGGTATTGGGCCAATCATTGCACATGGACCGGCAAGACAATGGCAAGGCCATGCGCGTTGATTGGCCCCGAACGCATCCGTTCCATCGTCGGCAACGTCTTTATCCCCGCTGAACTGGCCATTGCGCGGCAAGCCAACAATCCGGCGCGCGAAGAACGCGTGTTCGACTTTTTCACCGCCATGCCCAAAGAAGCCGAGAACCGCATCGGACGCATCATGCTGCCCCGTCTCGCGGGACCCGGCGCATCCCTGAAAATGACCTTCCGCCTCCAACAAGGCCTCTTGCAAATCTACCAGGACTGGTGCGAAAAAAATCCTGCCTGCATCGGCTGCCCCGTCGCGCAATTCCTTTGATTTGCTTTCAGACGCCCGCATTGTGTAGAGTTTCCTTAGATGCCGGGAGCGATATCACATCCCTCTCCGTCACATGGCACGCGCTCGTAGCTCAGTTTGGATAGAGCACTAGCCTCCGGAGCTAGGGGTCGCGCGTTCGAGTCGCGCCGAGCGCGCCATTTATCCTTTCAATCAGATCGGCAATAATCCGGTTGGGAGTGGGGCGGTGCGGCGCCGGGGAGGTTATCGGCGCGGGAGGAGGTGTTTGAGGACTTTGCCGGTCGGACCGATGGGGAGGTTGTCCACAAATTCGACGTGCCGCGGGTAGGCGTAAGCCGCGATTCGTTCACGGGCCCATGCGATCAATTCATCGGGGCTGCATTGGAGGCCGTCGCGCAGTTGAACGAAGGCCTTGACTTCTTCGCCGGCGAATTCGTCGGGTATTCCCACCACTGCGACGCGCGCAATCGCGGGGTGCGCCAGCAAGGCGCTTTCGACTTGTGCCGAAAACACTTTCATCCCTTTTCGGTTGATCATGTCCTTGATGCGGCCGGTGAGAAATAAGTGGCCGTCCGGGTTTCGCCGGCCCATGTCGCCCGTGTGAAACCATCCCGCCGATACCGATTTTTCCGTTTCGGCGGGATTTCCACAGTAGCCTTTCATCAGTGTCGGCGTCCGGACCAGAATTTCGCCGGTCTCGCCCAACGGCACGTCGTTCATCGTCTCGTCCACGATGCGCACTTGGACGCCCCTGAAAAGACGTCCGACGCAATCGTCCGTATCTTCCGAAACCTCGCGGGTCAATGAAATGCCGTGCAATTCCGTCGATCCGTACATCGAGAGGATGGCAATCTTGAAACGGTCCCGGAAGAAGCGGTGCAGATCGGCGGGAATCCGGAATCCGCCCGACAGGCACAGTCGCCAATGTCGTGCGATCCGGTCGTAATCAACCGGCATGTGATCCATGGCGTCGTACAGGAATCGGAAGACGGCCCCGGAAACGATGAGCACCGTCACGCGCTCCCGTTCCATGAGGCGCCAGGTTTCTTCGGGGCTGAAACGCGGCATGACGACGACGGTGGCGCCCGCCAGACACGTCAAATGAAGCGCGGTGGTTTTCCATAACGTGAACAGCGGCACGGTCAGCAGGAACACGTCATGGGCCGCCGCCTGATAGTCGTTCTGCATGAGATAGGGAACGAGTCCCTCGACGGCGTGGGAGTGCTCGACGCCCTTGGCGCGTCCGGTCGTTCCGGAAGTAAAGGTAATGCAGCACGTGGCGTCCGGCGAAAGATCGGCAGATTCGAAGACATCCGGCTGGCCCTCGATCAATTCGGTCCACGACGCGCATTCCGAGAGTAACTGCAATCCGTCTGCGCCGGCGGGAATCGCCCAGAACCCTTTACAGGACGGCGTTGCCTGAAATGCCGCGATTGCTTCCTGGCCCATGGGAGATTCCGCGGTTCCCTCGAAGGCGAGATAGGCTTTTGCCCTGCAATCGGTGAGTTGTTCCGCGATTTCGTTTCGTTTTAACAGGACGTTGAGCGTGGCCGCCACGGCGCCGATTTTGAGGATGGCGTAGTAGGCCACTGCGAATTCGGTACGTGACGGACACGTCATCGCTACACAATCGCCGGTCTGAATACCCGCGGCGGCCAAGCCGTTCGCCAGCCGGTTCGCGCGCCGGTTGATTTCGCCGAACGTCGCCCGTTGCACGCCGTCCACGATGAACACCCGATCCGGATGCTCGCGGGCGGCGGTTTCCAGAAAGGTTGCGGCATTCATCGGCTATTCTCCTGCAAGCGCGGGGCAGCCCGCCGCTTCGCTCAGGGCATAGGCATCGTCCATGGGACGAAGCGACAGGGTATGCCCGGAAAAGAGGACCGGGCATTTGTCGCAACAATCCAGGGATTGCTCCAAGGCCATTCGATCGCGCGCCCGGGCGAAATACGGCCCTTCCCAAATTTCCGCCAAGGACGCGCTTGCCAGGTTCGGGGCGGTCCGGTTCCAGTCCATCGTGCACGGCGCGACGCCGCCGTTTGCAAACACGGACATGGCGTACCAAGGCGCATAGCACCAGGCGTTATCGAACATGCGGGGCGGCGGTTCGGATGCGCGCCACGGATTACGGAGAAACGTGGCCGCCCATGGGCTGATCGTGAGGTGATCGAAATCGGTCACGATTCCCAGTTCGCGTCCACGCTGGACGGCTTGTTCGACGATTCCGGGAAGTTCCTGGCGTTGCTCCGGCGTAATCAGGTTGTCGCGTCCAAAGGAAAGACAGGTCAGATCCGCGAGAATGCTGTCGCAACCCAGCCGGTGCGCCAGTTCGACGATGCCCGGCAGGTCGCTGTAATTGTGGCGCATGAGGGTCGTCGAAATCTGAATCCGCGGCCATGGGCTGTTCGTTTCCCGGCGCATTTCCGCGCATCGGGATGTTGCCGAGGCGGTTTTCCGAAACGTGCCCTGCCCGCGAATGGCGTCATGGACTTCGGCGGTGGCGCCGTCAATGCTGACGGTAAGATTGTCCCAGCCGATTTCGATCAGCGTTCGAATATGCGATGGTTTGAGCAGCGTGGCATTGGTGACCAAACGGCCGTTCATGCCGTGCTGGCGGATGCGTTCGCACATTCGCATGACCAGCGTCGCGCGCATCAGCGGTTCACCGCCGCCTTGGATGATCCAGTCCTGACAGCCAAGCGCCGCGGCTTCGTCCACGAGATGCAGCAGCCTTTCGTCGGAAAGTTCATGGCTGGTGTCGTTTTCAAAGTAGCGCTGCCAGCACATGACGCAGCGAATATTGCAGCGGTTCGTTGGAAACACGGAAATACACCATGGTCCCGGCGTCTCGCCGCGTTCCCAGCATCGAAGCCGGTTCAGCAATGTATCCTTTTCCGTGGAGATCGCGATCATGCCCGCCTCATCCTCATTCGAAGATCGTCCCGTCGAGATAGGCCTTGTCCATGATGCGCATGGAAGGGCTTCGCGCATCAAGGATGGACGGGCACAGATGACAGCATTCCAGGGGGGTGTCGCCCGCCATACGTTCGCGCAACATTCCGAAATATGCGCTTTCCCAAGCCTCTTTCAACGGGGCATTCATGACGGAGGGCGCCTTTTCCTGCCAGTTCATCGAGCACTGGGCCACGCGGCCATCCGCGAAAATCGCGATGGAATACCACGGACAGAAACAGGGAATGTGCTCCATGCCCGGCGGCGGGGATTCGTCGCATGCCCACGGTTTACGCAGATAAATGGATCCCCACGGATTGCGGGCGATGTGATCGTAATCCGCTTCGATGCCCAACTCTTGGGCGCGCCGGTTGGCTTTTTCAATGATGGCCGGAAGCGCCTTGTGCTGTTCGCGCGTAATGAGGTGTTCGAGTCCGTAATGGACCACGGTCAATCCGGCCTGCACGCTGTCGCAACCCAGCCTGTGGGCCAGTTCGACCATCGCAGGAAGCACATCGTGGTTGTGCCGCGTCACCGTGGTAAGCAATTGCAACAGCGGACGCTTCGCGTTCATTGCGCGTCGCAACGCCGCGCATTGCGCCACGGCCGCCGTCACCGCGTCGAACGTTCCCGCGCCGCGCAAAGGATCGTTGATCGCCGCGGTGGGGCCGTCGAGGCTGCACGCAACGAAATCCCATCCCATTTCGACAAATGCCTGCATGTGTTCCGGTTCGAGCAATGTCGCGTTGGTAATCAATTTTCCATTCATGCCGTGCGAACGAATCCGTTCGCATATCCGCAGCACAAGGGATGCGCGCAACAGGGGTTCGCCACCCCCCTGAATCAACCAGTCGCGGCAGCCAAGCGCCGCCGCCTCGTCCACAATTTCAAGCAAGCGATCGTCCGACAGTTCTTTATGGGGGTTGTTGCGCCGTTCGAGAGGTATTTCGTGCGTGGGCAGGACCGGCAGCCCGCGCGTTGCCTCGTGGTTGCGCCAGCACATGATGCAGCGCAGGTTGCACCGGTTCGTCGGAAACAACATCAGGTTCCACGGTCCGGGCGTTTCCCCGTTTTTCCAACGCCGCAACCGACCGGGAAGCGTATCGTTTTCCAAGGTCATTTTTCACCCCATATCCTGTTGGTTTGCATGAAAACGATCGGCTCGCCTTACAGTTGCGCGCAAATCATGCCCCACAGGCGCGAAGCCGGCCACGGCCCGCCGAATTTCTCGAAGGACACATGCCCGTCCATCCACAAGGTGTTCGTGCCGCCGGGAACATGGTTGAAGTCTTCAACGCGCGTGGACATGAGATCCTGCATGATGAACAGTTCGCTCTGCGCCAGGGTGGTCGCCGCGGGATTGTTGATATCCGTGACGAAGAACCGCTCGATGCCTTCCCGCGTCCGGTAGAACGTGTATTTCACGCCGGCCTCCTCATAGGTCACATCCGTGTCGTAATGATAAATTCCCGGCGCAGTGCCGTTCGTGGTGTCGGTGGCGATTTTGCCCACGAGGCCGCCGAAGGCCTTTTGCCATGGAATGTTCATATAACCGTTCATCATGGCCCATCGGAAGTCGTGATTGGCGAGTTCCGGATCGTTCTCGTCCTTGCCGGGGATGGTTGAGGGGCGCGTTTGGTTCATGCCTTTCGTGCTGGCCCACGGGTTGTACCAATACGATTCCAGATACAGCGCACAGGGATCGACCTGCTTCGCCGAGGCGTCCTGATTCAGGAAAAAGAGTCCCTGCTTGTACACGCGGGAGTAAGCCTCGGCGTCGGACGGGCAAATCAGGATATTGATGTCCGTCAAATATTCCGGATAGATGGCCTTGCCGTCCGGCGCCCAGATGGATTGGGCGCGGCCGCCGAGCCACGGATTCGGCTCGTATGGATTGCGGTAGCAGCACTCGCAATAATCGTGGAAATTGTTGTGCCAGTCTATCTGATGCGACACCCGGATGGGCAACGGCGGATACAACTGGCTCGGCGCTTCGCCCGCATACATCTTGAGGACGACGCCCATCTGTTTGAGGTTGTTTGCGCAACTTGCCCGGCGCGCTGATTCGCGGGCCCGGGCAAGGGCGGGGAGCAATATGGCGGCCAATATCCCGATGATGGCGATGACCACGAGTAGCTCGATTAGCGTGAATCCTTTTGTTCTCACCGCGTGTCTCCTTGTAGTTGGACCCGCGGGAGAGCCGCCGACGCAGCCAACGCATTTTTAGCTCGATAATGCGCTATGAATCCAGAAATGCCCGAAAAACTGTCGCCTGCAAGCCCACCCGGAAATCCGATTCCGTTCATGGTATGACGGGACGCAACGCGAGTCCCTCGCTCACAAGCCAACTGAAGACTATCACGCTTTACCCGGATTGTCAATCCCGTTGACACACGCCGGAAAATGGGGTATAGTGTAGCTGTTGAACAAAGGGAAAGGAGGTGAAGGCGCAGGCATCGAAAACGGGCCAAGGGAAGCACGGTGCAAATCCGTCGCAGTCGCGCTGCCGTAACCGGGAACGAACCCCGCTCAGTGCCACTGTCCGAGAGGATGGGAAGGCGCGGGAAATAGGACGATCCGGAAGCCGGAAGACCTGCCCAAGCACATCCATGTATGCGGCAACTTCGCGGAAAGGTTGCGGCAGGCAAAACACCCCTCGCAGAGGTTCCTGCCATCGCTTTTCCCCCGAACGTCGCACCAGACTCGAATCATTGGTTGTTGTTTTGAACGAACTGGCGAACGGGGATTGTTGAAATGAAACAAAAGAAGTTTTTTCTGATTGTGGTTTGCATCTCGTTGTGTTTTTCCATGACTTGTGGAGCGTTGGAGTTCGAGGCGCTGATCAATGCGCCGACGCCCGCGCCCGGCGCGTCAAGTCTTGCTGTAAAGACCCTTCCAAATGGCTGTTTGCTCATTTGGGACGGCAACACAATATACCGTCAGCCGTTGCCTCAGGCGGATGTTTTCAATCCGATTGCGACGGGTTACGCGGGCGATCCGGGGTTCATGGCGGTATCGCCCGACGGTCACACGGTGTTGCTTGCCGCCGGCTTGTCGAAGAAACTGTATGTGCTGGATCTGAACGAGCCGACGCCTTACAGTCCGGCCCGGGAAATCGCGCCTGCGAATTATCCAAGCGGATTTTCGCAATATTGGGGCGTGTTTCTGACTGATTCGATGGTCCTTTTGGACAGCGGCAACTTCGTCACGGACGAATTGGGTGTTTTCGATCTTCATGATCCCGCGGCGGGTTATCGCGCGGTCATGCAAAAACCGGCAACGCTCGCTCCGGGCGAAAGCGCCGCGAGCGCGACGGTGGCGATCGATCAAGCGCGAACGACGGTCTACGCCATGTCGTATGTGTTCGATTCCATGTGGAACAGCACGGCGCAACTGAAGCGCATCCCGGCCGCGGCGCTGATTCAAGCCTTCCAAGCCTCGTCCACGCTGAATTGGGACACGGATGCGACGCCCATCGGCGGCCCGAACGATTTCTTTACGAGCGGTCCGGCCGAAGTGACGGAAAACGGACATGTGCTCGTCGGCGGAACGGGCGGCGTTCAGCGCGTCAATCCGGCGTCGGAAACCGTTGTGCAAACGTATGCGCCCTTCAGCGATCCGATGGATCCTTGGCACTACAACTATACGCCGGCCTACAACCCGGTGACCGGCGACATCATGTTGATTGTCACGGATTGGCACACATTCACGACGCGGCTTTATGTGCCGCAAAACACATTCGGAACGTTGCCCGTCTGGAGCATGCCGGGCGCGCTGGCCTTGTTGGGCGCGCTGACCGTATTGGGACGGCGAAAACTACGTTAGGCAAACGGAGTGGGAGGGGCCCCGCCGTGAAACGGTGGTCGATCATGGTGCTGTTGATAGCCGCGCCGATGGCGTTTGCCAATCCGTGGGCAAGCCGGGTCGTGGCGTATCAAGCGGGATCCGGCGCATTGTTCACCGACCCGTCTAAGGCGCTTGGCCCGCCCTCCGGGGGCGGCCCCTCCACTCCAAATAACGACAGCCTCGTCAGCCTGGGTGGACCGGGAGGCTATCTCGTTCTGGAATTCGATTCGCCTGTCGAGGACGATCCGGACAATCCAATGGGTTTGGATTGCACCGTGTTTACGAATGCGTTCTGGACCGGCGGCAATCCGCAAGTGCGCTGGCAGGAACCCGCGATCATCGAAATCGCCGAAAATGCCGCCGGCCCCTGGTATCTGATCCCCGGCAGCCGCGGCTTTTCCCCTTCGCCCATGCCATCCATTTCGGAACCTTCCGGCACGACCAACGATGCGGCCCATCCTTATTATCTTGCGGGCAGTATACGAAACCCGAATCTATTTGACGCCGATACATCGAACGATCAATTCGAATACAACTGGGGGTATGCCAAGTTGAATCCAACAGCCGAACCATACCTCGACAACTATTTGCGGCCCGACGATCCGATGACGGTCGGTTTGACGGCGCGGAGTGGGGGAGGCGACCCCTTCGACATCGCCTGGGCCGTTGACGCGGCGGGACAGCCGGCCAACCTGCAACGGTTCCGGTTTATCCGCCTGAGTTCGTTCATCGCGCGAAACATGGGCCCGCTGGGTATTTGTTCGCCCGATATTGACGCCGTCGCGGATATCGCTCCGGACGCGGATACCGACGGGGACGGACTGTTGGACGAGTACGAAACGCTTCTTGCCGGCTCGGATCCGAATCGTCCCGAAAGTACCGTGCTGCCGCTGGAAATTCCCGCGCTTGAGGGGGGAAGCCCAACCGGCACGCTTCTCGGGACGGCACAGGATGCCGAGGGCAACGTAATGCGTCTCTATGCCGCCGAACAACGGACCGCCGAAGGCCGCGCCTTGTCAGCCCGGGTTGATATTCTAACCGTGGCCGATCCGGGGCCGGCCCTACCCTCGATGAGTCATATCAAGAGCGCCTGCGTGCGCGAATTCCGTTCTGATATCACCGACTTCCTGGGTGCGGGTATTCAAAGCGCGGAATTCGTGATGCATTACACGGCGTCCGAAATCATTGGACTCGCCGAAGATGGATTGCAGCCCTACCGGTATGAGAATGGCGGTTATACGACCGCGGATATCGCGGGCGTGACGGTCAATGCCGCCGCCAACCGCGTGACGTTTCGCAGCCGACGGCCGGGTATTTTCATCCTGGCGTCGGTTCCCGGTCCCGGTGATGCCGAATCGCAGACCGGACCGCAAGGCCCCATCGTTCTTCATGGGGACCCGCCGGGCGGCATTCCTGTTGGACCGTCGAATACGGCCTTGTTCACTAGCGATACGATAAGGGATGAACAGGCCAATCCCGTTGCCGACGGCGTCCGGTTCACCGTGGCCGTCACGGCGGGAAAAATCCTCGGCGATGACGCCGACGCGGTCACACCGGGCATTCAGACGCTTTCTTCGGACGGCCGGATTCAATTCGCCGTGGAAGCGCCCACGGCCAGCCAATCCGCCTTGGTTTCCGCAACGTCCGTCGAAGGGGCCGCCTACGGCGAATTGGCCTATTCGTTTTTCGCGGGTCCGCCCGTGGCGCCCATGACCTGGACCGTCGGCAAGCCTGAACCCGGCACGCCGGTCCGCGTGACCCTTGCATCGGGGGTCGTGCGCGATGCGTATGGCAATCCCGTGCGTGACGGAACGTTGTTGACAATCGTTTGCATGGATGCGGCGATTTTGTCGGGCGATGCCAGTTCGACACTGCCGGGCGATCAGATTGTTACCGTCGGCGGAAGAACTTTCCTGGAAATTGAATCGCCCGACATGGCGTCGCTGTTCCGTATTGTCGTGTATGCGGACCCCGCCATCGAGACGCCGATTGGCGACGGGATTTATTCCGCGGCCGATTATATTCCCATGCCATTGTCGCCGTGGGCGTTGCTGATAGTAATGGTCTCGATGGCCGTGACGGGTTACCATGCGAAAGTCAAGGGGGGAGGAACGCGCGGACTTAGCGATTTCCCTGCACGCGGCCGGACCGGGGGAGTTTCACGGTGAGGCGCTTTTCCAAAGGTTTTACCCTCATCGAATTACTGGTGGTGATTGCGATCATCGCCATCCTGGCGGCCATCCTGCTGCCCGCGTTGAGCCGTGCACGGCAACAGGCGCTTTCGACCCAATGCGTCAACAACCTGCGGCAACTCTATCTCGCCTGCGCGATGTACGCTTCGGAACACAATGGCCGGTATTGTCCCGCCGCGCCGGACATCATGGTCGGTTTCGGCGGCCGGACGCGATGGCACGGCAAGCGGGCCACGCCGGATCCCAACACGAGTTTCGATCCGAAGAAAGGCCCGCTGGCGGAATACCTGCCGGATGCGCGCGTCAAGGAATGCCCCGTGTTCACCGAGTTCCGCCGCAAGGGTGAAGTGCCGAACGCCTTCGAAAGCGGCACGGGCGGTTACGGCTACAATGCGGCCTATATCGGGGGGACCGCCTATGCGAACCCGTACCCGGCATCCATGACCGAAACGACCCTCGATGTCCGAGTAAGCAATCCGGCGGAAGTCGTCATGTTCGCCGACGCCGCCATGCCCCAGGAAGGCCATATCGTCGAATACAGTTTCATCGAGCCGCCGCTCTATGTCGATCCCGGACATCCGCACGGCGATAAAGACGGCGAATTCGCGAATCCAAGCATCCATTTCCGCCATTACGGACGCGCGAACGTGCTATGGTGCGACGGGCACATCACCAGCGAACGCATTGACTGGACGGTGGATTACAACATTTACGGCGGCAACAACCGGCAGTGGGGGGTGGGCTGGTTCGGCCCCAAAGACAACACCTACTTCGATTGTCTCTCAAGAAATATGCCGTAATAGTTGGCAGGAATGGGTCTTGTTACAGGCTACACCAATTGCCGTTCGGCGGCGACGGCTTTGCGGAACTCCCGCAGTGCTTCGCCGGGGTCGCCGCCCTGAAAGATGCTGGAACTTCCCAGAACGAATATTTCCGCGCCCGCGCCCGACAACAGCGCGGCGTTTCGCACGTCCATGTTGCCGTCCACTTCGATTTTCGCGCGCGACTCGCGGTAGGTGAGCACCTCGCGCAGGATTCGCACGCGGTCGTACGCGCCGGGAATCATCTTTTGTCCCGCGTATCCCGGATCGACGGTCATGAGCATCACGCGGTCGGCCAGTTCGAGCAGATAGTCGAGTTTTGTCAATGGCGTGGCGGGATTGATGGCAATGCCCGGCGATGCGCCAGCCTTGCGGATGCGCATCAGGAGGGCATGCGGATGCCGCGTGGATTCGAGATGGACGGTGATGGCTTTGCAGCCCGCGTTGATGAACCGCTGCACGTAATCTTCCGGACGCGAGACCATCAGGTGCGCACAGCAGGGAATCTTGCAGGCGCGTACCGCCGCCTTCACGAAATCCGGTCCAAGCGTGAAGTTCGGCACGAAGGTCCCGTCCATGATGTCGAAATGCAACTCGTCGCAGCCTGCCGCTTCGAGATCTTTCAGGTCGTCTTCCAAATGCAACAAGTCCGCGCACATGACCGACGCGGAACAAATGAGCTTTCTCAATGTAGGGCTCCTTTTTTACGCATAAACGCCGCCACTTTCTCGAACGATGGCATCGAAGGCTGTGCGCCCACGGCCATTGCCGCCAGTGCGCCCGTCGCATTGGCCAATTGCAGTGCCTCGTGCGGGGCCAACCGCTTCCATCCAAACGCCAGCGCCGCCGTGAATGCGTCGCCCGCCGCCGTCGTGTCAACCGGTGTAATGGGAAACGCCGGGACGTGAATGAATGTTTCCCCGGCAAGGAGGGATCCGTTCGCGCCGAGTTTCATCACGGCGGTTTGGGCGCCCCGTTCCAGCAATTTGTCCGCGGCGCGTCTGGCGTCGTCAATAGTCTCGACGGCGATCCCTGTCAACGCTTCCGCCTCGGTTTCGTTCGGCGACACGATGTCCGCCAAACGAATCAACGAATCCGGGATTTGTTGCGCCGGGCCGGCATCCAGAATCGAAAGCACGCCGTTCCTGCGCGCAAGATCGAGTGTGGCCTCGACGGCGTCCAAGGGAATTTCAAGTTGCAGCAGGATCGCATCGAACGATTTCATAATCGGTTCGAGTCGGGCAATATCCTCCCGCTGGATACCCCAATTGGCCGCGGGAACGACCACAATCGAGTTCTGGCCCGTTTCGGCAACGAGGATGACCGCCGTGCCCGTGGGTTCGGACGGATGCCGCTTTAGATAGTCCAGATTGATCCCGTCGCGTGCAAGGGTTTCTTGTTGCATGTCGCCGAAGGCATCCGAACCGACGCAACCCGCAAAATACGTTTCGGCGCCCAGGCGCGCCGCCGCGACGGCTTGGTTTGCGCCTTTGCCGCCCGGTACGACGTTGAACGACGATCCGATCAGCGATTCGCCGGGCTTCGGTATGCGCGGAACCGTCGCCACGAGGTCCGCATTCGCGCTGCCGACGACAAGAATGCGTGGTTTCGTTCCGTTGAACATGACAAAATTCGCTCCTTGCGTGGCGAAGATTATGCCCGCTTTCCGCCGCGATAGACAAGAAAGCAACAACCGGCGCAAGCGGGGTAGAGGCCGCTCCGGGTGCGTCGTCGGAACGCGCGCATGTCGGATCCGTTCCAAATCGCGCGAAGACTCGTCTCGCGCACGTTGCCCAAGCGCAGCAGCCAGCACGGGTGGATGTCTCCCTTCGCGCCGACGATCAGATTGCACCACAGGCTGCCGCAACGGAAATCGCCGAGCGGCATCCGGCCCGAATAATAATCAACAATGGCCGAATCGGGCATGTCGGGTGTGCGCAACTCGACGCCTTCACGGGCCGCCGCTTCGCGGGTCTTGCGCAGCGCCTCCGCGAGTTGCTCCGGCGGAATCCGCGGATACGGGACATTTTCCGGGCGTTCGTCCGCGGGCGAATGCGCGCCCAGACCGGGAATCTCGAAAATCCGAATTTCCAGGGTAAGATTGAGCACGTCGGCTCCGGCCTGTTTGACGATGCGCGGCATTTCGTGCAGATGAGCCGCATTTCCCGCTTGGATCACCGAGGTGACGTGGACCATCGGACACGCCTTGTGCGCCCGCCGGCGGGTTTCCGCCACGCGCCGGATCGCTTCCGTTGACCGTTCAAACGCCCCGCGCAATCCGCGTATCGCATCATGGATTTCCGGTGGGCCTTCAAGCGACGTGCCGATAAAGTTGAGGCCAAGACCGCCCACGCGTTTCGGCGCAAGCGACACGACCCGTTCGACCCGGTCGTCGTCCAGCAACAGCCCGTTCGTAATGAAATGCGTGCGTGCGCGTTGGCCGGCGCGTTCGAGAAGATTGGGAAAGTCCTCGCGCAACAGTGGTTCGCCGCCCGTGAATGTGATCAGACTGAGGCGCTGAACCTCGTCTATGACCCGTTCCCATTCCGCCGTCGTGAGTTCGCCTTCCTTCTGGTCGGAGACAGGGGTCTTGCGTAGCCACTCGATGTACTGGCACATCGCGCAGCGCAGATTGCACCGTCGCGTCATTTCGAAATAGTAATGAATGGGGGGGAAGGCATGGCCGCCCCGGGCCAGATAATAGGGAAGCATCGTATAGGCCTTGGTCGCCGCGCGATACCAGTAGGCTATACGTTGCCCATTGGGATTGTCGGAATTCGCCATAGGCTATGCCAAGCTCTTCAAATGCGCGAAACTGCGCTCGGCTTGGGCGACCGTCCCGCATTCGACCGACAACACCAGGTCGCGCGGCGCCGACTTGCAGATGGAAATCACCCGGGCCCAATCAATCACCCCGTCTCCGCAGGCGCAGCCCACGGGCGTCCCCGTGACCTTGCCCCGTTCCGCTTCGGATTGCTGAATCGAGATGTCCTTGGCGTGGACATGGACCAGACGGTCTTTCACCGCTTCCATCCATGAATACGGGTCCTGGCCGGCCAGAAAACTGTTGCCGGTATCGAAATTGATGCCGATGGCCGGACTGTCAATAAGGTTGGCGATGCGTTCGAGACCCGCTGGACGCTTGCTGTATTGTTGATGCGGCTCAAGGCCGATTAGAATCCCGCGCGGTTCCGCCACGAACGATGCCTCGCGCAAAACATATCGCATCAGCACGAAGTCCTCGGCTTCGGTCGTCCAGGACGGCTTGGGGCCTTCATCGGTATTGACCACCGGCGCACCGCATTCCGCCGCAAACCGGATCGCTTGCTTCAGATATTCGGTTCCGATTTCCGGTTTGCACAGGGGGGTGTGACCCGAAAGGCCGGACAACTTGACGCCCGCCGCCTCGCATGCGCGACGGATGCGCAAGGGGTCGTCCAGCATCGAAACGCTGTGGAAATAGCCCGCCTCGCTCAACAGTTCGCGGCCCCAATGCACCATCGGCTCGACATATTCATAGCCGATTTCCGCCGCCTTGGCGACACCCCATTCAAAGGGCTTGTCCTCGTGACGCACAAACTCCAAGTTGATGCCGATTCCAATCTTGCCCATCACCGTTCTCCATCGTTGGTTTTCTATATGATGGACGCCTTTACCCCGGCTTGTCAATCTGCGGCAGGGGAGATGCGTAACGAACCAAAATCGAAATGGCGGAAAAATGTCCGTACCGCTGGAATTGACAAGTCGGACAGAGACCCCTCTTTTTACCGTATTGACCAAGTCCAGCCGCTCGCACTTGGCAGGGGATGATCCTTTTTTCTCCAAATTGACTACTCTCACCTTGAATCTCTTTGCAGGGATGAATTGTTCATTATGGAACACTTTCTTATCTTCAGGGAGGCTAAGCAAAGAATAATGGTTGGAAAATCATATAATCAGCCCGTAAAAATCAAAATGAATCATGTCTTGAAACCACTGAAGATCGGGTATGAAGTTAAGATTGTAAATCTCCGAAATAACTCTATATCTAATTATAAATAAATGGATTACAGCAATTATCTAAACATTTTTATAAGGTATAAATATGACAATCCAATACGGCTGTTATATCAAGGATTAGAAAATGCGCCCAATGAAATATATTCTGTTTTATAATAGATCGAATCTCTTGTTTTCGTGGCAAAAAGCCCATGGGACAGCAGTTCTCCGTCCGCTCTGCCCAAAGTCAATAGTGAACATAATATATATTATCAGACGCTGCGTTATGCCTTCAGTAGTCCCGTCCATCCAGCTGCATAGTTCACCCTCTGCTGGAATAAGTCCCCCATTTCACCGTGTTCGATTCGTCATGAAGGGAAAATTCTGATGACGAAACTGAAATCACCGGCGGATTGGGACGAATGCCTTGCGGCCTCGTGTAAACAGCCTCTACTGGTATTCAAACACAGCACCCGTTGTCCGATTTCGGCGGCGGCCCGCAACCGTCTTTTGGGCTATCTCGACGAAGCCGGTGCGGACTCGCCACCCGTCTTTGAGGTGTCGGTGATCGAATCGCGTTCGATATCTAATGTGGTTGCGGAAACCTTGGGCGTTTCGCATCAGTCGCCCCAACTGCTGCTTCTGAAAGACCGACATTGCGTATGGACCGTTTCTCACCATGAAATCAGCGAAAAGAAAATTGCAGACGCCATGAAAACCTTTGGCGCATCCCCCATTCCATCATGAAAAAAATCACTTTGACGGTTCCAGACCCATCAGGCCGCGCAGATTCTCGAATCCGTCCCGCATCGCAATTATCGCTTTTTCGGCAATTTGCTCATTCATGCCCAAGCGCAAATAGACATCCGCCACTGGACGGCGATTGATTCCGTCCATTCCTGATCCAATCCCGCATTCGAGACACAAATGATTGGCTACATACACCAAATCGTAAAGCAGACGATCCCCTTCATAATGGGACGGGTCATGATGCCACCGGACGACCCCGATTATGGATGCAGGCAATCCCCACTGTTCCAGCAGGATCGCACCCGTTTCCGCATGATCAATGCCGAGTATCCGGGCTTCGGCTTGATCAAAAGGCATTCCCTCTTTGAAGGCCAACCCCGTTATGGCTTGGGCGTCTGCCTCGACGTACGTTCCCAAAACGATTTTCCCCAAGTCATGTAAAAGGGCTGCTGTAAACGTCTCGCCCGGCGCCTTGCGGCCCAGTTGGTTGGCCAGTTCCTCGGCGCCGATGGCCGTGGCCACGGCATGTTCAAGCAACTGTCCGGGGGAAAGATCGTACCCTTTTACCTCGGTGCGCCCGAATGGCGTAATGGCCGTGGTGACAACCAGTTGGAACAGCCGGTTCATGCCGAGCCGGACAATGGCTTCCCGAAGCGATCCAATGCTTCGCGGTCCCGCAAAATACGCCGAATTGGCAAGGCGCAGCACGTTGGAAGTCAGACCGGGATCATATTCGATGGCGTGAAGCAGGTCGTTGACCTCGACGTCGGGATCGCGAAGCAGCCCTATCACCCGGGTGGCGGCGGTTGGCAGGGATGGTATCGATCGTACTTGGGCCAAGATGGCGTCCCGCTGCAATTCTTTGTTCACGGAAATGCCCTTTCCTCGCTTCGCGATTTGACCTTTGTTTGATAAATCATTGGACGGGAACCAATCGCGCCGCGTTCCGCCCGTATATTTTCCGAAGCGTTTCGTTCGGCAACCCCAGTCCATCGAGAAATTCCCGGTGTGCGTTGTCGAAAAAATCACGTGCGTACAACAGACGATCCTGAAATTCGAGAATGAAATTCACGGCAAATTCAGGGTCGCGTTTGAGGGCGTTTAGACCCGAACCCGCCGATAAATCCCCGTGGAGGTTGGGGCATTCCCGGAACAATTCCGGCACCCGTCCGCCGGGAACGATCGGACCTTCGGGATAGGACTTTTTGGCATATTGATCGTCACGGGAAATATGGGCCCAAAATCCGGGGCCGTGACCCAGGAAAACGGTGTCCGGACATGCCCGAACCGCCCGCGCAAAAGGTTCGATGCCGCCTCCGTACCAGTAATTCGGACGCGGATAGGTCTGTCCGGTGTCGAATTCGTAGTCTATGTGCACGATGACGGGCAGTCCATGATCCCCACAGAAACGGTACATGCGGATGGCGTCGAGGTTGTCGTACATCATGCGCAGCTTGAGTTCGCCATAGACGCGCACGCCGTGGGTGTCTATGGCCGCTTGGAGCCGATCAATGGATTCGGGCCGACGCGGATCGGGCGCATAGCCGAGTATGAAACGGTCCGGCGCCTGTTGCACATAAGAAAGACAATGTTCGAAAGGGATTGGGCCGGACGCTCCGGGACGCGGAATCGCCCGGTTATAGTTCGGATCATACTCGTCGGCCGGCGCTTCCCAACTCAGGATCCATGTCTTGTCTATTCCGTACTGATCCATGTTTTCGATGAATCGCTTCAAATCGTGCTTGTGCCAATCGGGATGGTTGTGGGCATCAATGATCATCGTTGTCATTTCCCCTGCAATTTCACATGGAACCGGTTTTCGCCGGCTTGAAGTTCGTACCGGAGAAACAGCAACTCGCGCGGCAAAATCTTGCCCTCGACGAGACCCGGCGCTTCCGCAATCTGATAGAGCGAGTAATCCTTCCAGAGCGCCAGACCGTAAGGCATTGAACGGTTTGAGTTTACCAGAATTTCAATATCGCGATTCCAGCCGAAGCGGGTATCGTGGGCCAGCCGCGTTCGCGGAATGTCCGGTTCGGCGAAAAACTCGCCGTAGACGTAGGGCCGGGCATAGTTTCTGATACATACCGGCTCGACTTTCCCCTCGATGAACATCATTTGCGCGCCCCGGTCGTAGTAAAGGAACGTTTTGGGCCATGGTCCGACGGGCGTGCTCCATGCGTAATCCGGATTATACGGTTTGGTGGGCGTATCTTCCCACAGCATGTAGGATGAAGCGGTATGATTGTACCGTTCCCGATAAAGCGCGGCCGCTTCGGGCAGTGTCATCATCGAAGCGCGGCCCTTGAGATAGGCGGCGAACCGGTCGAGCATGACCGACGCCTCGCGGATATCCTCGTCGGTGTAGCATTGGCACAAGGTGCGTTCCATCTCGTGGGCTTCCTGATGCTGAAGCAGGAAAACGTGATCGTTGTAGCGGGTGTTGCGCGCATAATTCTCGGCCATGCGTTCCCAATAGGCAATATCTTCCCAAGAACAAAGTCCCCCACGCCCGACATCGTTTGGATCGGTTGAATATAGACACGGATTGCCCGAATGGAAACTCTTGAGCAGGTCGCGCGCGGTCCATTCCATGGCGATGACGCCTCGCCCCCGCGCCGGCCGCAGCCGTTGCGCCCGGTCCATGTAATAGAACCCCCACGGACATCCGCGATCCGTGATGGCATCCACGTCTATCTGTTCCCAGCAGAAACCCCAAAGCCCCTCAAAGCCAGCCTCTTCGAGAACGGCGGCAATTTCGGGATCCGTATGGCCGCCTGCGGCGATCGTACCGTTAGACCATGGAAGCGCCTGCAACACGGCTTCACGTTCAGCGGATACTTGGGCCTGTTTGTCCTTGAGCGTGCCCGAAAGCGGCGGCATGTGGACAGCGATGTCATCCCCTTGGTCCGCATGCCATCGCGCAAGGCAATCGGCGGCGATGCGGGCTGATTCCCGGCCGACAATCCAAGTGATCTTCACGCCGTGCGGATGCAACGTGTCGGCAAGAAGCCGCATACCGTCCAGACTCGTTGCGCCGTTTTCATGTCGGGCGGCGTAACTTGCAAACAGGTAAATCAACCGGCCCATGATCGCCTCGCTTTCCATGGGCGACTGTATCGCAACAGGCCAGGGATTCGCAAGACGACCGGGGCGTTGTCGAGGAAACCATTTCGGAGAAATTCCAGGCCGGATGCCTTGCGGGGTTTGGGTGGCGCAATCGTTTGCTTTATGCGCATAAAACGGCTATAGTGAATGTGACGGTTTATGATATCAAGCGATGGTTTTCCATAGAGGGCCATGGTGTTGGTTTTCATGGGTTGGATTCGTACGGGAAGTCGAAACGAGCAGGCGGAGCGCGCGTGATGACGCATAGGCGGTTCCTCCGTCGAAGGGTGTGGCGCAAGAATTTTTTTACGGCCCTCGCCGTGGTCTTGCCGGCCTGTCTCACGGCCTTTGCGGACGATGGTGTTCCCAAAGATGATGAAGCCCCGATGGTCGAGGATTTGAACTTCATTTCGGGCCTTCGGGGACCGGGGGGGATACTGGCCCCGTATTTTGCCCATAAAGATCTTGACGCGGACGGCATTCCGGACGTATTTGAGGCGGGTCTCTTGAATGCGTTGTTGGATGAACCGCTTCATCCATTGCGGTCCGCGGCCAAGCAGGGTTTCCAGGATTGCTGCGACAAACTCTGGAAGACCAACGAGGGGGCCGCCATGATTGAACTGTTCACCTTCTACATGGGAAACAGCGCGCAGGGCCGCGATTTCGCCGTCTGGGAAATGGCCGTGGATCAAAACGTCCCGGAAAATTTCAGGCGGCCCTACGCGCTCATTGAAGAATACAGCATTGCGGCCTATGGATTGATCACCGGATCGGACGATCTGGATTTGGACGGAAAGACGAACCGGCAGGAGTTTCTGGAGGCCTGCGCAAAGTTTGGGTTGGATGGTGCGAATTTCAGTACATGGACCACGGCCAACTGGGGCGTGGCTTATGTAAACAATCTAAACACGACCGGCAATGACGACGTCATGGCGTCGTTTATTGCCGGGACGATTACCCCTCCCTCGCTGCCGCGCACAATAACAGGCACGGTTACATGGAATGGGGCCGGTTTGGGCGGGGTGGTGATCAACGGCTTGCTGGGAAGCCCCGCAACGGATTCGATGGGATTTTACAGCGCCAATACGACCAATGGATGGTCCGGAACGGCAACGCCCTCAAAGCCGGGATTCACGTTCGATCCGCAAGCCCGGATCTACACTTCGATAGCCGTGGATTATTCCGCGCAGGATTTTGTCGCGCAACAGGTTACCTACGATGTAACGGGGCGTGTCACTTGGAATGGCAAGGGGCTGGAAAACGTGATTTTCACAGGGCCGTTGGGCGATGCGCTGTCCGCAAGCGATGGATCGTACACCGTGCCGGTGCCCTATGATTGGTCGGGCAACCTTTCGCCGATGAAGGACGGTTTCACCTTCTCGCCCGCAACGAAAACCTATACCAACGTGACCTCCGCCCAATCCGCGCAAAATTATACCGCCACGCAACTCACACGCACCATCAGCGGGCATGTCGAATATCTGGGCGCCCCCTTGGTGGATGTAACGCTTCAGGGTCTACCCGGCAATATAAAGACCGGATCGGACGGCATCTATATCGGCACGGTGCCCTACGGCTGGAGCGGAACCGTCGTGCCGGTGCTAACGGGATACGTGTTCGATCCCCCCTCCATTTCGTATGTTTCGGTCACGGATGCCCAGCGACAGCAAAACTATGTCGCGTCCCTCGCCCAATTCACGATATCCGGCATCATTTTGATGAATGGCATGCCGGTGTCCGGTGTGACCATGCAGGGCTTGCCGGGAAGCCCGGCCACCGGACCGGGTGGTTTTTATAACGCCTCCTTACCCTATCAATGGAGCGGAACAGTCACGCCGGTCAAGACGGGGGTGACGTTCGATCCGCCGTCGCGGACCTACTCGGGCTTGGCCGCCAGCCAAGCCAACCAGGATTTTACCGCCACGCAAATCATGCGAACGATTGGCGGAACGGTCAGGTCTAATGGAGTGGGCCTTCCCGGCGTGGCATTTGGAGGCGTTGCCGGCGCCGCTCCCAGCGATGCAAACGGCGTGTATGCCATCACTGTCCCCTACGGATGGTCCGGAACAATTACGCCCATCAAGGAAGGTTACACCTTCAATCCCGATGCGCACAGTTATGTCAATTACATCGTTTCGGTGTCGGATGAAGATTATACGGCAACCTTGATCACGTTTACTGTAAGCGGGCGTATAACCGTGAACGGGACGGGGCTCGGCGGAGTCGTCTTGCAGGGCTTTCCCGAATCGACGACAACGGGTCCCGACGGCGCTTTTTCGACAACGGTGCCCTACGGGTGGAGCGGTGTCATAACGCCCGTTTTGGAGGGATATTTATTTACTCCCGCATCGAAAAGTTATTCTGTGGTCACAACCGCTCTTTCCTCGCAGAATTTCACGTCATCACTTTCAGCGTTTAGTATTTCCGGAAAGGCGACTTGGAATGGCGCGGGGTTGGAAGGCGTCACTTTGCAGGGGCTGCCCGGCAATCCGGCCACCCAAGGAGATGGAACCTATAATGTCAGCGTGGCGTTCGACTGGTCCGGCACGGTAACGCCCCGCAAGACGGGTTTCACCTTTGCGCCGACTTCGAGGGAATACAGCAAGGTCCAATCCGTGCGAACGGATCAGAATTACACGGCCACCCAAATCACGAATACCGTATCAGGCGAAGTGACTTGGGGAACACGCAAACTGGCGGGTGTGTCGTTGCAAGGCTTTCCATCGCCTGTAACGACCGACAACAACGGCGCGTACGCTGTGCAGGTTCCCTATGGATTCAGCGGAACCGTCACGCCCAATAAAACCGGATATGAATTCGATCCGCCCTCGCGGATATACGACACCGTGATCGCGCCCCAAACCGCCCAAAACTTCACCGCTTCACCCACGGTGGATCTTTTTATTGCCAGTCCCCGGGACGGTTCGACGTTGTATGTCGTTGCCGGTTTGGCCAAAGTACGGCTTCTTTTTGCGATGAATGCGCCTGCGGAGGTCTCACGTGTTGAATATTCCATTGACGGCAAATCGGTCGGCGACGCCACCACTCCGCCGTTTCTCGTCGAAACCGACTGGTCGCCCGTTTCCGCGGGCATCCATACCGTGGACGCATCCGTCACCTTGGCGCCCTACCCGGATCGCTTGGGTGCTCAAGCGCAATTCAACGTCGAGATCATCGCACCAGTCAAACAGGATTCCGACGGCAACGGATTGCCGGACGATCCCTTCGCGACCCTCGCAAACGACGGCGACCGGTGGCTGAATATCGTGAATGTTTCCGGCGCGCAGGGCAAACGGTACATCGAACTGGTGCGATTCAATTCCGATGATCCGATCGTACCCGATACGCTTCCCCTGATCGTTTCCATTCTTCGACGGGATGCCATGTCCCGTTCCATTCGCGTGACCGCGTCGCGCAATGTGCTCTCCGGCGCCGAATCCGGCATTTTATTGCTGGAAAGCGCCGACAGTCTGGATGCCCTTTTGGGCGCGACACAGGCCGCCGCTATGCGCCCGGAACCCGAACGGCGCATCCTTGTGCCCGGCGGTCAATACGTGGAGGCCAGCGTCTTGGCAAGCGCCAACGGGGGCGCGTCCTTTGCCGAGATTCCCAACGCGCGGGTTTCGCTCAATCCGTTTCGCTTCGAGATGACCGGAATCGTGCCGGATCCGGCCATGAATCCGGCTCTGTACAGCCATGCCACCGACGTTCAAAAAACGCCGGAAGCCGGTCTTGCGATTCACGCGGGATCGGCGGGATGGTCTACCACGGCTATCGCGAATCCGGTTTTCACGACCAGCACGTTTCGTTTCGATGCCACGGCCTTGTCCACCTTTGCTCCCTATCAGGACTCAGGCGAGGGCGAAGGCGAGGGTGAAGGCGAGGGCGAAGGCGAAGGCGAAGGTGAAGGCGAAACGACAACGTGTATTGGCGGCCGTCTCGATTTATCCCCTCCCTCTCCCCCACGCCACGCTTGGGCCGATCTTGCCCTTCTCGCCGCCTCATCCATGCTAATGGTTGATATGGCGCGTAAGAAAAACACCGCGGGTAGAACAAAAACGATAGAATAAGGGCATGATTTGCCGAATCTGTCCTCTGTTCGCTTAGACAATATCGTTTCGAGTCCCGCTTCAAGTACGATGTCTAGTGTCCAATACGATCGGAAATGAATGGCGAATGCAACGACTGTTTTGTATTCTTGCAATAGCGATGGGGCCTTTGGCTTGGGCAAGCGACGTTTATTATCGCCCTGCCCCGTTGCCGCCGGTGGCATGGGGCGTTCCGCTGGTAGGCGGGCCGGTACGCGCGTTGTTCGTCGGCCCTCCGGACGGACTTCGGGATGCAGACGCCTTGGCCGCGCGCCTGTCCCTTCGATACGAAACCATTGCCGCCCTTGAACAGGGGATTGCCCCTTTGCGCGAGCGTCTCGGCGAAAAATTCGACGTGTTCGTGTTCGGAGGATTTGAATTCACGCAATTGCCCGACGACATTTGGGATGCGATGGCAAACCGGGTTGAGTCGGGAACCGGGCTGGTCCTGACCTATATGCCGTCATCGCTGCCTGAACCGTTGAAGGCGTTGCTTGACAGAGCCGAGGCCGCAACGGATGCGGAGAGCATTACGCGCGGCATAGGCGCCTCCATGACGCCGGAATGGCCCACAAACATGGATTTCGTGTCGGCATGGCATTGCGGCGCCGGCCGCATCGTCAAATTATCCTATCCAGGCGAACGCCCCTTCTATCACATGCTGGCCCCGCCGCTGACGGATCCCGGCCATGCCCGCGACGATTTTTTCGATGTCTATCTGTCCCTCGCCGCCAAGGCGCTTCGATGGGCTGCGGGGCGCATGCCCGCTGCATGGATCACGCAGGTTGAACGCGAGAATCCCTCCGGACCCTCGAACAATGAAATCCCACCGGATTTGCCCCCTGAATATGTCGAGCAAATGCGGGCCGCCGCCATGACGCCGCTGTATCAAACGTACTTGATCCACTTCAATGCGCCGCTGAATAAACGCTATCGGGTCCAAGCGCAGGTTCGTGAACCGAACCGCCCTTTGCGACTGCTGTATCCCAAGTTGCCGCGCACGAAAAAAGGCCAGGACACGTGTCGTTTGGATCTGCCGCTGGGGCCGGGGCGTTATTTTCTCGATCTATGGATTATGGACAAAAAAAACGTTATCGAGTGGCATACCGAAGCCGTCGAATGGGCCGGCTGGCCGGTAATCTCGGATGTGGTGTATTCCAAGGGTCATCTAATGCCCAACGACGCGATGACGGTTGCCTTGAACGTCCAGCCGAAATTATCCGGAGGCGTCCCGTTGCGCCAACAGCAGCCTTGCTCCGTCTATGTGCGAGCGACTGATTCGCTGGGACGTCTCGTGGCCGAAGGCCGGAAGGAATTGGGCGTGGAGGCGGAACGGGTCGAAATACCGCTGGCCTTTGCGGATCTGATTGCCAACATGGTCAAGATCGAAGTGTTCGCGGCCAATGTGGCGGCGTCCCGGTTCACACGCTGGGATTTGAACCGCGCCACGTATACCTCCGTATATCTGCCCGTGCGGGCGCCGCGCACGGTATGCGGATTCAGCCTGGTGGCCGACATGCCGGGCGCATCGGATTATAACGCACGATCGCTGCTGCACGAACTTATTCCGCTTGGATTCGATTCGGTACATATTCCGGCAACAAATGAGGGCCGGTTTTATCTCGCGGCCTTGGGATTGAACCCCATTCCTGAAGTCGCTCGTTATGTGCCGGAATCCGTTGAAGCGCCCGGTATTCGCATCCCATGCCTGAGCGATCCGGTTTTTTGCGATGAGGATATCAAGCGCATCCGTGAACAGGCCATGCCGTTTTGGGCCGTCGGCAGCGACCTCTATGGACTTGGCCGGGGAAACCGGCTTGGACCGCTTGTGAAAAACACCATGAATCCGTCCGATGCCAAATCCGGTTTGGCGCCTTCACCCAGTGAAGAAGTATGCCTCTCGCCGGCCTGTCTTAATTCTTTTCAGACTTGGTTGCGCAACCGATATGGATCACTCGATGCACTGAATCGCGCATGGGGCGCCTATTTTTTACATTGGGAAGACGTGGCGCCGTCGGTGCGCGGTGCTTTGCATGGATCAGAACGTTATGGGGCATGGCTCGATTGGCGGCTGCACATGGATGCGATCCTGCTTGACACACATGAACGCGCTGAAACGGTCATCCGCAACATGGACGCGTCGGCGTGTGCCGTCCCGGTGTTGATGGACGCGTTCGGTCCCGAGGCGGGCGTTGATTGGTGGCGCATGGCCGGCGCTTTGGACGGATTGGTTATTCCGAACGATCCCATCGCCTTTGAAACGGCGCGAAGTGTAAAAGATTTAAATCCAAAACCATTGCCCTTTTATCGGGGACTGCATGTTTCCACAGTAAACAATGAAGCGGAGGCCCGCTGGCTGCCATGGCATGCCGCGTTGCATGGAATGAACGCCTTGTGGGTTGATACACGAGAAATCTCCGCCAATACCGGGAACCTTTCCGCGATGGCGAGCGCGGTTACCGATTTGAAGTACGGGCTGGGCGCCGTGCTGCGCGATGCCCGGCGTCCCCCGGCGCCTGTCGCGATCGTTTACAGCCAGGCAAGCCGCTACCTCTGCGCCGCCAATCCGGAATTGTCCGATACGGATGCCGCGATGCGGGATGTGATGTATGTGCTGGATCGGAGGGGATATGCCCACGACGTCGTTTCCTGCGAAGAACCGGCGCTCCCGGACTTGAAGCCCTACCGGATGCTGTTGCTGCCCGGTGTGCATGCGTTGTCCGACGTCGCTTGCAAGGCCATTCGCGAGTTTCAGGAGTCGGGCGGCCATGTTTGGGCGAATGTTGTCCCGGGGCGATACGACGATCGCGGCGCACGCCGTGGAAACCCGCTGGATTTCGTGCCATGTGCATCGGATCTTGAAACCTGTCTTTCGGAAGCGCCGGAAATGCCCCCAATCGCTTGTGTGTCGTGCGGCGGAACAAACCGAATGGATGGTGAGGCATATCGGTTTGACTATGGGTCTGCCACGATTCATGCGTTGCTTCGCGCGCCCGATGCGGCCAATCCGCCTTTGTCGAAATGGATCCTATCACTGGAAAAAGATGTGGTCGCCTACGATGCGGTGCGAGGACGCCGCCTCCCCCATTCCCGGAACATTGAAGTCAAACTGGCGCCGGGTGCCGTTTTCGTCGCAAGCGCGTTGCCGTATGTCGTAACGAACCTTCGCGTGAATACCTTGCGTTCCATCGAGAGCGGACGCCGGTTGCCTGTCGGCGTAACCGTTGAAACCGACGGTCTCCCCCCGGATCGGCACGTCGTTCATCTGAGCATCCTCAGAAACCAGACGCAACGGCTTGCCTATTACGATCGCGTCATTGAATGTCCAAAAGGTCAAGGATCGGCGTATGTGCCGCTTGCCCTCGACGAACAGGCCGGTTCGTACGCCCTGGAGGCGCGCGACGCGCTTACCGGCGTGTCGGCGCGGATCCTCTTTCAGGTTGAGCGCAGGCCGTCTATCGGGTAGCACATGGCCCAAGGCGTCCGATTTGTTCCCGATAAACCAAACCGTTTACACTTTTCCAACGCGAGTTATCCCGGAGCGGCGTGGCCGCGTTAGGAGAGTATCGGTGGGACATGAAGCACAATTCGAAACACGCAGGATACGCGAGGCATATCGAAATCCACACCCAAGACGACTCCGCCGAAATGCCTCAGTCAAAATGGTTGTGCATCACCTACAAAAGCTGTGGTCAAAGGGACCTATGCACCGGCTCGTCAATCCGGTGTTGGGACCGATTCTTCTCCTGTTGGCTACCGCAATGGTTTTCATGCCGGCGACGGCTTGGACGCAGGACGCCCTTGGCGCCGTGTTCAGTGGGAGCCTGGTCAATCCCAAGGTCGGCGCATGGGCATGGTACGATTTGACCGGCCGGGACGAACAGACCACTTTTCTCCTGCGGCTTGCCATTGTCGGCTCCGAAAAACTAAAAGAAAAAGAAGCCTACTGGCTCGAGGTCCAAGTTCTGCCAACCCTTGGCTATGAAACTGTCTATAAGCTTCTATTGACCGGTCCCGCAAAAGATCCGGCCAACATCCGGAAAATTTTTCTTCGGGATGGCGTCAATCCGGTCGAAGAAATTCCGGTTTCGAGTATCGTTTCCAAGGATGACGGAAAAGACAATCCGGCCTTGACGGACAATCAGGAAAAGAACCTCGTGGGCACGGAAGAAGTCAAGACGCATGGGGGAATGCTCGAGGCCCAACATTATGTAATGAAGATGGACGGCAAAATGGTGGACCTATGGCTGAACGACTCCATCGCTCCGATGGGCGTCGTGCAATTGAAGTCCGACCATGGCGTGCTCGTCCTGCACGACCACGGAGTCGGTGGACCCAATGCCGAAAGCGTTCTTGACAAACCCTCGATCCAGCGGGAAAATGCCGGCAGCGACATGAAAGTGGATATGCACGTCGAAAAAAACGACAGGCCCAAGAAGGAAAAGGTCCAAGCGAAGGAATCCAGGCCATGAAGAAAACAGACGGCTTCCGTTTTCACGGCATCTTCGCGCTGGCCGCCTGCATAGCCCTTCTCCTTTTGCTTTCCGGATGCCAGACTACTCGCCGTGACGGTAAAACGCCGGAAAAAACCGCGGTTCCCGTGGAGTTTCAGCCGGCCGCCTACATCGCGCCTGTCCAATTGGTCCATGGACGGTACACGGACATTTTTTCGCCGGATTCCTACGGGGTGTGGCTTGGTTCCGAAGTTACCGCGCAACGTGAGATTCAAGCCCGCGCGGAAGGCGATCCGCCCGACCCAAAATTAGCCATGGCGATCAACCGCCTGACGCGGAACTTTCTCGTGTTCGAGTGCCATTTGAGTTCAGCCTTTGCCGATATGAGCATTGCCTACGATGCGGTCGGATTGCGCAATATCGCCGTGTATCTCATGACCCCTGCCGGCGGCCGCTGCATGCCGTCGCAAATCGTTGTGGGGTCCCGTGCGCACGAGGAGCGGCAGCAGGCGCTGCGCAAGTACTCGCGCACCTGCCTGGTCCTCTTCGCCAAGCAAGACCTGTTTTCCGGCCTGCCCGCCGTAGCCCCGCAAACCACCTCCGTGCGGCTCGTATTGGAGGGGTTCGGATCGATGTTCGTGATGGAATGGCCGACTGCCTCGGAAGCGGTTCCCTTCGCGTCATCCGGACCGGACGCATCAAAAGCCTTGCGGACACGATTCAAGGAAATGGGCGATCTCGCCCTTCGGATCTCGCATATTTTCGACTGATCGGCTCAAACGGTTTTGCCGATCCGCGCATGGGAAGACTCAAACGTTTTCCCCCTGAAAAGGAAAAACATCCAAAACAAGGAGACCGGATGCGATTGTTGTTGGTAGGACCCGGCGCCATCGGTGCTTCCACCGGTGCGTGGATCGCCGCGCACTATCCCGACATCTGTTTTTTGGCGCGTGGCGTCCATTATGACGCCATCAGAAAAAACGGAATCGCGCTATACCAGGAAGGCGATTCCGAATGGCAACGCATGCCCGTTACCGTGTACGACCAACTCGAAAATGCTCCTGATGTGGATGTCGTGCTTGTTGCGGTGAAAAATTTCAATCTGGCGGCGGCGTGCGAACAGGTCCGCGCGCGGTATGGCGATAACCCCATCATCGTTGGACTCCAAAACGGCCTTGCCAATCAGTCCATCCTGCCCCGGTATTTCAGCAAGGTAATTTACGGCATCGCCGGTTACAACGCATGGATGGACGAACCGGGCGTCGTGGGTTATCAGAAAAAAGGCCCCATCGTCCTTGGCGTTCCCGGCCATGGACTTCCGGAAGGAATCGGGGAAGTCGCCCGCATCATGAACCTGGGCGTTCCGACGTTTGTGGCGGACCGTTTTCAGGATGCCGCCCACTGCAAGGCCGTCATCAATCTGGCCAACAGTCTTGTCGCATTGATCGGCTATGGATACCGACCGATCGATTCGTTTCCGCTTTTTCAGAAAATCCTCTCGAACATGTTGTACGAGGGCATTCAAATTATCCGCGCGGCGGGGTATCGCGAAAGCCGGATCGGCGGCATTCCCGGCTGGGCGCTCATTACGGCCGGCGCAATGCTGCCATCATGGCTCTCGCGTCCCCTGTTTCGACGTAATGTCCGAAAAATGGTGCGTAGCAGCATGTCACAGGACCTCATTCAATATCGCCGGGGCGATTCCGAAATAGACGACATCAATGGATATCTACTGGACCTTGCCGTCCGGCATAACGTGTCGGTCCCATACAATCGCGCCGTATATGCCCTTGCCAAGGAGGAATTCGCCAAGCCGGACTTCCAACCGATTCCCGTCGCCGCGGTTTGGAAACGAATTCAGGAAATGCGGTGAACCGGATAGTCCATGTTTCGATGGGCCGTATTTATTGAAATTGACATTGCTGTCCAAAAGATTTGCAAAAAACCATAAAACCGCAAGGAGACGCGTTTTACCTCGTTATCACGCTCAACTATTCGATATCTGCGTTTATCTGCGTCATCTGCGGATAATCACACGATCCATAGATGACGCAGATACACGCAGATGTAAAACAGGGATGGATGTTCGGGCCAGGCGATGCCAAACTCGAATCCGCATGTCAGTGCTATCCAAAATCATTGCTGTCCAAAAGATTTGTAAAAAACCATAAAACCGCAAGGAGTCACGTTTTACCTCGTTTTCACGCTCAACTATTCGATATCTGCGTTTATCTGTGTCATCTGCGGATAATCACACGATCCACAGATGACACAGATACACGCAGATGTAAAACAGGGATGGATGTTCGGGCCAGGCGATGCCAAACTCGAATCCGCATGTCAGTGCTATCCAAAATAAGTTTTTTCGGGGGAATTTTTTTCCTCGCGAGAAAGAGGTGTCTTAAGAAGGCTATCCTCAAAAAAACATTTGTCTATTTGTTCAAAATGGCTTTCTGCAAGCCGTGATTTGGACAGCGATGTGAAATTGACATTCCGTGTTCGAGTTGGTAACATCCGGGTTGTAAAGTGGTAGCATTTAGCGGGAATTCAAGCAGGACGAGGAGCCATGACATGAAGCATATCCGAAGCGTCTCGAAACTACCGTGTGTGGCCGCCGATGTTGATATTCCGGCCTTGATCAAGTCGTCCGCGGGCGCCGTGTCGGTATTGACCGTGGGATTCTCGATTGCCAAACTGGTTTCCAATGTGAACAACCAGATCAATTCGCTTGCCGGCCAACTCGACCTAGAAAACAAGGATTTGTAGTTTCATCGTATTTGCGCGCGCGGCATTGCTCCCGAAGGAGAGCCTTGCCGCGTGTTTTTTTCACCTTGATCGCGAACGTTCAGCGTCCCAGCCTGAAAAATTTTCACAGGATATTCCGCACCCTTGCTCGCCCATGATTGCCCGCGCCGGGCATAGCCGGATACAATCGTTTTCATGCTGTTCAATTCGACGCGCTTCATGGTGTTTTTCGCGGTGGTGGCGGCGTGCTATTTTGCGATACCCCGCCGTTTTCGCTGGTGTTTTTTGCTGGCGGCCAGTTATTACTTCTACGCTTGTTGGAAACCCGGCTACGTCCTCCTGATTGTCTTTACGACCCTTGTGAATTATGCGTCGGGACTGATGATGGGCGCGGCGCCGAATCGGTCCGTCCGGCAGGGTAGCCTAATCCTGAGTCTATGCGCGAATTTGGGGCTGCTCTTTTTTTTCAAGTACTACAATTTCTTCAACGATGCGTTGCAGCCGCTTTTCGAACCCATCGGCATCCATCTGCCGGCAAGCCGGTTTCTGCTGCCCGTGGGCCTGTCCTTTTACACGTTTCAGAGCCTGACCTACACCATCGGCGTCTATCGTGGGACGGTCCAGCCCGAGCGCCATTTGGGCGTTTTTGCCTGTTTTGTGTGCTTCTTTCCGCAACTGGTCGCCGGTCCCATCGAACGGGCCGAGAACCTCATCCCACAATTCAGGATGCAGGCATCGAACCTTTCGATGGGTTTATTGCCCTTCGTCCGCTTCGATTATGCGCGCGTCACCGATGGATTGAAACTGATGGCATGGGGATTGTTTCAGAAGGTCGTGATTGCCGACCGTGTTGCCGTGGTTGTGGACGAAGTCTTCCATCATCCATCGCAATATCCTGGCGTCTGTATCGCGCTTGCCGTGGTATTCTTCGCCTTCCAAATATTCTTCGACTTCTCCGGCTATTCAGATATGGCCGTCGGGACGGCCCAAGTGCTGGGATTTCGGCTTACTACCAATTTCAGGCGCCCCTACTTCGCCACGTCCGTCGCGGATTTCTGGAGGCGCTGGCATATCTCGCTTTCCACGTGGTTCCGTGATTTCATCTATATCCCGCTGGGCGGAAACAGGACAAGCGTCTTCCGGTGGTGCGCCGTCATTACCCTTGTTTTCCTATTGAGCGGACTATGGCATGGCGCGAACTGGACTTTTTTGGTCTGGGGCGCTTTGCACGGCGGTTACATGATAGCCGGACGCTTGCTGCGCTCCTTGCGCGCCGCCGTAGTTCGGATAATGGGCATCAATCGTTGTCCGCGCCTCCTGGGTCTCGTGCAAGGCGCATTCACCTTTGCCCTTGTCTGTTTTGCGTGGATTTTTTTCCGCGCGTCCTCCCTCGGTCAGGCGCTCGAAGTGATACGAAACCTCTTTGGCGGTTGGGATATCGTGACGGAACCGGCACGATTGGGGCATGCGTTGCTTTCCATGGGATTGGGACGCGACGACTTTCTCATTGTAGGCGCGATGCTGGGAATAGTCGCGGCAGTCCACTGGTTTCAAGAAAAACACGGAAGTGTTCGAGAAGCCTTGTTACGACAACCGGTCGCCGTTCGTTGGACAGCCTATTCGGGACTCTTATGGGCTATTTTCCTTTTTGGAGTGTTTCAGCACAAGGAATTCATCTATTTTACGTTTTAATTTGAACCATCGGAGTATTTTTTGCGGCTTTCGGGCTGTATGATGTAATCTGTAATTGATCGCAAACGCCAAATGAAGAAGGAGCAGTTCCCATGAAACGTATGGTAGTCGTTGTCTTGTTGTTGGCGGTATTGGGCGGATTGGGCGGATTGGCATTGCCGCTTTCGAACCTCCTCGTTGGCTTGCCGAAAAACAACTCGCTCTTGGCCGCTAAGTCAGGCGATCCCGTCTCCGACCGCGCCTTGGACATTCTCGGGAAAAAATGCGTCAATTGCCATACGGCCGAATACGTCTTGCCGTTTTATGCCCGGTTTCCTGTGGCCAAACAAATCATCGAAATGGACATTCGCCTGGGCACGGAATACTTGAACTTGCAAGAGGAACTGCGCACGCCCGGCCAGCCCGCTTCGGAAGTCGCATTGGCTAAGAACGAATATGTCATCCAAGAGGGAACGATGCCGCCGATGCGTTACTTGGCGCTTCACTGGAACGGCGCCTTGACAGCCGAAGAGAAACGGGATTTGCAGGCATGGATCGTGGAAACGCGGAAGAAACACTATGCCACGCCCGGAGTTCCGGCGGAACTTGCCGGACAAGTGCTTCAACCCCTTCCAAAGAACCACCAGGAAGATCCCGCCAAGGTGGCCTTGGGCGACAAACTCTTCCACGATAAGCGGTTATCGAAAGACAACACCATCGCCTGCGCCTCCTGTCACGGATTGGATAAGGGAGGGACCGATCAAAAGCAATTTTCCGAAGGAGTCGGCGGGCAAATGGGAGACATCAACGCGCCGACGGTCCTTAATGCGGGTTTTCAGTTTGTCCAGTTCTGGGATGGCCGGGCCGCCACCCTGGAAGAACAGGCCGACGGTCCCGTGAACAATCCGATCGAAATGGCCTCGAACTGGCCCGAGGCCATTGCGAAACTCCAGCAGGATCAAGAATTTACGCAGGCTTTTAATGCGGTGTACTCGGCAGGTTACGGCAAGGAAACGATTACCGAGGCCATCGCGGTCTTTGAACGCACGCTGATTACCCCCAATAGCCGATTCGACGCTTATCTCGCCGGCGAGAAGAGCGCTTTGAGCGCCGAGGAACAAGAGGGGCATGCACTTTTCCTGAAACACTCGTGCGCCACGTGTCATGTGGGTAAACTCTTGGGGGGACAATCGTTCGAAAAATTGGGACGCAAGGGCGACTATTTTGCGGCGCGCGGCACTCCGGCCGCAAAGCCGGATTTTGGACGGTTCAACGTCACCGGCAAGGAAACGGATCGCTTCAAACTGAAAGTACCGACGTTGCGCAATATCGCCCTGACTTTCCCGTACCTGCATGACGGAACGGCAAAAACACTGGTCGAGGCGGTTGATGTGATGGCGAAATTCATGGTCGGCAAGACATTGCCGGCATCCGAAACCGCCGCTATCGTGAAATTTCTCGAAACGTTGACAGGTGAATACGGCGGAAAACCGTTGAAATAGCCTGAATCCGAACGAAAAAAGGCCGAATTTCAGGCGCTTTACGGCACTTCGGATACAGTAAAAGGTCTTTTAGGACCGGATTTATCGCAGTCCGAAAAGGTCCCGGACGCCGTCAAAGTCAATCCGATAGACTTTGACGGGAAGAATTCCGGCATCGGTATCCAATTGCCGCATAGCCGCTTCGGAAAGATCCACGACGCGACCTTTGGTATAGGGCCCCCGGTCGTTCAATTTGCATACGACCGAGTTCCCGTTCTCCGCCACAACAAGGTAATAGGCGCCAAAATCGCCCTTACGCATGGCGCAGGTGTACAGGGCGTCGTTCAAGCGGTCTCCGGAGGCCGTTCTGACTCCGCTGCTGCTGACCGTGTAATACGAGGCCTTGCCCTGGGCCACATGCTGTAGCGGCTGCTGCGAGATGATCATCAACGCGAGCAGTTCAAGCATTGCTTGGTCCTCCTTAGTACCACTATCCAGGTGGGACGACAGCTAGCCATTGCTACGAAAGCTGGATTCTACCCAAAACCGCTGCCCGATGTCAAATCAAGGCAAGGTAGAATGTTTCGCCGTTCCGGTTTTCTTTACGAACCGCCTGCCGGATAAGAAGCGCATCGAGGCTTCGTTGAACAGCGGTCGTGTCGGCATGTAGGCCGGCGGCGATATCGGCCACGGTGCAGGGGTGCCGAAGAAGAAGATTAAAAATATCCGTTTCGGAAACCTCATGGAGGGGCGCTTCGGCGGCGGGTCCGGTTGCATCCAATGAATGGGCGTCGTTGGACGGCATGACAACCTTGGCGTTCGGACCGAGCCGGAGCGCGATGCGTTCAAGGCATTCACGGGTAGCGGGACGGGCTTCACCGCCCGGCGATGGCCTGGCCACGGTGTGAAGCTGCACCCGGTCGGGCCGGATGCGCGCAACCTGTCCGGCGAGACGTTCGACTTCGTTTTCATTTTCCGCAACATCTTGCAAAAGAAGGACTTCGAGCCAGTATTGCCCGCCGAAACGTTCGCGAAAAGCAACCAGACCACCTATCATTTTGTCAAATGGAATGTCTGCGCAGGGCCGGTTGACCGTGCGATACGATTCGGGTGTTGAGGCATCCAAGGATGGGATGACCACGTCGGCTTCGAGCAACGATTTCTGGACATCCGCATCCCAGAGCAGCGAACCGTTGGTCAACACGGCGACAGGTATCGTGGTCAGTTTCTTGATGCCGTGAATCAGTTCGCCGAGGCGCGAATACAGCGTCGGCTCGCCCGAGCCGGCAATCGTGATGTAGTCGGCGGCAACGCCCGATTCAATTTTACGTTTCAGTTCGGCGATAACCTCATCAAGGGGAACAAAGTCGCCGCGTTCGAGGGTTAGGCAAGTCGTGCGACCCAACTGGCAGTAGATGCAGTCGTAGGTACACGTCTTGAAGGGCACAACGTCCACGCCGAGCGAACGCCCCAGCCGCCTCGATACCACAGGGCCAAAGACATACTTGAAATCGCCATGTTCCATTGAGCAGGCTTTTTAATGGTTCACGCTGAATGGCCAAAAACCGGCGGTTCCCGCCGCAAGGATCTCATAAACACAATTTAATCAAGGGCTTACAAGGAAAAACACCTACGACACGGGGTCTCGCGGGAGCAGCCCTTGGGGTTCTTTGTGTTCTTTTCCCTTTATAAAAGCTCGGCGATTTGTACGGCGTTGAGCGCCGCGCCCTTGAGCAGGTTGTCTGCGACGATCCAGAGGTCAAGTCCGCGCGACTGCGAGATGTCCTCGCGGATACGTCCCACGAAGGTTTCACCCTTGCCCGCGGCATGAATGGCCAAGGGATAGATTTGGTTGGCGGGATCGTCAAGAACGACCACACCCGGGGCCGTCGAGAGGATCTCGCGGGCCTTGGCCGCGGTGATCTTGCGCTGCGTTTCGATATTGACCGATTCGCTATGGCCGGTATGCACCGGTACGCGGACGGTCGTGGCGCTGACGCGAATCGAGTCGTCACCCATGATCTTTTTGGTTTCGTTGACCATTTTCATTTCTTCGGAGGTGTAGCCGTTCTCGGTAAAGGCGTCGCTCTGCGGGATTTGGGGGATGCAGTTGAAGGCGATTGGATGCGGGAATACCTTGCAGACCGGCTCCCTGTTTTCGAGGACGGCCGTAATTTGGTCGCGCATTTCGGTAAGCGCCTTGATGCCGGCGCCGGACACGGCCTGATAGGTCGAAACGACGATCCGCTCGATTTTGGCGGCATCGTGGATCGGCTTCAGCACAACGACCATCTGAATGGTCGAGCAGTTCGGATTCGCGATGATGCCCTTGTGCCATTTGATGTCATCGGCGTTGACTTCCGGGACCACAAGCGGCACATCCGGGTCCATGCGCCAAGCGCTGGAATTGTCCACCACGACGCAGCCGTCTTTCGCCGCAAAAGGCGCGTACTTCTTGCTCGTTCCGCCCCCGGCACTGAACAGGGCGATTTCGACGCCCTTGAAAGAGTCTTCCGAAAGCACCTCGACCGGAATCTGTTCGCCGCGGAACGTGAGCGTCTTGCCCTTGGAGCGCTCGCTGGCCAGAAGTTTGATGGACTTTACTGGAAAGTCGCGTTCTTCCAGCATTTGGAGCATGCGGTTTCCGACGAGGCCGGTCGCGCCGGCAACGGCAACTACTTTGGGTGTCATGGCAAAACAACTCCTTGTTTTATATTTTGCGGCATCTGATGTTTTAAGAATCAACAAAACGAAGATACAGGCGCCAATCAGGTCAACACGGCGTCCAATGCCGCGGCCAATTCCGCTTTGGGCGTTACGCCGACGAATTGTTTGACCACTTGGCCGTTCTTGAAGATGGCCAGCATCGGTATGCTGCTGACTCCGAACTGTGCCGCCAAGTCACCTTCATTGTCCACATTGACCTTGCCGACGGTGGCGCGGCCGGCATATTGCTTGGCAATCTCGTCCAAGACCGGCCCCATCATGCGGCAGGGACCGCACCATTCGGCCCAGAAATCCACCAAAGTGACGCCGTTTGCAACCGTTGCCTGAAAATTGGCGCTGGTAAGTTCCATGGCATTGCTCATATTCATCGTCTCCTTCTGTCGAATAACGAACAGGCGAAATTATAGCCGAGCGGCATCCCACGGAGCAAAATAACACTTGTATAGTAAACGGCATACGTATGTTCCCTCATTAACGTTCGAAGAGGATTTGGGGCCCCTCGCCGTCCATTTGAGGCCAACGGTCGTAGTCGCGATCGACGGGTTTTCCGGCGATGGCCGAAATAACCCACGTCCCCTTCGGCGCATCCACATCGAATTCCACCGTGTTGCCGTCCGGCCAACGGAACGCGTGCGCGAGATCGGTTTCATTGGGATTTGCCGCGGAAAGGGCTTTGGCGAGTTCTTCCGGCGTTGAACTCCATTCGGGGAAAAGGGCCAGCAGGGCAAAGGAAGGGCCGTTGGCCATGGCCACCAGAAAATGGGGCGCTTCGGGAATTGCATGGATTGACCATGGCCCCGAAATGAACGCCGCTTCCCGGCCCTCCGGTGCGATGGCTGTGCCGTTGGTGCATGCGAACCGATCGCAGACGCCCGTGTTGTTCCATTCCGTGTAGGGACCGCGGCCCGTCAGCTGAAAACAGCCGCGGAGATCTCCGGCGCCGTCGCGTAGCATGAGACTCGTGGGGCGGGCGACAATCTGCGACCGCCATCCTCTTGCGACACCGCCCGCGCTGATAAGGTAATCCGGCCCGCCGCTGTAAATTTCGGGGGACGCCTGCGGGCCATGTCCAAACCGGACAAAATAGGGGCTGGATTTTGCGAGTGTCCATTCGCGGACGGCTTTCGGAAGGCGGTATGGCATGACGGCGGCCATCGTCGCTTCGCGCACCGAAGCGTACAGTTTGGCCGGATCGGTGTTGTATCCGGTCCAAACGCACATGAACGGGGTATGCTCGTCCGCCTGTAGATCGGTCAGGCCGGCGCGCCGGGGCTGGCGTCGAAACGGCGCACACCGGCGGATATCGAGGCTGCCTAGGGCATATTGCCAATTCGCGATGTCGAGGATATGCCTTGCGGTGGCGGCGAGTTCCGCGTTTCGGGGAAACGCCTCCAGATTGAGCAGGGCGCGCAGGGTAAAACTCATGTAGGGAATGGAATTGAACTCGTAGAAACCGGCATTTTGAATATCGCGCAGATAATCCAGCAGCCATTCGCCCAAACCGTTGCGATCGTTGTCGAATTCCGGCCGGCCGCGCTGTTCATCCGTTCCCCGCTCGAAATACCACTGGTTTTTCAGATACCGCGCGCCCTCCGTCATGAGGATATGATTTTCGGTTTCGGTGACGAGGCCGCGCGTGCGCGGCGGCGAAGGGCGCGGCACGACGCCGTTTTCGATCAGAAGAACATCCACGATGTAGCGCGCTGTTTCCGGGTGGAGCCTGTCAGGACGATCCCGGAAAAGATACAGCAGCGAGACCAAATCAACCTCGACAAAGTCATAATTGCCGCTGGGATTGAATATCCACGAGGAACCGCTGCCTTTCCATGGCGTAACGGAGCAAATGGCCCGGTTGACTTCCTCGATGTCTCTGCCGGCATGGAGTTTGGCGATGGCCACGCGCGGATTCAGGGTGGGCATGCCATTCTCGCGGCCCATGAGTTCCCCCGATGCGTCGAATTCAAGGGCTACGGCGCCTGTTGTCTCTTCGACGGGAGTGGAAGCGGACAGCCTTGGACTTTGGTCCATAGGCGGGCACAAGGATCCCATCGGCAACGGCACAACCTCAAGCCGTGCCGTGCTGAAGTATCGTCCGCCGAATTTGAATGCTTGCCACATCGGCCCCGCGCACATGGCCGCCGTCATCGCCCACAACAGAATCAGAACGGCAAAGCCATCCCGCGCATTTTTTCTTCGAGCCATACCCATGTCCGCTCCCGTATTTGTTCAAACAAGAAACAGAATTCCTGATTCAGACACGCGGCACGGACGATCGGTGACATGCTCCCGGCCCAATGAATGTGTATACTGTCAATTTCACGTGAAGCAAAGAAGGATGAACGACATGACGATGTGGACATTGATAATGACAGCGGTTCTTTTTGCCTGTATGACAGCGCATGCGTCCGAACCGGCTGAAACGGTTTTGTTGTGGCCGGCGGGAACCCCAGACGCCTTGGGCGGCGAAGAGGCGGACACGCCTTGTCTGCTCGTTTTTCCCGCCCCTTCCGACAAGGCCACCGGTACCGGGATAATCGTGTGTCCCGGCGGCGGATACAGCGGACTGGCGATGGATCACGAGGGCCATCAGGTGGCGGACTGGCTCAACGCAAACGGAATTTCGGCGTTTATCCTGCGTTATCGCGTCGCGCCCTACCGACACCCCGTTCCCTTGAAGGACGCCCAACGCGCCATCCGCACCGTTCGGCGAAATGCGCGGGCGTGGCGCATCGAACCGGATCGTCTGGGCATCCTTGGTTTTTCAGCGGGCGGTCACTTGGCCTCGACCGCCGCGACCCATTTCGAGCAGGGGAACGCCCAAGCGGACGATCCCATTGAGCGCATGAGTTCCCGCCCCGATTTTGCCGTGCTGATTTATCCGGTCGTCACGATGGATGGACCCTTCGGCCACAAGGGATCCCGCGCCAACCTGTTGGGCGAAAATCCTCCCAAGGAACTTGTCGCGCTCTTGTCGAACGAACGGCAGGTTACGGCGGAGACGCCCCCCATGTTTCTCGTCCACACGGGGTCTGATAGCGGAGTGCCGGCGGAAAACAGCGTGATGCTCTATCTGGCCTTGCGCAGGGCGGGCGTCAAGACGGAATTGCACCTCTATGAAAAGGGCGAACACGGATTCGGACTCGGCGGGGACGATCCGGTCTTATCCACGTGGCCGGGGCATTGTATCGCGTGGCTCGCCCACCACGGTTTTCTCAAACGTTAGCCGTTGGTTTTGTCCAGCAACAAACGGATTTCCACCTCGAGATTTTTGAGCGGGAAGGGCTTTCTGAAAACGCCGTCCACATGCGCGCGCCACGTTTCCCGGCTGCTTCCGGCATATCCCGTGAGCACCACGATTATCACTTCTGGATATTTTTCCTTGAGGATGGGGATGATTTCGGCCCCGCCCAGCCCCGGCATTTCGATGTCCATCGTTATTACATCGTAGGACGCTTGGGCGCATTTTTCCAAAGCATTCAGCCCGTCCGTGGCCTCGTCCGTGTCGAAACCCTTCATGCCGAACCAGCGGCACACCGCTTGCCGGATCGGTTCTTCGTCGTCCACTACCAATATGCGCGGTCTTACCATTGCTCTCTCTGTATGGGGCGAATACCACATGGATTTAACCAAAACGCACAATACGATCCGCTACAAAATACCCGCCTGCTCGCGTTCCATAGAAATTATAGTGAAAGACACGCAAAAAATCCAGAAATAATGTTATTTAGCACAAAACGCTTAATTCTGGACGTGGATGGGCATGCGGTGTTGCCGCATCATGGCCAATGCCGCGGCAGCAATCAACAATAGGACGGCGTCGGCTGTAAATGGAGCGGCCGGACCGTTTCCGGAATGTCCCCTACCGGAAACGGATGCGATCGGTAGACACCCCCCTTCTCCCTCCCCTTCTCCTTCGCCCTCTCCTTCGCCCTCCCCTTCGCCGCCGGTTTCAAAGGGTGCAACGACGCCAAAACCGGTCAAATAGGCCGATAACGATGCCGTGCCGGTTGAGGAAGCGGCAATGGGCGCAGTTGTCCAGTCGCCCGCAACGGGTTGGAATTGTAACCCGGCGGTTTCTTGGTGTGCGAAGGTTGCCGGATGCACAAAAAAAGTCCTTTCGGAACCACTTCGATATTTGAGTCCCTGCATGCGGATTTCAATGGGCATGGTCTCCAGGCGGGCGGCATCCGCCATTTCGTATGTCAGGCCGTTGTCGGTGGAGATAAGAATGCCGCAGGCGATATATTGGCCGCCGGAAACAAGGTTGAAATCTTCGGGGAGAGTGGCCAACGTGTCGGCGTTGTCGGGGCCGGCCAATTGCGCAAGGGTATCGCCGGATAGAAGGACCAAAATGCCGCTTTCGTTCTCGGCGAGCAGGGTCCGCGGCGCGAAAAACGTAACGGATCGCGCAACGTTTCCCGGACGTTCCAGCACGATTGTCGCGGGAACATCCGTGTTGTTTCCGGATTCGCGGCCAAAACGCACCAGCATGACGCCGCGCCTTCCCAGTCCGGAAACGTCTACCGCATGCACCCAGCCATCACCGGCCTGATCAAGAATGGTAAAGGGCCAGTCCGGCAAACCGTTGCCGTCCGTATCGCTCCCGTCGGGCGCAAGGGCCACCGAAAACCGGGAGACGCCCGACAGGGACAGATATCCGCTTCGCGAGGCCAGCGCCTTGACCGTGTGAATGCCCACGGCGTTGGTGGAAGGCGAGAAACTTTTCGTGACCATGAACGGGGCATTCGTGGCGAACCCGGCGGGAAGCGTGTCAACAGCATAGGCAATGGACGTCGTGTTCGGCGGAGCGGCGGCCAGCAAGGGCAACGCCAGGCTCGCATGGCTCGAACCGGTGTAGAAAATCGAAGCATCCATTGGAGACAGAACGACCATCGGCATCTCGCCCTCTCCCTCTCCCTCGCCCTCGCCTTCGCCTTCCCCCTCCCCCTCACCCTCTCCCTCGCCCTCGCCTTCTCCTTCACCTTCCCCCTCGCCCTCTCCTTCGCCCGCCATGAGCGTGATCGTGATCGTGTCAGGCGTGGACTGGTTATTGGCGCGATCCGTGGCCACGACGCTGAACGTATTCGCTCCCAGGCGCAGCGTGCCGGAATAACTCCAGTTGGTGCTGGTTGCAAGATAACTTACGCGCGAGGCGCTGCCATTGACGAGTATGCGGAAAGTATCCGAAGAACAGGTTCCAATCAGCACGAGATCCCGGTTGGCGGTCGTGTAGTCCACGCCCGCCCCGTTTCCGCCATTGGTCGTAATGACGGGCGGATTCGGCGCTATCGTGTCGAGTTGAATTTCGGCATAGGCCGAAGACGAGACATTACCGGCCCTGTCTCGCCATTGGACATAGACCTTACGAACGCCATCCATGCCCGACGACAAGACCCATGCTTTCGACGATGCCGCCGTTTCCCAGTTGCTCCAATAGGTTCCGTCGTTTCCGAAGCGCATGTCGCCGACACCGCTGCCCGAATCGGTTACGGCGAGGGTCAGCGTCACGTTCCGCGACTGCGTATACGCGTCGCCGTTATTGATCAGCACCGACCCGGCCGGCTTGGAGGTGTCCAGGACGATGCTGTCGCTATACGCCGGCGACAGGTTGCCTTCCGCGTCCTTGAATTGGACGTACACCGTCTTGTTTCCGTCGCTGGTGGAAAGTGTCCAGGTTTTGCTCGTGGCAAAGGTTTCCCATGCCTGCCATGTGGTTCCATCGGTCCCAAAACGCATATGCGTGACCGTGCCAGGGCCATCATCCGCCGACAAGGCCAGCGTCACCGATCGCGTGGCCGTATAAGCGGCGCCCTCCGCAATGACGATGCCGCCCGTGGGCGGCGTGCTGTCCACAACGGCAATCGCGGACGAATAGTTTTTCGTGCTTCCCTGAATGAGATAAGGCGCCTCGTACAGCCATGTCTGCAAGAGGCTGTCCGCGTTGTATTTTCCAAGGCGTTCATTGCCGCTGAAGAGGCAGTAGAGTTGTCCGTTGGCCGCCGCCAAGGCAACGGGATAGATCACCAAGTAGCCGCTCGACGCAAACGGGGACGGTTTCATCCAAACTTGCGACAGATCCGATTCCTTGAATTTGCCGATGTATTGTCCGCTGCTGAAAAGCCCGTACACAAAGCCGTCCGCCACGGCGATGGAGGTTGCGCGGTCATTCCCGCGGGTGGGACCGTCTTTGAACCAGACAGGGGCCAGATCCGAGACGTTGTACTTGCCGATTTTCAGGCCGTTGTTGAAAAGGCAATAGATATACCCGCGGTTGACGGCGAAGGCCCGCGGATAATACGTGAAACCGCTCGACGAATAGGACGGAGCCGCCGAAATGGAGGCTTGGGCGAAATTGGATGCCGCAAAAGCGCCGAGGGTTTTGCCGCTGTTGTAAAGGAAGTAGAGATACCCCCCGCTGGCCGCCACCGCCGTGGGATAATACGTTGCGGAATCCTGTTGAATGCCGGGGCTGTCTTTCGCCCAAATCCGCGTCAAATCCGACGAGTCCCATTTCGCCGCTTTCCATCCGCTGTTATGCAGGGTAAACAGGTCATCCCCTAGGCAGGGCAAGGACGCCACGGCCAAGATGCCGCACAAAACCAACACCGCACGCGAGCCGAACATGAACATTGTCTCCAAACGCATCCATCCCGATGCCGATTACATTACCATCGCAAGCGCAAGAGGTTACAGAATTCCCCCCCTCCGGGGCGGCAAGGCGCGGATGAAATCGTCCACATCGAGCACAAACCCGAACGCGAGCGAAATGCGCCAGAGCGCGATTTCCTTGCAGAGTTCAAACCGGGCCGTGGCGCCGTTCTCGACGGCGGTCGTCGCTTGCCGCAACACGGAACACATCACATTGTGGCGCTGCATTTCGGCCATGCCGCCGGGCGACAATAAGAGGCACCAGTTGATGGCAAAGCCGGCATAGATAAGATGATTGATGTTTTTTTCCCGGCAAAGCGCGAAAAGTTGATGCCCATTTTCCGCAATGCCTTCCCCCGCGACCGGCCGCGCTTCGGGCATGAAATCGAGTTTCGCAAAACCTTTTTTAACGTCTTCTTCATTGTGTGGCCCCACAAAGACGTTCGCGGCGCGGAAAGCGTCGAGCGCCGTTCGCGCCGGGTCTTCGGAAACACGTCCCAAAGGTGGCGGTTCAGGACCGGCAAGGGTGACGGCGTACTGGTAGCCGGGCAAATCCTTGTAGTAGTCGCCACCGCCCACGACGTGGAACAAGGGCAGATCCGAGGCGCGGACCGCCGACAACAGTCCTGGAAACACCGACCGGGCAATTTCCTGCGCGCGTGGAATATACGGCACGGCGCGGTACCATCCGGGAAATTGTTCGCGCGTGCCGGCATCCCATGCATGCATGACCACGACGGCGGTGTGATTTCGCGCGAATTTCACGGCGGCCTTTTTCCAGCCGCCAAAGCCTTCTTCCGGCACGTCCCGCGTGAAATCCGCGTCGAAATGCTGGTAATAACCGGCCATTACCTCGAACGTGTCGTCCATCGCATGCGCTCCTCGGTTGCCAGTTTACGCAATACAGCCGGGGCAGGGCAATGGCGGACAATCCTCGAAGCGACGTCTTTTCATCGGGTTAGGCGGTTCCATTGATGGTGTCCGCCGGACGGACAATAACTTGACGAAGGCTTTTCCTTGGATTCCACACGGGCACCGCATTTTTTGCATTGAAAGGTTGTATCGCCGGTCTCTCCCAGATCGTTCCATTGGTGGTGTTTGTTCGAGGGGCAACCGCTTGCGGATGGCCGATTTTTAGACTGGACGATAACGCTGCATTTTTGGCACATCCAGTTGTGAAGGGCCGTTTTATCGTCCGAATCCCGGGTGGACAGCGTCTCCGCCCCCACGGCCCAAGCGGCGAAGATCGCCGCGGCCGCCACAATGGTCCACATTTCTCTGCGCATTGCCAAAGACCTCCACGTCATGACGGACGCCCCACGACACGGGCTTGTGACGCCAATTCCAATTCGGCATACGCATTCGGGATCCAGCCGATTCGGAATTCCACGCCGCTCTTACGATTGCGCGAATGAATTCATGCGATCTCAGGGCTTGATATAGGCATTCAATCCGAGCACGACGGGCTTGCCGTTTATTTGCGCCTCGGTTGTCACATTTCCTCGCGTGCTGGCAACCACCAGCGTCTTGCCGGAGGCGGACGGTTTGGGTTCCTCCAAGTCAATTTCGATGCAAAGTTTGTTGTCTCGAATTGCGACTTGCATGGCCATATTGTTTGCTCCCGTGATCCATGGGATCTTTTCACGCACAAATGAAAACACCCCTATGAACGCCTTGAACGACATAGATAATGTAACAGATCCGGCCTGCGGATGGAAACCCTGTCAAAAACAGATTGAAACGCGGTTGGCAAGATGAAAGCGCTGAGCGGCGACGAAGACCCGCTGGCGGAGCGCCGAGAGATAAGGTCCCCGAACCCGGGGGGAAAACAGGATGGCGGCGTATCGCTCGCGCAGATCCGGAAAATGCCGTTGAAGAAGCGCGGAGACCGATTCCCATACTTTCGGTCTCGGATTGAGCGCGTCCACGGTGATTTGGTCCACGCGGGCGGCCGCGGCGCGTTCGAACAACGCATGCAGATGATCGGGTTTGTCCGAAAGAAAGGGAAGCAGGGGGCCGAACATGACCGATGTTTCGATACCCGCCGCATGCGCTTCCTCCACGACGCGGAATCGTTCAACGGCAGAGTCGGCGCGCGGTTCCCAAAGCGCGCAAAGATGCGGGTCGAGGGTCGTAACGGTAACGCCGACGGTCGCGTCGCGTCCGGCGAAGAGATCGAAATCACGCAGGATCAACGCGCTTTTGGTCAAGGCTCCGACGTGGAAACCGCGATCGAGCAGGACCGCGCAACAGGCACGCGTGAGTTTGCGATCGCGTTCGATGGGCTGCCATCCGTCGCAGGCGCTGCTGACAAAGACCCGGCCCGGGGGAAGGCGGCGGACTTGGCGTTCAAGCGCCTCGACGGCATTGGTCTTGACATCCACGAAACCGCCCCATGGTTCCGGATGCGCGTGAAACCGTTGCATGAAACGCGCATAACAGTAAGCGCAGGCATGCGCACAGCCGCCATAGCAATTGAGCGAATAGTCGGCAATTGCGCATTTGTTCAGGATGGTTTTGCAGGGCGTTTCGCGAATCGCCGGATCGGGAATCGGGGACAGCGGACGTAAATTCATCGTTTGCCCTGCAATCCCCCGAATGGGGCATCGGGCTGTTCCGCGACGCCTTTCATGCGTCTTCCCGGTCCGTCTTGATTCGGTGATCCATCTCAAGGGCGGGCAAGGCCTGGGCCGGATATCCGACGGGTTGCGCGGGTACGCCGGCCACGGTGCAATGCGGGGGCACATCTTCGAGAACAACGCTGCCGGCGCCGATTTTCGCGCCTTCGCCGATCACAATGTTTCCGAGGACTTTTGCGCCCGCGCCGATCAGCACGCCCTTTCGGACCTTGGGATGGCGGTCGCCGCCGGCTTTGCCCGTGCCGCCGAGGGTCACTTCATGGAGCATGGAGAAATTGTCCTCCACGACGGCGGTTTCGCCGATGACCACGCTGGTCGCATGATCGAACAACAACGCCTTGCCGAGCCGGGCGCCCGGATGGATGTCCACCGCGAAAACCTCCGAAATCCGGCTTTGCAGATAGAGGGCCAGCGGTTTTCGGTCGCGTGTCCAATAATAATGCGCGACACGATAGGCCTGAATCGAATGAAATCCCTTGAAAAACAGGAGAGGCACGGAGTAGCCGCGACAGGCCGGGTCGCGTGTCACGACGGCTTCGATATCCGCGCGAATGGCCTCGCCGATGGAGGGATCGCCGGCGAAGGCATCGTCAATCAGGTCGCGCAATGTCACGGAAGGCACGGTGTCGCTGCCGAGTTTACTGGCCAGCAGATAACTCAACGCATCCTCGAGCCTTTTATGGTTCAACACGACCGAATAGAGGAAACTTGCCAGCATGGGTTCGTTTCTTGCCTCTTCGGCCGCTTCCGCCCGGATAGTTTCCCAAATCGGATCGTTCTTTTTTGAGGTCATGAAAAGTCCTTCATGTTCGGGTTCATGTTTTTTTCTGCTTCAAACGCCTCGTAGGACAGACTGTCTAGTCTGTCCTATCTGTCTGTCTGGCCAAGGTGAAACTTTCTGGACAGGCTGGACAGCCTGTCCCACTTTATTTCCTATACTTTGCGAAGGTAAACAATTTTTCATGTAGTTTTATTCACTTTTCACGATCCCGCAACGGCACGCTGTAGTTCTTCGATGGCGTCGGCGATGCGCGCACGGACTTCGAGCAGCGTTTTCGGATTTTCGTTGTAATTCGTGTGGCTTTCGGCGATTTCCGGACCGAACCGGACGAGCGGCGCGGCCTTTTGAAGCAATTCGTCCGGCACCTTGCCTTTGGCGTTTTCGACAAGGTTCTTCAACAAAAATAGGTATTCGTAATCCTCGATGCCGTCGCGCACGATTTCGAGGCGGATCGAACTGAGCGGCGTTCCGTCCGGTCCCGGATAAATCAAATACCCGCATCCGTTGTGGCCCGGCTGGCGGTTGTAGGGAATCCATGGAACTTCCGGCCAACGCTGATCACCAGCACAGTTCAAATCCCAATGGGTGGTTCCCCAATAGAGGAAACCCTCGGCCTTGTATTTGAAGCACATCCAGAACATCATGCGGTAATCAATCGGCGGAAATTCGATCATGATGCCGGGACGTCCCCACACCGTATAAAACCACAACCGGTCGCCTTCGGCCATGCGTTCGGCCAGAATTTTTTCGTCGAATGAATCAATGGTCGGGCACCAGATGTCCACCGCGCCGAACAACGCGTCTTCCGGCGCGCTGGTTTCGAGGCGCGGCCATTCGGGAACGACTGTCTTGATCCAATTGTTCATCTCGACCATTTGGGGAATGCGGTGGCGTTGCATGACAGCCACCTCGTCCATGCTATAGAGAAGGACCTTGTCGGCCCAGCCTTTTTCCTGCAGCAGGGCGCGCGTGGCTTGGATTTTCTCCGCGGCGGCAGCCCGATCCGCTTCGGGCAGGTAATCGGGCACATCCACAAAAAACACATTCTGCCCGTTGGCCATCAGATACTCGAAATCCTCAAGCAGATTTCCGCCATCCGGAGGGAACGTTTTGATGGGCGAGATGCGATGGTCGAGATGCATCTGATAAAACCGTTTTCGGACTTCGAACGGCGTTCGATCCGGATACCGGTAAAACGCCTTCAGCATGCCCTCGTTCATCCACATAGAGACCTTGAAGTTTGGTTTTTCGGGTATGGCAAAATCCCATACATGTACAGTTATTGGAACATCAAGGGGCGGGCATTCATCGGCTTCTATACGGACAATTCCCTCGTAATCGCCCGCAGCCGTGTTTTGGTTTGCGAAGACCGTTACATAATACGGCTGGACGTCTTGGCTGGCAGGGATATCCACGGGGTCATTGGGAAACAAGACATCCGGATACTCGCCTGTTTTCGGAACATGCCAGTTGTATTCGGGAGGCCCAATGGTGACATATCCGACCCGTGCGACCGAGACGTCATTTGTGGAAATGACGCCGCCCTCTTTTCGTTTCAGGTCTTCGGGAATTATGACGCGAAGGTTCTTCAGGTCTCTGAAGAGGGGCACGACAAGGATTTGAACAGCCTCCCGCTCGTTTCGGCAGAGGGATAGGGCGGCCGGTTTGGGCGCGGGTGTGCCGATGACATAGGCGGTCTGGGCCGTCTCGTCCTTGAAGAATTTCTTGAGTGTCGTATCCGGGAAGGCCCCGAATTCGGTGAGAGTTGGGGGTGAATAGCACAACGCGACGCCCCGCGCGAACACATGTTTGAGTTGTTCGCCGGTGGTTTCAAGCGCCTTCAAGGCCGCGCGTCGTTCATCGGGCGTGGCCTCTTCACGGGCAATGGTCGCGCGCAATTCTTCGAGCCGGGCGTTCCATGCCTGTTCGGCTTCGGCACAGGCCGCCTCGAGGCGTGTCCGCGCCGGGGAAGCGGGAATGCGTTCCAGCATGTAACTCTTTCCAACTATGGCCCGCTCGACGGCGATATCTATTGGCGCTTGGGGGTCGAGATCCCATTTCTTTTCCTCACGGCTGACAACCGCGCCCTGGCCGATATCGAGGAGGCTCGCGACCAGCCTGTATTCGCCCGGATACAATGCGGGGAACTCGAATTCGAACTGCTGGAAATCAAGCGCCCCGAAACGGCCCACAATGGAACGCGTGATGGCCAGCCCGTTCGGCGTGTAGACGGCGATATTCGCTTCGAGACGCCTCGGACGATACCAATTGTTGGTGATTTGGCCCTTGACCGTATTCGAGCCGATATGGACTCCGGTGATTTCGTCGAGATAGACATTGGGAATCTGGGCCGGGGACGGCAGGGCTGGCGGCGTGAACGGCGCGCCGAAAAAACATCCGGTCAATTGGGGATCGTGCGAAATCATCGGCCACGGCATCAGCGACGCATCATAAGCTCCATCCAGGGTAAGGCAATAGATACGCCGATCCTTGCTGGTAAACACGATGTCGGTCTTGCCGTCGGCATCCAGATCGCCGATTGCGGGCGTGGTAATCACCTCGGTTTCCGACGGAAACGACCATTCCTCCTGGCCGTTTTCGTCCAGACACATCAGGCGCTTGGAACGGGAACAGACGAGGATCTCCAGGCGCTGATCGCCGTCCACGTCGCCAATGGCGGGTCCCTGCACGACGCCCCCCCCCACATCCACGGACCACAGCGCCTTTCCATCGCGCAACCGGTGGACATGCCCCGTCCCGCCCTGTCCGGTGCCGTCCGCGCAGACGATGTCCAAGCGGTTCCGTTTGTCGAAATCCGCCAGCGCGATGCCGTTGGCCTGATCGATCGAGGACTTGCCTTCCCAACGCCATTTTTCGGCGCCGGTGATCGCATCGCGGACGATGACCTGAAAATCCTCGGTCACGGAGACGACATCCAAATCGAAATCCGCGTCAATCAATCCGATTGCCGGCGTCGAACGGCGTTCCTTGCGCGGGCCGGGTTCGTTGAACGACCAGACGACCTTTCCCGCGGGGTCGAATGCGGTTTCGGCGCCGCCGCCGAAGGTCGCGAAGATCAGCCGTTTTTTGGCCCGGGCATCGAACAGGAACGCGGGGATGCCCCGGATGGGCCCGTCGCCCTGGAAATGCCAGCGCTCCTGGCCGCAATCGTCGAAACAATACAGCATACCGTTGTCGCCTCCCACGACGATTTCGGCCCGGTAATCGCCGTCAATGTCGGCGACCAGCGGCCCGCTGTAATCGAAGGAATCCGGCAGCATCGTGCGCCAGACCATTTGCCCCAAACGGTCCAAGCACCCCACCACGCCGCCTTTGCTGGCAAAAAAGATTTCCTTGCCCCCGTCGCCGTCAATGTCGAGGGCCGACGGCGAAGCTTGCAATCCGTCATTGCTCAGATCATCGAGGCGGTAATCCCACAACAGTTCGCCCGTGCAACTCAGGCATAGAATGCGTTTGTCGCGCGACGCGCACACAATCACTTCCTGTTTGCCGTCATTGTCGAGATCCGTGAAAATCGGCGAGGCGTAAATTTTGCCCCGGGTCTCGAACGACCATTTGAGTCGCGGTTCGGCGGCATCGGCCTGAACCGCGCACAACATACACACTCCCATCGCGATCAGCCGTTTCATATCCACTCTCCTTTTGATTTTTTCGAGATCATAAGCAATCCCCGGCGCCCGCGCAATTCGACAGGGCGTTAGCATTCACATGCCTAGGCCGGAATCGCATGTCAGGTTGCACGATCCGGGCGTCGTGATGTATTGTTGCTTTGTGTGCGGTCGGCCATGCGTGCGGATGGCCGTAGTTTTGCGTAGCCGGGATCCATTTTTCGCGGGCGGGCTGCCCGTAACCGGGCCCATTGCTGGCACGATAACCATGGACAACCCCCCAGACAGGATAGTGCGGTCATGAAAACAGCCAAGTTGATTCTCGATGGACAGACGTATGAGTTTCCGGTGATTGAGGGTTCGGAAGGCGAACGCGCCGTGGACATTTCCGCCCTGCGCGACATGAGCGGCGTGGTGACCTACGATCCCGGATTCGGCAGCACCGCGGTCTGTAAAAGCGCCATCACGTTCATTGACGGGGACAAGGGGATTCTGCGTTACCGGGGATATCCCATCGAGGAACTGGCCTTGCGCGCCAAATTTCCGGCCGTGGCGTATCTGCTTATCTACGGGCATCTGCCCAGCGCGCGCGAGTATGCGGACTGGCGCCGCAAACTGACGATTCACAGTTATATCCACGAGGACATGCTCAAGTTTTTCGAGGGGTTTCCCCCGCTGGCGCATCCGATGGCGATTTTGTCCGCGATGGTCGCGTCGCTTTCGGCCTACTATCCGAATTTCGACGAGCACGAGGACGTGGATCTGAACATTGTGCGCCTGATAGCGCAGGCCAAGACCATCGCGGCGTATTCGTACAAGAAATCGATCGGCGAGCCGCGCATCTACCCGCGCACGGAGTTCAGTTACTGCGCCAATTTTCTGCGGATGATGTTCGCCACGCCCGCCGAGGAGTATGTCGTGCCGGACGTGCTCGAGGATGCGCTCAATCTCCTGCTGATCGTTCACGCCGATCACGAGCAGAACTGCAGCACGGCCACGGTGCGCACGGTATGCAGCAGCAAAGCGAACCTGTTCGCGGCGGTATCGGCGGGGATCAGCGCGCTTTGGGGGCCTTTGCACGGCGGCGCGAACCAGGCCGTCATCGAAATGCTCGAACGCATCCAGCGCGACGACAACGACTACCGGAAATTCATCGCGCGGGTAAAGGACCGCAAGACGCGCCTGATGGGTTTTGGGCACCGCATCTACCGGAGTTACGATCCGCGGGCGAAAATCCTCAAGGCCTCGATGGACCGGGTCCTGAACACGCTCGGCATCAACGATCCCTTGGTCGAACTTGCCAAAAATATTGAGGAAGCGGCGCTGAAGGACGATTTCTTTATCGAGCGCAAGCTGTATCCGAACGTGGATTTCTACAGCGGCATCCTGTATCGCGCGATGGGCATTCCGACTGACATGTTCACGGTCATGTTTGCGCTTGGCCGTATTCCCGGCTGGATAGCGCACTGGCGCGAGCAGAACCAGATGCCCGGCCAGAAAATCTACCGTCCGCGCCAAATTTATACCGGTCCGAATATGCGGCCGTACGAACACCGCGATGAAATCGGCACATGACGCGCGCCCGATCGCATGCCAATAATCCACATTGTCCGGTTTCGCGTGGCCCGTTGCGTGTTTGACATCTTCCCCGTCGTGCTTTAGACTCCGGGCAACATCGTTCGTGGCGGCGGAACGCCATGTTTACAAGGAGCCAATACCATGATTTTATTGACGGGCGGCGCGGGGTATATCGGCGCGGTGGCGGTGCGCGAGTTGCTGGACAAGGGATTCGCGGTACGCGTGCTGGACAAATTTCTGTACGGCTCGTATCCGTTGGACGCGGTGAAAAACCAGGTCGAAATCGTTGAGGGCGACATCTGCGATTTGGATGAAAGCGTGCTCGACGGTGTCAAGGGCGTGATTCATCTGGCGGGGCTGAGCAACGATCCAACCGCCGAATTCAACCCGGAGGCCAACCACCGGATGAACACGGTCGCGACACAAACGATCGCCGAGGCGTGCAAGCGGCGCGGCATCAAGCGGTTCATCTTCGCGTCGAGTTGTTCGGTGTACGATCGGGGCCTGATGGCGGAGGACATCTTGCAGGACGAGACCTCGCCGCTCGAACCGCGCGCGGCCTATGCAACGAGCAAATTCGCCGCGGAGCAAATCCTGCTCAAATTGGCGGACGACACCTTTCAGCCGACGATTCTTCGCCAAGGGACGGTGTATGGCTGGAGCCCGCGCATGCGCTACGATCTCGTGATCAACACGTTCGTGAAATCGGCCTTCGAGGATCGCAAACTGACGGTGCATTGCGGCGGGGAAATGTGGCGGCCGCTGGTGGACGTGACGGATGTGGCAAAGTGCTATCTGGCTTGCCTTGAAGCGGACTTGGGCGTGGTCGGCGGGCAGATCTTCAATCTTTCGCACAAGAACTACCGCATTCTCGAATTGGCCCACTGGGTCAAAAAGGCATTGCAGGATATTGTTGACATAGACATTGTGGTCGAGTACGGCAGCCAGCGCGGGCGCAGTTATCGCGTATCCACCCGGAAAATTGAAACGGCGCTCGGATTTCGTCCGATCGTCTCGGTCGAGGATTCCGCGCGCGACATGGCGCTCAAGGTCAAGGCGGGTATCAACGCGGATTTTGCCAATCCAAAGTATTACAACATCCGCTGGCTCGAATTGTTGCTTGAAATGCAGGCCCATTTGCGGCGTCTTGGAAACATTTTCTAATGCGGGTCCTGGTAACCGGCGCAAAAGGGCAACTCGGCACGGAAGTCTGCGCCGCCTATGCGGACGTGGATTTGATTCCCGTTGATATCGATCGTGTGGACTTGCGCGACACGGATGCGGTGCATGCGCTGATCGCGGACGAAATCCGGCCGGACCTGGTCGTCAATACCGCCGCGGCGCACAACGTGCCGGAATGCGAGAAAGATCCCGCCACGGCCTTTGCCGTGAACGCGGCGGCCGTGCGCGCGATGGCCGCCGCTTGCCGCGCGTGCGGCGCGCGCATGGTGCATATCAGCACCGATTATGTGTTTGGATCGGGAGGCAAACGCCCCTATGTCGAAACGGATCTTCCCGCGCCGCTGAACGTGTATGCGGCGAGCAAGTTGGCCGGAGAATTCCTGCTGGCCGCGGAATGTCCCGATCATGTCATCCTGCGCACGGCGGCCCTGTACGGCCATGCGCCGTGCGTGGCCAAAGGCGGCAAGAATTTCGTGCAACTCATGCTCCACTTGGCCGCGACGCGCCCGGAGATCCGCGTGGTCACGGATGAGATCACCACACCCACCTACACGCGCGCGCTTGCCGCGCAAATCCGGCTGGTGGCCGAAAAGGGCAAACCGGGTCTGTATCACGCCACGTGTAACGGCGAGTGCTCATGGTATGACTTTGCCAAAGCCATCTTCGAGGAAACGAACACGTCCGCGAACCTCCTCCCGGCGACATCCGCCGATTTCCCGTCGCCTGTCAAACGCCCAAACTATTCGGTCCTGTGCAACAAACGCTTGCAGGATCAAGGGATTGATATCATGCCGCATTGGCGCGATGCCCTGCGGGCCTATGTACGCGCGGAACAAGACGCCCGTTGAGAAGGTGTGGACACCGTGGACGTGGTGAACCCTGCGGACTTCGCCCGAAAGATGCACCACTTCTTGAGCCTATCTCGTCCATGGGACAAGCCGGAAGTTTTCCGCTTTGCCGCCGAATTTCGGTTGTTGGAAGGACAGATTACACGCCCGGCGTAATCTTTCCGAGGATGGCGGCATGGCGGGCGCCGGTGGCTTGGGGCACATTGGCGGGCGTGCCGCAAATGGTTTCATTGCCCAAAATGGCGAAGGCCACGGCTTCGCGCGCGATGGACGGTATGCCATATTGTTCGCTCGTGCGGACAGTCGTGTTGGGCAGTCCTTCGCGAATGCCCGCGAGAAGGGTTTTGTTGTACGCGCCGCCCCCGCTGACGACGACACGCGCAATGTCGTATTTGGGCTTGATGAACCGGTCGAATGCGTTGACGATGCTTTTGGCAACGGCCGCCGTCACGGTGGCGACGAGATTCTCATAGGGCTGGCTTTTCCGGCTCATCAGCGCGTCGCGCAAATAGACTTCGATGCCGAATTCTTCCCGTCCGGTGCTTTTAGGCGGGGATTGATCGAAATAGGGATGGCTCAGAAGATAATCGAGGAACTCCTCGATAACGACACCTTCGGCTGCGGCCTTGCCGTCGGTGTCCATGTTTTCCTCGCCGCGCGTCAACAGCCCCACCGTGCCGTCAATAATCATATTTCCAGGGCCTGTGTCGAATGCGAGAATATCGTCGAAATTCGGCGTAACCACGGTTACGTTCGCGATTCCCCCGATGTTGAGGCACACAATCGAGCGATCCGGCCGGGCAAACAACACCCAGTCTGCATAGGGAACCAGCGGGGCGCCTTGTCCGCCGGCCGCCATGTCGCGCGTTCGGAAATCGGAAATGACCGGCAGTCCGGTTCGTTCGGCGATAATCGCCGGCTCGCCGATTTGAAGCGTGCCATGGGGTTTTTCGCCCCGGGGGGGCACATGAGCGACCGTATGGCCGTGTGATGCGACGAAATCAATGGTGCAGCCCGCCTCTTTCGCCACGGGAAACATCGCGAGCACCGCATCGGCGAAACGCGATCCCAATTCAAAATTGAGCAGGCAAATATCCTGCGCGGTCAGTTGGGGACTCAGCAGGCGATTACGCAAATAGGACGGATACGGGAACTGGAGCAGTTTGATGAATTTGAGATGCAGGCTGTCGCCGGTCCCCTTGATGCGTACGAGCGCCGCCGAAATGCCATCGCAGGACGTGCCGGACATCAAACCGACGGCAAACCGCATTGGTTTGTTACGAATTGCGTTCAAATCCATTTCAGTGCAACCTCGCGAGTGCAGCCATGGCAAAATAATGTTTCAATATGCCGCTATATGTCGCGCCTGCGCTCGCCATTCCGCGCGCGCCGTCTTGGCACAAACCCACTCCGTGGCCGCGTCCGCCGCCCGTAAACACAAACGCATCGGGGGAACCCGGCCTTCCTTGCGCCTCGACCATAAACATAGCACTGTTCAGACCACCAAATGCAAGTCGGATGTCGAGATCCTTTCGCACGATCTCCGATTTCTTGGTCCCAATGATTTTTACCCATTTCAAGCGGCCGCTGACGCCGCGGTCGCCTGTTTCGATGGCCCGAACCGGTCCGACCGGATATCGCTTGTTGACGATATCGGTCAGTTCTTTGGCGGTCATTCGCTTTGTCCACCGGAACGATTCGCGATTTCCGGCGCAATAGGCCGCCGGTGTGCTTTTAAGCCATTTTGCCCATCCATGGGATTCGGGCCCGTTTGGGGCGGGATTCGCCTTCGGGGGAAAATCGGGCACACCGCGCAACGCGTTGTTCGGAGGTCCCGACCAGACGGTATCGTTGTGCTCGGTCCATCCGCCGCAATTGGCCGAAAAAACGGCGGGAACCACCCGGTCTTCCGCCACAAGCACCATGCCGCGGGTGGCCGCCACCGCGTCATCTGTGGTTTTTTGGCGTCCGTTATCGCCGCCGTAGGCCCGGCAATGCTCGTTTCCGCAAAAGTCGAAGCCTTCCAGGGCGTGTTTGCCGCCGAGTGCGGCGACCACCTCGCTCCGCGCGGCAACGGCTTGGGCCTTGAGTGCTTCGGCGGGCCACCCGGCCGGCATTTCCGCGGGCAATACACCGGCCAAGTACGATTCAAGGGCGATGTGTTCATAGAGTTCGAGTTGCGCATCCGGCCCGATACGAATTTCCAGCGATCCCCGGTACGTGCGGTCTTTTTGTTGATTTTTCCAGAATCCGACATCAATACCGGCGACACGCACGGGCGCATTGGAGTGGAATCGTGCCGGCGCATCCGTCATGCAAATTTCCCTGCCCCGTGAATCCCTGAAATGGATTTTGCCCCGGCCTTGGACGATCGTTTCCGGCAGAATCCATGCCCAGACGCTTTGCTTTTCGAGCGCAGCCTTGAGCGCTTTGGCTTTGTCCAATGTCGGCTGGCAGCCTATGGAAACCCACCAGTTACGGTTATCGGCCGATTGGCCGGATTCCAGTTTCCACACCCGCCCGAACGGGAGGATGTCCGTTGCATAACCCTGGCTTTTCCATTGGGCGGCATATTGGCGGGCTTCCGATAATTGGCCAGGGGGGAATGTTTTTGCAAAGAGCCGAAACCGCTGAACGGCCCGATGAGCGCCGCTCGCCTGAACCGTATAGGCGCCCGGCGGCAATGGTTTTCGATTGCCCTCGATAACAAGAGGCTGATCCGCATGGACGATTAGTTCTTTTCGTGCCGCCGCCAGTTGGATCGTAAGTGTGTTCGATTCGGAGGTTTCCTCGCCTTTGACGCCGAAGGCCGTTGTGAGCGTAAACAGGACGAGCGCCACACAAATCGGAGAAGGATTTGGAAACAGAATTTTCATGCTTCAGAAATTCTCCAATGCCCGGCGCAAGTTTCCATTTGCCCGGGCAAGAATGGCCTGCGCCGTTGCGAGATCACAAAAGCGGCGAGCCATGAGAACGGCCGCCGCTAGGTTGCCGCCCGCGTCCGCCAAACAGGTTTTCGCCCGTTCCCGATCACATGGCGCGAGTGCGGCCACGATGTTTTCGGCGCGCTTGCGCAATTTGTCGTTGACCGGCCGCATTCCAATCATCAGGCCATCATGAACGCGGCCATTCAACGCCATGGCGCCGGTTGATATGATGTTCAAGACCATTTTCGTTGCCGTGCCGGCCTTCAGGCGGGTCGAACCCGCCACCACTTCCGGACCGGTTTCGACGACGATACGGACGTCGGCGGCATTTGTTTCGATCGGATTGCAGGCGATAATCGCGGTACGGGCGCCGGCTTGCCGTGCCTCATCCAGCGCGGCCCGCACATAAGGCGTCCGGCCTGAAGCCGTAATTCCCACGACAAGGTCGTTCGCATGGACGGGCGGGCGCATGGCGGCCATGTCGGTTCGCGCCTGCGCCGTGTCGTCCTCCGCGCCCTCGACGCTTTCCCGAATTGCCCGGTCGCCGCCGGCGATAATCGCGACCACTTGATCGGGCGGCGTGCCGAATGTCGCCGGACACTCGGAAGCGTCGAGCACGCCCAAGCGCCCGCTGGTTCCCGCGCCCACATAAATTAGGCGACCGCCGGATCGGATGGCCTCGGCTGCCATTTCAACGGCTTTGGCCATGGCCTCGGACGCCTTTTCAACAGCCCGCGCGACACCCGCATCTTCCGCGATCATGAGCGCCACCATTTCTCGCGCGGGGAGCGTGTCAATGGATCGGGCCGCCGGCAGCCTTCGTTCGGTGGTTGCGTCATCCCTTCTTTCCGGGGCCACAGCCTCCGTGATCCACGCCGGCAAAGGTCCGTCGAGGGCCGCCATGCGAAACGCCGCGGCATGACCGCGCAACGGCGGAAGCAGCGGCTTGGCCTGTGGCCAGCATGCAGAAAGGGCGTGGCAATAGGCGTTCCTGAATAGCGCCGAACCCTCGAACAGGCCGCCTAGGATGAAGACCGGCGTGCTGGATGGCAAATCCAGTTTTTTTCGCGCGGCCAGTGTTTGCTGCACAAGGCGAAGGGCCTGTTCCTCGACGCATTGCGCCGCCACGGCGTCGCCTTCGGCGGCCAGTTTGTCCACAATGCGCGCCAACGCCGCAATTTCGTGTTTTCGCGCCTTGGAGGAAAAAAGGACAAGGTCGTCAAAAGAGGTCAAACCGGGTTCGCGCCATAGTTCGGAGGCCAGACGCGTCGGTCGGCCCGTGCCATCCACCGCGCGCGCGGCGGCTTGCAGGGCGGAAACAGCCACGGCATAAGCGCTGCCCTCGTCGCCGAAAATGCGTCCCCGCCCGCCGATGCGAATTTCACGGTACGGGTTGAAATCCCAAGCCAGCACGCTGGAACCGGTTCCGGCGATTGTCAGGACGGCGGTTTCGTTTTCCGCATTGGCCAGCAAGAGGGGATGTAAATCGTCGGCAATCCGGACACGGCCTCCCGTTTCCTCCGCCACGGCATGAGCAAGCGCGGTGCGTATCTCCATGCGTCCGGCGCCCGCAATCGCCGCCACAATCGAGTCTGGTTGATCATTCGAGCACGAATGAAACAAGCGGAGGATCATGTCTCTGCCGTGTTCGATGCCGTGTTCGATGAGATTGCAGGGTCCGGCCGCCATTTCGCGGAGCAACGTCCCCGCCGCATCGTAAAGACCGGCGCGCAAGCCCGTTGCGCCGCCGTCGCAGGCCAGTATGAGACCGCCGCCTCGTCCTTTTTCCGCCGACATGCACCAAACTCCCGGTGAAATGCGTCTTCTTGACGCAAGCATCGTATCACGCACGGACTTCAAACCGAAAGAGGAACCCGATGAACGCTGAAATCGTGGCCACGCTCGCGTTGCTTATGGCGGCCCGAAACGCATTTGTGGCCCTCAATCGTCTGGCCGCATCGGCCCGACAGATGGGGTTGTCGCTGGCCGAATTGTGTGAACAGCCGCCAATGGAGCGCACTCGGAATGCATCCGTCTGCGGAAGCGTCGTTGCCTCGGCCGTGGCGCGCTTGAGCGCGGAGGATTTGGAAAAGGCAAGAGCCATTCTCAAGCGGTCGGCCGCCCAAGGCATTTGGATGGAAAACCGGGGGGTGGAAGGTTATCCGGAGATTCTGGACCGGCGCATGGGTGAAGCCGCGCCGCCGATTTTATTTGGGAAAGGCGAACAGTCGCTTCTCAAGGATGAAATGGCGGCGATTGTGGGCACGCGAACGCCCTCGGAAAGAGGGAGCGCCCTTGCCGCCGACTGTGCGTCTTGGATGGTGCGCCACGGGATCGCCGTTGTCAGCGGCGGCGCCAAAGGCGTGGATTCCGCCGCGCATGAAAACGCGATTGCCGCGGGCGGTCGCACGCTGGCCGTGCTTCCGCAAGGGCTGTTGGTGCATGCCGCTTCACGGGCGATGACCGCCGCAATGGCCGAAGGAAAAGCCGTATTGATCAGTCCCTTCCCTCCCACTGCCCAATGGGCGACCCATGCCGCCATTATGCGAAACGCCATTATCGCCGCTTTTGCGCGATGCGTCTGCGTTGTCGAACCATTTCGTGAGGGCGGAAGCGTCCGAACGGCACGTTTTGCGCTCAGCCGGGGAATACCCGTCTTCGTTGCGGCTCCTCCGGTGGACAATGCAGCCTGCGATCACCTGATCAAGGCCGGCGCGCAATCATTGCTGACGAGCGGCGGGGAGTTGGATTTCGACGCCTTGAAAAGGGCCTGGAAACAGGAGACGGGAGGAAAATCGCGCAGGGAACAACTTCTCTTGCCTTAACGGCGCGCGGATCGGGATCCCCGGCCTTTCCGGTTTGCGCGCAGGGAAATCAATCGGACGGCGTTTCTTCGCGGATGGTTTCTATTTCGCTTTGCAACTGCGAACTTTCCCTTGTCAATTCCACGAAGGTGAATTTTTCGCGGATTAGACAATAGGTGCCCGCGGCGATGATGGGAACCAGGTTCAGAACATAAATCACAATCGAGAAGGTGAGGGCGGTGGAAATGGTCATGCCGGGGACAAGCATCATCAGCGCGATGACGATGGGATACTGGAATTGTCCCAGGAAACCAGGCGGACCGGGCAGGCTGATGAACACCGCCAGCAGCACTTCCATGACGAACGGCATGTACCACGGGAAATCAATGTGGAACGCGTACATCGCGCTTACCATGGTCACGACGAAAGTCCCCCACGTCAATAACGAAAAAGCGATCGCTTTCGCCATATCCGACGCCGATCGGAAAACATGTAGTCCGTCCGCGAAATTCTGAAGGATTCCGTGCACACGGGTGGCCAGTCGTTTCGAGACGAATCCTACGCAGGCATCGGAAATGCGCAAGACCAGTTTCTGGTTCACATACAGAAGAACGAGCACGGCGACCATGGCCACGAGCACGAAAAGCATCTTCACCTCGATGCTTTGCACCACTTCGGCGGAAAAACGGAGTTCCGTTCCGAAAACGGACGCGGGGATGACGACCGTGCCTTCGGGCTTGTAGGAAAAAATCGTGACGAAAATCACCGCCGCCAATCCGAAAAGATCCGTGACGCGGTCCAGCGCCACCATGGCGAACGCCTTGCTGAAGGGCAGGCCCGCCAATTTGCCCAGGACGACGGCTCGAACGACTTCGCCCAGCCGCGCCGGCAGGACGAAGTTGGCCATGAATCCGATTTGCGTGGCGCTGAACATGTGGCGGAACGACACGAATTTGGCCGTTCGGACGATATAACTCCAGCGTTGGACACGCGTGAAGAAGCCCAGAACGATAAAGGCCAGCGAGATGCAAAGCCACACCGGCGATACGCCGCGCAAGGCATCGCGTATCTCGGCCGGATTGGTGTCGCGAAAGAGAAACCATAGCAGGCCTATTCCGATGGCCAGCCCGATGATTGCCTGGATATAACGTTTCATGGAATCGAATCGTACCCGTTCAAGTGGAGGGAGTATAGCAGGCAAATCGCCGTTTGCACTAACACACCGCCATCCCTGCTTCCATGCCCCCTTTCACGATTCGATTCAAGGTCTTTGGAACGGCGGCCTTTGAGCAGTTATAATGAATTCAGCGCAGGCGCCAAGAGAAAATACTGAATTGCCTGCCACGACGACAATAGGGAGATGAATGCGATGAAGAGACATTCCCGGCGCGAATTTCTGAAAAGGGGTGCGATGATGGGCGGCGCGATGGCATTGGGGCCTTTGGGCGCAGCGACGGCACAGGAGGCGTCAGCGCCGCCGATGTGTATCGCCCGTTGGAAAGGCGCGGCGGCGAACACGCCCGAATCCATCCAGGCAATGGCGATTCAGTTGACCAAAGAGGCCATGGCCGGACTCGGCGGGATGGGGCGTTTCGTGAAAAAAGGGGATGTGGTGTGGGTAAAACCCAACATGGCGTGGGATCGCGCGCCGGAATTTGCCGCGAATACCAACCCGGATGTCGTGGGCACGCTGGTACGGTTGTGTTTCGAAGCGGGCGCGAAGACGGTCAAGGTCGGCGACATGACCTGCAACGACAACAAGAAAGCCTACCCCGCCAGCGGCATCGAAGCCGCGGCCAAGGCGGCGGGCGCCGAAGTGGTCTATCTCGATGAGAACCGATTTCGGGAAGTCGAAGTCAAGGGCAAGCGCCTCGACAAATGGCTGGTCTATCCGGAAATTATCGAGTCGGATCTCGTCATCAACGTGCCGATTGTCAAGCACCACACCATTTCGAAGGCAACCCTCTGCATGAAGAACTATATGGGCGTCATTGCGGGCAAGCGCGCGCAATGGCACCAGGATCTTTCCACGTGCCTGTGTGACATCACGGCATTTATGAAACCGCGGCTCTGTGTGTTGGACGCGATCCGCATTCTTACCGCCAATGGACCGACCGGCGGCAACCTGGACGATGTCAAGCGAATGGATATCGTCGCGGCGGGCACGGACATTGTCGCATTGGATGCCTTCGGCGCCGAATTGCTCGGCCATAAGCCCGAAGACATCCAATCGGTTGCAGCGGGTTTCAAGGCGGGTCTTGGACAGATGGATTATCGAAAATTGGCGCCCAAGGAACTCGAAGTCGCGTGAACCGCAAGCCGTTTGCGAAGAAGATCGTCTGGGCGCGGCGGATAGTCCAAATTGTTTCGCTCGCGCTGTTCTTCTGGCTGTTCTGGGCCGCGCGCCTGTATGAAGGCCGGCCGGCCAGCCCATGGTTGCGCGTTTATTTCGATCTGGATCCGCTGGCGTCGCTGATCACATGGCTGGCCGGGCATGAACTGCGCACCGTTCCCATTTTGGCGATAGCGACGGTTGTCGTGACCATTGTATTGGGCCGGGTTTTCTGCGGCTGGATTTGTCCGCTGGGCGTGGTGCACAACGCGGCGACGTGGTTCCGCGCGAAAATGCGCAGGAACAAGCGTCCGCCGCGCGATGCGTGGTCGCCGTGGCAGCGCGCCAAGTATTACCTGCTGGCGGGATTGCTGGGCATGGCGCTGTTCGGCGGTCATTGGGCCGGGGTCTTCGATCCGATGCCTCTGCTGTTCCGCGCGACGACGACGGCTCTCTATCCTGGCGCTCAATATACCATCGAGGACGCTTCGACGGCCGTGTACCAGTCCGATCCGCATCTGGGGCCGGTGCATCTGACCTCGGCGACGGAGCCGGTCTATGGTTTCATGCGCGACCATGTGTTCAAGGCCAAGCGGCAAACCTATTGGGGTGCGGATCTCATCTTCCTTCTGTTCGTCGCGATTGTTCTATTGAATCTGTACCGTTCCCGGTTCTGGTGCCGATACGTGTGTCCTCTGGGCGGTCTGTTGGGCCTGTGCGCCCAACGCCCGGTGCTGCGATTGAAAAGCCACGACAACTGCACCGAATGCGGCTTGTGCGCCCAACAATGCCCCGCGGCCGCCAGCCCTGAAAAACCGGGCGCATGGCGCGCTTCGGAGTGTTTCGGTTGTTGGAACTGCGTGGCGGCATGCAATCGGGGTGCGCTGGATTTCACATGGTCGTTGCCGTGGCCGGCGCCGTCCAAGGCAAAACTGGATTTGTCCCGCCGTGCCCTTTTGTCGGCGGGGATGGGTGGAGTCGGTGGACTTGTCATGTTTCGCTTGTCGCCCCAGGCGCAGGGCATTTCATTCAATCCTGAATTGATCCGTCCGCCCGGCGCACGCAATGAACGGGCCTTTTTGCAGCGTTGCCTCAAGTGCGGGCTTTGCATGAAGGCGTGTCCGACGAACGGACTTCATCCCACGGGTCTCGAAGCCGGACTCGAAGGCATTTGGACGCCCATGATGGTCCCGCGCACCGGCTATTGCGAGTACAACTGCAACCTTTGCGGGCAAGTATGCCCGACCGGCGCCATTCAGGAACTCGCGCTGGACGAAAAGAAGAAGGTTCGTATGGGGCTTGCTGTCTTCGATACGACCCGCTGCCTCCCCTACGCCTTCAACCGGGAATGCCTGGTCTGCGAGGAGCATTGCCCGCTGCCCAAGAAGGCGATTTACTTCCTGCCGGCGGAAGTGCGCCAACGCGACGGTTCCACGATTACGCTGAAACAGCCCCACGTGGACGCGGATCTCTGCACGGGATGCTGCATCTGCGAGCATGTGTGCGTGTTCAAGGATCGCGCGGCCATCCGCGTCACCAGCGCCAACGAAAGCCGTCATTCCGGCAACAAGGCCATCCTGACCGGCAACACGGAAGAGGGCTGGGGCGAACCGGCGCCGGCGGAATCGGGCGGCGGCAATCCCTACGGTTCCTGAACCGAGACGGCGAACACGTCGAAACCGGATGCCTGCCGGATCTCAACCTCAATAAATTGACCTTGCGCCAAGCCATCGGCAGGCGCCACAAACACGCAACCGTCAACCTCCGGCGCCTCGCCGGGACTGCGCGCCATCCAAAGTCCCTGGACGTCATCGAAGGATTCCAGCAGAACGCGCGTGCGCGCGCCGATGCGGGAGACGTTGTATTGAGCCGAAATCGCTGATTGAAGATCCTGGACGTCTTGCCGTCTTTTTTCGCGGGTGTGTTTTCCGGGATGACGCGGCATGGCGTCGGCGGTCGTTCCTTCCTCGCGCGAGTAGGAAAACACGCCCGCCCATTGGAAGAAGTGTTCGCGAAGTCCTTCCAGCAGACGGCGATGTTCGGCGGCCGTTTCCCCCGGAAAACCCACAAGTATCGTGGTGCGCAATACGACATCCGGCATGGCCGATCGCAATTGCCCCAGCAAAGCGCCGAGGTCAAGATCCCACGCGGGCCGGTTCATCCGCCGCAAGACGCCGGCATCGAGGTGCTGCACAGGCATGTCGAGGTAATGAACGACCTTCGGGGTCGAGGCCATGGTTTCGATCAATTCACTCGTGATGCCGCCCGGATAGGCGTACAGGCACCGAATCCAGAAATCGCCTTCCAGAAGGGCCAGCCGGCGGATCAAATCCGGAAGGCGGCAATCGCCGCGATCGAGGCCGTACGCGGTAATATCCTGCGCAATAAGGTTGAGTTCGCGGACGCCTTGCTTCAGCAACGCCCTCGCTTCCTCGATCAGCGCCTCCGGCGGCACGGAACGGAACGGCCCTTTCATCGCGGGAATGGCGCAAAACGCACAGCGGTGATTGCAGCCGTCGGCAATCTTGAGATAGGCATAAGGCTTTGTGTCGAGCCGTTTGCGGGACAACGTTCCGTTGATTTCGACCAGCGGCGTTTCGCGCACGAGACAGGCCGGCGCATCTTCCGAACGAATCATGGCGGCCAGTTCGGCAAACTGCCCCACTCCGACAATGCCGTCAATTTCCGGAATCTCCCCGCGCAGATCGGCAGCGTATCGCTGGGCCAGGCAACCGGCCACGAACAGGCGGCGGGGATTGCCCGTCGTGCGTTTCATCTCGGCGACGGAAACGATGGTCTGCACCGATTGTTCCTTCGCGTCGCCGATGAATCCGCATGTCGTGATGACGACCGCGTCGAGAGGCGTCTCGCCGGCAAAGTTGTCCACGGCCAGCACCTCGCAGCCGCCCGATTCGAGCAGTCCCGCAAGATACTCGTTGTCCACCGTGTTTTTGTCGCATCCCAAGGTGATCAATCCGACACGCATAGATCCTCTATTCCGATATCGCCGACATAACCTGAGAAGGAAATTTTTCCAATCAATTATCGTCGTATGACGCCCGCGGCTTTGGAATTCCCGATCCTTCCCGGATCCGCCGGAAAAAACGGGACAGGATGTCGCCGCATTCGTCGGCAAGGAGACCGGGACGAACACGGGGACGATGATTGAAACGCGGGTCTTCGAGCAGGTTCATCAGGGTGCCGCACACGCCGGCCTTCGGATCGAAGGCTCCGAAATGGACCTCGGCAATGCGTGCCAGGATGATGGCTCCGGCGCACATCGGGCATGGCTCGAGCGTCACGTAGAGTTTCGCGCCCTCGAGACGCCAACTGCGGAAATGCGCGGCGGCCTGTGTGATGGCCAAGATTTCGGCGTGGGCCGTCGGATCCTGAAGGGTTTCCCGCTGATTGTGGGCTTTGCCGACGATGTGGCCGTCATGGACGATCACGCAGCCGACCGGCACCTCGCCGCATTCCAGCGCGCGTTCCGCCTCGCGCAGCGCGTAGCGCATGTGGCGCGAATCGTCGTCGAGCAGGGATCCATGCGTCATGCCCGCCATGGCCGCTCCCTGTTCTGGTGTTCCGCTAGACACTTGCGCGCGATGGCCGCGTCGGTGGCCACCTGAAAGTCGAACATGCCCACGCACAGGAAATCCGCGCCGTTTTTCAGCGCATAGGAGAAACCCTCTTCCGGCTGGATGGCCCCGGCGCCCAAAACCTTGAACGCAATCCACGGTTTCGTGACGGTTCTCATGATTTCGATCGTCTCTTCGGGCGTTTCCTCGAATACGCTGTCGTGGCGTTCCTTCGGCCCGGCCGACCAATATTGTTTGCTGTTGAACGTCTTCATATAGAAATCATTCGGGATGCCGGCTTTTTCGCAGGCGGCGACGACCTTGATGTCGTGCGCGCCGACGCCGGCAATTGCCCCGTTCGCCTGGATGTATTCGATTACCTTGGCGATTACGTCAAGCCGGTTTTGCCGCACCATGGCATCGCCGGTTTCGCCCTGAATCTGTACGCCCGTTGCGCCGAGGTCCAACGCAACCCGGGTATCCCACAACGGATCGGACAGCGTCGGTTTCACTTGCGCAATCCATTGCAGTTTTCCGCCTTCCTTTCCCCAATAGGCCTGCCAAATTCGCTGTGTGTTGGGATCGGTGCGGACAATGGCGGTGTTGATGCCCTGCGCTTCGCACAGTTTGAATGTCTCGAACACCTTTTCATCCGTGAAATAGTGTTTGAGCAGCGACGACACATAAATCAGGTCGCGGCTGTGCGCTATGCCGCTGATGAGGTTGCCGCCGCAAATCAGCCGGCTGATGGACACGTCCTTGATTGTGCCCATCGGCATCGTCTGTGGATTTGCGGGCGCAGAGGCCGGCGCGGCTTTCTCGCCGGCATGCGCCGCAAGGGCCTTTTCCTCGAAGCCAAAGGCCAGCGCCGTGCCCGCCGAAGCCGCCAGCGATTTCTTGAGAAACCTGCGGCGGTTTACTTTTCGAGCCATTTTCATGCCCTCCCCGGATTTCGTTGATTCGCTCCGGCAGCGACCAGCCGCATGCCCAGCGCGCGGGCCTTCTTTTTGGCGCGCTCTTTCAAGACGGGACGCTGTTCGCCCGCGGCAAGGCCGATGAAAAGGACTCCGGCAGGCTTCGCGCCAAGCAGTTTCGCCACGTCTTTCAACAATTTGACCATTTTCGTCAAGGTCCGCGCCATGATGGCGGGAGCGGCGGATGATGCAACGATGACGGCCGGCTTGTTTTTTCGGGATGTGCGCGCCTTGGGCGCCGGCACGCCCCACGGCCAATAGGCATAGCACACAAGCCGCTCGATAAATCGCTTCGTGACCGCTGTGACCGTCCAAAAATTCATCGGTGAGCCGATAACGAGAGCGTCCGCCGCTTCGATCGAATCGAGAATCGCCCCCATCTCGTCATGTACGGCACATTCGCCGCGTTTTTCTCCGGGTTGCTGCGTGCAGGTCCGGCAGTTCGTGCAGAACTCGATGTGCCTGTCAATCAGGTAAATCTTCTCCGTTTCGGCCCCATGATCCCGGGCGGAGGCAAGAATCTCGTCAACGGCCATGTCCACAACGCCGCCCTTGCGGTATGTTCCAACGATGGCGACGACCTTCACGATATTCCCTTTCCGTATTCGCGCAGGATGGCCTCCACCTTCTCGCGATGATCCCCCTGAATCTCCACGCTGTCCGTGAATGCCTTGCCGCCGGCTGCGCAACGTTTCTTGAGCACGGCGAGCAGATCCCCCGTATCTCCGGAAAGGTTGCGGACGATGGTGACGGTTTTTCCGGCCGCGCGCCTCTCGACGAAGATCGGATAACCGCCTTTTTGGGTCCGCTCGACATGGCATCGAAGTGTTGTCTCGCCCGCAACGTGTTCTTTTGGCGCAGACACGGCGGGCGTGTCGGATACGATCGCCGGAACGGTTTCCGTCAGTCCTTGAAATGGATTCGAAACCAACGAAAACGCGGGTCCGTCCGTGTGTATTCGTGTCGCCTTTTCTCTCATACCGATTGTTCCTTGCCTGGAAATGGATGATACCAAAAGCCGATTGTCGAATCCCACGGTTGGCTTGCAAAACCAGTTCCAATACATGCACGATGGGATTTATGCGAAATGCCGGGCTTGGTTGTTCAGACAGGCCCAAGTTTCGGCAAGACCGGTTTTGATGTCCGTAAACGCAAAATCGGGCAGGCGGCACAACAGACCGGACGGGGCAAACACGATGTCGTACTGTGGCATTTCGGGATTGTACCGGACGTCGAGACGCTTGCCCGACAAGCATTCGATGAGGGCAATGATTTCATTGAGACTGGCCGTTTTCCCGGTCACCGCGTTGAATACACCCGGCACGCGTTTTCCGAGAATTTCCACGACGAGCCGCGGAATGTCGCCCACATAGAGCAGATCCCTTCGCTGGCGGCCGTTGCCATGCACAATGGCCGGTTCGCCGTGCCGGGCGGCATCGAGAAACGCGCGCACCGGCCCATGGTGCGTATCGCCCGGACCGTACACGCCGGGCAGGCGCAAAATCGTCAACGGGATCCCCTGTCTTTCGCAGCAGGCGTCGAGAATGCCTTCCGCGGCCAATTTGCCGGCGGCATATGGACTCTCGGGCCGCAGCGGGCTGCATTCGTCCAGCGGCAAGGCGAGATTCGTCCGGCCATAAACGTCAATGCTGCTCAAATATACAAGATGAACAGGAGGGCGCATGCCGGCAATATGCGCGATATGCTCCGCGATGGCCGCATTGACGCGCAGCGCCTCCGAAGCGGGTCGAGGATCGTCTGGGTTTCTTGCCGCAGCCACAATCCACGCCGCATGCGTGGGGATTCGCGGCAAGAGCGATTCCGTCTGTTTGCGGTCGCAAAGGTCGGCATCCCTTGACGCAAATCCAATCACGTGAGGGGAACCGCTTCGGAAAAAGGCACGATACAAAACACCGCCGATAAATCCGCGGCCGTGTTCTCCGCCGCCAAACACAATAACCGGCGCCGACAAGTTCATGGGGACATCCGCTGCCGTCGAGATAAACACATTATGACGTGGGCATCACCCACAACCCAATTTCTCCTCGTGCTCGTCATCGTAATCGTCATCGCACTCGGGACCCCATGGTTTTCGCACTTGCTAATCCATGGAATTTCTATTGATTACGCAAGTTGCCCAAGAATTTCTTGTTGCTATTTGTAGAAGCCAGACAGACGTTGAGGCGCCAGTTGACGGCCGCCATTATAGCCGACCTCTCCGCCGCGTCCGCAATAGCGGAAAACATGCATGAAAACCGGACGGGCCAAGGGACCTGTATTGCGCCTGTATCCGCCGGTGCTTTGAGTGAATTTGAAAAGCCGGCGTTATTGTGTATGCTGCTCGTATTGTTGTGGACCTTTTGGCGCATGGAAGGAAATGCTTTGATCTCCTGGTTGATGGCCATGTATCTGCTGGGCGCGCCCAATCCGGTGTTGCCCCATACGGCCGACGCGGGCCTTTTGCGGCATGACGGGAAATACTATCTTATGGGTGTGGGAACAGACGGCAGCCTATTTGTCTCCGACGACCTTGTGCATTGGTCCGGTCCACAGCATGCCTTTTCAATGGAAAATGCCTGGACGTCCGGGTCCGCCGCCACGGATGATAATATCCATGCATGCGACCTGCTGCTGCATAACGGCCTGTTCCATCTCTATTGGTCGGTAAATCACGGTGAACTGCGTCAGATTGGGCATGCCGTCGCCAAAACACCCGAAGGTCCTTACCATGAACCGGTGCGCGAGATTCCCTTTGACGGACGCATAGATCCGCAATGTTTTCAGGATGACGATGGCCGCCTCTACTTCTATACGGTAAAATTTGGCTTTGGCAATGCGATTTGGGGCCAGCCCATGACCAGTCCCTGGAAATTGGCGGATAAACCCATACCTCTGCTAACGGCGGTCCGCGATAGTTGGGAAACGGCCGACAAACCCAAGCAATTTATCAACGAAGGGCCTTTCACCATCAAATATCGGGGCCGGTATTACATGATGTACAACGCCAATCATACCAGTCCCCAGTATGGAAACTATGCCCTTGGCGTTGCGGAATCCGATGGGCCCCTGAATTTCAACAACGGCGGCAAGTACCGTTTTCCCGTGTTGCGATCGAACCTCGATCCCAGGCATGCGGGCATCACGATCGACCCCAAGGCGCCTGAAACAAAAAATTGCGGCCAGCCCAATTTGGTGCGCGGACCGAACGGCATTGAATGGTGGCTCCTTTACTTTGCGGATCGGGGCGCTCGATCGCAATGTATCGATCGGGTGCATTTTTTCGGTCATGAACTCTTTATGGAAGGCCCCACCACCGCCGCCGTGCCCGGCTACCACCCTGTGCCCGCCCTGCCCACGTTTCGGGATTTCTTCGAGGATGCCGCATCGCCCGTGGCGCGCTGGAACTTGGAAGGTAATTGGCAACAGCGGCAAGGCGCTCTTCATGTTTGCGCTGAAACCGGCGAGGGATGTGCGCAGCCCCGTGTGTCATGGATGCGCAACTATGTGCTGGAAACAACCCTGCAATATCGGGAAAAAGACGCCGGCCGTCTGGGGGTCGTGGCATGGGACAACGGGCACGGGACACGTCTCCTCATTGGAATTGATCGCGCAAAAGACATCGCCTTTCAGCGCCTCTCGCACGGCCAACGAAGCAAAGAACACCGGGTTCCGTTGCCACGCGGATTCAACTGGGAAGGGCCGCATGATCTGCGAATCGAAAACAATGCAGGGGCCTTCAGTGTCTATCTGGGGGCCCTGCGCTTGGATCTGCCCGAAGAACCCATTTCGAAGTACTCGCCGGGTCTGCCGGCTCTTTTTGCTTCGGGTTGTTCCGCCTCTTTCGGAAGTTTTTCGTTGACACGCGGGTGGGACGAATGGGGCCGCTCAATTCGTGGCTGGACAAGTTCCACCGCCGGCCTCAGAAACGGAAATACGGGGGGCCTTGTCCTTCAGCCGCACCAATCGGCCTTCAAAGGCGACCCTCTTCGATACTATGAATTCACCGTGCAGACCGAGGCCAAGAAGGCGGGCGGCGTCTATGCGGTCTATGTCAATGAGGGAAACTATCTGATGGTCTTGTTTGACGCGGATTTTACCCGAATCGTGGCATCAGGCAAGCGTCATGACCGGTCTTTGCCTGAAGTTGCGTTCGTCGTCCATCCCCGAATCCACAGGGCACATGACGTGTCCGCCAATGGCAACAATCTGCGGGTCGTAAAGCGAAAGGGCGGCACGTTGCTTTTTGCCGAAGGGCTTGAGCTGGGAGAAATCGAAGGCGACTGGCCGGAGTCACGCGTGGGATTGTTCGCGGCAAACAACACATGTGCATTTGATGGCCTGACGCTTTTCGAGATTCCTTGAATTATTTTTCACGGGACTGACCGAAGGTTTGACAATCCTCTTTCGCATGATGAATTCTGTGGGCCGCAACCGGTGAAAGGACGCATGATGAAAATTATCGCATTCAACGGAAGTCCGCGCGGTCCGCGGAGCAATACCCACGCCATTGTGGCGCCGTTTCTGGAAGGCGCGCAGGCGGCCGGCGCCGAAACCGAAAATGTTTTTCTGGTCGATCACGATATCCGTCATTGCCGCGGATGTTATGTCTGCTGGATCAAGACTCCGGGCCGCTGTATTATCGAAGACGACATGGCGGGACTGCTGGGGAAAATGGCGGCCGCCGATGTCATCGTGTTTGCGACGCCGCTCTATGTGGACAATGTGAGCGGCATCATGAAGCAGTTTCTGGATCGCCTGATTCCGGCGGCCGATCCGCATTTTTACAAGGATGAAAACGGCGAGTGCAGACACATCCCCCGCGAGGGCATGCTGGCCTCCAAACGTTTTGTGATTGTATCGAACTGCGGATTCGCGGAGGTTAGCCATTTCCAAGTCCTCCGGCTGTATTTTCGGCGGATGGCGCGAAACATCAACAGCCGCGTCGTCGGTGAAATTTACCGAACCGAAGGCGAACTGTTTCCACTCAAAATGCCCGGACTTAGCCCCATTCTGGATGCCTATCGCGATCGCGTGCGCACGGCGGGACGTGAACTGGTCGAGACGGGCGCGATATCCGAAACGACATCCGCCCGGCTCGAAGAACCGCTTATTCCCGAGGCGCTTTATATCAGCGGCGCCAATCGTTGGTGGGACAAGAATCTCGCGGAATGCGGCGCATGACCGACATCCGGCGATATCGCCATTGTCATCGAAGTCTCCATGCTTCGATGCACAAAGTCCTTTCGATAACGATGACGATGACAAGCACGTGTCAGGGCCGTTGATCCTTCCCTGCCTTGGTAAGCGCCCATCCAATGCGTACCCGGTCGTATTCGACAATGCGCGCCAATTCGTCCACCTGTTGCGGCGGGACATTCGCGCTGAACAGCCGGCGCATGCACAAGGTTCCGGCGTCGCGCGCGGAGACGCGGCCCATTTTCACGGCCTGGTCCAGCATGACAAGATATTCGAAGTCTTCCATGCCGTCGCGCAGGGCTTCGGAACGCACCGAGGGCAGCAAGCCGTTGCGTCCCGGATAAAAAAGAAAACCGAGACCCGCGTCTCTGCATCGCCAGACCAGCGGTTGGGCGACGGACTCATTTACCCATGCGGGGGGCCAGCGGTTCAGACGCCGCGCAACGAAACCCTCCGCTTGATGCCCCCAGCATACCCATGGAAACAAACGGGCCTCCACGGGACGGGCATCCACGGCAAACGAAGGGAAATCATTCACGGATTCGCAGAGCCATGTGGCAATCGGCGCAATGGACGCGGCGGGTTCGAGTGTGTCCATGTCGCCAAACACGATCTCGGTTACGCCGACGACCCGGTGAAAAAAACTTGCGCGAAACTCGAAACGAATGGACTGGAACGTTTCCGCTTCGTCGAATGTGCCTTCGAGCGAACTTTGCGTAAAAAGGGACGGCGGCGGATGCGGCGTCCAGCGGATCCGGGAGAAACGCGAGAAATGGCTGCCGATCCATCGCTCGACGTCGAGTTCTTTCGCTTCCAGCCCGTTTTTCCAGATGATGCGAATGGTTCGTACCGTCACCGGTTCCCTTAGATTGATCTGAAGCCATTGCGGTTCGTCGGGCATGGGGATTCCACGCGAGACCCAATAGGTGAACAGGCATCCGTCGTATGCGTCTTCAGGACGCGATTCGCGTGAGGTTTCGCCGGGAAAACTGCCCGAAGAACGCGCGGAAACCGCCTCCGCGGGAGCGTTTTGCGTGATGGTCAATGATCGTCCCTGTCGCAGCAAGGCATCGCAATACGGGTCGAAACTTCCGAGCGGCGTCGCCCAAATGTCCGTGTAACGTTCGAAAAAGGGATCGCCCGCGCCCGCGAGCAGGCGAGCAACGCGCTTGTCGTTTCGATGAACGCGAAAGTAGGCCTCGCGCGCGGCCTGCCAATAGGCACGTTCCGGCAGCGGCATGACTTCGATATAGGCCAGCGGCAATTGGCCGCGATCATCGAGCCAGTTGCACATGTCGTGCAGGTAAAATTGAAGCGGATCCTGCAATTTTCCGGGCTTGGGCGCTGGAAACGGGGCAATGCCGGCCTGACCCGCGCCGATATCAATGGCGTTGAAATGGGCCGTGTCCGCCGCGTAGGCGATGTGCTCCTTGAGACGGGAAGTGTCTGCGTTGCCTTCGCGATCGATCGTGACCAGCGGTCCCCCGTCCCACACGCGATATGCGATGCGCTCGCGCGACAGCGCGTCGTAAAAGGGTTTCCATGCCTCCAGATCCGTGTCGGCGATCCCGTACACGTCGCGGATGGATTTGCGATCGAGTGGAAACGCGGTTCGCAGCGATGGCGTTTCAGGCAGCAGGAAGGGAAAGATCTCAAAAGAGATCGGGATTGTGCGTTTGCCCCGTTTGCCGAAATGGACGGAGACTTTTCCGGAATAGGTCCCCGGAACAGCGTCGCGGGGCACGCCGTATATCAGCCGGATTGCCGCCGTCGAATCGGCTTCAAGGGAAAACGTGTTGCATTCAAGCAAGGGATCCGGCCAGAGGGTTCCTTCGCGTTCCGCGCGCGGAGACGGTTGCTCGATACGCAAATAGCCGGTGCGGTACACGTCGGGCGGCGGGATATGTTTTCCGATGGGATGCCCTTCGATCGAAACGGCTTCCAGCGGCTTTCCCTTGGCGCGGATGCATAGTTGGATTGATTCGCGTTCGCCGCATGCGGCACGCAGGCGCGCTTCCCGGGCGGATTCGGCCAACGGAAAACTTTCCGGAAACACGCGAACCAGCGGCGATTCGACCCAGATTTCGGGCGCGCCCACGGAGACGAGGACAATGGCCATGAAAGCAAACATCGTTTATCAGCGGTTCCCGCCGGATGGTTGATTTCGCAAGACCATTCCTGCCGTCCAACAACACGCGAATCCGATTTTGGCGCCAGTCATCCCTGTTTCCTTCCGATTCAATGCCTGCATCATTGAATACGAAGAAGGACGAACGCAAGATGACTGCCTCAGGAATCCTTTTCAATGGGCCGGTCGAACTGAGGCGAGGGTATCCGGAACAGGAGTCCCCACGCCGCCAGGCGCAACAGAACCGATACGATGAAAATGACGTGAAACGGCACGAAGACCATGTCCGCCACCGTCCATTGACGTCCCTTGAGCGCTTCGAGGAAATATCCGGCCATCAGGGTCGCCAAGCCGCCCGCGAAATTGCCCACGCAGGCCGCCATGGCGATATACATGGCCCGATATTTAGCGGGTGAAACGCGAGTCTGGATTTTCAACGAGGCATTGACCGCCGCCGAAGAGCCGGCCCCGCCCAGAATACTGCTTACCGTCAGCCAGAACATTGCCGTCGCCGGCGTCGCCACGATCCAGAAGATCGGCAGAACGGTCCAAAGGAAATGCGATCCGATCATGACCCGTTTCACGCCTAGGCGATCCACCAGCCGCCCCGTCATTCTACCGGTGAGCATGATGCCGGCCAAGGGCACGGCTACTAACACCAGCGCGCCCCCCATCAGGTGATCGCGAATGTGCAAATCCTCGACGAAGAAAATGGTCGCGAGCGCCCCGCCGAGAAACACCGCAAAATTCCAGCAGGCCGTAAACACCAGCCATGGACGATAAGCGCCGTCGCGCAGGGGCGCAAGCAAATGTTCGAGGAAACTTCCCTTGGCATCGCAGGCGGGCGCCGGTTCGGGAATCCGGCGGTGCATGAACAAATCCACCATGCCCACCGCCATTCCCAAAGCGAAAACGAGTCCCAGCGCGTGGATTTTGGCATGATCCGGCGCTATGTCCACGCCGATGCTGGCCGGTATCACCAACGCCACCGTGGCAAAGGACAGCCATACGTCGCGACGTCCCATGAATGTGCCGTGCACCTTTTCCGGTATCAGGTCCGCCAGCCAACTGTACCATGGCGGAGCGGCTCCCGCCGATGCGAAACTGGCCGCGCACATCAACCCGACCAGCACATGGGGCGCCGCCGCCGGAAATCCATGATCGACGAACAGGTAGGCGGCAATAATGGCGATCGTCCGCAGGAGGCGGTTGGCGGTTTCACCGATGAACCAGAGCACGCGGCGGTAGCCGAAGCGGCCCGATGCGTATGCCGTGATCAATTGCATGGCAATAGCAAAGCACGACACGGCCCCCAGTATTCCCCATTCCATCACGCTCACGCCGATGGCATTGCCAAAGGCCACCAAAAACATGCCGGTCGTCAGGTTGAAATAAGCCGTGCCCATTGCCCCCGTGAGAATATGACGGCGCATGATCCACGGCAGGTTTTCCGGCGTCACCGCGCCATAGGAAAAATCTTTTGCGCGCGGCGCAAACGGAAACCTGTCACTGAACAAAGCCATATCGGACCGGACGACGTTGGAATTCGGGCGCATATTTTGACAGGAACGGATCGCGGAAGCAATGTGACCATTTTAATTTATAGCAGCGCTATATATGCAATACGCCATTATCATCGGTTCATCCCCCCCCACTTTCCCCCGCCAGCATGTTCCGGTTTGTCAAAGCCGTGGGAGACTGGCGTTGCCGCCACCGACAACGGAAACAAAACCGATGCGGACAAGGAAGCCATGTGGAATGATGCGAGATGCGTCGGGCGCTTCGCGCATGTTATGCTATACGCGATTGACGCAGCAAGAACCACAGGAGTTGAATACGAGTATGGCTTCGGTTTCCGAATTTCGCAATGGAATGGCCATTCGCCACAACAACGATATATGGGTCGTGGTCGAATTTCAGCATGTGACGCCCGGCAACTGGCGTGCCATGCTGCGCACCAAACTGAAAAACGTCAAGACCGGGCGCGTCATGGATGTTACGTTTCGCATGACCGATCAGATTGAGGAAATCCGTCTTGAAGCTAAGGACATGCAGTTCCTGTACGCCGAGGAAGACACCCTGCATTTTATGGATCTGGAGACCTACGATCAGATCTTCATTCCGGACAGCCTCCTCGGCGACTCGAAAAAATTCCTTCGGGAAGGGGACCGCTGTTCCATCTCCTTTATCGAAGGCAAGCCGGTACTGGCGGAAATGCCCATTTCGGTCCAGCTCAAAGTCGTCGAGGCCGAGCCGGCTGTTCGAGGCGACACGGCCACGAACGTCACCAAGCAGGTCGTTCTCGAAACCGGCGCCAAGCTGCAGGTTCCCCTCTTCATCAAGGTCGGCGACACGATCAAGATAGATACCCGCACGGGCAAGTATTCCGAGCGCGTTGCCACCGCCTGATTGGGCGTCGCGATTACCGTCCCGCAAAGTGCAGCAACAGGATCAGCGCGTTGAACAGCAGCGCGATGCTGCCGTGGAGAAAAGCGCCATACCAAATGGAACCGGTCCGGACAGCGAGGTACGCCAGCGCCAATCCGACCGGCAGCGATCCCAGCGCCTCCAGTTGCGCCTTGCCCGCGTGGACCATCACGTAGGGGATGACCTGCATAAGCATGCCCGCATACGCGCCGTAGTCTTTCGCAATCCCGAAGAGGATGAATCCCCGAAAGAAAAACTCCGTCCGGAAACAGAGGAAGACGATCGCGGGGATCTGCGCGGCGAAAAACGTCCCCCACGTTTCGTGGGATCGCGTGACGCCCGCGTAATAGGCCTGGAAGTCCGCGTTGAAAAATAGAACGACAAAGCACGGAATGTACAACAGAAAAAACAATCCGCACATTTTCAGCCCAAGCCGGATATCGCCCAGGCCCAGGCCGTATGCGGACGGTTTTTCGCGCATCGCGAGGATCATCAGCAGCGGGAAAAGGCCTTGCAGCAGGAACGTCTGATCGAAGTGGATTCGGGCGCAGGACCCTGCGAATTCCGTGCCGCCGATTGCCGTCAGCAGTTCCGGAAACCATTTGAGCGAACCCGTGTATTTCGGCAAGAGCAGGGCAACCGAGGCGCTGGCGACGATAAGCGTCGGATGCCATCGCGCATCCAATCCCCGTAGTTCGACGAGAAAACATTCCCGCGCTTTCGCCAACCAGTCAGCGGGCTTCAAGGTAATTTCTTGCCTCCGATATTACATCGGCCCTATCGGTCCATGGCTTGTATACCAACCGCATGTCCAGTCTGTATTCCTGATTTATACGGTAATTCGGCACGATCATCTGAAAATCCCATGCCGGATTATGGCCGTCGCCCGCGGGCGTCGCGCCCCCGCCGGAAGGCGAATGCGAGAACCGGACAACCGGTCCCGGCTTGAAGATGAAAATCAACACGTTCCGCCCGGCACGCCCGTAAAAAAACGGGACCGAATACCGCAGCGGCGACAGATTATTGAAGAGAGTCCCCGGACCTCCCGCGAAAGGGATATCGAAAGAGTCGGATTCATGGCGGACGGTGCTGTCGCGCCCGTGTTCCTGGGTGCAGTATTGCACCCAAACCGGCTTGTCGAGCGTCGAACCCGCCGCCAGAAAATAGATGCTCTTGTCGGGCGGCGCGTTGATGTAGGATGCCCAGAAAACACCCAGCACGCCACCCGCAAGGTCCGCCTTGCGTGGAATGCAGCGGAAGGCCATGTCAATGCGGGACGGTCCGGCTGCTTCGAATCGCGTCCAGCTCTCGACGCCGTACACGGGCGTCGGCGGCTGGTGCAGTTCCACGGCCGACTCGGCAATCCGCCGCAATGTCATTGGCGCGCAGCGCGGCTCGAAAAAGACTTCACGCTCGGAGGGCCGTGGATTGATGTCGAAGTAATGCTCCAAATTCAATCCGGCATAGGCGGGCACGAACGCCGATTCCGTCTCGCCCGGAATTCGCAAGTCGAAAAGACCGTTGTAACCTGCGCGGTGTTCGCCCAGCGTACGGTTGTCGCCTATCGTACAGATAAGGCCCGGCGCGCGCAGTTCGGCATGTGTAACCGTATCCTCGCCCGCGGCAAACAACGCCGCCAGCAACGCTATTCCGTTCATATCGCCCCCTTTTGCTTGTTGGAAAGCGCGGCCCGTGCTTCTTGCGCCAGACGGCGCAGGGCATCCAAAGCAATGGTTTCTCCAAACGGCTTCAGGGAACTCGCGTCATACAGCGCTGCCAGGCGCTCCATGCACGCGTGGTTTGTTTCGGCGAACGTCAGAAGCCCTGTCAACACGTCAAGCCGTTCCAGGGGTGCGAAATTCAGACGGTTGGCCGGCGAACCGTCGGCCAGCAAGGGCGGATCCTGCAATTGCCCCATATATCGCCGCAGGAGATGTTCGAGTTTCGGGCCGTTCAACAGCGCCGGCGCCAGATTGCTTTTCTGGTGCGCCGCCACAAAACTGTCCGGCGATGTCGCCCATTCGTACCGGGTGTGCGAGGCCTGCGGCGCAGGCGGGCCTTCGTCAAGACAACATATCGTCCATTGCCGGTTCGGCGACCACGGGCGATCGGCATTCTTGGGTTTTCGGCCTGGTTTCTTTTTGGCGTCGGTAAACATATCGAGCGTAATCTCGAAACTGTTTTTTTGCAATGGCATGACGCGCACATCCAACTGATCGGCCGGAATACATTCAACGAAACGTTTCCGTGCCTTTTCGCAGCGCGTCAATGCGTCAAAATCGCGCTGGTATCCTTCGGGAAACAGCGATTTGTCCCATTTGTGAACGCCCTCGCGCATCATCTGCTCCATGGGGACGAGCATGTCGCCCGTCGCGCACATAATCAGGACCGGATTGGCAATGCGATCCACCCAGGCAATCGGACTCAGCCGATACCATGTATCGGCGCCGAGATCGTTTCCAAAAACGCCATAGGCCCAATCCGCCAGCATGGTCACGGCGCATACGACCGGCAACGGGCTGTCCTTGATGTCTTGTTGCGGGTAGCGGGAAACGGCCCGGTTCGCCTCGAAATAGTTCAGGTTATACGCCCAATTCACGACCGGGCAATCGGCCGTCGCCGACGTCACAGGAAAGAAATCGGCGCTCATGGCCAAGGCCATGTAGCCGCCCTGGCTGCCGCCGTCAATGTGGAGACGAGCCGGATCGATAATGGGAAGGCGTCGCACCCATTGGATCAGCGCATGGGCAAGGTTGTAGCCGTCGCCGACCGAAACATCTATGGGGTGTTCCTTGTCATAATGAGCAGTCGCCACGGCCCAGCCGCGCTCGCACCATTTTCGGGCGCCGCCGATGTCCTTCTCGTAATGAACATGGCAGAAAACGGGGATCGGCCTGCCCGACCGCAACTCCTGCGCGCGGACCATCAGGCGCCCCATGCCGAGTTTGGTTTTTCCGCGCACATCCAGATAGGGAATTTCGACGGTGAGCACCCCCACACCGCCCTCCTCGGTTTCCCCGACCACCCGCACCGCGCCCTCATGTCCGGTTTCCCCGGCCACGGTCCCCTGAACAAATCCCCGCGCCGAACAGCCTATCAACAACAAGGCGAGGATACTTGCACACCACCGCGGGTTGCGCATGCGCGAACCTCCCACATGGATTTGCCGGCCGGCGGCCCCGAAAGTGAAATGCGGCCGCTACAGTCTCTTGATGCGAATATTCCTGAATGCCACGAACGAACCGTGATCCTGCAATCCGATGAAACCCCGCCGCAGGCGCATTCGGAGTTCGTCGTTCTGCTCCAAATCCGTTTCCTGCACAACCTGATCGTTCATCACTGCACGGAAACGACCGCCATCCAACAGGATTTCGACGGTATTCCACTCTCCGGGCGATTTGGTTGCATTCACCCGTGGCGCGACGACATCGTAAATGGCGCCGCTGGTCTGATTCGTTACCGGTTGCCCCGCATCGCCCTGCAATTGGAATTCCATACCAATCTTCGACTGCCGTCCCGCGCGCGGCGCGCGGAGATAGATTCCGCTGTTGCCCCCCTTGTTGATTTTCCACTCCAAACGCAGAATAAAGTTGTCGTAACGATCGCGTGTATACAAAGCGCGCCCCCCTTCCGCTTTCCAGACAATGGCGCCGTTTTCGACCGCGAATCCCTTCGTGTTGGCGCCAAGAAACCACCAGCCGTCAAGCGTCTTGCCGTCGAACAACGAAACAAACCCTTCCGCTCGTTCCCGTTCGGAAAGTGTGGAATTATCCGGTTTCCACGCCGCGGATTCCGCGGGATTTTTCATCGCGGCCTCCAGATCAACATAGGATTGCTCATTTCCAGGTAAAACGAAATGGACCGAACCGAGGCGTTCCGCCGGGGGTATTTCTCCTGAAAGCATCAAGGGTTTTTCAGTTTGTTTGGCCGGTCTACGCGATGATTTCTTTCCACGCACAGGGGGCTTGTCCACCAGTTTTTCGACCACTTCGATGTCGCCGCCGGATTTCGCGGCGACGACAAGGCCGGGTGCGGCTTCGCGAAACGCCTTTACCAGTTCGTCGGCATTGGGGCCGTCAATCCAGTAGACCAGGCGGTTTTCGTTTTTCAATACCGCTGCGGCCGATCGGACCATCGTAAGACATTTTTCCTTATCATCAAGCGCCTTTTTAGGCAAAATCCTGCAAAGCCCCCCCATCCGCCGCCACAACGCCGCGTCCATGAGGGCCTTGATTGTCCTAGCCGTGCCCGGTGAAAGCGAACCGTCTGCGGCATACCCTGGAAGGGTAAAGCACACGGCATTGCCGCCCGCGTCGGCAATCCGGGCAAGCGTTGCCGCCCATTCGGACGGCGCCGTGCTTCGCAGCGCCATTTCGGATACCCGAACGGCGCGCATCATAAACGGATTCTTCCCCAAATAAAGAACGCCGTCCCGGACGGCCATCTTGTCTTTGTCGGCCAGGATATCGGGGAAAACAGTTGAGGCAAAAACGATCATGACGCCCATCACAACGAACGTTGCACATACAATCCGCATGGAAAACCTCCCTTCAACAGTCGGTATGAAGTTCATTCTAGCAACCCGCGGCATCCGGTTTCTAGCGCTTCGCAAAGGCTTGACCGCGATCCATGCGTGTGCTAGAATCCGCTCAACGTAAAATCCCGCTTTGCGGAAGAAGCGGGAAACGGCATCGTCGCTTCAGGAAGGAGCCGCCATGAAAATCCGTAACGTAGGGCAGGTTTTGGCGTTGCTGGCGATACTGGCCGCCGTGGGCGGTTGTGCGCGCGCCGCACGGGACACCACCGGGTTTGCCATTACCGAAACGGTCACGATCAATGCGCCCTTCGATGAAGCATGGCAGATGACGAAGGCCGTCTTGCGTGAAAAGGGGTATGATATTTACACGCGAGACAAGCGCGGCGTCTTCGTGGCTTTTACCGGCCAGCGCCACAGCCTGTTGCGGTTGAATCGAACCAAGTACACCATATCCTTGAAACCGGCTTCAGATGCCACCACCGAGGTAACGATCGAATCCATTCGACAAGTCTACGGAACAACGCTCCTGACCTATCCGGGCTGGCATGATCGAAAGGCCACGCGCCGCGATGAAGCCCAAGAATTACTCCAGGCAATTCAGGCAAAGACGGCAAATTCTCCCGCAACAACCCGGTAAAAGCGATTTTCGCAGTTTGAAAATGCCGCATACCCGGCGGGAAAATCAAAAAATTTGCTGTTATTTCCCGGATTTTCAATAAAAGCGGGATTACCTTGACAAAATGATGTGTTATAAGATATAGTTATAGCAGAAAGAAGATAGGCCTGAAGTTGTGGCCAAGACAAGGAGGTATTGACCATGTTGTCACTCATCGAAGTGAAGTGCCCGCATTGCAACGCACACGGTCAGATTATGTTGCCTCCGGTCGGGACTATTATCATCGGACCGTGCCCGGAATGCCAAGGACTTGTGGTGGTGTTCTGCGGCCATGTATTACCGCTTGACAAGGAAATTATGGCCCAAGGCACGATTCACGAGAAGCGTGAGCACCTTGTGGCTGTGCTCTCCAAATTTATTCGCGAACGGGTGGAACTGATGATTGCCGAGGAAGGCGCTTCCGACGAATCCCCGCCGGATGAGTTTGTCCCGCAAGGTGAAAATCACGAACACAAATCCGTTCCGCCGGAATCCAAGCCGGCTCGGGTAACGCATGCGCCGATCTCCGACGAAGAAGTCCGGTCTTTCGCGAAAATCGAACTGAATCTGCTGGACAACAGCGACTATTTCAAAACGATTTTCAACTGATCAATTTGTTGATTTTCCGGGCCGGAGACGGGTTATCGTTTTGTTCTTACCGCCCATTCGGCAGCCAGTGACGTATCCTGCGTCAATCTATGCCATCAAGACTGGATAATCAGGCAACACGCCGGATGGGTCCGTGCGTTTTGTTGCGATGTCGTTGCCGCTGGGGTGCATATTTGCCGAAAGGGGATTGCCAGTCTCGTTCGTGTTGAAGGGTTCTATCCCCATTGCATATGGCCTTTTCTTCGACAGGCTGGCGGGGAAGGCTTCATGGCTGGTATAGTCCCTGCCATCATTCAAGGGAACAGGAGTGAAGGCATGAAGCGGGTGTTGATTACAGGCGCGGCGGGGTTCATCGGCTCGCATTTGGCGGAACGATTGCTGGACCGTGGCGATACGGTTGCGGGTTTGGACGAGTTCAACGATTATTATAATCCGGCGATCAAGCGGGCCAATGTGGCGGAAGCCCTGAAGAACGAACGCTACACGCTGCACGAAACCGATATTTGCGACGAGCCCGGCTTGCGTGCGGTCTTCGAGGCGGAACGTCCGGAAGTGGTCGTTCATCTGGCGGCGCGCGCGGGGGTGCGGCCGTCGGTCGAAAATCCGAATCTGTACCATCGCGTGAACGTAATCGGCGGCCAGCACATACTCGATGCGTGCCGCGATTTCAAGGTGGACAACCTCGTTTTCGCGTCGAGTTCGTCGGTGTACGGCGGTTCGACCGATGTGCCGTTCCGCGAAACGGATCCCGTGGCGCGTCCGGTGAGCCCTTACGCGGCCACGAAACGGATGAACGAACTCCAGGCGCACGTGTACAGCCATTTGTACGGGCTGAACGTGACGATGCTGCGGTTCTTCACCGTGTACGGTCCGCGGCAGCGTCCCGACATGGCCATCCACAAGTTTACCCGGCTGATCCTCGAGGGGCGGCCGGTGCCGATGTTTGG